>Ga0070737_10000531_pt1 | contig 76851 bp, 67 predicted proteins | sample Coa_R1_10_FD_66438 | JGI IMG/M metagenome (GOLD analysis project Ga0070737, IMG submission 66438) | Surface soil microbial communities from Centralia Pennsylvania, which are recovering from an underground coalmine fire - Coalmine... | ecosystem: Environmental > Terrestrial > Soil > Unclassified...
ACGTCTATCACCACATGTGCCGTGGTTGTGCCTTTCTTGACCTCGGTGACCGTCCCCTCGAATACATTATGAGCGGAGAGCTTCATAATTCTCGCCTCCAATTAAGGGCATGGATCTATTGCCGGATGCCTTCAAGGCTGGAAAAGCAAAGTGCGCTTCCAACGCAGCTTTAAGGCGATATCATTAGATAGGGCGCTTTTCCTCTGCCTCAAGCCGTGCCCGATAAAAGTAGATTAGCTTTTGCGGAAGCAGTACAAAGGCGGGCTTGCCTTTCAAGTCCGTGCGGATGGACCCAATCCCGCTGGTGATACCGTTCAACTGGCGAGCTTCCAGCCGGTGGGCAGCGAATTACTTTTTTCGCAGCTTCAACTTTCCATGCATTAAATGAGTTATTGTTACGCCGGTGTTGATTGATGAGATTTCCGGCACGGCCGTTCTCTGGCCATCGCGTGGGAATACAGTTTAAATTGCCATATTGCCTCTTGTTTTCCGGTAATAGCGCAGGATCTCGAAGAGAGGCTGGCAGAAGAGCCTAATTTATGAAGAAATTTCCTGCATTGCTGATTTTAACTCTCTCCTCGCAACCTGCCGGGGCGGCTTTAATCTGTCCGATGGTATTTCCCCCGCCGGATGTCTACTATGGGCAGTATATCGAGCAATGCATGGAAACAACGGTGACCGCCGCCCAAGCACTGGCGTGCATGCAAATCTATGTTGCGGGCGATCCGCCACCCCCAGTTGCAGCGCCTCAGATGAAGGCGTTTTTCAAGCGAGGGTGCGCTCTGGTCGAAGCGGTCCGGCGCGGCCTCATTTCCAACGCCGGCGCGCGCTCACAGCTTGCGCGGAATATGGCTGAAGTACGATACAGTGTTGCAGTAAAAGCGCAGCAGATCTTTCAACGGTGTTATCGTCCCTATTGTTATTCTTCCGGATCTGCGCCTGGCTGCAACGGCAATTGAGAGAAAGACTTCTCGGCGCTTTTTGCTGGTGGCGGCCGGAGCGAAAGATATTTGCCGCCACGAGCAGCGCCGCCGCGATCAATAGCGGGACATAGATGCGGGCGAGGGTTTGAAGCCAAAGGGGCGGCATGGGATTTAGCCGGGACTTGAGAAGCAATCCCGTCTAAACGGCGAATGCCGGTTGCGGTTCACAGCGGTGCTATTCGAGGCGAGACTTGCCAGCACAGAGCCTCATCGCGGTCCATCGTTTGAAGCATTTTCCCGTCATTCCCCGCAATGACCACATCGATCATTTGCGATGGACGTAGATCTCCAACCCTTACGCGCGTAAAATCCTCGGTGTGCCCTGCCCCGCTGCGCTCTGTTAGAACCCGCAACACCTTGCCGGTCTGCGCATCAAGATGCTTTTGCAATGCTGCGTTTCCACATTCGCGAAGACGCTTGGCTCTTTCCTTCACGATCTGCGGCGCGAGGGCGGGCATTTTTGCTGCGGGTGTTCCTGGGCGCGCGGAAAAAGGGAAGACATGCAAATGCGTGAGGCCGCAATCGGCAACGAGGGAGAGCGTGTTGCCGAACAGGGCGTCTGTTTCGGTTGGAAAACCCGCGATGAGATCGGCGCCAAACACGATCTCCGGCCGCAGCCGCCGAAGCTCCGCACAAAAGCGCACGGCGTCGGCACGGCGATGGCGGCGCTTCATGCGCTTCAAGATGAGATCATCTCCCGATTGCAGCGAAAGATGCAGATGCGGCATCAGGCGCGGCTCGTCCGCGAAAGCAGCCATGAGATCTTCATCCGCCTCGATGCAGTCGATCGACGACAGCCGCAATCGTTCAAGATTTGGCGCCGCCCGCAATATTGTCTTTACGAGCGTCCCAAGCTTTGGGCTGCCGGGTAAATCAGCGCCATAGGACGTCAGATCGACGCCGGTCAGAACGATCTCGCGAAAGCCTTTTTCGGATAGACGGTGCGCTGCCCCAAGAATTTCGTCCATCGGCACGGAACGGGAGGGACCGCGTCCGAAGGGAATGATGCAAAAGGTGCAGCGGTGGTCGCAGCCGCTCTGCACCGCGAGAAAGGCGCGGGTATGATCCTCGATGCCTTCGGTAAGAACATGCGGCGCCGTCCTCGCCGGCACGATCCCGGAGGCTGGGATGTCTTTGCTGGAATTCCAATGCGCTGGATTGGTTTTATTTTCGTTGCCGATGACGCGGGAGACTTCCGGCATGGCGGCGAACCGGCGGGTTTCGATCTCGGCGGCGCAGCCCGTGACGATGATGTCGGTTCCGGGCCGTTCACGCTTGATCCGGCGGATGGCCTGGCGCGCCTGCCGGGTGGCTTCCGCCGTGACTGCGCAAGTGTTGACGATGACGAGATTGCGTCTGCCCCCGGCCAGGGCGGCGCGGCGCATCGCCTCCGATTCGACGAGATTAAGGCGGCAGCCAAAAGTCAGCACCTCGACGTCTTGCGATTTGCTTGCCTCGCTGGTCAAGCCGCAATGTCCTTGAAGAGATGAGGATCAAGCCGTGTCTCGAATTCGAATTCGACAGGGCCTGTCATCAAGACCCGGCCGTCGCTCTCGCGCCATTCGATCTGAAGATCGCCGCCCGGGAGGGTCACGGTGGCGCTGCGGCCGGTGAGGCCCTTGCGCGCTGCCGCGACAAGCGCGGCGCAGGCGGCCGAGCCGCAGGCACGGGTCAAGCCGGTGCCGCGCTCCCAGACTTTCAGAGCGATATGCTCAGGCGAGATAACGCGGGCGAGCGAGATATTGGCGCGTTCGGGGAAGATGGGATGGTTTTCCAGCAAGGGGCCGATCTTGGCGAGATCATAGGACTCGATATCCTCAACCCAGAAAATAGCATGCGGATTGCCCATATTGACCGCGGAGGGCGTGTGCAAAATGGGGGCATCGATCGGCCCGATCTGCAATTCTATCTTGCGCGTGTCGTGGAAAGGGTCGCGCAGAGGAATCTCGTTCCACGCAAAGCGCGGGCGGCCCATATCAACAGTGAAAATCGTTTCGGCACGGCGCCAGCATTCGAGCCGCGCAGAAACCGTCTCCAGGACGATCTTCGCGCGCTGTGTTCCCCGCATCAGGATGAAGGCGACGCAGCGCGTCCCGTTGCCACAAGCTCCGGCTTGCGAGCCATCATTATTGTAGATTGTCATGAAGGCATCGGCCCCGGCTGAGCGCGGCTCGTGCAGCACCATCAGCTGATCGAAGGCAAGGCCTTCGCCGTGATAAATCGCACGGGCCTCGAAGGCGCTCACGGCCGCGCCAGTGCCGCGCAGATCAAGAACGACGATCTCATTGCCGAGCCCGTTCATCTTGGCGGCGGGCCTATTTGCGAGCTGGCTCAAAGGGCGTCCTTTCTTCTACGATTTTCTTCCACGATTTCGCTTCCAGCGCCACTGCGGCCAGTTTACATTATGTGCACAGGGTTCATCTGGATGTGCACAGGGTTCATCTGGACGAACCGGCCGCGAGCTTTCAGCCGATGATATAAAATTGTTTGCCCGACAGCGAGTTTTATCGCTGCTTCTTGCCCTTTTATGCAAGAGTCAGCGTAATCTTTCAGGTGGAACGCCGGGAGCGGAAGCGAATCCTCTGGGTAATGTCCCAAATAAGCCCCCTTCGTCCGGTCTGGAATGCTCGCCTTGGCTTATGAGCGTTGGGGCCATAGGCTTTGGTCCGCGCTGCTATGCGTTTCCCGCAGGATAATTTCGGAGCAGCATATGAGGATAGGCAACTTTACCCGTTTGCTCGGCCTTGAACTCGCCTTCGGCCTGTTTCTGGCGATACTGGCCATAGGGCCGGTGGTGCCTGCCTTTGCGGAGAGCGCCGCCCCGGCAGCTGGGACCCCGGCGCCCGCGCCTGCCTCACCGGCCGCCACGCCAGCGCCAGCGGCGCCCGCCGACTCTGGCGCCTCGCCCCCGCTTGGCGTCCCCTCCGATTCCTCGGCCGTGACTCTCGAACTGACGGCCCGGCCAGTGGCCTATTCCAGCGCGCACGCGGAATGGACGGATGGGTTCAAGGCCGTGGTGAGCGAGATCGAAAAAGTCGAGGGCGCGATCAAAAAAGCAGGTCTCACGCAGGCGGGGCATCCTTTCGCGCTGTTCCTCGCAACCGACGATAAAAGTTTTCAGTTTGATGCGATGGTGCCAATTGCCGAAAAACCGGAGAACAAAGAGCTTTCGGAGGGCGTGAAAATCGGAGAATCGCCGGCCGGGAAGGCCATCAAATTTCTCCACCGCGGCGCCTATGATGATATCGATTCGACCTACGACCTCATCACCGCCTTTCTCGATGAAAAAGGGCTCGAATCCCAAAATCGTTTCATCGAGGAGTATCTTACCGACACGAAGGAGCCGGATGACGCAAATCTTGAAGCGGACATCTATGTTCTTCTCAAGTAGCGTCCCAGAATTCCGGGCGTGCTTGCGATAGCCTGCCGCCGATCCGGACCGGCGCGACCTTCGTTGCAAGCCCCTTGGCGTCGAGCTCGACGGCAATGCCGCAAAGAGTCGCCGGGCCAGCCGCCGGCTCAAACCGGCTTGCGGGCAGTTTGGTCGTGAATCTGCGGATGGGTTCTTCCTTTTCCATGCCGATCACCGAATCATAATCCCCGGTCATGCCAGCATCGGTCACAAAGGCCGTGCCATGCGGCAGGATTTGGTGGTCGGCCGTGGGCACATGGGTATGGGTGCCAACAACCAGCGAAACCCGGCCGTCGGCGAAATGTGCGAAGGCTTGCTTCTCGCTGGAAGCTTCGGCATGGAAATCGACCACGGAGGCATCGCAGCCGCCTCCCAGGGGGCAGGCCTCTAATTCGCGTTCAATCACCGCGAAAGGGTCATCCATCGCATCCATGTAAACGCGGCCCATGAGATTGATGACAAGCACGCGGGCGCCAGACGCTGTTTCGATGAGATTGGCGCCGCAGCCGGGAGTCCCGCGCGGATAGTTGAGCGGACGGATGAGACGCGGCTGGCGGGTGATGAAAACGAGTGCCTCGCGCTGGTCGAAAGCATGATTGCCGAGGGTCACGCAATCGGCACCCGCCGCGAGAAAATCGGCGAAGATCGCCTCCGTGATGCCAAAGCCGCCGGCGGCGTTTTCACCATTGACGATTACGCAATCAAGCGCCCACTCCTGGCGGAGCTTTGGCAGATTGTCCAAAAGAGCGGCGCGGCCCGCGCGGCCGACAATGTCGCCGATGAAGAGGAGGCGCATCTACGGATTGGCTCCGCATCTGATCAGCTCACGCTCCGTGAGCACATAATCTAGCCGCTCATCATGAGCTTCGTGTGGCACCCTGGGGAGTTCCTGGCACGCATAAGCAACGCCTACCGCCCAAATATTCTTTTGGGCGCGCAGCTTCGCCAAGGTGCGATCGTAAAAGCCCGCGCCATAGCCGATCCGGTGGCCCTCGCGATCGAAGGCGGCCAATGGCACGAACAAGAGGTCCGGCTCGGCTTCCGGGGCTTCGGGCAAAGGTTCTTCGATTGCCATCTTTCCCTTTATGGTTGGCTCGCCCGGGCGCCACAGCCGGAAGACAAGGGGTGTGCCAAGCTGTCCCGTTACCGGCAGGGCAGTTTTAATCCCGGCACTGCTGAGCTTTTCGAGGAGTGGCAGCGTTGAAGGTTCGGAGCGGAGCGGAAAATAGGCCGATACAATATCAGGGTTCAATCGCCTGGCGAGAGCCAAACCATCACTGGCAAGACGCGCTGCGAATGCGCAGGAGACCGAAGCAGGGATTTCGTTGCGTGACGCCAAGGCTTGGGCGCGCAAATCCCGTTTAGAGAGAGGCAAGGACATGGAACAGCCTAAATAGCCGGCAGAGTGGCTCGCGGCTCGCCTGCACGGGGAGGCCGGGCCTGCGGCTGACGCGGGGTCCTTATTGAGACTGAGAGACCTGGGTGCGTCAAAATGGCGCCTTCTCGGCTTTTTGAAAACTTTTGGTGACTTCTCCAGACAAGCCGATGTTGCCGGGATTGAGACTCATCACGGGGGTGCCTGGCCTCAAATCAAAGTTCGAAAGGTCGATCCAGATCACATTGGGGCTTGTGGTCAGTTCGAAGAAATAGCGCTTATTGGTAAGGTCGATCACTGTCCGGTACTCGGTGTTATATATGCCAAATCCCTCATAGGGCGCACCGAATGGGACGGAGACATTGCGGGCGATTGCAAGCACGCCTGCCACGGCTTCACGCTCGCTTTTGGGTTCGGGCAGCAATGCCTTGAAATAGGCGGCCCTCTGAAAGCGGTCGATGGGATTGACATTCCCCGGAACTGGCAAATTGCTGTTCGGCTTTGAATAGTCCTGCTTTTTTAGCAAAGCCAGCTGTTCATCATAGGCAGGGTCGTTTGTCATGATCTGGAATTCACGGCCATGGTGGATGACTGGCTTTCCAGCGATATATTCGATAATCGCCGAATCACCGCTCGCATCCTCGATTGCAAGATGCACGGATGCTTGATGTCCGCGAGCCTCGGCGGGCGTCACCTGGATAGGCGCAAGCAGAGTGAGAGCTTCGTCGACTGTCGCAGCATTGTCCAAAACATATTGCGCCCATAGCGCGGCGTTGATGCCCGGCTTGCCTGGGTCCCTCGGCCCGAAGTCCGTCGCTGTCAGGTAAAGCATGTGGGCCGCAAGGCCACGCTCATTGAAACCATCGGCCGTACCGATGCCATAGATCGTCGTGACGAGACTGCCATATTTCGAGGTCCATTTTGCCGGGTTGTCTTTAATGACCCCAGCCGTCCCGAGGCGCCCGCCATCGCGTTTCATGCCGCGCGGGAAGACTGTAAGGACCGGCTCGGTCGATTCGGGCCAATCCATGGTTCGCGCGGCCACAACAGCGAGCTTGTTGTCATTCCACAGGATACGGGTGCAAGCGCTGGCACTCTGCCATGCGCCAAACCCAAGAACCGTGGCGGCTAGTGCCCGGCAGAGCATGTGATTGACATTCATACGGAACATGACGCATTTCCCTGCGGATTGGAGAGCTGCCTCTCACGGAACGTTCGCAGCAGCGCGCCTTGAAACCGGACCACTTGCAAACCTGCGCGGGGCCGCAAAGGCCGTGGGATATCGATCCCGGGAAACCTACAGCGTAGGTGGGCGCCATGTGGCCAAGCCCACGGGCAAGGCCAGGGACAGCTCCCTTAGAGATCGATAAGGCCCCGGGGATACAGATCCAGCACGCACCCCGCAGCTCCGCCGGTCCAATGTAAGAGGAGACCGGGCGAAAGGAAAGACCGGCGCGAAAATGCAATGGAGAGTTGCGATTTTGGGAGAGTTGCGATTTTGCTGTTGAAGACGCATTTTGGCATTGGCGTTTCCAGGTGAAAGCGTCAATTTGCGCTCAGAAGGCTACGATGGAGGCTTGAACAATGGCGGGGATATTCGGCCGCGGACTAGGCGGTGATGGGGAGCAAGCCCCTCGCCAAGCTGCGGTGCAGCCCAAGCCGCAAGATGCTGCGGGATCGCTCATAAAGGACACCACGACAGCGAACTTCGGCGCCGATGTCATCGCGGAGTCGGCGCGACAGCCCGTCCTGGTCGATTTCTGGGCCCCGTGGTGCCAGCCCTGCAAACAGCTTGCACCGATCCTCGAAAAGGCCGTCAAGGCGGCAGGCGGAAAGGTCAAGCTCGTCAAGATGAACATAGACGAGAACCCAGAAATTCCAGGCCGTCTCGGCGTGCGTTCAATTCCTGCCATTATCGCCTTTCAGCGCGGCCAGCCCGTCGACGGTTTCATGGGCGCCTTGCCGGAACGGGAAGTCAAAGGATTTATCGAGCGGCTTGTTGGCCCTGTCGCGGACGAAGCCGATCGTCTCGCCGAGGCCGCGTCCCTGGCTGCCAATGGCGATATCGAAGGCGCCGCGCAGGTTTATGCCGCGATTTTGTCCGAGACTCCCGGAGAGCCTGCCGCGACAGGCGGGCTCGCAAAGCTTTTAATTTCCGCGGGTGACATCGAAAGCGCGAAGAAGCTTCTTGCCTCGGTTGCCCCTGGTGGAGAGCGTGACGCCGCCATTGTCGCCGCACGGGCCGCGCTCGATCTTGCCGAGCAAGCCGCCGCCGTCGGAGATCTATCCGAGCTTATGGAGCGGATCACGGTCAATCCGGACGATCATCAGGCGCGATTTGATTTTGCGACCCACCTCAATGCCAAGAACCAGCGGGAGGCCGCTGCCGCCGAACTCCTCGAAATCATCAAGCGCGACCGGACCTGGAATGAAGATGGCGCGCGCAAACAATTGCTGCAGTTTTTCGACGCCTGGGGGCCAGCCGATCCCGCGACCATTAACGCGCGGAAGAAACTTTCGGCGCTGCTTTTTTCCTGAGGGTCTTGCTAGGGGGGATAAAACTTGCCGGCCAAGGCGCGAGCAGCAGACGCCCCTTGGGCTTCAAAGCTTGCCAGACGGCCGGTCTCTCTTGCCGGAGCCAGCCTTGCCATGTCCAGCCCCCGAAAGATCGCGCAGCGTTGAAATACCCCAATATCGGGGGGCACCTGTTTCTGGCTGCAGAATTTTGCAACGAGCTTGGAGAGCCCCTTGATGTCGCGCCCGGTCGCTTCCGGAAACGCTGTAACGAGCTGCCCGATGAGCTCGCCTGAAAGATCCAAGTTAAATTGCCCGGCCATGACTTGCCAAATCCGGCGCCGCGCATCATCGTCCGGCGGGTAATATTTGATGAGAGCGATGCAGCGTGACACGATGGCTTCATCAATGTCGTCGGCGCGATTGGTCGTCAAAAACAAGAGGCCATTGAAATATTCCAGCACGCGCAGAAAGACGCCGACGACCGCGTTCATGGCGATATTGTCGTCCCGCTTTTTGATATAGACATCTGCTTCGTCGATGAGCATGACCGCGCCCCAGCGCTGCGCGCGCGTCAGAATTTCCTTCAAAGCGGTCTCCATGGCCGAGACATTCAGCCCGAGCTGACCAGAATGCACTCTGTAAAGAGGACGCTGGATGATCTCCGAATAGACTTCGGCGGTGAGGGTTTTGCCAACTCCCGGCGGACCGGCGCACAGCACTGTCGTCCCGCCAGATTTTCCCTGGACGATATCGTCCATCAGCACATCCATTTCGGCTGTCAATATATCGATGAGATCGGTCTGCTCTGGCGGCAGAATTAGTTTCTGCTTCAATGCTGGCTGGTATCTGTAGAGAGCCATCTCATCGACATGCACCCACAGATGATGATGAAGCTCCAAGTGGAACATGAGAATGTAGGGATGGACGGGAACTTGAGTGAAGAGACCTGCGGGGATCGCCTCACGCAATTCGATGATTTCATCTTCAATGGTAAAGCGGTTGCTCTTTGCGGCCTTGCGAACGAAATGGCCGAGCACATCGCCCGGCACCTCCAGTGTGAGGCTTCGCGCGGACAAGACGCCTTCATCATTGACGAGGCGCGCTTCGCCGCCATTTGACGACAATACGACAATGTCTTTGCGCGACCAGTCCGTATCGCGGTGCGAGGCGTTGGGATCTTCGGCGTGAAAGCCGGTCCCTTTGCCGGTAAACTGGGCACCATAGCGGCCGCGCCAATCAAAATATGTCTCGGCCGCGGCATCGAAGGCTTCGATCAGCTCGGGGGTCTCGCGCAAAAAACCTTTGGCGGCGAGGATTTCGCTCAATGTCCGTCCGGCGATGTCGGCCGCCGTGATGCGAATGGCGTTCGATTGCAGCACGCCCTTGGCGTTGGCTTTGAGCTCAATGAAAATTTTTCCTGTTTCGTCATTTGCCGCTGGAACATAGTCGAAACGCGTGATCACATAAGGGAGCGGCTTGCTGGCGGCGCTGGCTGTGAAAAGCCAGCCCCGAATGGCATGTGCGGTGAGATACCGCACGAGCGCCGGAAGTACCATTTCGAGATCATCAGGCTTGAACCGCATGCCACCGGCCTGCAGCGCCGCGCGCAGCGTTGCGAGCTGGGCCGCGCGCGCCCGCATTTCTGGACTGGAGCCGCGATAAAGCTCCTCGAGGAAGTCGAATTCGTCACTGGAGAGATGCGCGAGATCGAGTTCGACCTTGTCGCTAAAACGCAATTGGGCGGAAAGGCCGGAGTGAGTTGGGAAACGTTCCATCAGCGCTTCGGCGTGAGCCCGTTCGATTTGGATGTTCATCGCGAAATCCGGTTACTTCGGGGGCCGCCGGACGTATGTCCGGTAAAGGCGGCGTACACTATTCGCGAAGTGCAAATTCCGGTCCATGCGGGTTGGCAAAGAGACACGCATTCATGCGCCTTGCAGGGCAGAATCAGGACGCGGCGGTTAAGGCGCCGCGATGGTCCATCGCCGGGGCCCGCACGGCCCATCGTCTGCCGAACTGGGGAATGTAGGGAAAATTACATCATTTCAGACGGTACGCGGAATGGCACGCGGCGCAATGCTGGGTGACCTGTGAGAGTGCCGCCAGCACCGGCTTGATGTCGTCACCGGCTTTTGTCTTCGCTGCAACTTTGGCGAAGCTGCTTGCCGATTGATGCATCGCCAGACCAAGGCTGCGCATCCCGGCCGGCATATGTTCGGCCATCATCGCCGCCATGGCGCTCATATCCGCTTGGCCATTCGGGTTGCAGGCGGCTGCGCCCGGCGAATCAAGACCAAGCCGTGTTTCAGCGATCACCGCCGCCTTGCCGCTGTCTCCCGCCGACAATGCCGCAAGAATGTCTTGAAGCGCATCGAGATGACCGCGCATGTTGCTCAGCATGTGCTGACGCAAATGCGGGGGAAGGTCCACCTCCTGCCGGTTATCGGCATGAGACATCATCGGCATGGACATACGGGCATCTTCCTGAGCTTCGGCGGCACAGAAGCTCAAAAGAACACCGGCAGCTGCCGCGGCCAAAGCAAATCTCTTCATAATTTCATCCTGGTCTCGAAACGATCGCATTGCGGCGCATCCTGTTTAGAAGCCGGTTATTGCGTTGGGCCGTGAACCTCGATGCTGACGATATTATAGCCGAAACGGCCGCCGAACTTGTCTCCAGGCGCAATGAGCCGGGCGAAGCCGTCTTATCCGAGGAGCTGTCCATCTTCCGAATAGGCAACCATGATTTAGTTGCCGCCAAACGCCGGGCCGGACTTTACCGCGCCAAAAACCGCTTTATAGCCGCCGCTGCCCGTCACGATCACGATCTTGTGCAGAATACCGTTCCTTCTCGCTCCGGATCGTTATGTATATCTAATATATCATTAGTGATGTCAACCTGGCCCTTGCTTTTCCGGGCGCGTCTGCGCAGGCGCAAAAGCGCTCTGAAAGAGGCCTTCCATGAGAATTTCGCAGTGAATGGAGGCCTTGGGAAAACCGGCGCCTGAGCACCATCGCGCACAACATCTGCCCGACGAAACGCTGCGGCTGACTGAGGGCGGCTCCTCTCTCAGTCCGCCGCGAGGATGACGCTGGAGGCTTCGAAGAGCGCCGCGAGCCTGTCGCCCGGAGCAATGTGTAAATCATCGGCTCTCTCTCTCGATACGACAGCCGTCAGGACTTTACCTTCGCCAATCTCAAGGTGAATCTCGCTGCTTGCGGCCCCGTCGATCCGCTGCGTCACTTGGCCCTCAAGCCGGTTGCGGCCCGGAAAGCTCGCGGTCTCATCCAAGGCTGCGACCGTCACCAGCGAAGACTTGACGAGCGCCGCGACGCTGCGGCCCGGCGCCAGCCGCAAGTCCTCGACGGCGCCGCGGGTGACGATAGAAGCAATGCTGCTGGCGGCGGAAAGCTGGAGAACCACTGTAACATCAACGGGATCACTGCGGATTTCGGCCACGCTGCAGCGGAAGACGTTGCGGACGCTGAGCTTGACCGCCAAGCCCCAGAGCAGGAGATCATCGAAGTTGTCGAGACCCTCGGCGGCGATCGCAGTTGAAATCTTTGCGAGCTTTTCCTCGAGCCTGCGGAACGCGGCAATGAGCTTGCGTCCCTCCTCAGTGACCTCCGCGGCGCCGCCGCGCTTACCGCCCGTGCGCGTGACGAATGCTGGCCGGGGCAAAAGATTGTTGATGGCCTGAACGGCATCCCACGCCGCCTTGTAGCTGAAGCCTGCCATCTTGGCAGCCTGGGTCATGCTGCCGTGTTCAATAACGGCTTCCAGAAGTGCGATGCGATCGCGTCCGACCAGGAGACGCCCATTGGCACGCAGCGCAAGCAGGGCGTCGATCCGCTGGGTGGACACAGGCGATTTTTCCTGGTGAAGCTGAGCCATTCGACATCCGGCGGAATAAATGGATTGTGCTGAAATCTCGTGCCTATAATTAATCGAAAGAATTTTATAGATTGCCCAGGCATAGCGGGCAACAGGTTTCGTCATGATCACTGTTGCTATATATAAAAATACTATATCGCAGTTCTTGGCGGCCGCGATCACGCTCCTCCGATCCCTGCCGGACCGCCGGTAATCTCTGCTTTCAAGTCACGCAATCAGCTTCTTACGCAATCAGCTCCGCTAAAGCCATTCGCAGAATGCTTTGAAACCGGGGCTGACGCTCTCCCAGCTTCCCACCCATCGGCGGCGGGTTATCATTGTTGAGTGATGAGGTGTTTGCGTCCTTGCCGCGCCTTTAAGAAAAAGCCACTTTTAAGAAAAAGCCACTTTGCCGAACGGCGAAGCTGCCGGGATGTCAAACTTCATCCTTGGGCCGGACCGCCGAATTCCGCCAATCAATCATTTCGCGATCTATCTCGGCCGCCGATGAAAATGGACGGCGGCAGACTCCGGGTGCCCATGGGCCAAAGCGATGGCCTTTCGTAAAATAGGCCGGCATTGACTTGACAAATCCATTCGCGCTCTGGAAAACCCGCGCGGCCCTGTGACTTCATATCTTAACATTTTAACGCCTCTTCAATCCGCTAGTCTGCGTTCATACGACGCATGTCTCACGATTAGATGATTTGATTCTGATCATGGCGCTTCGTAAGCGGAGCAGGGCATAATTTCCCAGGGTGATATCGGCTTTGAACTTCAATCGGTTGGGATAAATCATGACAAGCATTTGGGCGATGGCGGCATTGTGGCTAGGTCTTGCGCTGATCGCGGGAGTGCTCTCGGTCTGGTTTAGGATTTCGGCGGCAATGACGGAAATCGTCATTGGAATGGCTGCGCAATTGATTTTTAGCGCCGTCTTCGGGTCGGGCCTGCTGGATACCGGCGAAACCTGGGTCAAGGTCCTATCGGGCGTTGGCGTGATGCTTTTGACCTTCCTTGCCGGGGCCGAACTCGACCCGGACGTCATGAAGCTCAAGTGGAAGGAGGCCCTTGCCGTCGGGACGGCGAGCTTCCTGGTTCCCTTCCTGGCTTGCACCGCAACAACGCATTATCTCCTCGGCTGGAACACGACCCAAAGCCTGCTCGCCGGAGTGGCCCTGTCTGGAACCTCGGTTGCGATCGTCTATGCGGAGATGATGCTGCACGGTTTAAACAACACCGATTTCGGCAAGATCCTCCTTGGCGCTTGTTTCGTCACTGATTTTGCTACCGTATTGGCGCTCGGCCTGATTTTCTCGCCGTTTACCATGAAGACCTCGATTTTCGCGGGGGTCACCGCTGTATGTTGCGTAATTCTTCCCTGGCTTACACCGCGCATGTTCAAGCGGTATGGGGAGCGGCCTTCCGAACTCGAAACCAAATTTCTGCTCGTCTGCCTGCTCGCCTTGGGAGCGCTTGCCACCTGGGCCGATAGCGAGGCGGTGCTCCCGGCCTATCTCATCGGAATGATGCTTGCCGGGACCGTCGGGCGCGACCATGCCCTCATCAGAAGGCTGCGGACCCTAACTTTCGGTTTCGTGACGCCATTCTTTTTCATCCGCGCGGGTTATTTGGTATCGATCCCCGCGGTCATTGTGGCGCCCATTGCATTTCTTGTATTCATGGTCTCCAAAATCGCGGCAAAGAGCGCTGCTGTCTATGCCGCAGCGAAATACCACGCTTACACGCACCAGGAAGCCACGTATTCCGCCCTTCTCATGTCATCGGGATTGGCCTTTGGAGCGATCGTCTCCCTGTTCGGCTTGACGCATGGGCTCATCGACAAAACTCAATATTCGGGTCTGGTGGCAGCTGTCATCGGGACGGGTATCGTTCCGACGGTGATCGCTAACAATTTCTTCGTGCCGCGTCACTTGTGTCCCAAAGAGGGCGTGCGCGCAAAAGCCAAGGAACATCCGGCAATCCACGAGTTGTTTCCCCAGCTGAGCCTCGAAGGAGGGTCGGCTGAGTAGCGCTTCCGTGTCCGGGGCCCGGGGCTCATAAATAAAACAACGATGCATATACGGAGGGAATGCGGTGTTCGATAAAATCCTGCACGCCAACGATGGGTCCGAGCACGCCTTCCATGCTTTTTCCCTGGCACTCGCCATGGCCCGGCAGAACGGGTCCGAGCTCCACATGGTCTGTGTCGAGGAGATTCCATATCTGCCGGAATTAATTGGGGAAGTTCGTGAACCGATGGAGATCGCAGCGCGGCGGTTTCACGATGTTCTTGAGCGGGCGCGCGCCCTCGCGAAAGAAAGCGAAGTGAGACTGAAAACCCATATCGTCGCAGGGCACCCGGTGGGCGCAATTGTCACACTCGCGGCTGATCTTAATGCAGATTTGCTTGTGATTGGGGCAAAGGGCCATTCCGCGCTATATGAAAGAATGATCGGCAGCCGGGCGGACCGCATCTTGCAGCTTGCTCAATGCCCGGTGCTCGTCGCGAAGTAGGAGGCCGAATGTCCGGTCAAGCGATGAACTGCCGGGTTCCCGGTCAAGGAAAGTAATCACACGCCAAGACTGCAGGCGGTGTCCAGTCTGCGCATCGGTTGTGTCTGACAATGCCTATGGTTTATCCCCGGCGCTTGCGCGGCTGGCGCTTTCTGCTGTTCAACATCGCCCTCGGCCTTGGACACATCGTCGTTTTGTCCAATGTCGGCGGCTATGCGGTGCTCATTCCCTATGTGGCGGGCTCGCTGAGAGGCGTGCTTCCAAGCTTCGCCCTTTGGGCGAACACGGATTTCATGATTGGGGCGGCGATAGGGTTTTCCTTATCCCGCTGGCTCGCCGGCCGCTATGGCACCTATCGCGTATTCAATGGAGCCTTTCTTCTTTTCGCCGCGGCCTCTTTTTTCTGCGCCATCAGCGAAACCTTGTGGCTGTTCCTGCCGTCGCGCATCATTCTCGGATTCGCAGGAGGCATCACGCTTCCAGCGGGGCAGGCCCTCCTGCTTAATGAGTATCCCGAGCGAAAAAGGGGGCTGGGGCTCGGGATCTGGGGCCTCTTCACGCTCATGCCGTTCACGATCGGCATTCCGGTTGGCGGCTGGATCAACGAGCATCTTGGCTGGCGTTATCTTTTTTATACCGACATCATCGATGCGCTGCTGGCGGCAGGCATCACCGGCGCGTTGCTTTATGGCCGGGGATACCAGCGCCGCATCACCCGCCTCGACAGCGGCGGCCTATTTTTCCTTGTGGTGCTGCTCTTGGGAATACAGACGATCTTCAATCAGGGCAATGATTTCGATTGGTTCGGCTGGTCATGGCTCATGTTTGGCGTGCTTGTCGCGGTGATTGCGGCACTGCCATGCTTCATCGTCTGGGAAATGGGTGAGCGGCATCCGGTTCTCGACATCAGGCTGTTCGCCCGTCGCAATTATGCTGTGGCTGCCATTTGCTCGATGTTAGGATTCCTTTCCATTCAGGGCCTCTTCTCGATTTTCGTCACACAGGCTCAGCTGCTTTTGGGATATTCGTCCGCTCTCGCGGGATTGATTTTTGTCGCAATGATTCCGCTCTCCGTGCCCCTCGTTGCGATTAGCCACAAGCTCTGTGAAGGCCACGATGCCCGTTTCGTCGCAAGTCTCAATTTGCTCGGCCTGTCGTTCATGATGTTCTGGATCGGGATTTTCGACGACCCGAGTTATTTCGATCAGATTGTTTGGCCCTTCTTGTTTCTGGGCTTTTTTGTCGCCACCTTTTTTGCCCCTTTGGGTGTGCTTGCCCTGCATGGCTTGCCCTCGGCAAAGCTGCTGCATGCGGCGGAAGAATTTGGGATTGTACGCACGGCGGCCGGGGCCTTTGGCATTGCCCTCCAGGGGGTTATCCAGTTCCGGCGCTTGCCGTTTCATCAGCTGGACCTTGCCGATCATTTCGGCGGACGGCGTTTTCCCTCCCTCGACTTGCTGGGTCAGCTTACCGCGAAGCTTGAAGCCGCCGGGCTTTCCCCGGCGATGGCGCAGGGCACACTCGGAGCGCTCATCAAGGACAAATCGGCGCTGCTTGGCTTGAACGATGCCTTTCTCCTCGCGAGCTTCATTTTTCTTTTTCTGGCGGTGTTCGTGTGGCTCGCCCGCCCCACTCATGCCGTCTATGCGAGCCGCGCGGAGGAGTTAAGAGAGCTGCGAGCGGAGGAACTCACGGAGCAGCCATGACGCCCGCCCATTCAGGAAAAGGGTTTCCACAAATTCCAGCGGATGACTTTTCCATGGATTGAGATTTGATTTCTGGCGGGACGGCAAGTTTGTCACGATAACGTCGCGAGAATATTCTTCTGTTCTGAACGGGTTTCATGGGTAATCGTCGAACCATATTGGAACAGTCTCGTCATCTCTCTTTGCCCGGAGGCGGCAGGCCGCTATGGATGGGACGCGTCCTCGCCGCTGATCTCGCCGCCGTCCGGCTTATCGCCCGTTCAGCGCAGACAACCGCCGGGCGGGCCACCGCCGTTATCATCACGAAACTTGGCAACGGCTGGCTTTATCCGATCCTGGGGCTCATCATTTTCGAGTGCCTGGGCCGCGCTGGCCTTCGAGCCGCTTTTCTTGCAGGCTTGAATGCCGGGTTCCTCCATTGCCTCTATCCTTACATCAAGCGCCGCATTGGCAGGCCGCGGCCTTTTCGAGTCGATCCGCGCCTTCGCTCTCTGGGGGGTGTTCTCGATGAACACTCGTTTCCGAGCGGACATATGATGACCTTGTCAGGCGTGCTTGTCCCCATCGTGCTCGTTTGGCCTGCTGCCACCATCTCGGCGGCCGCGCTGCTGCTCGTGATGGCGTGGTCCCGGATCGCGATGGCCCACCATTACCCAAGCGACATCTTCGCCGGGGCGCTTATAGGCATCGCCCTCGCTTGTCCGCTTTCTGTGTGCTTTCTCGCTTTGTAGCAAGGTGCGAGGCCGTTTCCCTGACCGCAGCCGTGTCCGGAGTTCAACGCATAATGTTCCGTGACCGGAGCGCCTGGAACCATAAAATCCTTTGACCGTTGGTTCACTCACATCGCCATGCCTCCGTCCGCCATTGGGGTAGGGGCGGCGCGCCGGCATTATTTTTCAGGTAGCGGGAGCTCTGCAGAATGCTAAGGGAATTGAGTGTCGAACGGGTGAAGTTTGTCGCCCTTCTGGCGAAAGCTGCGCGAAGCGAACGCGATGGGTTTCTTGCAAAGGTCGCTGAAAAAGATATTGGCAGCGTCCAGCCCGCGAAGGGCGAACATAATCCTGGCGCTGATCTTGGGCTCGATGAACTGCCTCCGGACGGAACGCAGGCGAAGGCCTTGCGCGAAGCAATTGCCGCGCTTTCGCCCGATGCACGCGCCGAGCTTTACGCCCTCGCTCGCATAGGGCAAGGACATTTGGCCGCACAGAAATGGCATCGCGGCCTGGCCGAAGCTGCCGGGCTGGGGGACCAAGCGGCGGCCGCCATCCTCCTCGGCGATCCCGACCTCCACGATCATCTGGTGAGGGGCCTTTATGAATTGAGAGCCGAATGACCGTTCATTGGCCGAAGTTTCGAGCTTGATCACGCGGCCGTGCCGCCCCGCTTTGGACCGGCCTGAGGCGGAGAGGCGGCGGCGGTATAGGCCGGCAGCCACCCGCCAGGCGGAGTTAACTTCAGCCGGTCCGGCCGCAGAGAGGCGCGCCCCGAAAGGAGATAAATCTCCCCCTGGTAGGCCCATACGCGCAGATCCGTCCATAGGGGGCACCCCCCGGCCTCCAGGCACGGTTTCGGAACCTGTCTTTGCGCTACATAGCCCTTTCCATGTTTCATAAGCCGCCGCAGGCGCGCGTGCCCAACCTCAGCACTGCCGAGTAAACCGCGCCCGGCGAATCCATGCAGCGGTTTGAAAACGAAGCTGCGTTTTTTCTCCGCCAGAGTTTCCAGGTTTTTTGCGTCCACGAGATGCGTCTCAGGCACATGAGCGCTCAGGATTTGACGCTCCGAGGGCTCTATCGCCAAGTCTTCATCCCAATGCGGGAGGGAGAGCCATTCGAGCAGCCGTTTGTTGCTGCGCGTTGCATAGGTAAAGGGATTAGGAGCGATATAGACTTGGCCAGCCTCGTAAGCGCTCCGCAGGGCTGTGAAAGCCTCGGACTTCCAGAAGAAATCGGTCGAACGGTTGACGATGAAACTGATGGCCTGCCTCTCAAAGAGCAGGCGCTGGCCGTCCCATCGGGTGTTTGCGGGAGAGGCTACCTCAGCTTGCCAGCCGCGGCGGCGGAAGAGATCACGGAGCAGGCGGAGCTCTTTTCGAAATCTGCCTTGCTCCAAGGATTCGGCATCATCAAGAATAAAAAATAGTCCTGCTGGCAATTCTCCAAAAAACGTCTTGGCTTCCTGCTCTACCAGAGCCACGAGGTGCTGGTTGAACGCAGGCAAGGGCGGAGGCGCCGCGATCCGTTTCTCATGTTCCAGTTCTGCTGCCTCGAAGTACAGGGCATTGATGATCGCGGCAAAGAGGAAGCCCGAGCCGTTATCATTGAACTCGATGAGCTGGAAGCCGCCGTCCGGCGGAAGATGAAAATCCCAGGCGCTGAAAAAGCAGATCTCCGGATGCCTGACTTGTGCAATCGCTGGAGCTTCCCGCAAGGCGGCCGCCCGCCAGGCCTCGCGGCTGGTAACCTTGTCAAAGACGCGAATGAAACCGGCTATTTCCTCGAAGGTGGCGCTAGGGATCACCTGATGCTGTGGAACAACAGAGAACTCTTCCGGCACCTCCGGCATTCCGGCATCCCGGAGCGCAGCGAAGAACCTCTCCTTAAGTGCCGGTTTGAGGGCCAACCGATCCTCCCGAGCTTTGCGGAACAGATTGGAGTCAGGTCTCGATAACTTATTGAGAACGCCTCATTCGGCATATGGATGCGATCTTTGCGAAAACAGGGACACGTGGCGCCCCAAGGGGGGCCAAATCAGCGGACGCCCGCTAAACGCTTTCGATTAGCGCGGCTTTTGCTCGATTTTCACATCAATGAGAATAAATCTCATTCACCCGGCTTGGATCGTCACTTTAAAACGCGTTAAAATACAACTAAATCGTGCGTGATGATGAACGGAGCAAAACTTTGGCGCCAGAACTCATCCTGAAAAGCGCAGGCGCCGATGAGCAGAGGCGAATTTCAGCGGCGGGTTCCTGGACGGCCGCCAATGCCGCATTGCTCGAACAGAAGATCGAGGCGATCAGATCGCAAGCCTCGGGTTCAGGGGACCTCGAAATCGACATCGGTGAAATCAGCGAGCTTGATACATTCGGCGCTTGGCTGATCGAGCGTCTTGCCCGTAATTTCACAGCAAGAGGATTTGAACCCAGGCTTGCCGGAGTGCCCGAGCGTTTTCGCGGCTTGCTCGATGAAATCCATATGTGCGGGCGGGAGAAGCCCGTTTTTGCAAAGCGAAATCCTTTTCTTGTCAAACTCGAAGGCCTGGGCCGGTCGGCGGAGGAATTTGCCCGGGATCTCGTCCGGCTTGCCGATATGCTGGGGGCATTAGGCAGCGCCGCGGCCCGCACGCTCATCCGTCCGCATACCTTCCGTTTCGCCTCGGCCGTCCATCACCTCGACCGGGTGGGGTGGCAAGCCCTGCCCATCATTTTTCTGATAACCCTTCTCATTGGCGGAATCATCGCGCAGCAGGGCTTTTTTCATTTTCGCAAATTTGGCGCGAGCGATTATGTCGTGGATCTGGTCGGCGTCCTGGTGCTGCGCGAAATCGGCGTTCTCATCGTGACGATCATGGTGGCGGGACGTTCGGGAAGCTCCTATACGGCCGAACTCGGCTCCATGAAGATGCGCGAGGAGATCGATGCCCTCCGCACGATGGGATTGGATCCCGTCGAAGTGCTCATGCTGCCGCGTGTTCTCGCACTGATCTGCGCCTTGCCGATCCTCACTTTTCTTGGCTCGATGTCTGCCCTTTACGGCGGCGGCCTGGTAGCGTGGCTCTATGAAGGCATGAGTCCAGACATCTATATTGCCCGCCTCAAGGAGGCGATTACGGTCACGCATTTTGAAGTTGGCATGCTCAAAGCGCCGTTCATGGCACTCGTCATTGGCCTTGTCGCCTGCTCGGAAGGAATGCAGGTGCAGGGAAGTGCCGAGTCGCTGGGGCTGAAAACCACGGCATCCGTCGTAAAGTCCATCTTCCTGGTGATCGTTCTCGACGGGTTTTTCGCGATCTTCTTCGCATCGATCGGAATGTAACCCATGGCCATCGAGTCCGGGGCGCCCGTTATCCGCGTGCGTGACCTTGTGGTCGGATTCGGGACCCAGACGGTCCTCAACGGCGTTTCGTTCGATGTCCGGCGTGGCGAGATTTTAGGCATCGTCGGCGCCTCTGGCGGAGGTAAGTCGGTGCTGCTGCGCACGATCATCGGACTGCTTCGTAAGCGGCAGGGAAGTATCACCGTGTTCGGCACGGATATCGCCAGTGCAGCGCCCGAGGAAATGCGCTCCCTGGAGCGGCGGTGGGGCGTTCTCTTCCAGCAGGGGGCGCTGTTTTCATCGCTGACCGCGGCGGAGAATGTTCAGTTTCCGATGCGGGAGCATCTCAATCTTTCGGAAATGCTTTACGCAGAAGTTGCCGCGGCAAAGCTCGAGATGGTTGGCATCAGTGCCAGCGATGCACAGAAGCTGCCCTCGGAGCTTTCGGGCGGCATGGTCAAGCGCGTGGCGCTCGCTCGCGCACTCGCGCTCGACCCTGAGATCGTCTTCCTCGACGAGCCAACCTCAGGGCTCGATCCGATTGCGGCCGGCGACTTTGATTCTCTGATCAAGGCGCTGCAGCAGACTCTCGGCCTGACCGTCTTCATGGTCACGCACGATCTCGACAGCCTGCACACGGACTGCAACCGGATCGTCGTCCTTGCCGATGGCCGGGTCGTGGCAGATGGTCCCATGGAGACAATGCTCCTTTCCGAGCATCCCTGGGTGAGGGCCTATTTTCGCGGCAAGCGTACCCGCGTTTCTGGTTCGGATCTGGCTTAATGATATTGAGGAGACCATGGAAACGCGCGCAAGATATGTTCTCATTGGCCTGTTCGTTTTTGCGACTATTATTGGCGGGTTCGCGTTTGTCTATTGGCTGCACACCGTCGGCGGCCTCGGCGAGCGATCGGTCTACAGGATTCGCTTTGAGAATACGGTCTCTGGATTGCGCGCTGGCGCAGCCGTTCTCTTTGATGGTATCCGTGTTGGCGAAGTTACCGGTTTGCAGTTGAACAGCGAAAATCCGCAGCAGGTCTTCGTCACAATCGGCGTTGACCGGAACACGCCGATCAAGGCCGATACCGAGGCGCGAATTGAAGTCCAAGGCCTGATGGGCAGCCCTTTGATAGCACTCCAAGGCGGTTCGCCCTCCCTGCCTCTTCTCGCTCCATCGCACGGCGAAGCACCCTTACTCATTGCGGGTGCATCCGCAGGCCGGGATTTGACCGAAGAAGCACGCCATGTGCTCGGCCGGATCGACAAAATCCTTGCCGAAAATTCAGACTCACTGCGCGACGCCATCAGCAATATCGATACTTTCTCGGCCGCGCTTGCACGCAATTCGGGCAAAATCGATGGCATCCTCGCTGGCCTTGAGAAGATGACAGGAGGAGCGTCAAAACCTCTTCTTCCCACATTCAACCTGACCGCGCCTCAGGTGTCCGTGCCGCTATCGAAGAAAACAAAAAAGCAGCTCGTCGTCGCTGACCCGGCGGTGCTGGTCGTGTATGATACACAAAGGATCATTATAAAGGGGACGGAAGGCCAGCTTTCTTTTCTGGATGATGCACAATGGGCTGACAACCTGCCGAAGCTTTTTCAGGCAAAGATCATTCAGAGCTTCGATAATGCGGATTTTTTGTCTGCTGTGGGACGGCCCATGGAGGGCTTGAGCGCGGATTACCAGCTTCTTCTCGATATACGGCAGTTTCAGGTTTCAAGTGGCCCCCCGGCCCAAGCCGATGTTGAATTCGAGGCCAAAATCCTTTCCAAAGCCGGGCGGATCATAGACTCACAAGTTTTTCGTGCCGAAGCCGCAGTGAAGGCGATGGATGGGCCTGCTGTGACAGAAGCGCTCAATGAAGCTTTCATGCACACCGCCACCGGGCTTGTCCTCTGGACCGCGCAAAAGATTTAAAAGCCTGCCCATGGCTTCATATATGCTTCCAAATTATTTGAATGCCGCTCATCCCGTCATGGATTTTTGACATAATGATTCGAGATCAGGCCTTTCTATCGAAGCGCCACTCAATTTGAGCATGGGTGTCATGCGGCGCAATCAGACAAAGAAGCAGCAAGGATTTTTCCAGATCGGGCCGAAATCCTGGATGGAGGAAGAATGCCAAGACATTTCGATTTCGTACTGCTTGGCGGAGGGCCGGCCAGTGTGGCTGCTGCCGAGACGTTACGCGCCGAAGGTACGGGAAGCAGCAGCATCCTCCTGATCTCGGAAGAGGATTGTGTCCCCTATGGGCGCACGTATCTCTCCAAACAGTTTCTTCTCGGGGCACAGCCAAAAGAGAAACTCCTGATTCGCAGCGAAGCGTACTACCAGGAAAAAGCGATTGAACTGATGCTGGGTACGGCCGCGTCTGGCGTCGATTCCTCAAACCGCCTCGTGCATACCGATCGGGCGGGGGACATCCATTTCGGCAAACTGCTGATCGCAACGGGGACAGCCCCAATTCGCACGGCTGTCCCTGGTTCCCGGCTGGGCGGCATTCATTATCTCCATACCTTGGCGGACGCCGAGGCACTCCGGCAGGCGGTCAAGGCGGCCAAGCGTGCCGTGGTCCTCGGCGGCAGTCTCCTTGGTGTCGAGATCGCGACATCACTCGCGAGGATGGATCTTCGCGTTTTGCTGATCGAGGAAAAGACTCTTCTGCTTTCACAGCTCGCGGCGCCCGAACTCTCAGCATTCTTCAGCCGCTACTGCGCCGATCACGGAATCGGGGTCCGCACAAATGACACAGCCGTTGCCTTCAAAGGTGTAAACCGCGTTGAAGCCGTCGTGACCCGCTCCGGTGAGGTCTGGCCATGCGATCTCGTGGTTGTTGCGATTGGCGTGACGCCTAAAATCGGTTTTTTGCGCGACAGCGGCATAGTGCTTGGCGATGGCATCCTCGTCAGTCAGCATCTCGAAACGAATGTGCCGGGAATTTTTGCGGCGGGCGATGTGGCAAATTTCTTCGATGTCGTGTTCAAAGAGCGGCACCGGATCGAGCATTGGGACAACGCCGCCAAGCAGGGGAGGCTTGCAGCTCGAAACATGCTCGGACGGAGGCTGGCCTATTACGAGGTTCCATACTTCTTCTGCAATATTCTCGACCTCAGTTTCAACTTTCTCGGCTCGGCCCGGGAGAGCGATGAGCGGATCCTGCGCGGTTCGATGAGCGGCCGTTCCTTTGCGCTGTTCTATCTTAAGAACAATGTTCTGTGCGCTTCGTTCTCAATGGGGCGGCCAGCAAGCGAGACATTCGCGGCGGAGTTGCTGATCCGCGATAGGGCGAGCCTGCATTCTATCAAAGACAGCCTCCCGGACACAAACTTTCCATTGGAGAGCATTCCGACACAGACCATTTTGATCCTTCAAGGCGGCGGTGCTCTGGGTGCTTTTGAATGCGGGGTTGTGAAGGCGCTTGAAGAGGCGAACATCCGTCCCGATGTCATCGCGGGAGTCTCGATCGGCGCCTTCAACGGTGCAATCGTTGCCAGCAATTTTGACCAGGCGGCAGCCGTGCTCGAAGCATTTTGGAACGAGCTTGCTCTTCTCACCCCTTGCGGGCCAACCGAAGAATGGCGGCGTGCAATGTCGTCGTTGTGGACCATCTGGTTCGGTTCGCCGCATTTCTTCTGGCCGAATTGGCTGCTGCCGCAGGAACGTGTCCCATGGAACTGGACCAGCCTTTACGACACTGCTCCCGTTAAAACCTTGCTGGCGAAGTATGTTGACTTCAATAAGCTGAAGGAGAGTCCCATTCGCCTGATGGTCGGCGCTGTCAATGTCGAGACGGCGGAACTTGAGGTTTTCGACAGCTATGCCGATGAGATCACGGCAGACCACATCCTCGCCAGCGGCAGCCTGCCGCCAGCTTTTCCCTGGACGACCCTTCAGGGCCAGCATTATTGGGATGGAGGCATTGTCAGCAATTCACCTCTGGAGTTCGTCAACGAGCGCTGCGGGGAAGCGAGCAAACGCGTGTTCATTGTCGATCTCTTTGCCAGCCAGCAGGCTTTACCTAAAAATCTCGCCGAGGTTGTGATGCGGCGTGATGAAATCATTTATGCGGAGCGTGTCCGCAACGACATGCGCCTGCGGGAACGGATGAGCGATTTTCGGGGCCTCGTCGAGGACATCATGGAGAGCGTCGAGCCCGAGTCCTATGAGCGTGTGCGCCAGGATCCGCGCTTCATTCAATAGATGGCCAATGCCGCGCCAACGACGATTACACGGATCGTGAATGAGGTCCAGGAGGGAGAAACCCCGTTCACGGATAATGACTTCTCGCAGCAAACAATCGAGCGGCACAAGAAAGCCGGCTATGAATGCGCAAAGCGCGCCATTGGCGGGATTCCTCCCGCAGCGAAGCCGGTATGCGTTAATATAGTGCCTTAATATGCCAGCCTTTACATTTGCCTCTTTCCTCGCTGGCCGCGTCTCTTCCGGACATATGCGGACAGGCTGATCTGCGGCTGTCACAGCAAGGCTCTCGCGTCCGGTAAGCGCCGTACATAACGGCGTCATGAGCATGCTGGCTCGCCGCTGCGGCAAGCCGCAGCGCGCAATCATGCGACAACATTGCCATGAACCGCCGGTGAAAAAAATTTGACACGAGCCTGAAACAGGCGGATCATTCCTACACTTCCGCAGACGTTCACAAGAACCAGCCGGAAGCAGAAGGTGCCTTCTTTCGTGAACCCATTGGATCCACAGCAATGGAGAAGCGATGACTCCACCGGGACGATATGATCGACCCTGTCAGCGGCGGGGTCACGGGGACGCGAAAGCCTAAAATGCCGGGCCGGAACGCCCTCGCCGACAATTTGATATGACCGTGCGGCAACGCCGCGAAGGCCAAGTGTCCGTCACGCCGCATTAAGAACTGCACAGATCACAGATCGCTTCGCAAGGCGAAGGAGGGCCCCGCAGCTGCCTGAAGGCATCGGGGCCCGTTGCGCATTCAGTGGTCAGCCGGCTCCCCCCTGATTCCCCTCGCCACCTCCTAGCCTCTGAGCAAGTTGCGCTCTCGCAGCAGATGATATTTTATCCCGCCGCCGCGGCCTGAGGCGGCCGGTCCGGCTTGCCTTTCCGGGGCGGTTTTGTTCATCCCAATCAGGGGGCTCCGTGCAGCCAATAATTTCCGTAGCCAATCTGACCAAGACCTATGCCTCCGGCTTCCAGGCTCTCAAAAAAATCAACCTGCAAATCTGGCCAGGAGAGATATTTGCGCTGCTCGGGCCGAACGGCGCCGGCAAGACGACGCTGATCGGCATCATTTGCGGGATCGTCAATCCAACCGCCGGCACCGTGCTGGCCGATGGTCACGATGTCATCCGCGACTACCGGGCAGCGCGATCCATGATTGGCCTGGTCCCGCAAGAATTATCCACCGATTCCTTCGAGACGGTGTGGGCCACGGTGAGCTTCAGCCGCGGCCTCTTCGGTAAGCCTCCCAATCCCGCCTATATCGAGAAGGTGCTGAAGGATCTGTCTTTGTGGGACCGCAGGAACAGCAAGATACTGACGCTTTCGGGCGGCATGAAGCGCCGCGTCATGATTGCCAAGGCTCTTTCACATGAACCGAGAATCTTGTTCCTCGACGAGCCGACCGCTGGCGTCGACGTCGAGCTCCGGCGGGGCATGTGGGAGATGGTGCGATCCCTGCGTGCGACCGGCGTCACGATCATTCTCACCACCCATTACATCGAAGAAGCCGAAGAGATGGCCGACCGGATCGGAGTCATCAACAAGGGTGAAATCATCCTGGTGGATGACAAGGCGGCGCTTATGAACAAGCTTGGCAAACGGCAGCTGACCCTGCATTTGCAGACGAAGCTCGACATGATTCCAGAGGAACTCTCCAATTATGAACTGGACCTTTCGGCGGGCGGATATGAACTCGTCTACACTTTCGATACGCAAGGCGATCACACCGGGATCGCCTCGCTGATGCGCAAGCTGAATGATCTTGGAATCGAATTCAAGGATCTCGAGACAAGGCAGAGCTCGCTGGAGGAAATCTTTGTCAGCCTGGTGAGGTCAAGGCCGTGAATGTTCATGCCATCCGCGCGATCTATATTTTCGAGATAAGGCGCACATGGCGAACAGTGCTGCAAAGCGTCGTTTCGCCCGTCATCTCGACCTCACTCTATTTCATTGTCTTCGGCTCAGCGATCGGCTCGCGCATTTCGGCGATCAATGGCATCCATTACGGCGCCTTTATCGTGCCGGGACTGATCATGCTTTCGCTTCTGACCCAGAGCATTTCCAACGCATCTTTCGGTATTTTTTTTCCTAGATTTTCCGGCACGATCTATGAGATCCTTTCGGCTCCAGTCTCCTATATCGAGATCGTCACCGGCTATGTGGGGGCGGCGGCGAGCAAGTCGATCATGCTTGGCGTCATCATATTGGCCACGGCGCGGATGTTCGTGCCATTCGAGATTCTTCATCCCCTCTGGATGCTCTCTTTCCTTGTCTTGACGGCCATCACCTTCAGCCTCTTCGGCTTCATCATTGGGATTTGGGCCGATGGTTTCGAGAAACTGCAGCTCGTGCCCCTGCTGATCGTCACACCGCTCACTTTTCTAGGCGGCAGTTTCTATTCCATCGATATGCTGCCGCCGTTTTGGCGAACGGTCACGCTCGCCAACCCCGTCGTCTATCTGGTCAGCGGGTTCCGCTGGAGCTTTTACGGGAGTTCCGATCTGAGTGTAGGTTTGAGCTTCGGAATGACCGCCGGCTTTCTCGCTTTGTGCCTCGCGGCAGTGTGGTGGATTTTCAAAACAGGTTACCGGCTCAAAGCTTGATGAATGCGAACGATAAAATATTCAACCCCGCAGAGCACGCCAAGAAGGGGCTGAAAGCCCTTTCGTGACTCTCCCCGCGATGATATGCGATCAACTTTCCAACCATGAGGGTGAAATATGAGCGAGATTTGGCTGCGCACCGGCGAAGCAACCGTTTTGGCTGCGGAGGGGCAATTCACCGATGCCATGCCCGAAGTGATGATTGGCCATGTCAAGGGCCCCGTTGGTCATGCTTTTGCAGCCATGGCGGGACAGGCCGCGGGCCATCCGCGCATGTTCGTGATCCGTGATCTCAATCAGATGGTGCGTCCGGCAACCATGATGACCACGAAGATGACGGTGCGCTCCAATGATTATGTCGAATTGCTCGGAGGGGTCGTGCAGGCGGCGACAGGAGATGCGATCGTCGATTGCCTCAGCGAAGGGATCTTGCCGAAAGAGAGTGCGGATGAGCTCTGCATGATCATAATGATCTGGCTTGATCCGCGCTGCGCGACGGACGCGAACCTCGACAAACGCGATCTCTACCGGACCAATTACGAGGCGACAAAGCTTGCAATCTCGCGCGCCATGAAGGGAGAGCCGTCTGCCGATGATCTGATCAAGAACCGGAAGACCATCACCCATTATGCCCTGGAAGGCGTGTTTGAGGGATGACGTGCGGGCGGAGCATCTTTTCCGGTCGCGATTTTTGGGAAACAGCGCTGAAGCTGAAGAAGCAGGCCGAGAATCCGGGCTTCTCCTCTCCACGGAGACCTTGAGCCTTGCGATCGCACATGAGCTTCTCCGATGGCATCAAGGGACCTCTCCCCGCTTTCGCAACATACGCAAGCAACCGTTCAGCCGAAGGTTAGATTGCAGAATTTGACACGGGGCAGCTTGTCTCAAATTGGCAGCACCCAAATAAGGCATCAAGTTGAAGGATAGCGCCTCAAACTGGCTACGAAGGGAGCTTCGATATGATCGAGCGAACGCAGCCCGCCGGCTCGCAGATGGAGTTCATCAAAATCCCAGGCACAGGGCTCGAAGTCTCGCGCATCGGCCTTGGCACATGGGCGATCGGGGGATGGATGTGGGGTGGAACGGATGAAGCACAGTCGATCCGGACAATCCATGAGGCATTCGATCGCGGCATCACCCTTTTCGACACGGCACCAGTCTATGGCTTCGGGCGATCCGAAGAAATCCTTGGCAAGGCCTTGGCGCAGGGCGGCCGCCGCCGCCGCGCCGTGATTGCTACAAAGGCGGGTCTTGATTGGCGCGCCGGTACGCCTTTTCGCAATGCCAGCCGGGCGAGAATCATCAAAGAAGCCGAGGATTCGCTGCGGCGTCTGCAAACAGATGTGATCGATCTCTATCAGGTTCATTGGCCCGATCCAAAAACGCCAATTGCTGAGACTGCAGAGGCAATGGCGGAGCTCCACCGCGCGGGGAAAATACGGGCCATAGGCGTCAGCAATTTCAGCCCGGGTCAGATGGATGAGTTCCGCGCCGCCGCGCCGCTCCATACGACTCAGCCGCCCTATAATCTGTTTGAACGGGCCATCGAGGCTGACGTGCTGCCATATGCCGTCAGCCGGGGAATCGTTATGCTCGCTTATGGAGCACTCTGCCGCGGCCTTCTCTCAGGCCTAATGACGAGCACAACCAAATTCTCCGGAGATGATTTGCGCAAGGCGGATCCAAAATTCCAGGGTCAGCGCTTCCAGGAATATCTTGACGCGGTTGAGAAGCTCGAAAAATTTGCCAGCGGCACCTACAGCAAGCATGTCATTCATCTTGCATTGCGCTGGATCCTTGACCGGGCCGATACGGCTGTAGCTTTGTGGGGCGCCAGGAGGCCGGATCAGCTGGCACCCATCAGCGAGGTCTGGGGATGGAAAATCGGCCGCCCCGCGATGCTTGAGATCGACAAGATCCTCGCAGAAACCATCAAAAACCCTGTAGGGCCAGAATTCATGGCCCCTCCGGCGGAGCTTGCGGCCTGAAAAGGCTAGCAAAGGAGAATGCGGAATGTGCCGAGTCCTGCTGGGCGTAATGATTACCCTGACGCAATGTTTTGCGGTCTCAAGGCGGTGCGCGGCAGACCTTCTGACCGTTCCCTGGCTTTTTCTTTCCAGTTATCCGGGCCAGCCGGCGGTCTATTCTTTGAATGAATGAGCGGTTCAAATGCTCAATGCTGCGCCACAAGAGGACAGCCGCCTTCGCTGAGCGGCCGGAAAGCCTCGCCAGGAGAAATGGTTTGCAGCAGCTTGAGGTAATCCCAGGGATATCTCGACTCGGAAGGTTTTTTCACTTCGTAGAGATACATATCGCGCAGGACACGGCCATCGATTCGCAGCCTGCCGTCATGTGTCATGAAGTCATTGATAGGCATCTCACGCATCTTGGCCATGACGGCATCTGCATCCTTGGTTCCGGCGGCCTGAATGGCCTTTAGATAATGCGTGATGGCCCCATAGACGCCGGCCTGCACCATGGTCGGCATGCGTTTCATTCTTCTGAAGAAGCGGCCGGCGAAGGCGCGCGTGGCAGCGTTGTGATCCCAATAATAGGCGGTGGTCATGAGCAATCCTTGCGCCGTCTTGAGGCCGAGGCGGTGCACATCGGTGATGAAGACGAGCAAGCCTGCAAGACGCTGGCCATCCTGAATGATGCTGAAATCGCTTGCCTCTTTGATCGCGCTGATCATCTCTTGTCCCGAGATGGCGAGCCCGACCACCTGCGCCTGTGAGGTTTTTGCTTGCAACAGATACCGGGAAAAATCAATCAGCCCCAGCGGCACCGTGACGCTGCCAAGCACCATGCCGCCGCCCGAGCTGATCACGTTGGCGGCATCCCGCTGCATCGCATAACCAAAGGCGTAATCAGAAGTGATAAAGAACCAGCTGTTGCCGCCGGACCTCGTGATCGCTTTGGCGGTACCATGGGCGAGGGCATAGGTGTCGTAGGTCCAGTCTACGGCATAGGGGGAGCAGTTCGAACCGGTCAGATCGGCGGAAGCGGGACTCGAAAAAAGGACAATCCTCTTGGCCTCTTGGGACACTCGCTCCACTGCCAGTGCCACGGCCGAATTCGCCACATCCGCAATGGCGGTGACGCCCTCGGCATACCATCGCCGCGCAATGCTTACGCCAAGGCCGGTGTTGTTGTGATGATCCGCAGATAAAATCTCGATGGGCCTGCCAAGTACGGAGCCGCCGAAATCCTCGACCGCCATATGCGCGGCCTCGACTGAGCCGGGCCCTCCATGTGCGGCATAAACTGAAGACATATCGGTGAGCACGCCAATTTTTATGGCGCGTTGCTCTTCCCCTTTTATGCCTGCAGCTGTCAGGCCCATGGCCAGCACGGCGCCAGCTGCTGCGAGGAATTTCGTAAAGGGCCTCATGCGCCGCTTCATGGCGTGGCTCCGGCGGGCATTTCGCGGATCTCGACCTTGCTGCCATCCTCGAGATCGACAGGCGGGTTGAGAATGACTTCATCACCGCTCTTGACACCATTCAGTACCTCTACCACCCGCCCGAGATCGCGCGCGATCGTGATTTTTTGCATATGGACTATACCATCTTTCACCACAGCCACATGCAGTCCATACTGGTTGAAGATGATAGCATCGGCAGGCACGGTGAAGGATACCGTCCGGCGCGGAATATGGAGTTCGACCGTGCAATAGATGCCAGGGGTTAAGGCACCATCCGGATTGGGTACGTCGATCTCCGTGAGCAGTGTCCGCGTTCCTGGCTGAAGAGCGTCCGCGATCCGCGTGACCTTCCCCGGAAAACTGCGATTTGGCATTTCGGGCACATGGATGACCGCATCATCTCCCAATCCTAATCCGAATGCCTGATCCTGGGGAACGTAGGTTTGGATGCGGATAACAGCGCTGTGCATCATTGTGAACAGGAATGTCCCGCTCGCCGCGTCGGCCTGGACCAGGCTGCCAACATCCACATTCCGCTGGGTCACCACGCCATCGAAGGGAGCCGTGACCTGGAGATAGGCCTTCTGCTGGCGCAAGACCATGAGCTGCGCCTGCATTGAGCGGATGTTGGCTTCGGCGGCCTGCGCGGCATGCTGTTGAGCGGCATATGTCAGCCGGTCCGTATCGCCTTGCTGCTTCGTCGCCCAGCCTTCCATGACGAGGGTGGAGGTTCGCCTGTTGGTCACGCGGGCAAGCTCGCGGCTGGCTTCCGTCTGGCGCAGCGAAGCCTCGGCTTGGGCTACATTCGCTTCCGCCTGCGCGATTTGATCGTCAAGTTCCGGCGCCGTGATCTCGGCAAGGAGTTCTCCCTCCTTGACCCGTGAGCCGATATCAACATTGCGTTTAACAATGTAGCCGCTGGCTCTGGCATAGATGTTTGCGGCTGTGAAGGCCAATGTGGTGCCAGGCAGTGACACAGAGATCATATTGTCGCTTTTTATGACAGCCTCGACTCGCACTTTCGGGACAAAATTCCGGTGTTCCTGTACCGCGGTCATCGCTTGGCGATATTGTTCGTAATGCGACCACACACCGAGAGCGAGTGCGCCAATGAGTAAAAGAAGCGCGGCCAGCCCAAGCCGCCGCGTTGCGGACGGGATGTGAATCGTGCCATGAAGCTGCTCCTCTTCCCGGACTTCTGACGTATCGGAAAACGGCGGTTTTGTATCAGGGGACTCTTGTGCCGGTTCCCGATCAAAATCCTTCGTCACGGCTCCTCCTCGAACACTCCACGGACGGGCCTCCCGTCGTTGCTTTTCCGCAGCATGGCGAAGAGATAAGGGACGAGGAGCAGCGTTGCCGGAGTAGCAAAGAGGAGCCCCCCGATGACCGCACGCGCAAGCGCGGCGTTCTGCTCCTCCCCGGCCCCGCCAATCGCCATCGGGATCATTCCGGCGATCATCGCTGCGGCTGTCATCAGCACCGGCCTCATCCGTGTCCGCCCTGCCGCAATCGCCGCATCGAAGGCCGGCATTCCGGCAATCTGCTGCTCGCGCGCGAAGGTGACCAGCAGAATGGAATTTGCAGAAGCAACGCCGACCGCCATGATCGCTCCCATCAGGGAGGGCACACTGAGCGTTGTGCCGGTGATAAAGAGCATGGTCACGATGCCGCAGAATGTCGCTGGCAGAGCCAGGATCACGACGAATGGGTCGCCGAAATTCTGATAGTTCACAACCATGAGCATATAGACGAAGACAGCGGCGAAGAGCAGGCCAATGCTCATGTCCATGAAGGCCTCCTGCATGCTCTGAATCTGACCAGCGACCTCGATTGTATTGCCTGGCGAGAGCTGTTTCTCCAGGTCTGCGGTAATGCCGGATATATCTTTTGAAACGCTGCCAAGATCGCGTGCCTGAACATTCGCATAGATCTCATAGACTGGCTGAATATTGGCCTGATTGGCGTTGGTTGGAATCGAGTCTCGCTTTATGGTTGCAACATTGCTGAGCATCCCCGGCACGGGCTCATTTGTGGATGGAGTTGCTGTTGCCGCTGCGGTTGACGTTGAGATGGGCGTATTAACCAGCGCGTTCATCGAGTCGATGCGGTACTCTGGTGTCTGGACTGCGAGGTAATAGGGAATGCCCGAACTCGGATCGGTCCAGAAATTGGGTGAGACCTGCGCGGATGAGGCGAGGCTGACATTGAGGTTATTGGCGATCTGGGTCGCGGTAAGCCCGAATTCGGCAGCACGGCTGCGGTCAATATTGACAAAAAAATCAGGCGCATCGACTTCCTGCTGGAGATGAGCATCGGCGATGCCCGGAATACCGGCGATCCGGCGCCGCAATTCATTAGCTATCCGCAGATTTTTCATCCGGTCATAGCCGACGGTTCGTACATCGATCTGGGCCGGTATGCCGAAATTCAGGATTTGAGTGATAATGTCTGCTGCCTCGAAATAGAAAATTTCTTCGGGGAACGCGGCAGGAAGCACTTCGCGCAGCTTGCGGACGTAACCGGCCGTGGGGGCATGATCCTCCTTGAGAGAAATCTGAATAATGCCATCATTGGCTCCAATCGTTGTTCCGCTTGCGAAGGCAAGATTATAGACCCGCGCAGGCAGGCCGATGTTGTCCACAATCAGATCGAGATCGGTCTCCGGAATAACCTCTCGAATCTTGTTCTCGACAGCCTGGAAAATTTGCTCGGTCACTTCGATGCGGGTGGCAGGCGGGGCACGCACATGAAGCACGATCTGCCCGCCGTTGATGGCAGGAAAAAAATCGCGGCCAACAAAGACGAACATGACAGCCCCGAGCATCAGCACCAAAGCGGCGGCGAACGGCATTATGATGCGGCGTGTCAGCAGGATATGAAGCAAATCGGCATAGCCCGCGCGCAGCCGTTCGAAACCCAGTTCGAAACGATGATGGAGGCGGGCAAACCAGCCGGAGCTCGCGCCTTCGGTACCGTGATGCTCGCTCCTGAGCAGGAGGCCAATGGTAATTGGCGTCAGGGTACGCGACAGGCCGTAAGAGGCAAGCATGGCGAAGACAACGGCAAAGCCAAGGGGAGTGAAAAGGTATTTTGCCGGTCCATGCAGAAAGATCACAGATGTAAAGACGCAGCTGATGGCAAGCGTCGAAACGAGCGTTGGCACGGCAATTCCGGCGGCTCCGTGCAGGGTTGCCTCGGGCAGGGGCTGGCCTTCCTCTCTCAAGAGACGATGCGTATTCTCGATCGTCACTGTCGAATCATCGACCAGGATCCCGACGGCAAGCGCAAGACCGCCAAGAGTCATTGTGTTGATCGTATCGCCGCGGAAATAGAGGACGATGAGCGAGCTGAGTATCGCGAGGGGGATGGAAATCATGACGACAAGAGTCGATCGCCATGAGCCAAGAAATAGAAGGATCATCAGGGCAGTGAGCGCCGCGGCGATGACGCCTTCGCGGATGACGCCATTCACCGAATTTGTGACGAACACAGATTGGTCGAAAAGCTCTTTGATCTCAAGGCCAGGGGGAGCCGATTTACGCGCGACCTTAAGAGCCTCCTTCACCCGGTTGACGACATCGACGGTCGAGGCATTTCCGTTCTTTATGATACTGAGCAGAACCGACCGGCGTCCGTTCGCCCGCACGATATTCTGCTGCACCTGATAACCATCGCGGACTTGGCCGACGTCCCTGATAAAGACTGTTGCGCCGTCCGCGAATTTGACCGGAATGTTGTTCAGAGCATCGATCGTGAGCGGCAGCGAATTCGTGCGGACGTTGTACATTTTGTCGCCAATCTTCACCGTACCAGAAGGAACGGTCAGGGCCTGGGCGTTGACGGCGTTCACGATGTCGAGCGGTGTGAGACCTTTGGCAAGAAGCTTGGCCGGGTCGATGTCCACCATAATCTGCCGGTATTTGCCGCCAGCAGGGGTTGGAAGTGTCACCCCGTGGATGGGCGCAAGAAGCTGCCGCAGACGGTAGATGCCATAATCATAGAGCTGCGCTTCGCTCAGCGTGTCCGAGCTTAGGCTGATCTGAAGTACCGGGACGCTCGAGGCATTGTATTGCACGATGATGGGAGGCTCGATGCCGGGCGGCATCAGCGCCCGGATTGAGTTCGTCCCTGCGACGATCTGGGAGATTGCGAGGTCAAGGCTGACGTCAGGCTGAAAGAAGATCTTTTGAACCGAGATTCCGCTCAGTGTTTGCGCTTCTATGTCCTTGATACCATTGACGTTTGAGCTAATGGCATATTCGCTGTAGGTTGTGATACGCTGTTCCATTTCTGGCGTGCTGAGGCCAGTGTACTGCCAGATGACCGTGACGACCGGGATGTTGATCTCAGGGAAGATATCGGTCGGCATGCTGACGATCGTCGAAATGCCGAGGAAAAGGATAAGGCCCGCCAGAACATAGAATGTATGCGGAAACTTCAGCGCGAACCGGACTATGCCCATGCTGTTCCTCAGCGGTCACGAAGGAGGAAGCCTGCGCCCTCCAGGCCGCCGCCCCAGAAATTGCTGTCATGAAAAACCAGTGGTGCGGACGACGGGAGTCGAACCCGTATGACCGAAGTCGAGGGATTTTAAGTCCCTTGCGTCTACCTGTTTCGCCACGTCCGCGTGGTTGCTCCTCGCCCTCATGCCATAGCGCGGCCTGCTTTGCCACCTCGCGCCCCGAGATGGGGGCATTGGGCCGCGGTCCCATTCTTTATTCCAAGAGCTTGGCTTTAGCGGCACGGACGGGCTCAGGCAAGGGCCGGTGGTGATTACGGATTGGTGGGATATAAGCCATAAGAAGCCAGCGGCGGGGCGGAAGGATGAGCTGAGCCATGAGCGGGAAGCCGCTAGGTTTTGGAATGGAGCGGGCATGATTTGGACGCCGGAGCAGGACGCGGCGCTGAAATCCGTCGCCGCATGGCTTAAACGCGGCGAGCCGCAATTGTTCCGGCTCTTCGGCTATGCCGGTACCGGCAAGACCACGCTTGCCAAGAAAATCGCCGGGGAGGCCGATGGCTCCGTCGCCTTCGCGGCCTTCACCGGAAAGGCCGCACTCGTGATGCGCTCAAAGGGCTGCGAGGGGGCGCGGACGATCCATAGCCTCATCTACCGCCTGCGCGAGACCGAAACGGAAGAACCTTCCTTCGTTCTCAACGAAGATAGCGACGTGACGAGATCGAGCCTTGTCATTGTCGATGAATGTTCGATGGTCGATGCCGAGCTTGGCCGTGACCTTCTGTCTTTCGGCAAGCCCGTGCTCGTCCTTGGCGATCCGGCCCAATTGCCTCCAGTGAAAGGAGGCGGTTTTTTCACGGAAGCGCCGCCCGATGTGATGCTGACCGAGGTGCACCGCCAGGCAGCGGATAATCCTATCATTAAAATGTCGATGCTGGTTCGCGAAGGCGGCCGGCTCCCTCCTGGGGCTTACGGCGAGAGCCGCGTCATCGAACGGCGCGATATCGATGCCGGAGAGGTGACCAGGGCCGATCAGCTGCTCGTCGGCCTCAACCGCACGCGCCGCTCCTATAACAAAAGGATGCGCGAGCTCTTTGGGTACAGTGGCGATTTTCCGCAAGCTGGTGACAGGCTGGTTTGCCTCAAGAACGACAAGACGAAAGGTCTCCTGAATGGCGGGATCTGGTTCGTCAAAACCACCGCCCAAACGCGCAGGAAAAAGCTCGCGCTGAATGTCGCGCCGGAGGATGATCCCGCCCGCAAGCCGTTGCGCATCACCGTCCTGCCAGAGTTCTTTCAAGGGCTTGAAGAAACTCTAAATCCGAAAGTCCGGCGGGAATCCGATGAATTCGATTATGGCTATGCGCTGACAGTGCATAAGGCGCAAGGATCCCAATGGAAGAATGTGGTCCTGTTCGATGAGAGTTTTGCGTTTCGTGAACATCGCAATCGCTGGCTCTACACCGGAATTACCCGTGCGGCGGAACGGTTGACGGTCGTGGTGTGATATTTATGCTAACGCGGCGCCTGTTTCTGGAGGAATTGGCCGCATCCGCCATGATGCGGGCGGGCGCAGATGCGACGCCCGTCACGGTCGGCTCGAAACCCGATCTCGAAGGCGCGCTCCTTGGCGAAATGATGCTGCTTGCTCTGCGCCAGGCCAATATCGCAGCTGGGAACCGGCTGCGGCTAGGCCCGACTTCTATCCTGAGGGCAGCGCTTTTGGCTGGCGCCATCGATCTTTGCCCGGAATATACAGGCAATGCTGCTTTTTTCTTTCATGAGGAGGGCGATCCGGTTTGGCAGGACGCAGCAGCTGGCTACGCGCGCGCCGCGGCACGTGATTATGAAATAAACCGCCTTGTCTGGCTTACCCCAGCGCCCGCCAATAACAGCTGGGTGATCACGGTCCCAGAGTTGCTCGCGCAGACAGAAAATCTTTCCACGATGGAAGATTTTGCCCGCTTTGTGCGCGGCGGCAACAGAGTCAAGCTCGCGGCTTCGGCGGAATTCGTGGAGAGCGCGGCAGGCCTGCCTGCCTTCGAGGCGAGTTATGGCTTCCGGCTTGAAGCCCGCCAGCTCCTTATTCTCGCGGGGGGTGAAACCTCGGCTACCATGAAAGCGGCGGCGGATGGAATTTCGGGCGTCAATGCCGCGATGGCCTATGCGAGCGACGGTGCGCTCAAAGCTCTTGCCCTGCGCCCCCTTGCAGATACGCACCATGCCGAGCCGGTCTATGCGCCAGCCCCCGTGATCCGGGAAGCAGCCCTTTCAAACCATCCAGAAATTGCTGCGATCCTTGGCTCCGTTTTTGCGGAACTCGATCTGGCGGCTCTGCGCGGCTTGAACGAAAAGGTCGCGGTCCAGGGCGAGGATCCGGCTGCTGCGGCACGGGAATTTTTTCGCGTGCAAGGGCTTCTGCGATAGGATTTCATCTCAAGACTCCCTCGCGTGGAATGGCCATGATGCCGAAAGTGCACGATCGCGTTCTTCTTGCGCTTTCCTGTTCCGGCTTTGCTGGGGTTTTTCTCGGAGGCTTTCTGAATTTTGCGCCAAACCGGCTTGCAAGGGGTGTTGCATATTCCTTGTTCCAGGCTTCTGCCATTGAGACAGCCGCCGTGATGGCCGGGCTGTGCGCCCTTGCATTCGCAAGTTTTGCTTCGGGTGCGAAGCTCCGGTCATTCGTAACAATCCTAGCGTCAGCATTGATCTTTTGGGGGAGTCTCAAGGGAGCTGGTCATCTTGCAGCGCTTCTCACACAAAATGGCCCGCCTGCTGCGCGCGCATCGCCCGGAGCAGCCTTCTGGACTCTGGCAAGCGCCGCCGCCCTTGCAATCGTAGATGCCGTGCAAAGGGGAAACTTCAGCGTTCCCGCCCGCGGCTGCGTGGCGGCCGTGTTTTGCGCGGGTTTTGTTCTCATGGGCGCCATGGGGGATTTCGGCCATCTCTCGCTTGTCCGGGAATTCGCGAGCAAGCGAGCCATATTCATGCCCGAGCTCTGGCGCCATCTCTGGCTCGTCTGCGTATCCGTTTTATTTGCATTAATGACGGGCGTGCCGCTCACCCTATTCATTTTGCGCAAGAGGGCGGCGGCAGGTCTTGTCTTTGCCGGTCTTGGCGTGTTGCAAACGATTCCTTCGATCGCGCTCTTTGGCGTGTTGATCACGCCAATGTCGAAACTGAGCGAAGCCCTGCCCTTGCTTCGTGAACTTGGAATCAGCGGAACCGGCCCGGCGCCCGCGATCATCGCCCTGACGCTCTACTCTCTCTTGCCGCTCGTGCGCAGCTTTCATACCGGGTTCAACGAAGTTGCGAGCGGCGTCAAGGACGCCGCCACAGCCATCGGGTTCAGCGCGCGCCAGTTGTTTATTGAGATCGAATTGCCGCTTGCCCTGCCAGCGCTTATTTCCGGCTTGCGCGTTGTGACGGTCCAGGCGATCGGTCTGGCAAGCGTCGCCGCCTTGATTGGCGCGGGAGGGCTTGGCACATTCATCTTTCAGGGCATTGGGCAATATGCGCTCGACTTCGTCCTCGTGGGGGCCATCCCGGTCATCCTCCTCGCAATATCGGCGAACCTTGTTTTTGCAATGCTGCTCGGCCTCGCGCGGAGGGATTTATGATCGAGCTGCGCGATGTATCGAAGATGTTTGGCGGCGTGCCGGCGGTTGCCGGTTTTTCGCTCCAGATCGAGACCGGCGCCTTCTTCGTCCTTGCCGGCCCCTCCGGCTGCGGCAAGTCTACCCTGCTGCGCCTGATCAATGCGATGATTGTCCCGGACAAAGGAGAAATCGAAATTCATGGCCAAAGCATCCGCGCTGTTGCCCCAGAAATCCTGCGGCGCGGTATCGGATATGTGATCCAGTCTCCTGGACTTTTTCCGCATTGGACGGCGGCCGATAACATTCTGGCGGTACCGCGCCTCCTCCATTGGAGCGCGTCCAAATGCTCCGCAAGGCTCGAAGAGCTCGTTGCCTTGTTGCATATCGATCCAGCGCTGCTCCGCCGTTACCCTAGGCAATTGTCCGGCGGTCAGCAGCAGCGCATCGGCGTTGCCCGCGCCCTCGCTGGGGACCCGGATATTATCCTGATGGACGAGCCCTTCGCGGCACTCGATCCGGTGAGCCGGCTGGCACTGCAGGATGAAATTCGCCGCATTCATGCCCGTAGCGGCAAGACAATTGTCTTCGTGACGCACGATATGGATGAAGCATTGAGACTTGCAACCGCGATGGCGATCATGAAAGGCGGCCGGCTCATTCAAGCAGGCGTGCCGCTCGAAATCCTCAAGGCGCCAGCGGATGATTTCGTGCGTGATTTCTTGGGCGGCGAAGCCGTGCCGCTCCGTCTTCTCGATCTCTTGCCAGTCCGCGAACTGACGAGGCGGGGCTGGACGCGCGCGGCCATTACCATTGCCGCAGACACAAGTCTTAAGAACGCCCTGAACCTGATGCTGGCACATCACTGTTCCTCTCTTCGCGTCACGGATGAGAAAGGGACAGGACTCGGCGAAATTCGCTTGAGTGACATTGTTGCGAGGCGCGATGCGATCTGATCACGGCGGGCTTGCCGCCGCTTTGATGCGCTGGAGGCGGAAGCCAGGGCTCTGGCTTATGCTCTTGCTATTTGCTGCGATCTTTCTGATGCCCGAGATCGAGCCGCTGATGCGCTGGCTTTTTCCGGGCGTTCCGCGCCCGCTCTACGCGCGCGCAAGCTTCTTCGAACTCACGCTCGCCCATGCGGAGCTTGTCGCGATCTCAAGTCTTGCCGCGGCTGCTATCGGCATTGGCCTTGGGATTTTTGTCACGCGCGAAAGCGGACGCGAATTCGCCGCCATGGCGGGATCGCTTGCCGCCATGGGGCAGACTTTTCCGCCGGTCGCGGTGCTCGCGCTGACGATTCCGGCTCTGGGCTATGGCGCGGCTCCCGCCCTCGCGGCGCTCTGTCTTTACGCCATTTTCCCAGTCTTAGAGGCGACGGTGACCGGTCTTCATGCCGTACCTGGCCCGGTCCGCGAGGCGGCCATTGGGATGGGCTTCGGGCGGCTCGATATTCTATGGAAGATCGAGCTGCCGCTTGCCTTTCCATTCATCCTTGCGGGTCTGCGCAATGCGGTCATTATCAATATTGGGACGGCTGCCATCGGATCGGCGGCCGGTGCCTTGTCGCTTGGCTCGCCCATCATCGAGGGGCTTTCGGCATCGAATCCGGCCTATGTCATCGAGGGAGCTCTCGCGGTCGCGCTGCTTGCCATGGCAGCAGACCAATGTTTCGCCTTGATCGAAGACCGCTTCCGCCCGGTGCGCCAAGGTGACTGAAATCATTAAAGGAGCTTGCCCGGCCAGCGGCATAAATCCGAGATAAGGCAGCGCGGGCATTCCGGGCGCCGCGCTTTACAGACATACCGGCCATGCAGGATCAGCCAATGATGCGCATGGCGTTTGAACTCATTTGGAATGATTTTTTCGAGCCCTTGCTCGACTTCGAGCGGCGTCCTGCCGGGAGCCAAGGGAATCCGGTTCGAGACACGGAAAATATGCGTATCGACAGCGATCACGGGGAGGCCGAAAGCCGTGTTGAGCACCACATTTGCGGTCTTGCGGCCAACGCCGGGGAGTGATTCGAGCGCCTCGCGGCTTTGAGGAACCTCGCCCCCAAACTCCTTGATGAGCTTCTCCGACAGAGCGAGAAGGTTTCTCGCCTTCGTCCGGTAAAGGCCGATCGTCTTGATCATGCCGCTGAGTTTTTCCTCGCCGAGCGCCAGCATTTTTCCGGGAGTGTCGGCGATCGGGAAAAGCGCGCGCGTTACCTTGTTGACGCTTACATCGGTGGCCTGCGCTGAAAGCACAACGGCAACGAGGAGGCTGAATGGGGTTACATATTCGAGTTCCCCTTTGGGATGCGGGTTGGCGGCCTCGAAGCGGCGGAAAATTTCCGCGACGGCCGCCGGGGCGGGCTTTATTTGACGGTCTCGCGGTTTGCGTGAGCGCGGGCTGGTTTTTTCCTGTGCCGTCATCGGGGCCACATCAGAGCATGCTCCGAAAAATTTGATCGTCCCTTTCGGCAAGGATGTGCTTCTGCTCTTTGCCGCCAGACGTTTCGTTTGCCGCCGCGTAACCTGTGCAATCCGGAGCCGGTCCAAGTGAGATGGCAACTCTGGCGGAGGTGTTGGCCGCTGTCCGTTTAATTCTTATGTTCCCTTTGCCCATGTGCGCGATATAAAATCTCTGTGTCCGGGTGAGCAAGGGGAGAGGCCTTTGTTTGAGGAATTCTGATGTCCGGTGAGATTTTGGATAGAGGTCCTGAAAATTTACCGCTTTTCTCGGCGCGTCTGAAGCCGCATCGCTCCCTTGACCAGCGAGGTTTCCGGATGCTGCTGGGGATCTTTACGGGCGCGAGCTTTTTTTCAACCCTGCCCTTTGTTCTTTTGGGCGCCTGGCCAGTCGTCGGATTCATGGGGATCGACGTCGCGCTCTTTTATTTTGCCTTCCGGGCGAGTTTCCGCGCTGCCCGCGCCTATGAAGATGTGGAAGTTACTTTTTTCGAGCTTTTTCTTACCAAGGTCAGCGCCACGGGCGAGCGGATGGAATGGCGATTTAATCCCGCCTTTGTGCGGCTCGAGCAGGAGCAGCACGAAGAATTTGGCACCCAGCGGCTCGCGCTCGTTTCGAGAGGAAAGGCCGTGGAGATCGCGGCTTTTCTCGGACCGGCAGACAAGGCAGATCTCGCTGATGGCCTTTCTCGCGCATTGGCCGCGGCGCGGCGCGGCCCGCGGTTTTCTTGACGTATAAGCGAAGCGGGCCGGAAACAACCGGGGCCAATGCCGTGATGGACGGCAGTCCAGTCCAGATTGCTGCCGTTCAGCTGCCCCCGCAGAGTGAGGAAATTCCGGCCGCCCGGGGAGGGCGGCCGGTCCGGATAAGGGGTCCACGCCGGCTTGTTGAGGGCCAAACAGACGCGGGGCCCGTGCCGGAAAGCACGGAGGCATCGAACTCCGAGGTTATTAGAATAATTCGAGGGGTGACCGGCTTCTTGACCCGAATGTACTACCGCTTTTGCTGAGGAAGGGCCAGTAAGCTGCCAAGCCAGCTAAGCGCGGCGGGGCGCAGTTACGGCAACACGACGGTATCCTCATAGAGGCCTCGCGACTGGCAGACCGCGGTTGGCCGGAAACGTGAGATCTCGCCGAATCCGTAAAGACTCATTTCAGGCATGGAAACGATCCGGCATCTTGGATCGATGGCGGGAGCGAAGTAGCCATAAGCCGGACCGGTAACTTCCACAGGAGGCGCATAGGCATGTCCCGGCCGTGGAGTGAGATCGGCGGCACACGCAGTGCCAGACGCCACGATGAGAGCATAACTGCAAAGCCGCGCGCGCGCCCAAAACGCATTGCCCATTATTCCCTCCGGGGATCATCGTATCTGCTTATCCGAGGCAGTACAGGTCTGCACACGGCGGCGTCACGCCGTTATGATCGATTCGGCATAACGCTTCATCAATGCGAAGGTATGGATTGCCGTTTGCGCGGCGCTGGAATGTGCTGCACCTCCTAATCTCGCCGGAGATCTAATCTTGCCGGAGATGGGGCATTTGGCTTTAGGTCAGGCTATTCCTTAAGCTTTATGCCATGAAGCTTGGCGAAGACGGAATCGACGTCAATGTCGCCTTCCGGGTGGTCCTTCGTGCCGGCGGTTCTGCCGAATACCTCCGCCTCGGATGCTGCTTCTCCGTCCCTCTCCCGGGTTGTGATTTCGCTTGGGACGAGAGTTTGGCTGTGGTCCTCCTCGACGCGGGGGCGATCCTTGGCGGCACGGTTGACTTCGAGATCGAGATCCATTTGCGAGCAAAGCCCGAGCGTGACAGGATCGACCGGCGTCAATGCCGCTGAATTCCAATGCGTCCGGTCACGGACCGCCTGCAGGGTCGTTTTCGTGGTGCCGGCAAGGCGCATGATCTGCGCATCTTTCAGTTCGGGATGATTGCGGAGCAGCCAGAGGATCGCATTCGGGCGGTCCTGCCGCCGTGATAGAGGCGTGTAACGCGCACCGCGTCTGCGGGGTGGCTCCGGCAGCCTCACTTTTGAGACGGCAAGCTGCAACTGATGCTTTTCATCGGCTTCAGCCTTGGCAATTTCCTCGCGGGTTAATTGACCGGAGGTGATAGGATCAAGGCCCTTGATGCCAGCCGCAACCTCACCGTCCGCGATCCCTTTCACTTCCAAGGGATGAAGCTTGCAAAAATTGGCGATCTGTTCGAATGTAAGCGACGTATTTTCGACGAGCCAAACTGCAGTGGCCTTGGGCATCAGCGGCGCATTGCTCATATGCTTATCTCCTTTGCATTCCAATATGGAGTTCGCGCTCGAAATCGAAAACCCCGCCTTTTTCGCGGATGCCTTCAGCGAAGCTCAAGAAATTATCCAAGAAGGGAAGGAAGATTTTTACGTATATGCGTTCGCCAGGACGAACGCAACCGGAACCTTTCTGCTTCGCATAGGCAAGTACTTCTGTGCGGCCGTTCCGGCGATCCGAATCTCTTTCATCTGGCGCTGCTAGCTAGCGCCAATTACCCTGGTTTGCCGCTTGGAACAAGCTAATCATGAAATGTTGACGGAAACCATGTTTCGGATGCTTTTGCGTTTTATTGGACTTTGCTTGCTTGCGTCCGCGTTTGTGAGTCTTATCCTTGATACAACGCGTTCTCTTTCTAGCGGAACGCTGGTTGTTACATCACTTGGCGACAGTCTTCTCGCCCTCCCGTCCAGCCAATTTGCTTTGGCCCGCGATTTTATCGAGCGCCATACCCCTTCGCTGATTTGGGACCCAGTCTTGATGGATCTGCTCAAATTGCCCGCTTGGCTTGCCTTTGGCCTTCTCGGCGGGCTGACAATATGGCTTGGCGGCAAGCCCGCTCCGAAATTCGGCTTTTCAAGCCGTTAGTGCGGCTTGCAGGCTCCATGGTTTAGCCCCATCTTTGGCACGCTTCGGCCGGAAGGAACCGCATCATGTTTTTGTTCCGCAAGCGCTTGTCCTTGCCGGCTCCCGCCGAGGCTCTTCCGGGCCGGGCAGAGCCCATTCCAACAGCAGAGACTCATTTCGTGAATGGCCATAGGCTTCACCCGCCGTTCCCGCCAAATACGGAGACTGCCCTGTTCGGAATGGGATGTTTCTGGGGCGCCGAGCGCAAATTCTGGCAGCTTGGCGAGGCCATCTATGTGACCGCAGCGGGATATGCGGGCGGCTTTACCCCAAATCCCACCTATGAGGAAGTTTGTTCTGGAGCGACGGGTCACAACGAAACCGTGCTGGTGGTTTTTGACCCAAAAAGGATTTCCTATGAGGCTCTCTTGAAAGTCTTTTGGGAGAACCATGACCCGACGCAGGGAATGCGGCAGGGCAATGATATCGGCACCCAGTACCGCTCGGCTATCTATGTTAGGAAACCGTCTCAGCGTGCTGCAGCGGAATCAAGCAAGACGGCCTACTCGAAGGCACTGGCGGCGCGCGGCTTTCCCGCCATCACCACGGAGATTTGTGATTGGCCGGAATTTTATTATGCCGAAGCTTATCACCAGCAATATCTTGCAAAAAACCCGGATGGTTATTGTGGTCTTGGAGGGACTGGCGTTGCGTGCCCGGCAGGGATTCCGGTCCAATAGGATTGGCACGCAGTTACGGCGGCTGCGAGAACGTGATTTATATCAATGCGGTCTCAATAAAAAATTCATTTTGCTGCGGTAAGATCTTGATAAGAAATAAACTGGCCGAGCAGCAATCCTCTGGGCAACATTCTGGCCTTCACGGAGTTAGGGGGAGGCGGGGGTAAGGGATTTTGTTTAGGTCTTTGGAGTCATATGATGGCGTTTGGTAAGGTTTTCGGAGTTCTCGTTGCTTTAAGCCTCGCCGCGACAGGGGTCAGCATGGCCCGGAACATCTCTGCCGGGACGGCAGCGGAAAAAGGAAAAGCGGCAAGTCACGGTAAGAACGAGATGGGTCATAGCAAGAGCTCGGCTAAGCCAGATAAAGTGGCCGCCAAGAACGCGCAAGGACCGGCCAACACCCGCCACGCCAAACCGCAAGCACCTATCGTCATGGGCCGCAGTGCGATAGTCCACCATAAGACGAAGGTGCATCACCTAAAAGTGAGCCCGATCGAGTCTGGCGATATGACCGCCTCCACCGGCACCGCAAACTAAACCTCCTTCGAAGAGGCCGGGGCCTGTACCGCCGCCGCGGCACTTTGTCAGCGCGCAGTAAGCACCTGTTCACACTCCGGAGGAAGTTGCGCCATCGTCAAGGGCGGCTTTGGCTTTTGAGGACCTGGCTGGGGGTGCAGGACCGCGTCGGAGAACCACCAGGCGAGAGAGGCATCGCAGCCATCCCCCTGAGGAACCGGATCTTGGTCCCGGCAAGCGTCTTCCCCAGCCGGGCAAGCGAGGCGCACATGGAAATGATAGTCATGTCCATAGTAGGGGCGGACTTTATTCAGCCATGAGCGGTCGCTCCCGGCCTCGCGGCAGAGTGCCTTCTTAATCGCCGCGTTAACGAAAATGCGCTGCACGGCCGGGTCTTGCGCCGCCGCTTTAATGACCGCGACATGATCCGGCGTCCATTTAGCGGGATCGACATCAAGCCGGTCGGCCCGCACCATGTTGGCTGCGGACATTTCCTCGCGCTCCAGGCGTGAGAGCTCGCGATTGGGCATGGGCGTTAGCCAAATGTCGGCATCGAGGCCGATCTGATGCGATGCGTGCCCGGTGAGCATCGGACCGCCGCGCGGCTGCGACATGTCTCCCACCAGAATTCCCGGCCAGTGGCTGACCGCCGGCACCTTCCGCGCAAAACGTTCGAGAAAAGCAAGCAGTGCCGGATGCCCCCAATACCTGTTGCGTGAAAGCCGCATCACCTGCCAGGCGGGACCGTTGACCGGGAGCGCCTCACCGCCGGCAAGGCACCCGCGCGAATAAAATCCGATAGTGCGTGCCGCCAATGCGGCGGGCACCACTTGCCGGCCAAACAGCTCTTTCGCAGGTATCGAGGGATCATTGGGATGAGCGAGAGGCGGCAGCGCAACGGGTTGCAGCGTGCCCTTTTCCTGCGCCAGAGCGTTCCCAGCAATGCCTGCCACGGCCACGGCGGCAGCCAGCCAAATGAACCGTGCGTACATGGCTCCTCTCCTTGCCAACTGGCCAAATAAACGCCCAACCCAGGATGGAATAAAAAAGCATAAAATGGAATAAATATGAGACAGCGCGGCCGTGCCTTCCAATCCGTCTCCCGATCGAATGGCGGCAGTGAAATCGTCATGATCGTGAAATTCTCACGCCTTGGCCGGGTGCAATGGGCCTGCGCCGCTGCCGCTTTCACAAGACTGACCGGGGCAGTGCCGTGGTTTTAGCCCCGGCCCCATGCAGGAAGTTGCCATCTGGGGCTGCAGACGGCTGCTGGCGGCCATCTTTGGCTGCCTTGCGGCAAATGAGAGTGCCTGTGGCAAATGAGTAACGGTGGACCGGTCAAGGCATTGATGAATAATTAATGTCTGGACTTTGCCTGCTGAGCGGCGCAGATTGTCTAGGTACCGAGTAGTCCAGCGAAAAATATGATGGCCGCGGCCCCAGAGGCTTCCTCTAAGAGACAGCGTATTCTGATCGTAGAGGATGAGCCGTTTATCAGGCTCGCCTTGGAAGCAATGCTGCCTGATCTTGGCTACGAGGTCGCGGGTTCAGCTTCGGTGGTGTCCAATGCCTTGGACCTAATCGAGAGCGAACAAATCGATTGCGCTATCCTCGATGTCAATCTTGGTTTGCAGCGGATCGATCCGGTCGCGGATCTTCTCGCCGCGCGCGGCTGCCCGTTCGTTTTCACGACAGGGCATGGTGTTTCGGGCCTTCCATCTCGCCATGCCGGCCGCCCTGTGATCGAGAAGCCCTTTGGTCTTGAGCAACTTGAAGCCTTGCTGCGCGCAGAGCTTGAGCCGCACGCGGACGGGCGGCCGCGGCTCAAAACGGAAGCGGCCCAACTGCTGCCAGAGCGCTTGTCAGGGGACCGCCGGCTGGCCGGCCGCCGGCCAGCGGCGCGCCGGGACGCCAATGTGTCCGCCACAAAGCTCCTAAGACAGGGAATGTCGCGCGGCGGGGTTTGAGCTGCTGCGGTGCTGTCTTCACCAGCATTTGTCCCTTCGGATCCGCGAGGCTGCCAAAGCGGCCGGCCGGCGCTCGAAGTCTCTCGCAGTGCCTTGATCGTGACATAGTCAAAGACCAAACCAATGTTTGACTGGTTCATCTATCGCGGAAAGGCCGGCAAATCCTCGCCGCGGATCCATTTTTGAACGGCACCCGGGATATCTTTCCGCGACAAGACTCAAGTTCCGCATAATCCTGTCAAGGGCAATCAGAGAACCATGCTCGAATCGGCAACGGTCGTGTCTGATCCTCCCCCCCCGCCCCGCAAGCGTCTGCCGCGAATAGTTTTTGTCCTGACTGGTGCCGCCTTTCTCATCGCAATCGCCGCCGCGGTTGCGCCTTGGGCGTTTTCAAATGCGGCTTTGCGGGAGGAGATCGCAGCGCAAATCCGCCGCAAGACGGGGCTAGCTGTAAATGCGCAGGGGCACGCGGTCTTTGTTGTCCTGCCGCAGCCGCACGTCAACATTGATGACGTCAGCTTCGCCGACGGTGCGGGAGCTCTGCGTATCGGGGTGCGTTACCTCAAAGTCTATCTCCGGCTCACGTCCCTTCTTACTGGACGAATCGAGATCACGTCCGCCACGCTTTTGCAGCCGGACGTGCAGATGGATCTCGACCGCGCACCTGTTCTCCCGGATAGTGTAATCGCACATGCCGCGGGTGCTCCGGCAGCCAGCGCGGACGCGTCACCAGCGGATGAACAAAGACTTGGGTCCGTGACCCTGGTCGGCGGCCGCGCACGCTTGGCAGGCAAACGGCTTCCTGAGAGTGTGACGATTGAGGCCATCAATGTGACGCTTGACTGGCGCAAATTCGATGCTGCCGCCATCCTGACCGGACAAGCGCAAATCGGCGGAGAAAGCACCGCAATCGCAGTATGGCTTGCGAGTCCGGCTGCGTTGCTGCGAGGCGAGCAATCCCCTCTGAGCATCAAGATTGGCGCTCCCTCCCTGGCATTGTCGCTTGATGGCGGCGTTGCAAGCGGGCCTAAATGGCAATTCAGCGGCCATGTCCACGCGGCGGCGCCGTCCGCGCGGGCGCTTTTGGAAAAAGCCGGATATAGGATTCCGCTTCCTGGGCCATTTAGCGGTTTTGATGCCACTTGCAGTGCCACCCTCTCGGCGCAGAGCGCGGTGCTCTCGGAACTCAGCTTGCGGTTTGATGGGAACGAATTCGAAGGAGCCGTGGCATTTCAACCTCGGGACACCCTTCCGGTCCTTTCTGGCACGCTGGCGACAAACCGGCTTTCGCTTCAGACATTTCTTTCTAGCTTTCCATCTGCGGCCGCGCGCGATGGCCAATGGAATCGTGATCCATTCGAGTTCACCGGGTTTGGCCCGGCCGATCTCGATCTTCGCATATCGGCAGCCCACATGCTCTTTTCGCATTTCGAAATCGAGGATGCCGCCTTTTCGATCATGCGAAACAGCAACCGTCTTGAACTGGCTCTTGCCGGCGCCAAAGCGTATCAAGGCACTCTCAAAGGGCGGGTGACCTTCGATCTGGAGGGCGATCGCCTCAACATGAAGGCAGCGGGCGCCGTCGAAGGGGCCGATTTCTCAGCCTTCTCCTTCGAAGCTCTTGGCTGGCCAGAATTTGCGGGAACTTTGGATGGCACAGCCGCTCTCGAGAGCACAGGGGCCAGCGTCAGCGAACTCATGCGCAACCTTGAGGGATCGGCACAAATCGGCATCACGCAAGGTCAGCTTGGCGGAATCAATCTTGAATCTGCTCTTCACCGCATCGACAAAACCCCGCTTGCGCTGCTTGCCGATATTCACCGGGGGAGGACGGCCTTTGATCGCGCGGTGATCAGTTTGCGCTTCACAAACGGTGTGGCTGGACTCGAGGAGGGCGAGGTCGAAAGTCCCGCCCTCAGACTCGCACTCAAGGGTAGCGTGGATTTCGGCGAACGCGGGTTCGACCTGCATGCCATCGCAAAGCCGGCCAGCGCCGCAGTGTCAGGCAAGGAAGCTCCGGATTTCAAATTCGATATCATCGGTTCGTGGGATGATCCGGCGTTCACGCCGGATGTCCGGGGCCTCATCCGCCGGTCTGGCGCGGCGGCGCCCTTGTTTTCGCAGCAGCGCGGCGCGGGAAAGCCCGTCTTTCCCGATTCGGAAGGCGGGCCATAATAATTCAGTTGTTATTTTCGCCGCATGACCTTCCGCGCCGTGTCTGCGTCTCCCAGGAGCATGGCCTTGGGATTAATAGGCTGAAGCCGCGGTGGCAAAGGAATGAGGCGCCGGGCTGATCACCACGGCAGCACCGTTCTCTATTTGCAGCACCGAGAGACCGCGTTCATTCGTGCCATCCGGACGGAAACGGAATATGCCATCAGCGCCGTTGAAACCGGAACGGTTGGTGAGGACCCCCTGCGAATAGCGCTGCGATCCTTGCGTATGGGCGAGCGCCGCGGCGAGTGACACAGCGTCATAGGCAAGTGTTGCGATACGGGTTGGATCAGAGTGGTATTTGGCGCGGTAGCGTTCGGCGAAGGCGTTATAGCCTCCATTCTCGGGGGCTGCGAACCACGCCCCCTGCAACGCAGGGAGTCTGAGGACGCGGGCATCGTTCCAAAGGCCCGTGCCGAGGATCTGCACTTGCTTGCTATTGATCCCAGACGAGGTGAGCGCCTGCGACATCGCCTGCATGGCGTCAGCCTGCTCAGGGATAAACAGGGAATCGATTTGGTCGTGAAGCGCTGCGATCTTTTGCACAGCCTCTGCCATTGTCCGCGGCTGATAATGCTCGATTGCCATGACCCTCAAGTTGTCGCGGGCCGCCGCCTGCTGGAACTCGGTTTCCGCGACGCGGCCATAATCATTTTCGGGAACGAGGGCGGCGATTGACTTTTTGCCCTTGGATGCCGCGAAATCGACGATCCGGTCGACGTAGTTCTCAATCAGAAAGGAGAGCAGAAAAACGTCCTGTCCGGCCGTTGACGTGTCGGTCGAAAAAGCAATCACAGGTTTTCCGGCGGCGCGCGCAACCTTTCCAGCTTCACGCACGCTCGAAGCGAACAGGGGGCCAATGATCAGCTCGGCGCCATCCGATATGGCGCTTTGGGCAGCCGCGCGGGCCCCCTCGGGGTCAGAACGATCGTCCTTGACAAGCAGGGTCACATCATTGCCGCCAGCCTCCAAATAGGCCAGTTCGGCGGCATTGCGCAGGGAGGTCCCAACGACGCTTGGTCCTGAGGCTTGCGTCAAGGGGACGATGAGCGCGACACGCGCGGGACCGGAACCGATTTGCTCGCTTCGGTCTGCGGGCGGTACGGCCTGTGCCTGCGGAGCCGATGCAGCAATGTCCCCTGGGGCATGACCGAACATCCCGCTCATCGAGTTGCATCCCGCGAGAGACAGGCAAAGGCCAGCGGCCGCCAAGGCCCGGGCGCAGCCAGCACCAAAATCGCGGAGAGACCTTGCGGCCGCCCGCCACCGGCGTTTCTCGCATTGGGAATGGTTCATTCAGGCAAAGCTCCAAGTCGCAAATTTCCAAATTTCCCAGCCTCGCGCCAAAGGGAGGCGTTCGGGACGGAAATCCCAAGCCTTTTCAGTCATAAAACAAAAGCCGCAGCAATAGAAACGGTATTCGAGTTAACCTTGGCTTGCGAAAAAACATGATCGTTCTATAAATAGAACATTTAGGCCAATTTATAGAACTAAACATTTGAAGGACCGGGCTTCCCCGGCGGGCAGAAAATCATGAATGCTAATAATAGGGATGAATTGGACCATAAGAGCCGGACCCTTCCCCGCGCCTCAGCCCCGCAGAGCAGGGCTTCATCGCATGCGAAACTCCCGGTGAGTGAAAAAGGTCCCGCCGCCTTTACCGCCTTTGGGCTGCGAGCCGAGGCGGAGCCTATCCGCCCGGGCCTCCATGTGGTGGCAACCCCAATCGGCAATCTCGGCGACATTTCATTCCGGGCCCTCGCGACACTTGCGGCAGCCGATATGATCATCGCGGAGGACACGCGCGTCACCAAGGCGCTGCTCGCCCATTACGGGATAGCGACTCCGCTCGTTGCCTATCATGAGCACAATGCCGCAGTGATGCGGCCGCATCTCCTTGCCCGCTTGGCCGAAGGCGCTGCCCTGGCCTTGGTCTCGGATGCAGGCACACCATTGATTTCCGATCCGGGCTTCAAACTTGTGAGTGAAGCGCTCGCGCAAAACATCGAGGTGATTTCGGTACCGGGCCCCTCCGCCGTGCTTGCTGCTTTGGTTGTCGCTGGCCTGCCCACAGACCGGTTTTTCTTTGAGGGATTCCTGCCTCCGAAAAGTGTTGCAAGGCGCGCCCGCATTGCCGAACTTTCTGCGATTCCGGGAACGCTGGTCTTCTTCGAATCCCCGAGGCGCGTCGCGGAAACATTGAGTGATCTGGCCGCCGTGCTAGGCCCGAGGCAGGCGGCGATTGCACGGGAACTGACCAAGCATTTTGAAACGGTCCGGCGCGGTGCGCTGCCGGAACTCGCATCCCTTGCCGCAGCCGAAGCGCCGCCCAAAGGCGAAATCGTCGTGCTTGTCGGTCCGCCGCATGCGCGGCCTGCAGCCCAAGAAGACATCGACTCAAGGCTCGGAAAGGCGCTCGAGGGGCTTTCAGTCAAAGACGCCGCCACTGTTGTTTCGGCTGAGACGGGGCAGCCCCGGCGTAAGGTTTATGCACGGGCCCTCGAACTTTCGGCGCGTGAGCGATGACCCCAAGAGGTACGCTCGATCGCAAGAAGGCGCATAATTGGGGAATCTTCGCCGAACATCTCGCCGCCGGCTTCCTGCGCTTCAAGGGTTACCGAATCCTGGCTCGCCGCTATGCCATCAAAGAGGGTGAGATCGACATTGTCGCTCGGCGCGGTGATACGGTTGCTTTTGTCGAAGTGAAAGTGCGGTCAACTCTCGGCGAAGCCAGGATGGCAATTGGCGCTGTCAAACGCCGCCGGATCTCACGCGCGGCAAGACGCTGGCTTGCAGCAAACCCCTGGGCTGCGCCCTTGGCTTGGCGCGGTGATGCCATTTATGTCGTGCCCTGGTGCTGGCCGCGTCATGAGATAGCGGCGATCGAATTGGATTTGGGCTAAGTCTTGCACAGATGAGTCACTGGAGCTGGTGAGTCACTGGAGCTGGAAACTGTCTGTCAGCTATCCCATATCGCCGCTATAATCGGTAAAGATTTGAGCGAGGCTGGCGAATGGATCCCATGCCGGATTCGCGAGAGCCCATTTGGATGCAAATGGGAAACCTGCCGCTATGTGCAAAATACATTGAATGCGGCTTGCGAAGGTGAGCATGGCGCTTTTGCTTCGAATTACTTTAACCTGCGCCATATGCGGGATTCATAAGGATTATAAAATGCGCCGGTATGGTTTGGGTGCGGCCGTGACGGCCTGAGTCTGTGCAAAGAGCGCAAGTAAAGAGGTTCACGTGAAATTTTCTTCAGGCTTCTGCCAGGTGCCGGTAAGCTTTCCATATTGGCTGGATAGGGATATGTTTTGAAAATTCTCCATATGGATTGTTTCAGGAACGGGTGACGGCGCCGATGGGCACGTTTCACGAGAGTGTTATTGCGGAGACAAGCACAGGGATTGCGGAGACGAGAACGCCGGCCGTTCCTGCTGATGCTCGCAACGCTATCGCCGCCGATCTCATTGCCGTGCTGGTTGCCGTGACCTCGGGTGATCCGCGCGTTTTGACCATCCAGGATCATTGTGCCCTGCCGTCCGGGCCTTTCGAACTTGCGCATCGCTCCCTGCAGGCTGGGCTGCGCGCCTGGGTCGAACGGCAAACCAGGCTTCCGCTCGGCTATGTCGAGCAGCTCTACACATTCGCCGACCGGGATCGTGGCGGTGGCGGACAGCATGTCATTTCGATCAGCTATCTTGGCCTCACCCGCGAGCAGCCGGCCTCCGGCGAACATGAGGCGGCCTGGCGCAGCTGGTATCTTTATTTTCCATGGGAGGATCATCGCGCAGGCACGCCGCCGGTGATCGAGTCCGTGCTCCTGCCGAGGCTGCGGGCTTGGGCCGATTCTGCGCAAAGTCCGGGCGTGCGGGAAAAGCGCAGCCAGCGTGCCGCGGTTACGTTTGGCGGTGAAGGCCGGGCCTGGAACGAGGAACTCGTCCTGCAACGCTATGAATTGCTCTATGAAGCAGGTCTCATCCCAGAGGCGGCGCGTGCCGGTGCGGCAGGGCGCAGCATGGTACGCCCGCTTGCTTGCACAGGCCAGCCGATGATTCTCGATCATCGCCGGATTTTGGCAACCGGCATAGCCCGGCTCAGAGCGAAAATTAAATATCATCCGGTGGTGTTCGAATTAATGCCGGAAACATTTACCCTTCTCCAGCTGCAGCGCTGCGTTGAAGCACTGGCTGGCCGGCTGCTTCATAAGCAGAATTTCCGCCGCCTGATCGAACAGCAGGAACTCGTAGAGGAAACAGGTGAAACCAGCCAGGAAACAGGCGGGCGCCCGGCAAAGCTGTTCCGCTTCCGCCGGGAAGTCCTCACCCAGCGGGCCGTCACAGGAACCAAATTGCCCATCTCAAGGGCTTGACAAATCTTATACTCAATATCAGCATATGTTCTAATAATGCTCTATTGGAGTATAAGCAATGGCGGCACCGGTTTCAGAAACCGTCCGTGCGGAAATCCCTCTCGCGGAGAGTCTCTACGAAAAAGTGCGCCATGCGATCCCGGCCATCGAGTGGCCGGTTCATGCCCAGGACATCGACGCCATCATGACGCTGAAGCGCAGCCGTAACGCGGTCGTGCTTGCGCATAATTATCAGACCCCTGAGATTTTTCATTGCGTCGCCGATTTCGTTGGCGACAGCCTCGCCCTCGCGCGGGAGGCGATGACCGCGGACGCCGATGTGATCGTGCTCGCCGGCGTCCATTTCATGGCCGAGACCGCGAAATTGCTGAATCCCGAAAAAACAGTCCTCATACCCGACACCGGCGCTGGCTGTTCGCTCGCCGAATCGATCCGGCCCGAGGACGTGCAGATGCTGCGGCAAACCTATCCCGGGGTGCCGATTGTCACCTATGTGAATACGTCCGCTGCCGTAAAAGCCTTGTCGGATATCTGCTGCACTTCCGGCAATGCGCGGGCAGTTATTGAATCGCTCGGTACTGATCGCGTCATCATGCTGCCGGACGAATTCCTGGCCCGCAATGTCGCAGCAGAGACAAACGTCAAGGTCATCACCTGGCTGGGCCATTGTGAGGTGCATGAACGCTTCAGCACAAGCGAGGTGCGGCAATTGCGCGAGGATTATCCAGGTGTGACCATTTTGGCACATCCGGAATGTCCGCCGGATGTTGTCGCGGAAGCGGATTTTTCGGGTTCGACCGCCGCCATGTCGTCCTATGTGAGCAAGAACCGTCCAGCCCGCGTCGTGCTTCTGACCGAATGCTCAATGAGCGACAATGTGGCGATACACTATCCGGAGCTTGAATTCATCCGGCCCTGCAATCTCTGCCCGCACATGAAAAAGATCACGCTTCGTAACATCCGGCGGGCGCTGGAGACGATGCAGCACGAAGTTGAAATCGCCCCCGAAATCGCAGTTCCCGCACGCCGCGCCGTCGAACGCATGCTGGCGGTGCAGTGATGGAAGTCAGCGATACGGGCGGAGCCTGCGTCATTATCGGGGGCGGACTTGCAGGTCTGACCGCAGCTCTCTCCCTTGCGCCCGAACCCGTCATTCTTTTGAGCAAGGCGCCGCTTGGATCGGAAGCCTCGAGCGTTCTCGCACAGGGCGGGATTGCGGCGAGTGTCGGGCCGGATGATGACTTGTCGCGCCATCTTGCTGACACGCTCGATGCCGGCGACGGACTTTGCGACGAGCCTATTGCCCGCGCGATTCTTGCGGCCGCGCCCCAGGCAATCAACGACCTCGACCGGCGCGGCGTACCCTTTGACTGTGACGGGGACGGAAGACTCATCCTTGGCCTTGAGGCTGCCCATTCGCGCCACCGGATCGTTCACGCGGGTGGAGATTCAAGCGGGCGCGAGATCATGCGCATCTTGACGCGTCTCGTGCGCGAAACGCCCTCGATCACCCTCGTCGAGCGGGCTTCGGCCCGCGCCCTGCTCGTCGAGGATAATGCGCTGACGGGGATCCTCGCCGAGACCCATCGCGGGCTGGTCATTTTCGAAACGGATCGCGCCGTTATCGCAACCGGCGGTATTGGCAGCCTCTTCCAGCATGGGACCAATCCCGCCGGGTCCTGGGGGCAGGGCCTCGCGCTCGCGGCCAGGGCTGGCGCGGAGATGGCCGATCTCGAATTCATTCAGTTCCATCCGACGGCACTCGACAGCATGTCCTTTCCGCTGAAGCTCGTCAGCGAGACCGTGCGGGGGGAAGGCGCCATTCTCGTCGATGAGACCGGCGAGCGCTTCATGGCTGGTATGCCGGGCGCCGAGCTTGCGCCGCGCGATGTCGTTGCACGCGCCGTTTGGCGGCACATGGCGGCAGGACATAGGGTGTTTCTGGACGCCCGCGGCGTGCCGGGTCTCGATTTTCCGCGCCGGTTTCCGGCGATCACGAACTTCTGCCATGCCGCCGGGATCGATCCCGTCTCGGACCCCATCCCGGTCCGGCCTGCGGCGCACTATCATATGGGAGGTATCGCGGTTGATCTTGCCGGGCGCAGCTCGGTCGAGGGTCTTTGGGCATGCGGCGAGGCGGCCTGCACGGGCCTGCACGGAGCCAATCGCCTTGCGAGCAACTCTCTGCTCGAAGCGGCTGTCTGCGGCCGCTTTGTGGCCGAAAGCATCAAGGGAACCGCCCCAAGGCAGCGGCGGGCAAGGCGGGCAGAAATGCGGGCTCCCCTGCCGGCCAATCCTCAAGCGGTACGCAAGATCCTTTCCGAAGCTGCCGGCGTTCTGCGGGACGGCGAGAGCCTCGCCGCTGCGGCGGCCAAGCTGCTGCCGCTTGCACTGGCAGGAGGAGAAGCGGGTGACCCGGCCCTCGTTGGTTTGATGATCGTCATTGCCGCCCTCCAGAGGCGCGAAAGCCGCGGCGCTCATGCGCGCACGGATTTTCCGGCGCGTGCCGTGCAGGCGCGGCGGAGCACGCTGCGGCTTGGCGATGCAATCGCGGCCGCGCGCGAACTTGTCCCTGAACGCGTTGCTTGAGGCGAAAGCGTGGCCATGAATCTGGCGCCTCTCCGGCGTGTTTTGATTGAGCCCTTGGTCCGCGCCGCATTGCTTGAAGATCTCGGCCGCGCCGGCGATCTCACGACGGATGCGATCGTCCCGGCCGGGCTTACGGCAGGGACGGTTCTAACCGCGCGTCAAGGCGGCGTGCTCGCCGGGCTTGATCTTGCCAGGCTCGCGTTCGAACTCATAGACCCGGACATTTCAATGCGCGCCGAAAAAAGCGACGGCGATGTGCTCGCTCCCGGCGAGGTGATCGCGAGGGTCAGCGGACCGGCGGGCGGGATTTTAACGGCGGAGCGCACCGCCCTCAATTTTCTTGGGCATTTGAGCGGTATTGCGAGCGCGACGGCGTCCATTGTCAAGGCGGTCGAAGGAACCAAGGCCGGGATTGTCTGCACGCGCAAGACGACGCCGGGCCTGCGCGCGGCCGAGAAATATGCGGTGCGCGCGGGGGGCGGCGCCAATCACCGCTTCGGACTCGACGATGCCATCCTCATCAAGGACAATCACATCGCGATCGCGGGCGGCATCCGTCAAGCGCTGCGGCGGGCCCGCGCCTCTGCCGGCCATCTCGTCAAGATCGAGATCGAAGTCGATCGCCTGGATCAGCTGGAAGAAGCGCTCGCCGAGGGCGCCGACGCCGTGCTTCTCGATAATATGAGCCTTGAAATGCTTGCGGCGGCGGTTCGTATCGTGGGGGGGCGCGCGATCACCGAAGCTTCCGGGCGGGTGACGCCGGAGACAGCGCCCGCCATCGCCGCGGCCGGCGTCGATCTCATCTCGATTGGCTGGCTGACGCACAGCGCGCCCGTGCTCGACATCGGGCTGGATTTCGAGGCCTAGCTGCGACAGGCGTCTTGCGAAACGCCCCTTGCCTAAGCCCCGGGCCTATGCGACATAGCCCGCGCCGGGATATGTGATGTCTCCCTCGCGAACGCTGCGGTAGCTCAGTGGTAGAGCACTCCCTTGGTAAGGGAGAGGTCGAGAGTTCAATCCTCTCTCGCAGCACCAGCAGAATTCCAAATAAAATCAATGCCTAGGCGTGCGGAACCCAGATTCGTGCAATGCACCTGTTCCCGTGAGGCGGGGATCTCCCGAGCCTATTTCTGACAAAAACATTCCAACCGCAGGCCTTCCTTTTGACGCTTCGCCCGGCGAGAATCCATGAATCCGAAACGAAAGCGTGGAGGTTTCATGGTTTTTCGTGCAAGACCTACAGTGATGATCGCAGAGGACAATCCACTGATCGCTGAGTCTTACGAAGACGTGGTCAATGACGCGGGCCTGTCTGTTGCCGGGTCTTTCCCCTCGTGTAAATCGGCTGAGGACTGGCTAAGTCTCCATGCTCCCGATGTCGCGATCCTTGACATCGCGCTTCAGGATGGACACAGCGCCGAGCTTGCGAGAAAGCTGTGCGGCCGGGAAATTCCATTTCTCGTCGTCTCCGGCTATTCGTCCGAATCGGACGGGATCGATGAGATTTTCAGATCTGCGCCCTGGCTGGAAAAGCCAGTCACGGCTAGCGAATTGGAGTCGGCACTGCGCAGCCTGATTGCGTCCTGAGATGGCCAAGCTCCTCACAGGTTTGCTGCGCCTCGCTTTGCCGCATTCGCGTCCTGCGGGCCGCCTTTGATCTTGAGCCGCCGCTACGCAAAAAGCCCCTGATCCAGCTAATAAGTGCCAGACCAGGGGGCTGTGCGTGATGGGTAGCGAGGGGCTACAGGGCATCAAGCATTTAGGGAGCGACGGGGAGGAAACCATCGCGCTATAGGGTGATTATTTACCTGGATTTCGTCAAAATTTCGTCGAGGTTTCGCGGGAGCGGCCGATGAGATTCGATGAATCGCGATTCGGCGGTGCGCGGCTGCGGGAATTTCCGGGACCAGGCATCAAGGAGATGCCCCCCGGGTCCTCCCCTTGATTGCAGAAACCGGATAAGGGCTTGTTCAGCTCGCACGCTCAATCACGCCGGCTCATTCTCCATATCCGTCAAAAACCAAGGCTTTTCTGCCTCCCAGAGCCGGCCAATGCTCGCGCGCCCGCGCCTTGCCCCTGGAACTTCCGGCTAATTGACGCCTGGCGGGAATCATATTCACCATTCACTAACACGTTGAGCGAAATCTTGACGAAGTGTTGACTAAATTCTGAGACAGTTTTCACCGGCGTGACGAAGACGGGTTAGCTTCGTTGACGCCTGAGCATAAAGCAACGGGACGGCTGGTTGAGCATGGCATTGCAACGGGGCCCTGCGCCCGCCGCCATTTTGTTATAATTAAATTCGAAGGAGAAGCCTATCATGTCCGATGTTATGGCCTCGATCCTCGTTCTCATGATAACTGCATTAGTTGTCTTCCGCCGCGAGCTTGCCGGGCCTTGGAACGCCGAGAAGGCCTGGGGGCGGGCCCTGAGACGTTCGAGCAGCAGAAATCGTGCTTGGTTCGCCTTTCCTCGCGGCTGGCTGTGACGCTGTTCGAGCCGTAAGGCTTCCGGGTGAGCGGCGAGGAAGAAAAGCGGCCCTCGAAGAGCCGCTTCCCATGCGGCTTCCCGCTTATTATAATCTGGGTGATTTTATGCGTGTCCGCGCCGGCAAGAACCATATGCTCGTTCACGACGGTGTAGCGATAGCCGGCGGTCTTTTCTCCTTCATGGCGAAATTTTGCATGGCGAAATTTTGGACCCTTCCAGTCTGATCAGCTGAAAGATTGGCCTCCCCCGCCTTTTCGCCGGTGCTCCGGTGACCTATGGCGCCGTAGCTGGTGCGCTTGCCCTTGCCGTCCTGCCTTAAGATTGAGCCTGAACAGAGAGCGGTAGCGCGGCAATCGCAAGGGCCGTACCGGTCGCAAGGGTCATACCGATCGCAAGGGCCGCACCGGAAGAGATGATGCGTCTGGCCATGATGTTTCTCCTCAACAGGCTCTTGCCTGTTGAGAATAAGCTTCTTCCATTTCGGGTAAGGGGGCGGCAACACCGATACGAAATGATACAAAAGGCAGGCTGGATCTTGTTGGAAAATTGGCTGGCACCGGGGCCGGTTTCCGCCGCCCCGGTTCACAGGCAATCCAGTTCTGGCCATCGCGTGGCTTTCTGTGGATAAGAACGCCAGGCCGCGTTGGATGCGGATGGTAAGGCTGACACCATCGGATTTTCAAGTTGCCTCCGAGCCTTTGCCGGACATCTCATGCAGCAACCAGCGAATGTCTTTACCATTGCGCCCGGCGCGCCTTTTCTGAAAACCTTTGCCCATTCGCTTCTCGAAGGCCGCATCGTTAAGGAATTTTCGAGAAATCTCGGACCGCTCGAAATGGCGGAGGCCGTGATCTATGTGCCAACGCGGCGGTCGGCGCAGGCGCTCGCCGCCGAGCTTGCCTGCGCGATCGATCGCCCCTCGATGCTGTTGCCGCGCATTTTGCCGCTCGGCGCCTTGGAGGAGACCGAGACGAGCCTTCTCTTCGAGGAAGCCGGGCTTGACGGCGGCTTCGTTCCGGGTCTTCCGGCAGCGGGCGAGATCGAGCGGCGGATGCAGCTCACCGGGCTTATTTTCACATGGGCGCAGGCCTTGAGCCACGCGGTTGTCTCTGTCAGCCCGCGAGGCGAGCATACCTTCGATACGTGCGAGTCTTTTCTTGTCGCGAACACCCCCGCCGATGCCTGGTATCTCTCTGGCGAACTCGCGAGTCTTATTGACGAATTGATCATTGAGGATGTGGACTGGGAGCGGCTCAAACGCTTGGTTCCGGGGGACTTTGACGATTATTGGCGGATTACCCTCGATTTCCTCAATATTGCGATCAGGGAATGGCCAAAAATCCTGGCGGAGCGCGGGCTTGTGGACAAGGCGCGGCGGCAGGCGGCGCTCATCGAGGCGCAAAGCCAGCGCCTGCAAAAAGGCGCCGCGGGCGGGCCTGTCATCGCTATTGGGTCTACGGGATCAAACCGTGCGACGGCGCGCCTCCTTGCCGCCATCGCGCACGCGCCGGGGGGCGCTGTCGTGCTGCCGGGTCTTGATCAGGACCTCGACGAAAGTTCTTTTGCGCTCATCGCAGGCGGTCCCGGGAAGGATAATGAGGCTTTATTCACCCATCCGCAGGCCGCACTCAGCCGCCTCCTTCGCAGTCTGAATGTACGGCGCGAGGACGTCAAAAGCCTTGGCGAGGTTGCGCCAGCTCTTGCCTTGCGCGGCAAATTCGTCTCGGAGGCTTTGCGTCCGGCAGATTCAACGGGTGACTGGATCGCCTTCCGGCAAAGAACGCCCGATGCCGGACTTGATACGCCGCTGCATGGCGTCAGTCTGATCGAGGCCCATGATGAACGTGAGGAGGCGCTGGCCCTTGCCATCGTCCTGCGAGAGATCCTTGAGACGCCGGGCAAAACCGCCGCACTCGTGACGCCGGATCGCCGGCTGGCGCGCCGCGTTGGCGCGGAATTGTTGCGCTGGAATATTGTTGCCGGGGATTCTGCCGGGGAGCCGCTCGCGGCGCGGCCCATCGGTGTCCTGGCCCGGATAGCACTCGCCTGCGCCATGAGCAAAATGGCGGCGGCAGATCTTGCCGCGCTCCTTTCCCATCCGCTGCTGCGGCTCGGACTTTCCCGCGCGGAGGCTGAGCGGCGCGCCGCGCTTCTTGAGATAGGCTTATTACGCTCGCGTTCCTCCGCAGGCGATCTCGCTGCATCGATTGTAGGTGACCCGGCTGCCTTGATCGCCCGCGCACGTGAGGAAGCATGCGGCCCCTTCGTGCATCCGGCGAAGCGGCGGATTTCGGAGAAAGACTGGGAAGATCTGCTGGATCTCCTGGTTCGCCTCGGCAGCCAATTCGCGCCGCTTCTTGATCTTCGCGGCAGACTATCTTTGGACCAATGGGTTGCCGCGCACCGGAGCACGATCGAGGCGATCGCAAGCACCGGAGATGATCCCGACGAGGGAGACGACCAGGAGACACTCGACGCCCTTTTCGATGACCTCACGCAGAACTCCCAAGCTCACATGCTCCTGGACATCGAGTCCTATGAGCTCTTCTTTGCGGCGGTGGCGGGTGAGATTGTTCTGCGTAAAGAGACGCAGGCGCATCCGCGCCTCCAAATTCTGGGCCTCCTGGAGGCGCGGCTGATCGATGCTGATGTCATTTTGCTCGGCGGCCTCGATGAGTCGGTTTGGCCGCCGCAAGCGCGCAGCGATGCTTTTCTCAACCGGCCCATGCGCGCCGCTTTGGGCTTGAGCCCGCCCGAGCGCAAGCTCGGCCAGACAGCGCATGATTTTTCCCAAGCCATGGGCAAGAGAGAAGTGATCTTGAGCCGGTCCCGCAAACGGGACGGGGCTCCCACGGTGGCGTCGCGGTTTCTTCAGCGCATGGCAGCGCTTGGCGGCAAGGCGTGGGAGGGATGCCGGGAGCGTGGCGATTTTTACTTGCACCTCGCGCGAGAGATCGATCGTCCCCGCGAGGTTTCACCGCCAATCGGAAGACCCCTGCCGAGGCCGCCGCTCGAACTGCGTCCAAAGGGACTGAGCGTCACCCAGATCGAGACCCTGCGGCGCGACCCCTATGCAATCTATGCCGAAAAGATTCTCGGCTTGAAGGAAATCGATCCTCTCGGGGGTGCTTCGGGAAAGGCCGAATTCGGCAGCGTGGTTCATGCGGCCCTGGAGCGCTTTGTAAAAAGCTGCCCGTCAGGTTCCTTGCCGGGAGACGCCCGCGAAAAACTTCGTGCCCTTTTGCGTGAAGGCTTTGCCACGCAATTGCAAGACGTGGAGTTCGCGGCGTTTGTGGGGCCGCTGCTTGAAAGGACCTGCGATTTCTTTCTGAGATTCGAAGCGAGCCGCCGCGATCTGATCAAGACGATCAAAACCGAAGTGGAAGGCAAACTCGATATCGTTCTTGCTGATGGTTCGGTCTTCGCGTTGTCGGCACGTGCTGACCGGATCGAACTCAACAAAGACGGAACGGTTACACTCGTCGATTACAAGACTGGGACGCTGCCTGGAACGGAAGAAGTTTACGTCGGCTTTGCGCCGCAATTGACTTTGGAAGCCGCGATGTGCATGCGCGGCGCTTTTGACCTTGGCACGCCCGTCAAATCGGCCTCGGCGCTCTATTTGAAGCTCGGCGGAGCTCTCGGCGGCCAGGAAAAGCTACTCGCCTTCGCCGAGGCCGATTTCATGGAGGTTGCCGAGGCCCATTTTCAAGGGCTCGCCAGGCTGCTCACCCAGTTCCGCAATCCGGCCACTGCCTATCCGCCCCGGCCCTTTCCGAAATTCGCCAAGCGCTACAATCCTTATGACCATCTTGCCCGGGTCAAAGAGTGGTCCCGCGGCGAGGCTGAAGAGGGCGCATAATGGCACCTTACGATATTCCCCCGGAAACACTTGCGCGGCAGCACCAGGCCTCAAATCCAGAGCAGTCCGTCTGGGTTTCAGCCAATGCCGGGTCTGGCAAGACTCATGTGCTCGCGAGCCGCGTCATCCGGCTACTTCTTCAAGGCGTTCTGCCTTCCAAAATCCTGTGCCTGACCTTCACCAAGGCGGCGGCCGCGAATATGGCGTCGGGAGTCTTTGAAAAGCTTGCCCGTTGGACCCAGCTTTCCGGCGGCGAACTCAGCCAAGAGATTGTTGGCCTCGGAGCGCCAAGGCCGGACAGCGCGGGCTTGGATGCGGCACGCAAGCTCTTCGCGCGGACACTCGAGACACCAGGCGGTCTCAAGATTCAGACGATCCACGCTTTTTGCGAACGGCTGCTGCATGTCTTTCCCTTTGAAGCCAATGTTCCCGCCCGGTTCGAAGTCGCGGATGAGCGGAGACAGGCCGAATTGCTAGAGCGCGCGAGGTGTGCGGTTCTCGCCGAGGCGAATTCTGGCACGGGAACGCTCGGCGCCGCTGTGCAGCGCATCATGAGCGAATGCGGGCCGGACAGTTTTGGCGATCTCATCAAAGAGGCAATGGGGCAGAAGGCCATTTCGCGAGCGGCTTCGCCGGAAGCGCTGACGGAAAATCTGCGCCGCGCCCTGGGCCTGATGGAGGGCCGCGATGTTGGCAGCATCGAGCGCGAGATGGTTGAAGGCGGCATCGCGCCCGAACGCTGGGAGGAATTTGCGGCGCTTCTTGCCCAAGGAAGTTCGGCGGATCAAAAAACGGCTGATTACTTCCGGCAGGCGCTTGCGGCCTACCATTCAGCTGCCGCCAGCGGATGCCTCGATGAGTGCCTCAATTCCTATGTTTCTATCTTCTTTACAGGGGAAGACACACCCCGCAGGCGGCTCATCACCAATGGTCTTGCGCGGGCCCGCCCTGACATTGCGGCTGACCTTTCCGTTGAGCAGGACCGCCTCGTGAAGCTCCGCGCCGAGCGCAAGGCTGCCGCCACCTTCGATCGCACCTGCGCGCTGATCGAGGCCGCGAGTGCTGTTTTCAGGCGATATGACAAGGAGAAGGCCGCGCGGGGAATTCTCGATTTCAATGATCTCATCGAGAAAACCTTGCGCTTGCTCGAGCGTTCCGATGCAGGCTGGGTTCTCTACAAATTGGATTCAGGTATTGACCACATTCTGGTCGACGAGGCGCAGGATACGAGCGAGGATCAGTGGACAATCCTTGAAAAGCTGACTGGCGAATTCACGGCGGGAGCGGGGCAAAGCCAAGTTCCGCGCACGTTCTTCGCCGTCGGCGACGAGAAGCAATCGATCTTTTCATTTCAAGGCGCCGCGCCGAAGATGTTCGGTGCGATGCGCTCGAAATTCGAGTCCAGGTTTTTGGAGGGCAAGCAAGCTTTTGCCCGCATTCCGCTCCGCTTTTCATTCCGTTCGGCGCCAGGTGTGCTTGCCGCGGTCGACAAGGTGTTCGGGTACGGCGATCACAAGAAAGGGCTTATCGGGGAAGAAGATGTTTGGATGCCTCATGAAGCGGTGAAGCGCCAGCTGCCAAGCCTCGTTGAGCTTTGGCCTCTTGCCGCACCAGAAGCGGACAAAAGTCCTCGCGAATGGACGCTGCCGCTCGATCTCCTCGACGAGCAAGACCCCGCCAATATCGTCGCCCAGCGGGTCGCCCAAAAGATCACGCAGCTCATTGATCCTTCCCGTGGTGAATTCGTGCACGACAGCCGGACCATGGAGCGGCGGCCTGTGCGCCCTGGCGATATTCTCATTCTTGTTCGCAAGCGCGGGGCTTTTTTCGAGGCGATGATCCGGGCCCTGAAAAAGAATGGCATCCCAACGGCCGGCGCCGACCGTCTTGATCTCGGAGGTCATATTGCTGTCATGGATCTCATCGCGGCCGGGTGCGCGAGCTTGCTTCCGCAGGATGATCTTGCGCTCGCCTGCGCGCTGAAATCGCCGCTTCTCGGACTTGATGACGATGATCTTCTGCGTCTTGCGCCGCGCCGGCCGGGAAGCCTTTTTGCAGCGCTTCTTGCCTCTGAGGATGCAAGGCATGTCAAAGCAGCCCGCAAGCTTGGATCATGGCGGGAGCGCGCGGGCGGCGGGCCTTTCGCTTTTTATGCGGCTCTTCTCGGCGCGGATGGCGGACGCCGCGATCTTTTGGCAAGGCTCGGGCCCGAGGCAGGCGATGTGCTTGATGAATTTTTGAACCTCGCCCTGACGCATGAGACCGGCTCCGCGCCGTCGCTCGCGAGTTTTCTCAACGATGTTGCTGGTTTGGAATATTCGGTCAAGCGCGACATGGAGACCAGCTCCGGAGCGGTGCGGGTCATGACCATCCATGCCGCCAAGGGACTTGAAGCAAAAATCGTCTTTTTGCCTGATACCTGCAGTGCGCCTTCGCCACAGCATGATCCCAAAATCTTCGCGATCGGGACGAATGTGCCTGGTGAGGAGACCATTGCCTGGTCACCAAGGAGGGGCCTTGATTGCGAGGCTGCCGCTGCAGCCCGCGGCCGCGCGCGCCAGGAGAGCATGGATGAATACAGCCGCCTGCTTTATGTGGCCCTGACGCGCGCCGAAGAGCGGCTCTATCTCGCGGGGTTTCAGGGTGTGAGAGATCCCGATCCTGGCTGCTGGGCCAGGATGATCGAGGCTGCGCTCTCGGGCGGAGCGGAGATTGAAACGGTGCCAGCGTTTTGGGACGGCGAGGAGGTTATCCGGCGTCTTGTCTTTACGGGGAGCAGCGCTCCTGCCCCTTTGCAAGAAGGCGGTCCGCCGCCTGCACCGTTCCCGGTGCCGGACTGGCTCCGGCGCGCTGCCCCGTTCGAGGCTGACATGGCGCCGCCGGTCAGGCCCTCGCGGGTGCTCGCGGCAAGCGGCAAGCCCCAAAGCAAGGGACCACAGCACGGACGGCGTGCGGCCTTGCGGCGGGGGCGTTTGATCCATCTGCTGTTGCAATATCTGCCAGGCGTCGCAGCTCAGCATAGGCGCAGCACGGCATTGGCATACCTTTCCGCCCGTGCCGCCGATCTCGATGAAGAAACACGCCAGACGCTCACGGAAGACGCCCTTCGCGTCATCGATCTGCCTGAGCTCGCGGGATTATTTGGGCCGGGTTCAAAAGCCGAGGCCGCGGTCGCGGGCAAAATTGCATGCGGCCAGCGAACGATCCAAGTGGCCGGCCAGGTCGACCGGATTGGCGAAGATGGGAAGGAAGTTCTGGTTGCCGATTATAAAAGCGGCCCGCCTTGCGCGCTCAGTGAGACACCCCCTGCCTATCTTGCGCAAATGGCGCTCTACCGGGCAGTTCTCTCCCCGCTCTGGCCCAACAAAACCTTGCGGATGCTGCTCATCTGGACACAAGCGCCGCGCGCCGTCTTCCTGCCTTCCGAGAAGCTCGATGCGGCGCTGGCCGCTATCACGCCAGGCGGCTGACACTCCGCTCTCTTACGGCGGCAGCCGGCCCAGGCGTATTGAGACGCTGCGGGCCCGCTTCTTTTCTCCCTTACGAGGCTGTGCTAATATACCTGCTCTTTTCTTCATCCTTAGATTATGCCGATGTACAGCGCCGTCACCAACGACATACAAATCACCGTCCTTCCCGAGTTCGTGCCAGAGCGTTCCGACGCGGAGGAAGCCTCCTTCTGGTGGGCCTATACCGTCGAAATCGCCAACAAGGGCAACATGACGGTGCAGCTGACTGCCCGTCACTGGAAGATTACCGATGGCAACGGCAAGCTTGAGGAGGTGAAGGGGGCAGGCGTTGTCGGCGAGCAGCCAATTTTGCGGCCGGGCGAAACCTTCCGCTATACGTCGGGAACCAGCATGACGACCCCGTCCGGCATCATGACCGGAACCTATCGCATGGTGACCGAGAAGGGCGATGCTTTTGACGCGGAGATCCCCGTTTTCTCTCTCGACTCTCCCTATGCACGCCGGGTGCTCAACTGATCCGCCGGTTCTTTGCCCTTAAGGAGAGGGCCCTTGTGTCTAAGCCGTTTGCCTCTGGTTCTGCCAGGGGTGCTCCGCGAACCGCCGCGCCCGTAAAGATACGGAGACCATGAGCGCTCTATCTTAAGGACATCAGGGTCGACAAATGGGGAACACGCCGCTTACGGCTGTCACGGGCACCGCACCGGATGCAAGGCTTGATGCAACACTTGGCATCCTTGAGCATCTGATTAGCTTCGATACCGTGAGTTCGAACTCGAATCTCGGTCTCATTGCCTTCGTCGAGGAATATCTAAAATCGCTGGGCGTCACCTATCACAAGTTCGCCAACTCTATTGGTGACAAGGCCGCGCTTTTCGCAACGATCGGGCCGGAGGTTGATGGAGGCATTGTCCTTTCCGGCCATACCGATGTCGTACCAGTGGAGGGTCAGGCCTGGACAGGTAATCCCTTCAGGCTGCGCCGGGACGCGGGCCGCGTCTATGGCCGCGGCACCTGCGACATGAAGGGCTTTGACGCGATTTGCCTTTCGATGATTCCGGAATTTCAGAAGGCGCGCCTCTCACGCCCCATCCACATCCTGTTGAGCTACGACGAGGAAACTACTTGCTCCGGACCGCTTGATACGATTGCGCGCTTTGGCGCCGGTCTGCCCCGCCCTGGCGCGGTTTTCATCGGGGAACCGACGCTGCTGGAGGTGGCTGATGCACATAAGGGCGTTGCGACCTATTCGACCTTTGTGCATGGCCACGCGGCTCATTCCTCCAAGCCGCATCTCGGCGCCAGCGCGATCGAGACGGCATGCGATCTCGTGACCGCGCTTTATCGCTTCGCCGGGGATCTTGCGGCACAAGGCGATCCATCCGGGCGCTTTGATCCTCCGGCGTCGACCATCCATGTCGGCACCATTCACGGCGGGACTGCGCGGAATATCATGGCTAAGCTGTGCGTATTCCAATGGGAGTTCCGCGCACTGCCGGACGTTGCGCAAAATCTTGCCCTCCGGTACCTCCAGGATTATGCGGCCCGGGTCGCCACGCCCCGGCTTACGCGCTACGTCAAGGACGCGTCGATAGAAACCGTCACCGAGGTGGAGGTGCCAGGCCTTAAGCCCGACAGCGGTTCGGCTGCCGAGGCTTTGGCTCTAAAGCTGGCCCAATCGAACCATACGGTCACCGTGCCTTTTGCATCTGAAGCTGGCCAATTCCAAAGAGCTGGCATCCCGGCAGTGGTCTGCGGTCCGGGTTCGATCGACCAGGCACATCAGCCTGACGAATATATCGAGATCTCGCAAATCGAAGCGGGCATCGCCTTCATGCGCAGATTGGCCGCAGAGCTGAGCTGATTTCCGGCTGCATTGCAGCAAGGGGCGCGGGCGCTCTGAGGATGGCGGCAGGTACGGGAAGCGCGGGGCAGTGCTCACGGGCGTTGGGCCGCGAGCTCACACGCCGGATAAGTGGCTTTTTCCCTGACAGCCCCCGGCCGGGTTGGCTTGTGGGTGCGGTCTCAAGGCTCCAGGACGGCATCCCAATAGAGATAATCCATCCAGCTGTCGTGGAGATAGTTGGGCGGAAACTGACGGCCATTCTGGTGCAGATCGTTGACCGTCGGCTGAAACGGAGTCCGCGCTGGCCACATCTGGGCTTCAGCAGGGAGCAGATCGCCTTTGCGCAAATTACAGCTGGAACAGGCGGCGACCACATTTTTCCAGGTCGTGGTGCCCCCTTTCGAACGGGGGATGACGTGGTCGAAGGTCAAATCCTCGCGGGAGCCACAATATTGGCAGCTGAAACGGTCGCGGAGGAAAACGTTGAAACGGGTGAAGGCAGGCTGACGGGACGGCTTTATGTAACTTTTGAGAGAAACCACCGAGGGAAGACGCATTTCGAAGCTCGGACTTCGGACCGTCTTATCGTAGCTGGAAACAATGTTTACCCTGTCGAGAAACACCGCTTTGATTGAGTCCTGCCATGACCAAAGCGAGAGGGGGTAGTAGCTCAGAGGCCGGAAGTCGGCGTTGAGAACAAGCGCCGGACAGGCCTCGGGGGAGACCCTGGGATGGGAATGAACCGTCACATCAGCTACCTCGCTTAGCGCGTTGCCAGCGGGCGGCAACGCCGCAGCCTCATCCTATGACCTTGAAACTAATACATCTAGTCCGAATCGAACGCTAGTCCTCTACAATTGCTACATTCCACGGGCGCGGTGACAGCTGTGTGAAGATGGGTCAAAATAGGGAGCCGCGTGGCGGAAATTTACCGTGTCGGGATAGGTGTGCCGCTGCGGTAATCGTAAAATCCGCGCTGTGTTTTGCGTCCCAGCCAGCCCGCTTCCACATATTTAACGAGGAGGGGACAGGGGCGGTATTTTGAATCGGCCAATCCCTCATGCAAGACTTTCATGACGGACAGCACCGTGTCAAGGCCGATGAAATCGGCGAGCTGCAGGGGGCCCATGGGGTGATTCGCGCCAAGCCGCATCGCGGTATCGATCGATTCGACCGATCCTACGCCCTCATAGAGCGTATAGATCGCTTCATTGATCATAGGCAGCAGAATTCGATTGACGATAAAAGCAGGAAAATCCTCAGAAAGAGTATAGGTCTTGCCAAGCCGGGCGATGAGCGCTTTGGCGGTCTCGAAGGTCGTGTTTTCAGTCGCAATGCCGCGGATCAATTCGACGAGCTGCATACGCGGAACCGGATTCATGAAATGAATGCCGATGAACTTTTCCGGACGGTCGGTAACCGAGGCAAGCCTCGTGATCGGAATTGAAGAGGTATTCGTTGCCAAAATCGTTGACGGTTTCAGTAAAGGGCACAGCTTGGAAAAGATCTTTCGTTTGATCTCTTCGTTTTCGGTGGCTGCCTCGATGACGAGGTCGCAATCCGCGAAGGCTTCGTAGTCGAGCGCTGGCGTGATATGGTTCAAAGCGGCGTCACGGGCAGAGGGCTCGATCTGCTTGCGGTCAACCTGGCGTGCAAGGTTGCCCGCGATCGTGGCAAGACCGGCATTAATGCGTGCTTCCGAAACATCGTTGAGAATGACGTCGATGCCGGCCTGGGCGCAGACCTGAGCAATCCCCGTGCCCATTTGGCCAGCCCCAATGACGCCAATTTTTTTTATGTCCATTTTTGTCATCCATGGAAAGCAAGCGGGAAGCTTTTGGCCAGAATGATTTCGTGCCCGCCTCACTGCGGCGCTTCGCGCGGCGCGAACCAGTCCGACCTCTTAGACCAAAGACGAAAACATATCCACTGAACAAGCTCCAAAACCCATTCGGGTGAAGAAATAGAGCAAACCCCGGCGGCTGCGGCAGAACACGCCCTAGCGGCTGAGCTTGGCGAGCTCCTCGTTCAATGCTGGCAAGATGACAAAAAGATCACCCACAAGGCCGTAATCCGCGATCTGGAAAATTGGCGCGTCCTCATCCTTGTTAATGGCGACAATGACTTTCGAGTCCTTCATGCCTGCCAGGTGCTGGATGGCGCCCGAGATGCCAACGGCAATATAAAGGTCAGGGGCGACGACCTTGCCCGTTTGGCCGACTTGCCAGTCATTCGGGGCGTAACCCGCGTCGACCGCGGCGCGGGATGCTCCCATCGCCGCGCCAAGCTTGTCCGCGATCGGCTCGACAAGGGTTTTGAAATTTTCCGCACTCTGGAGGCCGCGGCCGCCAGAGATGACGATCCTCGCGGCACCAAGCTCCGGCCGGCCGGATTTGACGACCGTCTCCTCCTTAAATCGTGAAACCTCCGGCATGGCAGCGGCGCCGATTTTTTCGATGACTGCCGGCGGCCCTTCTCCGCTTGGCGGAAACGCGGCGGTCCGGACTGTGATGACCTTCTTGGAATCGGTTGATTGCACCGTTTCTATGGCGTTGCCGGCGTAGATGGGACGCTCGAAAATATCGGGCGCCTTGACTTTGGTGATTTCGGAAATTTGCATCACGTCGAGGAGGGCCGCGGCGCGCGGCATGACGTTCTTGCCGGTCGAGGTCGCGGCGGCGAGGATCGCCGAGTAATTGCCTGCCAGCTGGACGAGAAGCGCCGCCAGCGGTTCGGCCAGTTGATGTTCGTAGGCTGGATCATCCGCCAGCAGCACTTTTTCGATGCCGCCGAGCTTCGCAGCGGCTTCCGCCACAGTGTCAACCGCCTTGCCGGCGACAAGGATATGGACGGGCTCTTGCAAGGCCTTGGCCGCGGTCAAGGCCTTGGCGGTTGCCTCGTTAAGAGTGCCGTTCGAGATCTCGGCAAGAAGCAAGACGGTCATTCAAATCACTCCCGCTTCATCCTTGAGCCTTGCAACGAGTTCAGCAGGGGAGGCGACCTTGATTCCAGACTTGCGCACGGGGGGCGCTGCGGTATTCAAAATCTTGAGGCGAGGCGTGATATCAATGCCAAAATCGGCGGGAGTTTTCTCGTCGATTACCTTCTTCTTGGCTTTCATGATGTTTGGCAGCGATGCGTAGCGCGGCTCGTTGAGGCGCAGATCGGTTGTCACGACGGCGGGAAGCTTCAAGGTGACGGTTTGCAATCCGCCATCGACCTCGCGGGTCACGTCTACTTCGTCCTCACCAACTGCGACCTTTGAGGCAAAAGTGCCCTGGCCCCAGCCAAGGAGCGCAGCAAGCATCTGCCCGGTCTGATTGCAATCATCGTCGATGGCCTGCTTGCCAAGGATGATGAGACCTGGCTCTTCGGTGAGGGCGACAGCTCGTAAAAGCTTGGCGGCGGCAAGCGGCTCGACTGGCTGGCCGGTCTTGATATGGATGCCGCGATCAGCACCCATTGCAAGCGCGCTCCTGATTGTCTCGGCGGCCTGCGCAGGCCCGATCGACACAATAATCACCTCGCTGGCTTTGCCCGATTCCTTCAGGCGCAGCGCCTCCTCGACGGCGATTTCGTCAAAAGGATTCATCGCCATTTTGACATTGGCGAGATCGACCCCGGAACCGTCGGGTTTTACCCTGATCTTCACATTGAAATCGGCGACCCGTTTCACGGGCACGAGTATTTTCATGGGAGTACCTCTAACCAGAGAGGCGGCCGCATACGGTGCAGTTTGGTACAGTCAGGCTTCCAACAAGTCAACGCAACCGCCGGGATGAACGCGTGCCACGCGAATTGCACGCAACATCTGATCCAGTCTGCCAGCTGAGGACACACGGCCTCGGAGACCGCGCGGCTCGAGTGAGCGGATCAGCCCAGGCGCGCTCAGCGGTTCTGGCCGGGCATCCATAAAATATCAGAGTTACCTTTGTTGTTGGCATAGCGGGCCGCGACAAACAGAAAATCCGATAGGCGGTTGACATATTTGAGCGCCGGGCTGCTTACGGCCTCGCCCTCCGTGCTGGCCAAGGCGACGAGCAGCCGCTCGGCCCGCCGTGTTATCGTGCGGGCGAGGTGAAGGGCCGCCGACGCCGGCGAGCCGCCCGGAAGCACAAAAGAACGCAAAGGCGCGAGTTCAGCATTGAGCTCGTCGATCTTGCGCTCCAGGCGGTCAATTTGCGATTGCATGATGCGGAGCGATTCCGAACCGGCGCTTGGATTAATCGGCACGCAGAGATCGGCCCCGAGGTCGAAAAGATCATTTTGCACGCAGAGCAGCATTGCATCGACCCTGGCGCAGTTTGGGTCCTTCGAGGTGGAAACGCGGGCGAGCCCAATCGCTGAATTGGCCTCGTCGATTGTGCCATAGGCTTCGATCCTGAGATCACACTTGGCACGGCGCTCGCCGGTCCCGAGCGCAGTCGAGCCATCGTCTCCGGTCCTGGTGTAGATTCTGTTCAGGACAACCATGGTGCTCCACATCAATTCTCAGCTGCGAAACCACAAAACGCTGATGATGATCAGTATAACGGCAAACTGGAGGCCGATGCGCCAGCGCATCAAAGCTTGCGAGCGGCTCGCGCTGCCTTCTTGAAGCATATTGATCATGCCCAGCAAAAGCACGAGCGTGACCGCGCCAATGCCGATTGCAACAATGAGACTGCTCATGCTTATGAAATGCATCTATCCGGGGATCCTTGCACAGAGGGCTCGCGCCGAGCGAGCCGTCAATAATGGCGTAAAAGCCGTTCGAGATAATCCAATTCCTCGCGCGCGCGCGCGGGGTCTGCAAGTCTGCGGCGCAGTTCCTCGAGCACTCGCCGGGCACGCTCGGCGGCGGGAACGCCCATCGGATCAAAACGCGCGGCCGGATTGAACGCCCGTTCCCTTCCTACTGGACGCCCAAGCGGGTCGGCATCGCCTTCACCGAATTGGCCTTGCTGCCCCTGATCCTCTCCCGCGCCCTCCGTGCCTGACCCATCGCCTTCAGGCTCGCCGCGCATGGAGTCCGCGAGCTTTTGTGCGCCGTCGCGCAAGGCCTCGATGGCGCGGCCTTGTGCGTCAACCGCATCGCCAGAGGCAGCGGGGCCTTGCCCAAGAGCGTTCTCCGCTTCCCGCATCGCCTCTTCAGCGCCATCGAGATTGTTTGGGTCCGCTCCGGCGCGGCCGAGACGGTTTTGCAGATCCTCGAGCCGCTCGCGAAGCGCCTGCTGACGCTTGGCAAGACCGGTGACGGTGTTTTGCCCGCTCTTTGGCGCCGGGGCGGTCATCCGGTTTGTTCCTTGTCTGCGGTCATATTTGTCAGTGTTGTTTTCGTCACCGCCACGGCTGCCGCCCTGGCCAAAAAAATCTTCGAGAGTTGGTTCATTCGGCAGGCCCAATTGGCGGCTTTCCTCTCGTTGCTGGTGACGCTCCGCCTGGCCGCTCTGATAGGTTTCGTCGCGCAAATCCTGCTGGTCCTCGCTGAGCCGGCCGAGTTCATCGAGGGCGTGGTTCATCTCCTGCGCTCTAGGATCAGCTTTGCGGGGTTTGGCAATGCGCAGATTTTCAAGGATTGCCTGCAATTGCTCCAGCATCCTTTGGGCATTCGCACTATCGCCCGAGCGCAGCATCTGCTGCATTTTGTCGAGCATGGCTTGCAGGTCCTTTGGTGTAACTGTGCGGCCCTTGCCGTCAAGCGCCGGGGAATTCTCCCCGCCTGTGCCGTCCTTTTGCTGCGCCGCGAGTTCTTGCAGAAACTTTTCCAATGCGGCGCGCAGATTTTCGCTGAGCTTGCGGATTTCATCCTCTGGCGCGTTCCGCTGCAGAGCATCCTGCAGCTGTTGTTCAGCGGCGCGAAGATCGCGTTCCGCTTCGGAGAGATCGCCACTCTCGATGCGAAGCGCCATTTGCCAAAGATAATCGGCAACTTCGATAAGATCGCTATCGCTTCGTGCCTCATTGAGCTGGTCGAAGGCAACCCGCAAGCCGAGATAAACCCCAGCGCTTGTCTCGAAGACATCCGGTGCGATCATCAAAGCATCGAGCGCATTCGCCACCCGAGCCCTGTCATCCGGCGCCAGAATGAGATTGCGGCGCTGCTCGGCAAGCGCGCGCGCAAGCGGCTTGGTGAAAGGTTTTTGCGGCAGCGTGATTTCGATGGGCTCGCTTTTGCCTTCATTCCCTCCTTCATCGCGTGCGATCAGTGTCATTTGGACCCGCGTGCCCGCCCATGGATGGTCAGATAGATCGGCCGTGGTCTCGGCCTCACCAGCAAGGGCCGGCGCGGGCGGCAGCCGAAGCGCCATTTTTGGGGGGCCGGCGAGCGAGCGCTGGGCGGGGTGTCCGCCTGGCAGCACGGGTTTGGCGAAACTGGCTTCCGCGCTGGCGACGCCATAATCGTCAGCGACGGTATATTTAAGCGTCATCGATCCGCGCGCATTGAACTTCGGCGCGGCGGCCAGCGCGATCGATGGCGGTTCATCCAAGATCGCATGGATATCGAATGTTCCGAGCGGCGTGCCCGAGCGGGCGAGAGCCAGCGACGCATCGCCGCCCAAGATGAGCCGGATTTCTCCCTCCGCTCCCTTCGTTCCGCCAGCGGCTAGGGCTGGCGATAGGGGTGCGCTATTCTGCGCGGGAGCCGTTTTCTCCGGGGGTGATTGAGCCAGTGCACCCTTGACTTTGATATCGGCATCGCCGCCCGGCGCATGAATGACAACGATTGAATTGACCGGAGCCTCGATGCGCTGGGGGCTGCCGCGGCCCATGAAGCCTTGGCTCCCGTCCAGGTTCAGCACTTGCGGCGGTTTTCCGGTGTAGGCGGGGGGATCGATCCAGGCGTCGATCCTAGAGCTCTTGCTCTGCAAGGCGCCGAAGCGCCAGTCAAATGCTGCGGCGATGCGGGCATATTTTTCCGGGCCTGCGGCAAAGCCCGTGGCGATAAGTGCAACAAGCACGGTCGCCCGCAAAGCATAGCGGTCAAGGTCGACCATGCGGGGTGATGGCTTGCCCGCGCGCAGCAGGGCCACCTCCTCTTCCGCCCGGCGGCGGTGCAGGTTCCAGAGCGCGCGTGTTGCCGGATCCTGGGCACCATTGCTGAGCCTGTCATCGAGCACCGCCGCTGGATGGGATGCAAGACCGGAGACGCGGTCAATCCGGCCAAGCGCTTCTTTGCGGGAGGGGAAGCGAAAGGCTCGCAGCGGCAGCAGGGTCAAAAGCAGCCCGGCCGCCAGCGCAGCAACGCCAGCCCCTCTCGCCCAATAGGGCGCGCCGAGCCAGAGGCCAGTCCAGGAAACGCAAACGAAAATGCCCGCCACGATAAGAGGCGGCAGCACAAGACGCCAAATCCGCTCGAAGAGGAGGATGGCGCGCGCCTTCGTGATGAGCCGCTCAAGACGCGGGACTGTTTTGGCTTCGCCGTTTGGCGAGCCTTTTGGGCGCAGTGACCTTGAGCGTCCCAGTTTCAGCAAAACGAATCTCCGCGCCGGTGCCCGGCTCAGATCGAAGCAGTCAAGATGTTTTATCACTAATATGATGCATGATCCGGCCAAAAGCCGGCAACTTTATTAGCAGAATAATGCTCCAAATTAGCGGAATATATGTTCCAAGCGCGGGCGTGAGAGCCCTCATTGGCAAAGCCTAGCATGATCGGCAAAGCCTAGCATGATCGCAGGCGAACATCAGATGCGCGGCAGAATTTTAACTCAACCAAGCCGGAATTTTGTCGAGGCCGATCAATTCCTCGTAAGTCCCCCGCGGGCGTATGATGGCATATTGGCTGCCATTCACAAGGACTTCCGGGATCAAAAGCCGCGAGTTATAGGTGCCAGCCTGCACCGCACCATAAGCGCCAGCGGACATGATCGCCAGAAGATCGCCGGGCGAAGGTTCGGCTATTTTGCGGGAAAGCGCGAGATAATCGCCGGTTTCGCAGACCGGGCCTACAATATCGGCGGTGATTTCCGGCATTGGCTGTGAAGCCCGCACGAATAGAATCTCGTGGTGGGCGTCATAGAGCGTCGGCCGCACCAGATCGTTCATCGCTGCGTCGATGATGACAAAGGTTTTCGACTCGCCTCTCTTCACGAAGAGAACGCTCGTCACGAGAATGCCGGCATTGCCCGCGATCAGCCGCCCCGGCTCGAAAATCAGCCGGCAGCCGAGCGGAGAAAGCCTTGCCTTGACAATCTCCGCGTAACGCTCCGGGTGATAGCTTTCCGGATCCTCCCAGGAAGCATAAGGGATGCCGAGACCGCCGCCGAGATCGATATGATCGAGGGCGATACCGCCTGCGCGCAGCGCGCGGACGAAATCGGCAATCAGGCCAAAGGCGGAATCGAAGGGGGTGAGGTCGGTGATCTGCGAACCGATGTGGATATCAATTCCAGTGATCTTGATTCCCGGAAGGCCGATGGCCTGTGCATAGACTTCGCGGGCGCGGCTTAGCGGGATGCCGAATTTGTTCTCCGCCTTGCCGGTCGCGATCTTGGCGTGAGTCTTGGCGTCAACATCCGGATTGACCCTGAGCGCGATGCGCGCGATCCGGTTCTGGCTTGCGGCGGTCTGCGACAGGGCAGCAAGTTCCGGCTCCGATTCGACATTGAAACAAAGGATGTTCTGTTCGAGCGCGAAGGCCATTTCTTGTCTTGTTTTGCCAACGCCTGAAAAGGTGATCTTCTCAGGTTCGACGCCGGCGGCCAGGGCGCGGCGAAGCTCGCCGCCAGAAACGACGTCCATGCCAGCGCCAAGCCGGGCCAAGGTCTTCA
>Ga0070737_10000534_pt1 | contig 76548 bp, 88 predicted proteins | sample Coa_R1_10_FD_66438 | JGI IMG/M metagenome (GOLD analysis project Ga0070737, IMG submission 66438) | Surface soil microbial communities from Centralia Pennsylvania, which are recovering from an underground coalmine fire - Coalmine... | ecosystem: Environmental > Terrestrial > Soil > Unclassified...
GGCACCTGTGCCGGTGCGGCACCTACCCGCGGATCCTGACCGCGATCAAGCAGGCGGCCGCGGTGATGGCGAAGGGAGGCAAGTAGCGATGACCGGACTCATCCACGAGCGCGAGCTCTCGCGCAAGACGTTCCTCAAGGGCGGCGGCGCGCTGATCGTCGGCTTCTCGTTGCTCGGAGCCGGCGCAGCCAGGAGAGCCGCGGCCGACAGCCACCCGTTCTCGTCCTACGGTCCGGCCGACTCGAGCCAGATCGACTCCTGGATCGTCATCAACGAAGACAACACGGCGTCGGTCAAGCTCGGCAAGGTCGAGCTCGGCCAGGGGGCGATGACCGGGCTCCTCATGATCGCAGCCGAGGAGCTGAACATGGACTTCAGCCAGATGCGGCCGATCACGAACGACACCGACGTCACCCCGAACCAGGGGATCACCGCCGGCAGCTCGTCGATCCGGGCGGGCGGCAAGCAGACGCGCGCGGCGGCGGCGGCCGCCTACCAGGCGCTGCTCGGGCTCGCCTCGCAGCAGCTCGGCGTCCCCGTCTCGCAGCTCTCGGTGAGCAAGGGCGTCGTCTCGGGCGGCGGCAAGTCCGTCACCTACGGACAGCTCCTCGGCGGGAAGCTGTTCAACGTGACGATGGGGCCGCAGTACAACCTCGCCCCGACGACGGCGAACCCGCCGTCGCCCGGTCCCGGCCTCGCTCCCGGCTTCCCGGGCCTGACGAAGCCGGTGGGCGAGTACAAGCTCGTCGGCACGAACCCGGGGCCGCCGCGGATCGACATCCCGGCCAAGGTGACCGGCAAGTACGTCTACGTGCACAACATCCGCCTGCCGGGGATGCTGCACGGGCGGATCGTCCGGCCGCGCGGCCAGGGCGCGTACGGGCTCGGCACGAACCCGCAGGTCCTGTCGATCGACCCGAGCTCGATCGCCCACATCCCGGGCGCCAGGGTCGTGCAGAAGGGCAACTTCGTCGGCGTCGTCGCACCCAAGGAGTACGACGCGATCCAGGCCGCCGCGCAGCTCAAGGTGACCTGGGCGCCGATGCCCGAGCTCCCGACCTCGGCCAACCTGTTCGGCAACATGCGCAAGCAGGATGCGGCCGGGCAGGCTCCCGCGGCCATCAAGGCGCAGCGCGGGAACGTCGACGCCGCGCTGGCCAGCGCGGCGTACACGGTCTCCCAGACCTACAAGTACCCGTACAACGGGCACCTGCCGATCGGGCCGACCTGCGTCGTCGCCGACGTCACCCCGAACGGGGCCCGGATCTACTCCAACACGCAGAACGCGTACGCGACGCGGACGAGCGTCGCGCAGATCCTCGGCTTCCCGTCGTACAACCAGGTCCGCGTCACGTACTACGAGGGCTCGAGCGTCTACGGCTCGGCACCCTACGACGACGCGGCCCAGTCGGCGGCGGTGATGTCGCAGATCGTCGGCGCCCCGGTGCGGCTGCAGTTCATGCGCTGGGACGAGCACGGGTACGACAACTACGGCCCGCCGATGATCTTCGACATCAAGCTCGGCGCAGACGCGAGCGGGAGGCTGATCGCCTCCGACGTGACGGAGACGGCGCCGCCGTACTACTCGACCACACCGGCGATGGCGCTGACCGGCACGCAGCAGCAGGTGTTCAGCCCCTCGATGTCGGCCGACACGACGAACGTCGGGACGCAGTACAACCTGCCGAACATGCGGGTGATCGGGAAGTCGTTGCCGCTGCAGAACAACTACTTCAAGATCTCGTTCCTGCGGGCGCCGCAGGCCCCGCAGACCTGCTTCGCCTACGAGCAGGCGATCGACGAGCTCGCGTACGCGGCGAAGATGGACCCGTACACGTTCCGGCTGAACAACGTCGCGACCCTGGCGAGCGACCAGGCGAACGGCCTCACCGCGCTCACCTGGGACCGCTGGCTGAAGGTGCTCCAGACCGTCGCCAAGATGGCGAACTGGCAGCCGAGGGTGGCGAACTCGGTGAAGCAGACCGGGAACGTCCGCGTCGGCCGCGGCATCGCGATGGGCTCGTTCGCGGGCACGATGGTCGCCGAGGTCGTCGACGTCAAGGTGAACATGAAGACGGGCAAGATCACCTGCACCGACATCTACTGCGCTCAGGACACCGGGCTCACCCACTACATCGAAGGGGTGACGAACCAGGCGGTCGGCAGCCTCGTCCAGGGCGCGAGCCGCGCCCTGTTCGAGGAGGTCACGTTCGACAAGAGCAACGTGACGAGCCTCGACTGGGTGACGTACCCGATCATGCGGTTCGTGGACTCGCCGAACATCCATTTCCAGGTCGTCCAGCGAACCGACATCCCCGACAACCAGACCGTGACGATGCTGCCGAACGGCACGACGGCGCCGAACGGCACGGTCGCCTCGAGCGGCGTCTACGCGACCGGGTCGGGCGAGCCGCCGACGTCCTGCATCGGGGCGGCGATCGCCAACGCGTTCTTCGACGCGACCGGCGTCCGGATCCGGCAGGCGCCGATGACGCCCGCACGCGTCCGCGCGACGCTGAAGGCGGCGGGGGTGGTCTAGCCGAACGAACGAGGCGCGGGCGGGCCCGGCCCGCCCGCGCCGCCGGCCCCGCATGGTGCACCGAGCCGTCCTCGCCGCCCTCCTCGCCACCGCCGCGCTCGGCGGCCTCGGCCGAGCGGCCCCCGCGGCCGGCGGCTCCTCGCTCGAGGTCACCTACACCTCGCCGACCACCCTCCGGGTGACGCTCGGCGGGACCGTGCTCCAGTCGGGGGCGACCATCCCGGCCGGCACGTACACGGTCGACGTCTACGACGACCCGAACACCGGCGACCTGCACCCGGAGTTCTCCCTCAGCGGACCCGGCGTCCTCGTCGACAGCGACCTCGGCGCCTCCGGGATGGGGATCGACAGCCTCTCGAGCTTCGGCCCGTTCACGTTCCAGCCGAGCTCCACCTACGCGATCGAGGACCGGAAGCTCGGCGCCTCGACGCTCGTGACGCTCACGACCACGGCAACCGCGAGCTCGGGCTCGTCCTCGTCCTCGGGCTCGTCCTCCGGCTCGGCGAGCTCGGCGGCGAGCTCGTCGGGGAGCTCGGGCGGCTCGTCCGCCGGCGGCTCGGCGAGCACCTCGCACGCAAGCTCCTCGGCCGGGACGTCTGCGAGGAAGACGCTCGGGACGCTCGTCGCCGTCGTCGCCGTCTCCGGCCGGGCGATGCTCACCCTCGGCGGCAGGCGGGTGACGGCGCTCCGCGCCGGGACCTACCTCGTCTCCGTCCTCGACCGCTCGCGGAAGGCGGGCCTCGCGCTCGGCCGGGTGGGGGGGAAGACGACGACCCTCAGCGGCGTCGCGGCCGTCGGCAGGGTGAGGAGGACGCTCGTCCTCACGGCGGGCCGCTGGTTCCTCGCCTCGACCCCGCACGGGGCGAAGAGCTCCTTCACGGTCCGGTAGGCGCGGGCCGCCGACCCCGCGCGGCGCTCAGGCGACGACCGCGAACGAGGCCGACGTCCCGCGCGGCCCGGCGATGAGGAGCCAGCGGCCGGCGGAGAGCGAGACCGAGACCGAGCGGGTGCCGACGAAGCCCGGCTTCGTCAGCCGCAGCACCGGGTGGCCGAGCTTGCGGAGCGTGAGCGTCGTCGCGCGCCTCGCCGTGACCATGATCGTGTAGCGGCCCGCCTTCAGCGAGGTGACGCGCTTCCCGTGCAGGGTGAGCGCGAGCCGGCCGGCCGACGTGACGGTCGCGTGCAGCATCCGCGCGAGCTTCCCGGCCTGCGAGCCGACGATGTCCGTGTTCGCCTCCTTGTTCGAGGAGAGCTTCGGATTGCTCCCCGGCTGCGGCGGCGGCTGCGTGCCGAGCACCTCCCCGCTCGTCGTGAACGTGTAGTAGACGGGCGGGTTCACCGCCCCGGAGCGCCACGTGTAGGTCGCGTTCGGCTGGAGGTAGACCACCGTCGAGTCGGTGACGAGCTCACCCGACTGGAGGTTGTCGGCGAGGTTCACGCCGGGGCCCTGGAGCAGGAACGTCGGCGTGTCGACGCAGCCCGGCTGGTTGAGCTCGACCGTGTAGTAGCCGGCGGGGATGACGGTCGGCTGCCCGCCGTGGGTGCCGACCGGGGTGCCGTTCGGGAGCGTGACCGTGATGTTCCCGGCGTAGTCGTAGTTCACGACCAGGGAGAGCGAGGCCCGCGCCGCGAGCGGCTGGGCCGAGGCGGCGGGCGTGAGCGTCGCCGCGGCGACCGCGAGGACGCTCAGGACGAGAACCCCCACGTCCCTGCGAAGCACTGCGCGAGCCAGGGTAGCAGCGGCGCTCCGCCCGCCGGCGCGGCCGCGGGACGACACGTCCGGCGCCCCGCCGGGCGCCGGTCAGGGCTTGAACACCATCAGGGCGACGATCGCGAGCGCGAGCACGCCCGAGCCGTAGTTGAGCGCGCGCGCGAGCGGGTCGGCGAGCAGCGCCCGGACGTCCTCGCCCGCCTCGGCGAGCCTGCGGGCGCGCTTCGGCCGCTGCCCGCCGATCGTGCCCAGGACTACCATCGCGGCGAAGAGCCCGAGCGCCGCGTCGACCCAGCCGGCGCCGTAGCCGATCCGCTCGAGATGCACGAGCCAGAGACCGAACGCGAGCACGAGCACCGACCCGGCCGCGACGAGCAGGACGCCGGCGCGCGTCAGGCCGAGCAGGAGCGCGACCTCTCGCGGGTCGCGCCGGCGGCGCGCGGCCTCGAACCCGACGCCGGCGACGGCGAGGCCCGCGACGAGCAGGAAGGCACCGAGCAGGTGGAAGAAGAGCGCCCAGTCGCGGGCGGCGGCGGCGACCACGCCCACACCGTACCCTGGGCGCGCGCGGCCTGGGACCGGCGGTACGCCGAGCGCGAGCCCGACCTCGTCGCGACGCCGCACGTCCACCTCGCGGAGGCGGCGGAGCGGCTGCCGCCGGGGCGGGCGCTCGACCTCGCCTGCGGCGCCGGCCGCAACGCCGTCTGGCTCGCGGAGCGAGGGTGGGCCGTGACCGCGGTCGACTTCTCGCCGGTCGCGATCGCGAGCGCCCGCGCCCTCGCCGCCCGGAGCGGCGTCGGCGTCGCGTGGACGGTCGCCGACCTCCTCGACTTCGAGCCCGCGCCGCGGGCGTACGACCTCGTGCTCGTGTTCTTCCTCCACCTCCCGCCGGCCGAGCGCGACGCGGTGCTGCGGAAGGCGGTCGCGGCGGTCGCACCCGGCGGCACGTTCCTACTCGCCGCGCACGACCGGCGGAACCTCGCCGAGGGGCATCACGGGCCCCGCGACCCGGAGGTGCTCTACGGCGCCGAGGACGTCGTCCCCCTCCTCGACGGGCTCGAGGTCGCCCGCGCCGAGCGCGTCTACCGGCCGATCGAGACGCCGGAGGGTCGGGCGGTGATGGTGGACGCGGTCGTCCGGGCGACCCGTCCGCGCGCGGGCGCCGCAGGCGGATGAGGCGCCTCAGCCCGCCGGCGGCAGCAGCTCGACGACGAGCCGCAGCTCCCGCTCGCCCAGGATCGGCTCGATCGCCCGCACGAGCCCGTGGACGCCGCCGACCTCGATCCGGTCGCCGACCTCGAGCGGCTCCGCCCGGGTGAGGTGCCCGGTGGCGATGATCTCGGATCCCTTGCGCAGCTCGTAGCGGTAGCTCGTCATCAGCAGCACGGGCCGGCAGCCTAGCCGCAGCGCTGGACAGACGGCATCGGCTACCGCCGCCCGGGGACGATCGCGACCGGGCAGCGCGCGTGCTGCGCCACCTGCTGCCCGACCGAGCCGAGCAGGAGCGAGGCGAAGCCGCCGCGGCCTCTCGAGCCGACGACGAGCAGGTCGGCGTCGCGCGACTGCTCGACGAGGACGGAGGCGGCCGAGCCCTCGACGAGCAGGCGCTCGACGCCGGCGCCCCCGCCGTCGAGCGCCGCGAGCGCCTCGTCGAGCACGCGCCGCGCACCCTCCTCGGCCGCCTCGTGGAGGGGCGGCTCGGGGAGCGGGACGTACCCGGCGACCGCCGGCCCGTACGGCAGCGCCCACGCGTGGACGACGCGCAGCGTCGCACCGCGGATGCGCGCCTCGTCGAGCGCCCAGGCGAGCGCCGCCCGCGACCCCTCCGATCCGTCGACTCCGACGACGACCGTGCCCATCACGCCGTCTCCGTGTGAACGCCGAACGCGTCGCGCGCGCGCCGCTCGAGGTCGCGCTCGAGGACGCGCCGCGAGCCCCGCCGGGGGCCGAGGACGAGGATCTCGTCGGCCGGGAAGGTCGCGAGCGCGTCGCCGATCGCCTCGATCGGGTCGTCGGCGCCGACCGCGCCGCGCGCGGCGATGCCTGCACCGCCGAGCAGCTGCAGCGCGCGGTCGAGCCGCTCGGCCGCCTGCCGGCGCTCGCGCTCCTCGTCGTCGGCGAGGAAGTGCAGGAGCGAACCGACCGCCGGCGACACGACGAGCACCTCGTGGGGCCGCCCGCGCACGCGGGACACGACCGCCTCGCGGAGCCGCCAGGGGGGCACCGCGCCCTCGAGCACGACGAGCAGCCGCCGGACCGGCCCGCCGTGCGGGTGGAAGCGGTCGGCGTTGACTCCGAGACGGGGGCCGAGCGTCGCCGCGGCCGCGGCGACCGCCACGGCGACGGCGACCGCGACGGCGAGCCCGATCCAGCCGAGCAGGGGCGGGCGGGCAACGAGCAGGGCGACGCCGGTCTGGACGAGCAGGTACGCCGCGAACGGCGCGAAGGCGATCGCGAAGATCCGCCGACGCATGGTTCACCCCTCCTCCCCGGGCGACGCGACGCCGGCGGGCGCCCGTGCGACGTCGAGAACCGAGAGCATGCCGAGCGGCCGGTCCGAGGCGCGGTCGACGACGGTGACGTCGGCGAGACCGTTGGCGGTCGTGGTCAGCACCGCATGCCCGAGCGACCCCTCGAGCGTGCCCGTCGCGAGCATGGCGGTCATGGCAAGCCTCCTAGGCGACCGCGCCGGGGGCGAGCGCGAAGCGGGCCGCGATCTCGTCGGCCCAGCGCCTGATCGCGTCCCAGTCGCGCGCATCCGTCGCGGGCATGCGGTTGAGCGGGAACCGGAGCTCCGAGGGCTTGACGACGCCGCCGAAGATCGCGGTCGAGAACGGCCGCAGCGTCGGCTCGCGCGCGAGCGCGGCGTCGAGCTGGCTGCGCGAGGCCGCGACCTCGCCGGCAGCGAGCGTCCGCGGCCCCAGCGCGAACACGGCGAGCGGTAGGGCGGCGAGCGCCCGCCGGTGCCGGCGCATGAACGCCCGGGCGTCGCCGTGCAGACGGCCGACGTAGATCGCCGCGCCGAGGACGACGCCCGCGTACCCCTCGAGCCCGCGCACGTGCGCGGCGGCACGGACCTCGGCATCGAGCCCGTGCCCGCGGAGGGCCGCCGCGATCGCCTCGGCGACCTCCCGGGTCGAGCCGTGCCGCGACGCGTAGGCGACGAGGAGGCGAGTGGTCACAGGGCAAGCGAACCACGGGCGCCGGCCTCCGCCATCGGCGCCGACGCCGCTTCAAGATCCGTAGAAGCCCGCAGCGCGCCTGCGGCCGCCCCCGTCGCGCGCCGGCGACACCGGCGCGATCCTCCGGGCGATGCCCGCGACCGCGACGATCTCCGTCCTCGTCTGCGACGACCACGCGCTCGTCCGCTCCGGCCTGCGTCGGCTGCTCGAGGCCGAGCAGCAGTTCGCCGTCGTCGGCGAGGCGGCGGACGCCGAGCAGGCGATCGCGCGCGTCGCCGAGTTGCGCCCGGACGTGCTGCTGCTCGACGTCGTCCTCCCCGGCCGCAGCGGGATCGAGGCGATCCCGGACCTCCTGGCCGCGGCCCCCGACACGAAGATCCTCGCCCTCTCGATGCAGGACGACCCGAGCTACGTCCGCCAGGCGTTCGCCGCCGGAGCGCACGGCTACCTGCTGAAGGAGGCGGCGGACGCCGACCTCGTGCAGGCGATCCAGGACGTCGCCGCCGGCCACCGCTACGTGCACCCGGCGCTCGGCGCGCGGCTCGCGGCGGCAGAGGCGGAGGCGCACGACCGCGCGGCGGCCGATCCGCTCTCGGAGCGCGAGCACGAGGTGCTCCGCCTGCTCGCCCTCGGGCACACGAACCAGGAGATCGCGAAGCTGCTCTTCATCTCGGTGCGGACCGCCGAGACGCACCGCGCCCGGATCATGCAGAAGCTGCGGCTCTCCAGCCGTGCCGAGCTCGTCCGCTACGCGCTCGCGACCGGCGAGCTCGGCCTCGACCAGCCGAAGGCGAACTAGCGAGGAGGTCCTGCACATGGATGCGTTCTGGACGATCGTCGTGCTCGGACTCGTGGCCGCGGTCCTGGCCGTGATCCTGCTCGCGCTGTTCGAGATGAGCCCGTTCGCGCGTCACCGGGACCACTACCGCGACCCGAGCACCGGCAAGCGGACCGCGCACTCGCCGAACCTCGAGCGCTAGCCGGAGGCGCCGGCGTCCCGGCGCCTCCGGCCGACGCGTCGCAGCGCGCACACGAGCTCGCGCACACGAGCTCGCGCACACGGCGCGCACCGTGCCGCGCACACGCCGCTCCGCGCGCATGCGCGAGCGAGCTCGTGCGTGCGCGACGTCGACGACGCTCGACCTCGCAAGGAGAACGGCATTGCATGTGCAATGTGTTCGGTGCAGTATGAGTGGGAACGGTCAACCTGCAGCGATGGACATCCTCGTTTGGTTCGTCCGCGGTCGAGAGCACCGGCGCCGGTCTCCGATGCCGTCATCCCGGTGTCTCACACTTCGTGCGACCGCGGCAGTAGCGGGATAGTTCAAACACCCCCAAGGAGGTCTGGCATGCCGCCAGCGAAGAAGCGAAGCACCGCACGGAGCGCTGCGAAGCGAACGACCGCGAAGCGCAGCCCCGCCAAGCGGACGACCGCCAAGCGGACGACGACGGCCAAGCGCACGACCGCCAAGCGCACGACGGCGAAGCGCACGACCGCCAAGCGCACGACCGCGAAGCGCACGACCGCCAAGCGCACGACCGCGAAGCGCACGACCGCCAAGCGCGCGACCGCCAAGCGGGCGACCGCCAAGCGGGCGACCGCGACCGCGAAGCGGACGACCGCGAAGCGCGCGACCGCGAAGCGCGCCCCGGCCAAGCGGACGACCGCGAAGCGCGCCCCGGCGAAGAAGCGGACGACCGCGAAGCGGGCTCCGGCGAACGGCGGGACGAACGCGAACCGGGCGCCGGCCAACCGGTCCTCGGCCAAGAAGCGGAGCACGGCGAAGCGCCGAACGGCCAAGACGTAGGCGGGCCGCCGGCCGGGCCTCGCCGCGTGGCGTCGGCGGCGGTGCCCGGCCGGCTTCCGCCGCGAGGCCCGGAGGCGCCCCGCGGCGGGTCGGGCGTCCGCCCGCGGGTCCGCGCTGCAGACGGCGGGCCCGCTCGCGGAGGTCGGTGGGTGTACGACGGCTTCGACGAGGAGGACGTCGCGGGTGACTACCTCGCGCTCCTGCGCCGCGGGGCGACGATGCGGCGGCTCGCGCCGGCGCACCACCCGGCGTGGCGGCGGGTGATCCGGGCGAAGGCGCGGGCGGACGGCCTCAGGGTGCGGACGTGGTCGCGGGACGGGCACCCGGCGACGGTCTGGGCGGTGCTGCCCGACTGGACGCTGACGCGCGCGGAGCGCGAGAGCCTGCTCCGCCGGCTCGCGTGGTTGCGCGAGGACTGACGCGCGGGCCGCGCGCGCCCGCCGGGCCGCGGGGCCGGACCGGCTCTCACCCGCCCGCCGCGTCCGCAGGCTGCACTCCGGCGGACTCGAGCACGCGCTTCGCGATCGCGAACGCGGTGTTGGCCGCCGGGACGCCGCAGTAGACGGCGCAGTGGAGCAGCACCTCCTTGAGCTCGTCGGGGGTGAGGCCGACGCGGAGCGCCGCGCGCAGGTGGAGCTCGAGCTCCTCGGTGCGTCCCGTCGCGACCAGCGCGACGATCGTGATGGCGCTGCGCGTCCTGCGGTCGAGGCCGGGCCGCGACCAGATCTCGCCCCAGGCGTAGCGCGTGATCAGGTCCTGGAACTCCGCCGTGAACGAGGTCGTGCGCTCGCGCGCGCGCTCGACGTGCTCGTCGCCCAGCACCTCCCGGCGGATCCGCGCCCCGTCAGCCATAGAGCTCGAGCGCCCGGTCGATCAGCGCGTCGCCGGGCGGCGGGAGGCGGGCAAGCTCGGGGGCGAGGTTCGCGCGCATCCGTTCCGCGTCCACCCGGAGCCCGTCGAGCGTCTCGCGCGTGGCCGCGGCGGCCGCACCCGCGTACGCGAGCGCGGTCGCGAGCATCGGCCACTCGGCCTGCCACGCGCCGGCGGCCCGCTCGTGCTCGCCGATCAGGTCGATGCGCGGGTCGACCTGGCGGGCGGCGGCCACGGCGACGACGGCCGAGGCGGGGTTGCGCTTGTGCGGCATCGCGGTCGAGCCGCCCGCCGGCACCGCCACCTCCGCCACCTCGGTCTGGGCGAGCAGGATGACGTCGTACGCGATCTTCCCGCAGGCGCCCGCGACGAGCTCGAGCGCGCCGCCGAGCTCCGCGACCCGCACCCGGTTCGCGTGCCAGGGCAGCGCCGGCGCGGCGAGACCGAGCTTGTCGGCGAGCGCGCGCACGGCGGCGGCGTCGGAGAAGGTGCCGGCGGCGCCCCCGAGCTGGACGGCGAGCTCGACCGCCGCCAGGCGCAGCCGCGCCTCGGCGACGCCGCAGAGCCACCCCGCGGCCTTCAGCCCGAACGTCGTCGGCACCGCCTGCTGCAGGAGGGTGCGGGCCGCCATCACGGTGCCGCGGTGCTCGTCGGCGAGGCGCGCACATCGCGCCGCGACCGCGTCGAGGTCATCGAGGACGAGCGCCCGGGCGCGCCGGGCGACCAGCATCATCGCGGTGTCGACGATGTCCTGGCTCGTGGCGACGCCGTGCGCCCGCTCGTCGATCGCCCGCAGCCGGCGGACGAGGGCCGCCGCCGGGCTCGCGTCGGCGCGCCCCTCGCGCAGGATCTCGGCCGCGTCGAAGGGGCCGGCGTCGACCGGGTGCAGCGCCTGCTCGACCTCGAGCATCGCGTCGACGAACGCCTGCTCGCCGGTCGCGCGGCGGAGCGGCTCCGGCACGAAGAACGTCTCAAACGACAAAGAACGGGTCGTCCTGGAGACGGATGTCGAAGACCGTGTGCTCGGAGCTGATCGCGACCCGCGTGTGCACCTGCCGCAGGAGGCCGCGCGCGAACACCTGGACGTCGAGGTGCGGCGTCCGGCGGAAGGTGAAGGCGTAGCGTCCGTCCGCGTCCGTGCACGCCCGCCCCCACCCCGCCTGCGGCGACCATACCTCCACGACCGCGTCCGGCACCGGGTCGCCCGCGCCGTCGAGCACGCGACCCTCGAGCCGGAACGGGCCCTCCGGGCAGGGCCGGCCCCGCAGGCCGACCGCGAAGAACGGGCCGACGGTCTGCGACGGCGTCCTCATTCGAAGGGCGTCGCCCGGAGGACGATGTCGAAGCGGTAGGCGAGCGCCCAGTCCGGCTCGCTGCGCTCGAGCTCGAGCGAGGAGACGAGCATCTGCCGCGCCGCGGGGTCGCGCACCGACTGGAAGATCGGGTCGTGGTCGAGCAACGGGTCGCCCGGAAAGTACATCTGCGTGACGAGCCGGTCGACGAAGGCGCGGCCGAAGACCGAGAAGTGGATGTGGGCGGGACGCCAGGCGTTCGGATGGTTGCGCCACGGGTAGGTGCCGGGCTTCACGGTGACGAAGCGGTAGGCGCCGTCGGCGCCGGTGAGGCAGCGGCCGGCGCCGGTGAAATTCGGGTCGAGCGGCGCCGGGTGGCGGTCGGCCTGGTGCGCGTAGCGGCCGGCGGCGTTCGCCTGCCAGATCTCGACGAGCGTGTGCGGGATCGGGCGACCGGCCTCGTCGAGGACGCGCCCGGCCACGATGATCCGCTCGCCGAGCGGCTCGCCGGCGTGCTGGCGGGTGAGGTCGCTGTCGAGCGGGTCGACGTCCGACTCGCCGAACACGGGGCCCGACCGGTCGCGGAGCGCCTCCGGCAGCAGGACGAGCCGCTTCGGCGCCCGGCGCGTGCTCGAGCGGTAGTCCGGCCAGTCGTACGGCGGATCGCCGCGGTCCTCGACCGGGATCACGCGGCCTCCAGCGCGTGCAGGGCCGCGAGCTCCGCCGCGGTCGGCGGGTCGCAGCGGCGGACCGCGGGCGCGACGCGGAGCGGCCACCCGGTCGCGGCGCGAGCGGCCTCGACCGTCGCGCCCGGCTGGAGCTCGGTCAGCACGAGCTCGCGCGTCGCCGGGTCCGGCTCGAGGACGCCGAGGTCGGTGATCACGGCGGTCACCCGCTCGCCGGAGCTCGTGCGGAAGTCGAGCCGCTCGACGAACGCGCGCGGGGCGTGCCGCATCACCACGACCACCTCGCGGCAGTGGCGGGCGATCTCGGGCGCCCCGCCCGCGCCCGGAAGGCGGACACGGGGACGGTCGTAGTCGCCGATCACCGTGCTGTTCAGGTTGGCGAACCGGTCGATCTGCGCGGCGCCGAGGAAGCCGACGTCGATGCGCCCACCCTGGAGCCAGTAGGCGAAGAGCTCCGGCACGGAGACGACGAGGTCGGCGGTCTCGGCGAGCTCGCCGTCGCCGATCGAGAGCGGGAGGCGCGTGGGCTTGGCGCCGATCGTGCCGCTCTCGTAGACGAGGACGCAGCCCGGCGCGTGCGTCCTGCGGGCGAGGTTGCACGCCGTGCTCGGCAGGCCGATCCCGACGAACACCACGTCGCCGTCGCGCACGCGGCGAGCGGCGGCAACCGCCATCGCCTCCTCCGCCGTGAAGGGCGCGACGCTCACGCCGAGAGCACGTTCTCCCGCATCCAGGCGCCGAAGCGGTCCCGGTCGGCGGCGATCTCGTCCCAGGCGCGGTAGAACGCGTTGTCGCGCTCGTAGTAGCCGTGGGCGTACGACGGATGCGCGCCCCGCGGGACCTCCGCCACGGCGGTCACGACCCAGTGCGGCAGGACGGCGGCGCCGGGTACCGGCTCGAGCTCCTCGACGACCTCTTCGACCGTGACGAGCGACCGCCTCGACGCCAGCACGACCTCGCGCTGCACGCCGACGATCCCCCAGAGCTGCACGTTCCCGCTCCGGTCTGCGCGCTGTGCATGCACGATGCCGACGTCGGGCCGGAGCGCGCGAACGGCCGCGAGCTCCTCGCCGGTGAACGGGCACGCGATCCTCGCCAGGCCGTCACGGGCCTCGGCGCGCAGCACCCCGAAGGGGAGGTTGGCTGCCCCCGCCGCGTACGCGGCCGCCATCTCGGCGTGCGAGTGCTCCTCGAGCTCGAGCGGTGCGGGCCACCCGTTCTCGACCGCGTCGCGGAAGCGCCGCAGCGACCCGACCCCGGGGTTGCCGCCCCAGGAGAACACGAGCTTGCGCGCGCAGCCCATCCCGATCAACTGGTCGTAGATCACGTCCGGCGTCATCCGCACGAGCGTGAGGTCGCGGCGCCCCTGACGGACGAGCTCGTGTCCGGCCGCGTACGGGATCAGGTGGGTGAAGCCCTCGAGCGCGACGGTGTCCCCGTCGTGCACGAGCTCCGCCACTGCCTCGCGCAGCGAGACGAGCTCGGCCACGGCTAGACGGCCGCGAGGGCCGAGGCGAGGTACCACACGCCGAACGCGAGCGCGGCCCCGCCGAGCGCCGGGATCGCGCGCAGGAGCCGGCGGCGGGCCGCGGCCGCGTGCAGCGCGCCGCCGACGAGCGCCGACATCGCCGTCATCGAGAGCGCGCAGCCGGTCACGAGCACGACGAGCGCGACGCAGGCGAGCGCGGTGCCCGGGATCGCCGCGATCAGCAGCACGGCGACGCCCCCGCTCCCCGCGGTTCCGTGCACGAGCCCGATCGAGAAGGCCTGCCGCGGGGTGCGCGCAGGATGCGCGTGCGCGTGCCCGTCGGTCCCGGCGTGCGAGTGGAGGTGCAGGTGGCGACGGCCGTCGTGGGCATGCAGGTGCACGTGGTAGGCGCCGCGGCGCCAGCGACGGAGCAGGCGCAGGGCGAGCAGGACGATGATCGCGCCGATCAGCGACTCCGCCGACTGCTCGACGACGTGCGGCAGGAAGGCGCGCACGAGCAGGACCGGCAGCCCGAAGGCGAGCAGCGTCGTCGCGTGGCCGAGCCCCCAGGCGGCGCCGAGGCGGGCGGCCACGCGGGCCGCTCGCCCGCGCGTGTCGGCGACGAGCGTCGACACGGCCACCAGGTGGTCGGGGTCGGACGCGTGCCGGAGCCCGAGCGCGAACGCGAGGGCGAGGACGACCGCGGCCCCCTGACCGGCGGCGTGGCCGCCGATGAACCGGTCGAGCCCCGTCATTGGACTATCCATTAGACCTAGTCTACGATAGCGGCCGGTGCGCAGCGACCACCTCGGCTCCTGGCAGTCGGCGGCGTACGTCGGGCGGTGGGCGGACGAGGACGTCCTCGCCCGCGTCCTCGAGCTGCCGCGCCGGATCTCGCTCGAGCTCGTCCGCGACGCGGGCACGCCCGTCTCGCACGTCCTCGACCTCGGCGCCGGCGAGGGGCCGTACCTCGCCGACGCGCTGCGGACGTTCCCGGACGCGCGGGGGACCTGGCTCGACGTCTCGGAGCCGATGCGCGAGCGGGCGCGGCGAGCGCTCGCCGACCTCGGCGACCGGGTCACGTTCGTCGTCGCGCCGGCGGAGGAGCTCGCGGCGGCGGGGATCGAGCGGGCCGACCTCGTCGTCAGCTCGCGCGCCCTCCACCACCTCGCCCCGGACGCGCTCGCGCGCTGCTACCGCGACGTGCGCGCGCTGCTCGCCGGCGGCGGCTGGTTCTTCAACCTCGACCACGTCGGCTCCGAGGGCGACTGGGAGCACCGCTACCGGCGGATCCGCCCGGTGTTCACCGGCAGCCGGCGGCACCCGCTGCCGCCCCACCGCGAGGACGAGCCGCTGCACCCGGTGTCCGAGCACCTGCGGCGGCTCGAGGACGCCGGCTTCGACGCCGACGTGCCGTGGCGCTTCCTCTACACGGCGCTACTCGCCGGCCGAGTCTAGGGCCGGGCGCAGGGCGCGCCGGGCCGGGATCGCGAGCGCGAGGTAGAGCGCGAGGAAGCCGATCGGCACGACGCGGAACATGGTCGCGATCCCGAACGCGCCGGCGACGGCGCCGCCGACCAGCGGGCCCGCGACCTTGCCGAGGTCGAGCCCGCCGTAGAGGAGCGCGGCGACGACGCCGTGCCGGCGGTCGTCGTCCCCCGCGCCCTCGAACGCGTCGGCGGAGCCGGTCACCCGCAGGAGGCCGCGCGAGAGGCCGGCGACTGCGAACAGGGGGACCTGCAGCGCGAACGAGGAGATCACGCTCGGGATCGCCGAGGTCGCGAGCGAGCCGGCGACGACGAGCGGGAGCGTGAGGCTCGCCGGGTCGAGGCGCGAGAACACCGGCCCGGCGCCGAACCGCGACGAGGAGGACGCCCACGAGCGGATGCTCGACAGCGCCCCGATCTGCGTCAGCGAGAGCCCGGCCGCGAGCGCGATCACCGGGTGGAAGGTGTTCGTCACGGCGTTCAGCCCGTTGATGAAGAACATGACGAGCACCCCGACCCACACGGCGAGCGGGAGACCGGCGAGCGCCCGCAGCGCCGGGAGGCGCGGCTGCCCCCGGGGCGCCGCCGAGGCCGTGCGCGCCGCCGCGCCGCGCGCCATCAGCAGCGCGCCGGCGAGCGGGGTCGCGGCGAGGACGAAGAAGCACGGGCGGACGCCGACCAGGTCGGCGATGCCGCCGCCCATCAGGCCGGCGGCGAGGTTGCCGAACGCCGTCGCACCGGAGAACCAGCCCATCGCCTCGGCGGTCGAGACGCCCTCCGGCCGCCGCGCGACGAGGAGCGCGAGCTGGGCGGTGGTCGCGACCGACCAGCCGACGCCGTTCAGGGCCGAGAGGGCCGCCAGCGGGCCCGGCGAGGTGGTGAAGGGGATGCCGGCGAAGGCGGCCGCCGAGCAGGCGCCGCCGGCGGCGAGGAACGCCGCGCCGCGGCGGGCGGAGTAGGCCAGCCCGGCCGGTAGGCGCGCCGCGAGCGAGGCGATCGCGAACGCCCCGACGACGGCGCCGATCGTCGCCGGGCCGAGCCGGGCCCGGCGCGCCAGGTACACCGGCTCGACCACGGACAGCGCGCTGCCGCCCGCGACGAAGAGGAAGACGGACAGGTAGGTCGGGAGGAGCGCGAGGAACGCGCGGCCGCGGCGACCCCTACGCACCGGCCTTGATGAGGGTGAACGCCTCCTGGTTGAAGACGAGGGTGACCTCGGTCGGGGGCGGGATCGAGATCGCCGAGTTGCAGCGCACGCGGATCTCGCGACCGCCGACCGAGACGACGTGGTCGACGACCTCGCCGAGGAACGACCGCACCTCCACGCGGCCCCGCCAGCGGTTCGGGCCGGCGCCGTTCAGGTCGGTCGAGAGCACGATGTGCTCGGGCCGCGCCGAGACGACGACCGGGTCGCCGGCGGCGAAGGCCGCGTCGGACTCGACCTCGAGCGACCCGTGCTCGGTGCGCACGCGGTAGCGGCCGTCGCGCTTCTCCTCGACGACACCGTCGATGAAGTTCGAGGTGCCGATGAAGTCGGCGACGAAGCGCGTCCGCGGCGACTCGTACACGTCGCGCGGCCGCCCGATCTGCTCGATCTTCCCGTCCCGCATCACCGCGACGTCGTTCGACATCGCGAGCGCCTCGGCCTGGTCGTGCGTGACGTAGACGCAGGTGACCCCGATCTCCCGCTGCAGCCGCTTGAGCTCGAAGCGCATCTCCTCGCGGAGCTTCGCGTCGAGGTTCGAGAGGGGCTCGTCGAGGAGGAGCAGCTTCGGCTCCATCACGAGCGCCCGCGCGAGCGCGAGCCGCTGCTGCTGCCCGCCCGAGAGCGCGGTCGCGTCGCGCGAGGCGAGGTGGTCGAGCTTCACGACCGCCAGCACGCGCTCCACGCGCTCGCGGATCTCGGCGCGGGAGGGACGCCTCGCCCGCGGCAGGACCTGTAGCGGGAACGCGACGTTCTGGTGGACGTTCATGTGCGGCCAGATCGCATACGACTGGAAGACCATGCCGAGACCGCGCTGGCTCGCCGGCACGCGCACCTTCTGCGCCGAGGAGAAGAGCACGCGGTCGGCGAGCGTGATCGAGCCCTCCTCGGGCGTCTCGAGACCGGCGATCGACCGGAGCGTCGTCGTCTTGCCGCAGCCCGACGGGCCGAGCAGCGTGAACAGCTCCCCCTCCTTCACCTCGAAGGAGACGTGGTCGACGGCGAGGACGCGCTTGTGCCGCTCCTGGCGCGACGCCGGGAACGTCTTGACGAGCTCGACGACGCTGAGCAGGCTCACGCCTCCCGCACCCCGATCCGAGCGCCCAGCTTGTAGGCGACGGCGACGAGGACGACGAGCCCGGCGATCAGCATGACGCCGAGAGCGGCGACCTGCGTCTGCAGGCCGTCGCGCCACTGCTCCCAGATCACGATCGAGAGCACCTCCTTCCCGGGCGAGTACAGGAGCACCGAGGCGCCGAGCTCCCGGAACGAGACGACGACGATGTAGATCCAGCCGGCGACGATGCCCGGCGTGAGCAGCGGGAGGACGATCCGGCGGAACGTGTGCCACCAGCCGGCGCCGCTCATCTGGGCCGACTCCTCGAGCTCGCGCCCGATCTGGAACATCGACGTCGACGCGTAGCGCATCCCGTAGGGCATGTAGCGCGTGAGGTAGGCGATGAAGATGATCCAGAGCGTCCCGTACACCGGCAGCCAGGGCGTGCGCAGGTAGACGAAGAGCAGCGAGACGCCGAGCACGAGACCCGGGATCGCGAGCGGCATGAACGCGAGGTTGTCGACGATCCAGCGGCCGGGTAGCCGCGTGCGCACGACGAGCCACGAGGCGACCGCGGCGAGCAGCATGACCGCGGTGGCGGAGCCGAGCCCGACGTAGATCGAGTTGACGAGCGCGTGGCGGACGAACGGGTCGCGCCAGGTCGCGGTGTAGTTGGCGAAGGTCAGGTGCGTCAGCGTGTGGCGGGAGGGCGGCGAGTAGAACCCCTGGGTCGAGGCGTAGAAGAGGACGAGGAGCGGCAGCACGACCGCGACCGCGAAGTAGAGGAGGACGAGCAGCGTCGCCGGGAGCCGCCAGACGCCGAGGCGGACGGGATGGGGGCGGAACCCCTTGCCCGTGATCGTCTGGACGGCGCGCCCTCGCCGCGACGTCCGCGACTGGAGGTAGACGCCGACCGACGTCAGCACGAGCAGGGACATCGCATAGGCCCCGGCCTTCCCGTAGTTGGGCACCGCGTCGTTCAGCGCCTGCCAGATGCCGGAGGTGTACACCCAGACGTGGTTGCGAAGGCCGATCAGCGCCGGCACCTCGAACGACTCGAGCCCGCGCACGACCATGATCAGCGCGCCGGCGTACAGCGCTGGGCGCACGAGCGGCACCGTGATGCGGCGGAACACGGTCGGCAGGGAGGCGCCGCTCATGATCGCGGACTCCTCGAGCGACGGGTCCATCGACCGGAGCGCGGCGGCCATCAGCAGGAAGACGAGCGGCGCGAGGTGCAGCCCCTCGATCCAGATCATCCCGGGGATGCTGTAGAGGTTGAACGGCTTGTGCCCGTCGAGCGGCTCGATCACCCACTGGTTCGCGACCCCGTTGTTCGGGTCGAGGATGAACGTCCAGGCGATCGTGTGCAGGATCCCGGGGATGATCAGCGGCACGAGCGACGCCGCGAACATCAGCGCCTTGCCCGGCACGTCGGTGCGGACGATCAGGTAGGCGAGGGTGCTGCCGACCAGCGTCGCGAGCGCGCTCGACCCGAGGGCGAACGCGAGCGAGTTCAGCACCATCGTGCCGAGCCCGACCGAGGTGTAGGCCCCGCGGAAGTTGGCGAGCGTCAGGTGCCCGCCTCGCACGAACGTCTGCCAGAGGAGGAAGCCGAGCGGGACCGCGCCCAGGTAGGCGACGACCGCCGCGACGGCGAGCACGACCACGTTCCGGGCCGAGAGGGCGCGGCGCAGCAGCGAGTCGTCCGCGAAGAGGCGCGGGCCCAACGCTGCGGCCGTCCCTCCCGCCACGTGGAGCCCCCTAGTCGCCCGGGTCGGCGAGCACCTCGTCGCCGCGCGCCGGAACCGCGTCGACGACGTAGTCGGTCCCTTCGCCGATCTTGAGCTGCGTCGGGTGGCGCTCGATCTGGTGGAAACGCAGGTGCCGCACGAGGCCCGTGTCCTGGATCGCAAGGTACCGCGCGGTCTCGTGCGGGTCGGCGTTGAAGTGCTGGTGCCACGCCCAGACCGGCGGCGAGAAGAGCGAGCCCTCCTGCCAGTCGATCCGCTGCTCGGGCTCGCCCTCGTAGTTGATGATCGAGTAGCCGCGTCCCTTGACGATGTAGATCACGGCCTCGGTCGTGTGGCGGTGGCGGACCGAGTGTCCGCCCGGGGCGAGCTCGGCGAGGTGGGTCGAGAGGACGCGGTTGTCCGCGAGCTCGAACCAGAGGCCCTTGTTGTTCCGCCACGGCCGCTTGATCAGCGGGATGTTGTACAGGTCGTGCGCGACGAGGCCGCGGACCGGCGGGTGCTTGCGGTTGAACTCGTCCCGGGCGGCGATCTCCGAGGCGTCCAGGTTGTCGTGGACGAACACCTGGTCGGGAACCTGCAGCTCGAGCTCTTCGGGCCATTCGCCCATGCCTCAACCTCCTCGTGTCGCCGTCGGTCGCGCCCGACGATAGCACGTTGGACTAACCATTAGGCCTCAAGGCGATAGGATCGGCCGGATGCGGGTCGCGGTCACCGCCGACCACAACGGGGTGGCGCTGAAGGAGCGCCTCGCCGGCTGGCTGCGGGCCCGCGGGCACGAGGTGTCCGACCTGGCGCCGGAGGTCGGCGCGGCGCCGGTCGACTACCCGCCGCTCTGCGAGGCGGCCTGCCGGGAGGTCCTCGCCGGTCGCGCCGACTTCGCCCTGCTCGTCGGCGGCGGCGGCTCCGGGGAGACGATCTGCGCCAACAAGCTCGCCGGGATCCGGGCGGTCGCCTGCCCGAGCGTGTGGCAGGCCGAGGTCGCCCGCGCCAACAACGACGCGAACGTGCTCGTCCTCGGGGCGAAGGTGGTGAGCCCGACGCTCGCCGAGCGGATCCTCGCGGCCTGGCTCGCGACCCCGTTCAAGGGCGCCGAGCACGCCCGCCGGCTCGCGATGATCGCCGCCCTCGAGCGCGGCGAGTCGCTCCTCTAGCCGGCGGCGGGCCTCAGCCGGCGGCGAGGAAGTCGAGGACGCGCGCCGGGGCGTTCGCCGCGGTCTGCTCGTCCGGCATCACGTCCCAGTACTCGCACTGCGGCAGGCACTCCTCCAGGTAGCGCGCGGCCGAGGTCGCGTGCGAGGGGTCGTGGCCGGGGACGACGAGCGCGGGGACCCGGAGCTCCATCAGCGCCTCCGGGGCGGGGCCGGGCACCGTGTCGCGGTCGAAGAGCGCCCGCACGGAGGCCTCGACGGTCGCGAGGTAGCGGTCGACGTCGAGGTCGGCCGTGACGACGGCGGCGAACGGGCCGAGCCGCGGGTCGCGCGCGAACGTCTCCTCGCTTCCCCGGGCGAGCGCGACGAGGGCGTCGAGCCCGTGCTCGCGCACGTAGGCGACGTGCTCGGCGAACCGGGCCTGCTGCGTCAGGCGGTACCGCGGCCCGCCGGCCGGGGAGTAGAGGACGAGCTTCGCGACGCGCGACGGCTGCTCGACCGCGAGCGTGAGCGCGATCGAGCAGCCGATGCAGCCGCCCATCACGTGCGCGCGCGCGATGCCGAGCGCGTCGAGCAGCTCCGCGCCCTGGCGCGCGTAGCGCTCCCAGGTCAGCGGCTCGACGCGCCCGCCCGAGCGTCCCGACTCGCGCTTGTCGAAGGCGACGCACGTGAAGCGCTCGCGGAGGCGGTCGAGCAGGCGGAGGCGCCGGTAGATGCCGAACGACGTCCAGTTGCCGATCGTGGCGTTGAAGCCGCCGGGGGAGAAGAGGAGGAGCGGCGGGCCCTCGCCGCTTACCTCGTAGTACGTCTCGATCCCGTCGCAGACCGCGACCGGCATCAGTCGCCTCGCACCGGGCGGCCGGCGCGGACGGCGGCCACGTACGACTCGACGTCAAGGAGGCGGTGGGCGGCGCGGATGCGGCCGTCGAGCCACGGCCCGCCCCCGAGCCCGCCGAGGACCGGGACCGACACCGCCGCCGCGGCCTTCGCTCCCTCCTCCGGCCCCGCGTGGCGGAAGTCGATCAGCGCCGCGCCGGCCTCCTCCATCGGCTTCGCCTCGTCGGCGGCCGCGATCTGCGCGAAGACCGGAATCCCGGCGGCGGCGATCGCCCGCACGTGCTCGAGACCCTCGACCTTGACCAGGTCGGCGCCGGCGGCGACGAGCCGCCGCGCCGCCTCGACGCTCGGGTCCGGGAGGTCGCAGCTCACGAGCGCCCGCCGCACGCCACGCCGCACCGACCGGCAGCAGACGAGCAGCTCGTCGAGGGTCGGCGCGGCGGAGTCGCCGACGGAGACGATCTCGACCCCGGCCGCGTCCGCGACGGCGGCGCTGTTCTGGTCCCAGCAGACGACGGCGGCGATCTTGCGCCCGGCGCGCTTCATCGCCGCGAGCTCCGCGACCGTCACGCGCGGAGCGCAGCGAGGACGGCGACGACGTCCTCCTCGTCGTCGGTGATCATCAGGTTGCGCGCGTACGGACGCAGCGCCGTGACCGCGTCGCGGCTCTCGCCGACGATCAGGCCGGTGGCCATGACCCCGCGCTCCCAGCACGCGCGCGCGACGTCCGCGGCGAGCTCGGCGCCGTCGTCGTTCGTCGCGACCACGAGCACGAGGTCGGAGTCGGCGAGCTCCCCCGGGGCCGGCGAGCGCGTGAACGGCCGGTCGGTTCGCTCGAGGATCTCGGCGGCCCCGTCGTCGAGCGCGACGACGCACGCCGACCGGCCGGGGATCGGCCGGTCGATACGGTACCGAGCCTCCTCCGCCGTCGCCGCGCGCGCGCAGCTCGAGATCGAGTGGGTCACACCGAGACGTGCGCCTCGCCTGCGCGCACGGCGAGGGCGTCGCGCGCGGCGTCGATGAACGACTCCGCCTGCGGGAGGACGATCGCGGCGGAGCGAACGCGATGGTGCGCCGGGTCGACCCCCGGCGGCGTCACCCCCTCGTCGCGGAGCGCCTCGATCGCCTTCTTCAGCTTCTGGCGGCACTTGATGATCCCCGTGTCGGAGGAGACCAGCCGCTCCTTCGTGCGGTCGACGATCGGCCCCATGCTCTCCTGCAGGGACGCGTCCTGCTGCGCGATCCCGCGCACGCCGGAGAACGTGTCGCCGCGGCGCTGGGCCTCGCGGTCGATCAGGTAGTCGACGTCCTTGTTCTCGACCGGCCGGTACGTGCCCGGGATGTTGCGGCTGTGCACGCCGTGGCCGTCCTTCATCGCCTGCCGCTCCTCGGCCGTCAGCGCGCGGGTCGGGTGGTAGTCGAAGGTGTAGACCCAGGTGTTCTCGTCGTCGATCGGCACCCAGAAGTGGCCGTGCACCGGATGGTCGCCGCGCGGCGGGACGATGGTGAAGCTCGGCATCACGTACGGGGTGATCCGCCAGTAGTACTTGCCGTCCTCGGCGTTCCGCCGCGCGCCGACGAAGAGGCCCCCGTCGGCGTCCACGACCTCGAAGAAGGGGCGCAGGTCGGCCAGGTTGTACTCGTTGCCCTTCGTGCCCTTGAAGAGCGGGTCGTTCCGGAGCCCGCCGGCGTGGAGCCAGGAGACGTGGCTCGAGTCGATCCCGCCCTCGAGCGCCTGGAGCCAGTTCGACTCCTGCCAGCGCTTGGAGGTGTAGGTCTGCTCGGGTGGGACGTGGCAGAACTCGAACTCGGGCAGCGGCGGGCGGCGTGCCGGGTCGCCGAGGTGGGTCCAGAGGATGTCGCCGACCTTGACGAGCGGGTAGCTCGTCAGCTTCACCTTGGCGGCGAAGGTGCTGTTCTCGGGCTCGGACGGGACCTCGAGGCACTGCCCGTCGACGCCGTACTTCCAGCCGTGGTAGGCGCAGCGGATCCCGCCCTCGCAGACCTTGCCGAACCAGAGGGAGGCGCCGCGGTGGGCGCAGAACTCGTCGATCAGGCCGTAGGCCCCCTCCGAGTTGCGGAACGCGATCAGGCGCTCGCCGAGGATCTTCACCCGCACGGGCGGCCCGTCGTCCTCCGGCAGCTCCTCGGCGAGGAGGGCCGGGAGCCAGTACTCGCGGAAGAGGGCGCCGGCCGGCGTGCCCGGCCCGATGCGGGTGAGGAGCTCGTTCACCTCCGCCTTCAGCATCGGACGAAAGGTTAGACCATTCGGGTGGGCCGGCGTCCCGGGCCGCCCCGCGCCCGGCGGCTCACCGCCCGGCGGCCCGCAGCCGCTCGTCGAGCCGCGGGTAGACGCGGCGCGCGTTCAGCTCGAAGACCTTGCGGCGGTCCTCCGCCGGGAGCGCGAGCGAATCGACGTAGCGCTTCGTGTCGTCCCAGTGATGGCCGGTCTCCGGGTCGACCCCGCGCACCGCGCCGAGGAGCTCGGACGCGAACAGGACGTTGTCGGCGGGGATCACCCGGGCGAGCAGGTCGATGCCCGGCTGGTGGTAGACGCACGTGTCGAAGAACACGTTGGCCAGCACGTGGGTCTCGAGCGGCGGCCGGCCGAGCCGGTCGGCGAGACCCCGGTAGCGGCCCCAGTGGTAGGGGACGGCGCCGCCTCCGTGCGGGATCACGAAGCGCAGCCCCGGGAAGCGCTCGAACAGGTTCCCCTCGACGAGCTGCATGAACGCGGTCGTGTCGGCGTTGAGGTAGTGCGCGCCGAGCGTGTGGACGCCGGGGCAGCACGAGGCCGACACGTGGATCATCGCCGGGACGTCGAGCTCGACCATCGCCTCGTACAGCGGGAACCAGCGCTCGTCGGTGAGCGGCGGCGAGGTCCAGCGGCCGCCGGAGGGGTCCGGGTTGAGGTTGCAGCCGACGAAGCCGAGCTCCTCGACGCAGCGCCGAAGCTCGGCGACGCAGCCGTCGAGCGAGCCGTCCGGCGTCTGCGGGAGCTGGCAGACGCCGGCGAAGCTGTCCGGGAAGAGCGCCACCACGCGGGCGACGAGGTCGTTGCACGCGCGCGCCCAGGCGACGGCGGTCGCCGGGTCGGGCACGTGGTGCTCCATCGCCGAGGCCTGCGGGGAGAAGAGCGTCAGGTCGATGCCCCGCTCGCGCTGCATCGCGAGCTGGTTCGGCTCGACGCTCTCGCGGATCTCGTCGTCGGAGACGACCGGCGGAACGGGGTCGCGGCCGGCGAGCTGGGCCTCGCGGAACGCCCGGTGGGCGGGCGGCGCCGTCGTGTAGTGACCGTGGCAGTCGATGATCACTCGTAGCGCAGGCCCTTCTCGGCAAGCGTTGCGCGCAGCGACTGCACGTCGAGGCTGAGCTCGCCGGCGGCGTAGCGCGCCCGCGACGCCGCCTCCTTCTCCTCCCGGGCCCGCGCGGCCGCGAGCACCTCGGCCGCCTTCGCGCGCGGGACGACGACGACGCCGTCGTCGTCGGCGACCACCACGTCGCCGGGCTCGACCCGCTGCCCGGCGCACTCGACCGGGAGGTTGACGCTGCCGAGCTCCTCCTTGACCGTCCCGAGCGCGCAGACGCCCGCCGACCACACGGGGAAGCCCATCCGCTGCAGCTCGGCGACGTCGCGCACGCAGCCGTCGATGACGAAGCCGCGGACGCCGCGCGCCATCAGCGCGGTCGCGATCAGCTCGCCCAGGTAGCCGTGCTCCGAGGCGCCGGCGGGCGAGACGACGAGCACGTCGCCGTCGCGGCAGAGCTCCGCGGCGACGTGGATCATCAGGTTGTCGCCGACCGGCGTGCGGACGGTGACGGCCGAGCCGGCCGCGCGCGCGCCCGCCCACACGGGGCGGATCCTGGCCGCGAGCAGGCCCGTGCGTCCCTGGGCCTCGTGGACGGTGGCGACGCCGATCCCGGCGAAGGCGTCGACGACCTCGCGCGGCGCGCGCTCGATCGTCCGGCGGGCTACGCCTTCCACGGCAGCAGCGAGACGTGGATCACGCCCTCCTCCACCTCGCCGCCGACCGCGCGGATCGCGCGGTCGGCCTCGGCGAGGCCGAACTCGTGGGTCGTCAGGCGCTCGAGCGGGAAGCGCCGCGAGGCGAGCTGCTCGATCGCGAGCTCGACCGCGCGGTAGCTGTGCCCCCGCGCGCTCTTGATCGTGATCGCCTTCTCGGTCAGCTTCTTGAGCGGGAAGCCGTCGAAGGCGGCGAGCTCGCCCTGCACGAGCAGCGTGCCGCCGCGCCGCTTGAGCGCGTCGACGCCGAGCAGGACCGGCGCCGTCCCGGCGCCGGCGGTGCAGTCGAGGACGACGTCGTAGCCCTCGCCGCCGGTCGGCGCGAGCACCGCCTCGAGGGCCTCGCCGTCGTCGACCGAGACGACGTGGTCGGCCCCGAGCGTCCGCGCCAGCTCGAGCCGGGCGGCGTCGCGCGCCGTCCCGGTGACGACGATCAGCGCCGCCCCGGCCTGCTTGCACGCGACCACCTGGGCGAGGCCCTGCTGCCCCGGACCCTGGATCAGCACGGTGGACATGAAGCCGACCTTCGTGTCGTAGAGCGCCCACTCGATCCCGTTCGAGAGCGGCGTCGCGAGGCCCGCGAGCTCGGGCGTGACCGCGTCGGGCACGCGGTGGATCACGCAGTTCCACGGCAGGAACATGTACTGCGCAAACCCGCCCCAGAGGCGGTACGGCTTCTCGCAGGAGGTGTAGCCGTAGCGTCGCGCGTCCGGGTTGGTGCGCCAGTCCGTCGCCTCGCAGTGGCGGTACTCGCCGAGGCGGCACCACTCGCAGCGGTAGCAGACGACGTAGTGCTCGACGAACACCCGGTCGCCCTCGCCCAGCCCGTGGAGCTGCACGAACCGCCGGCCCGCCCGCTCGATCGTGCCGACGTTCTCGTGCCCCATGATCACCGGCTCGGTGATTACCGGCTCCGCGTACATCTTCACGTCGGTGCCGCAGATGCCCGCCACCTCCATCCGCAGCAGTGCCCCGTCGTCGGGGATCTCCGGCATCGGCAGCTCGCGCAGCTCGATCGTGCGCGGCGCCGTCCGCACCGCTGCGAGCACCGTCTCCGCCATTACGCTCAGCGTACCGTGAGGCTCAAGACGGTCATCCGCACGACCCCGCTCGTCGCCGCGCTGAAGGACGGCCGGGTCGTGCCCGAGGGGGTGACGCTCGAGTTCGAGGAGGTCGAGCCGATCACCCGCGGCATGCGGATCATGTGCCGCGAGCTCGCCTTCGACGTCTGCGAGATGGCGGCGACGACGTACGTCGTCGCGCGCGCGCACGGCAAGCCGTTCACGGCGCTGCCGGTCTTCCTCACCCGCGGCCTGCACCACGGCAAGATCTGGGCGCGCGCGCCGGGCGACCCGAAGCGCCTCGAAGGCCGGCGGGTGGGCGTGAACCGGGGCTACACGGTCACGACCGGCGTGTGGGCGCGCGGGATCCTCGCGCGCGAGTACGGCGTCGACCTCGACCGCGTGACCTGGGTGCGCTCCGACGACGAGCACGTCGCCGAGTTCGTGCCGCCCCCGAACGTCGAGGACCTGCCGGCGGGGACGGCGCTGACCGACCTGCCGGCGGTCGTCGGCGACGTCGGAAGCGACGCGCTCGTGCCGCTGATCGCCGACGCCGACGCGGCCGCCGAGCGCGCGCTGCTCGAGCGCGGCCTGTGGCCGGTCAACCACACGCTCGTCGTCAGGGACGAGCTCCTCGCCCGCAACCCGGGGCTGGCGCAGGCGCTCGTCGACGCGCTCGAGCGCGCGAAGGCCCTGTACCTCGCAAGCGGCGCGCTCGAGCCGCTGCACGCGCGCGTCCAGGCGCTGACGGGGTGGCGCGACCCGCTGCCCTACGGCGTCGAGCCGAACCGGGCGGTGCTCGAGGAGCTCCTCGACCACCTCGTCGCCCAGCGGATCGTGCACCGCCGCCCGTCGGTCGAGGAGCTCTTCGCCGCGGTCGAGCCCGCCGCCGCCGGGCGGTGAGCCCGGGCCGGCTCAGTCCGGCTGGCAGACGACGTCGACGAGGGCGGGCCGGCCCTCGCCGGCCACCACCGCGGCCGCGCGGCGGACGGCCGCCCCGACGGCCTCCGGGTCGTCGATCGGCCCCTCGCCGTGCCAGCCGAGCGCACGCGCGACCGCGGCGAAGTCCGGGGCAGGCCGGTCGATCTCCATGCCGATCGACGCGCGGGAGACGTCCGTCCCGCGGGCGCGCGCGATCCGCTCCTGGTGCTCCCAGTCGTTGTAGTACGCGCGGTTGTTGAACATCACCACGAGCAGCGGGATCCGGTGGTGGGCGGCGATCCACAGCGCGCCGAGGTCGAACATCAGGTCGCCGTCCGGCTGGAGGTCGACCACGAGCCTCCCGCTCCCCTTGTGCGCGAGCGCGACCCCGAGCGAGATGCCGATCTGGGTGGCGGTGCCGAGGCTCGCCCCCGGGTGGCGGTACTCGCGGTCGAAGTCCCAGAGCTTCGGCGCCCAGCCGCTCGCCGTCCCCGCCGTCAGCACCCAGTCGTGCGCGCGCACGACCTCCCAGACCTCGGCGGCGAGCCGCGCCGTCGACACCGGCGAGCGCCCGGCCTCGTCCTGCGCCTGGCGGCTCCACGCCCGCCAGGTCTCGGCGTGGAAGGCCGCGAGCCGCCGGCGCCAGCCGTCGCGGGGGTTCGCGTCGAGCTCGCGGCAGAGGTCGAGGAGGAGCGGCAGGGCGACCGCGCTGTCCGCCGTCACCTGGACGTCGGTCTCGTGGAGCTGGGCGTGGTCGTGCGACCACGCGCCGATCCCGAGCTCGTTGAAGCCGACGTCGAGGATCGTCGCCTGCGGCGGGATCAGCGACTCGACGCGCCGCGTCGTCCGGTCGAGCCGCTGCGTCCACTTCCCCATGTCCTTGACGTCGACGAACAGGACGCAGTCGCACTCGGGCAGGAGCTCCATCGTCACCGCGTGCGGGTGGCGGTTCGGGAAGTTGAGACGCCAGCCGGTGTCGATCACGCCCGCCCCGAGGAGCTCGGAGAGCTCGACGAGCCGGCCGAACGCCCGCGCGTCGCGGCCCGCGTAGCTCGCGACGACGAGCGGCCGCTCGGCCGCGCACAGCCGCTCGGCGAGGCGGCGGAGGGCGGCCGGGTCGGGGCCGACGGGGGCGGGCGTCTTCAGGCGCTCCCACCGCGGCAGGGGGACGTCGCCGACCTCGTCCTCCTGCAGGCCGGCGTCGAGGGCGACGTAGACCGGCCCCTGCGGCTGCGCGCTCGCGATCCGGTAGGCGCGCATCACCGACTCCGGCACCGACGCGATCGAGTACGGCTGGTCGTCCCACTTCGTGTAGTCGCGGACGACGTTCCCCTGGATGTTCGCGGTGTGGATCCAGTCGATGTTCGGGCGGCGCCGGTCGTACGCCATCGGCCCCGCTCCGCCGAAGACGACGACCGGGGCGCGGTCGATCCAGGCGTAGTAGATGCCCATCGTCCCGTGCAGCAGCCCGACGATGTCGTGGACGACGCAGGCGGCCGGCTCGCGCGCGGCCTTCGCGTAGCCGTGGGCGATGCCCACCGCGAGCTTCTCGTGGTTGCAGGTGATGATCTCCGGGTCGTTCCCGCCGTAGTTGACGAGCGAGTCGTGCAGGCCGCGGTACGAGCTGCCCGGGTTGAGCGGCAGGTACCTGAACCCGCACGCCTTGATCGCGTCCACCATCACGTCCGACCCGTACCGCTTCACGGCTTCTCCCGCTGCGTGAACCACTCGGTCGGCAGCTCCCGGCCGCGACCGGCCGCGACGGCGGCGCGGTAGACGACGTGCGCGACCGCGGCGAACTGCGTGCCGAGGCCGGCCGAGCCGCCGGTGAAGAGCGTGATCTCGTCGGCGGACCGCCTGCCCGCGCGGCCCGCGACCACCTCGGCGAGGGTCACCGTCTTGGCGGCGTCCGGCTCGGGCGCCCGCTCCGCCTCGACCGGCCGGTGGCCGTCGCGGAAGTGGAACGTGGGCTCGAGGCGGCTGCGCTGGACGACCAGGTCGGCCCGCTCGAGCGTGCGCCGGTCGAGCTCGCGCACCTGGACCGAGCCGACGTGCTGCCCCGGCTCGAGCCAGTCGCCGTCGATCACCGGCTCGTGCGCGTTGGTGGCGAGCGCCACCACGTCGGCGCCCCGGACCGCGTCGCGCGCCGAGCGGGCGGGCGTCGCGCCGTGCTCGGCGCAGAACGCGACGAGCCGCGCGCGCGTCGGCGCGTAGACGCGCACCTCGGCGAGCTCGCGCACCGCCCGCAGCCCCTCGATCTGGGCGCCCGCCTGCCAGCCGGCGCCGACCACGCCGGCGACGCGGGCCTCGGGGCGGGCGAGCTTCGCGGCCGCGAGCGCGCTCGTCGCGCCGACCCGCATGCGCTGGAGGTACCCGTCGTGCAGGAGGGCGAGCGGCACGAGGGAGGTCTGGTCGAAGAGGAGGACGAGGCCGACGTAGCGCCCGCCGGGGGCGGCGGGGATCTTGTCGCGCCGCCGGTCGTGCTCGTACGTCAGGTCCGAGGAGAGGCGCAGCGCGTGCACCCCGAGGCGCGGCAGCGCCCCGTCCATCGACTTGAAGAGGTAGTGCCTGCCCCCGCCGAGGTCGGTGTAGGTGTGCGAGCGCGGACGGTCGACGGCGTCCCCGGCGGCGAGGTCGGCGAACGCCGCCTCGAGCGCGGCGATGCAGTCGTCCATCCGCAGCACCGCGCGCACGTCGTCGTTGTCGAGCAGGAGGGTCACGCGGCCGAGTAGCTTACGAGCCGTGCACGTCGGGCTCGTCGGTTGCGGGCGCATGGGCGCCGCGATGGGCGGCCACCTGCTCGACGCCGGCACGCCGCTCGCGGTCTACGACCGGCTCGCCGAGGCGTGCGCGCCGCTCGTCGCCCGCGGCGCCACCGCGTGCGCGAGCGCGGCCGACGTCGCCGCGCGGTCGGAGCTCGTCCTCGTCGTCGTCGTCGACGACGCGCAGACCCGCGCGGCCGTCGCCGACTGCCTGGACGGCGCCCGCCCGGGCACGATCGTCGCGCTCTGCGCGTCGATCCGTCCCGACACCTGCCGCGAGCTCGCGGAGGCGGCCGCCGGGCGCGGCGTGCACGTCGTCGACACCGCGCTCGTGCGCGGCGAGCGCGGCGCCGAGGAGGGCCGGCTCGCGCTCTTCTGCGGCGGGGCCGCGGAGGTGATCGACCGGATCCGCCCCGCCGTCGCCCCCTTCGCCGCCGACGTCGTCCGGATCGGCGACGTCGGCGCCGGTCAGGTGGCGAAGACGGCGAACAACATCCTCCTCTGGGCCTGCATCCGCGCCGACGTCGAGGCGCTGCGGCTCGGGCGCGCGCTCGGCGTCGACCCGCGCGCGCTCCGGGACGCGCTCGCGCTCGGGAGCGGCGCCAACCGGCCGCTCGCCGAGTGGGGCAAGCACCGGCTCCGCTGGCCGCAGAAGGACCTGGAGACGGCGCTCGCCCTGGCCGGCGAGGCCGGCGTGGAGACGCCGCTCGTCGCCGCGCTCCCGCCGCTCCTCGCCGAGCTGTCGGCGGCCGAGCTGGCCGACCTGCTCCGGTCGGGGGCCGATTGCGCCGATCCGGGCCGATTGGTATAACGGTTCTTCCGTTCGACCAGAACGGCTACCGCAAGCCTGGAGGAGGATCCGGATGCAACTCCCGTCTTCGAAGCGGCCCGGGCTCGCGCTCGCGGTCCTCGCCGCGGCGCTCGCCGCGTTCGTCGGCGCGTCGGTCGGCTCGGCCGCGCCGAGCGCGCACGCGAGCGTCGTCATCCCGCCGAACCCGCTCAAGCCGATCCTGCCGCAGGTCGCCGGGCTGACGATCAAGGGCGGCTTCCCGAGCAACCCGCGCGACCAGAAGCTCGAGCAGCTCGCCGAGCAGGAGGGCGGCCAGGTGAACGTCTACACCTCGCTCTCCTCGCTCGTCGTCGGGGCGATCACCAAGCAGTGGGCGCAGCTCTTCCCGAACATCAAGCTCAACCTGTACCGCGGCTCGAGCGAGGACGTCTCCGCGCGCTTCGTGAACGAGTCGCGGGCGCACGCGGCGAACGGCGCCGACGTCGTCGAGACGAACGGGACGACGATGCTGATCTACCAGCACGACAAGAACCTGCTCGCCCCGTACCGCCGCTCCCCCTACGCGGTGCAGATCCCGAGCGCGTTCCGGTTCGACAGCTTCACCGCCGACCGCCTCGAGATGTTCGTCGTGACGTGGAACACGAACCTCGTCAAGAGCCCGCCCAGGACGTTCCAGGACCTCGCCGACCCGAGCTGGAAGGGCAAGCTCGCGCTCGAGCCGACCGACAGCGACGTCTTCGCCGCGCTCGAGCAGTACTTCACGACCATCGCCAAGCCCGCCATGACGACGGCGCAGTTCGAGGCGATGTACAAGAAGATCGCGGCGAACTCCCAGCTCATCTCCGGTCACACGAACGAGGCGACGGCCGCGGCGGCCGGGCAGGTGGCGGTGATCGTCAACGGCCACGCCCAGTCGGTCGAGCAGCTCCAGGCCAAGGGCGCTCCGCTCACCTTCGGCCCGCCGTTCGTCGAGCCGGTCGTGCAGCGGCCGCAGGGCGTCGGCATCTCCTACCAGGCCCCGCACCCCGCCGCGGCGATGCTCTTCTACGACTACCTGCTGAGCCCCGTCGGCCAGAAGACGCTCCAGCAGAACGGCGTGCTGCCGGCGAACCCGTACTACCCGGACAGCAGCTTCAAGTCCGACCCCACGCTCCACATCTACAAGATGGACATCCGCCCGATCGTGGAGCACTGGGTCGAGTGGAACAAGAAGTACCAGTCGATCATCCAGCAGTAACCCGCACTCCTCCCGTCGCGCGGAGGGCCGGCGCGCGCCGGCCCTCCGCGCCCTAGACTCGCCGGCGTGCACGAGCTCCGCGAGCTGGTCGCGCTCGGCTGCCGGATCCTCGCGCTCGAGGACCAGAGCGACTTCGTGTGGGGGCACGTGTCGGCCCGCGACCCGGACGGCCGCGGCGTCTGGATGAAGGCCGCGACCTGGGGCTTCGACGAGGTCGGGCCCGAGCAGGTGATCCTCGTCTCCTGGGAGGGCGAGGTGCTCGCGGGCGAGGGACGCCGGCACATCGAGTACCCGATCCACACCGAGCTCGTGCGGGCGCGCCCGGACGTGGGCTGCGTCGTCCACACCCACGCGCCCTGGTCGGTCGCCTTCGCCTCGACCGGGGCGCCGCTCCGCCCCGTCTCGCACGAGGCGACGCTGTTCGTGCCGCCGGAGGTGGCGCGGTTCACGGCGACCGGCGACCTGATCGTGTCAGCCGAGCTCGGGGCCGAGCTCGCGGCCTGCGTCGGCGAGCGGAACGCCGCGTTCATGCTGAACCACGGCATCGTCACGTGCGGCCGCGACGTGGTCGAGGGCGTGATGGCGGCGGTGCTGCTCGAGCGCGCCTGCCGGACGAACCTCCGCGCGCTCGCCGGCGGCGGTCCGACCACCTGGTCGAGCGACGAGGAGGCGCTGTCGAAGCGGGCGCGGTGCTGGTCGCCGGCGCTCCTGCGCCAGGCGTGGGACTACCTCGCCCGCCGCGCCGGGTGAGCGACGCGCGCGCGGGCGCGCCACCACTCGAGCAGCGCCGCCGAGCGCCGCTCGAGGTCGGTCCCGCGCAGGAGGTGGTCGGCCATCTCGTGCCGGGCAGCGGCGGCGTCGCGACGTTCCAGCGCGTCGACGATGCGCCCGTGCTCGGCGACGGTGAGCTCGTGCGCCCGCGCCCCCTCCCGCACCCGCAGCGGGTGCATCGACAGCGAGCTCCGGAACGACTGGGTGAGGCTCGCGACCGCCCCGTTGTGGGCCGCCTCGGCCAGGCGGGAGTGGAAGTCCCAGGAGAGCTCGCGCGTGTAGGTACCGGCGGCGAGCGCCTCCCGCCCCCGCTCGCAGAGCTCGCGCAGGTGCGCGAGGTCCTCCGCGCTCGCCCGCGCGCAGGCGAGCGTGACCGTGCCGAGCTCCACCATCAGGCGCGCCTCGACGATGTCCTCGGGCGTCGTCGCCGACATCAGGATCATGTCCGACATCGTCTGCGCGACCTTCGAGCCGGTCGGCGCGGTGACGAAGGCGCCGCCGCGCGCCCCGACCTTGACCGCGACGAGCCCCATCGCCTCGAGCGAGCGGAGCGCGTCGCGGACGGTGACGCGGCTGACGCCGAACTGCTCGGCGAGCTCGCGCTCGGGCGGCAGCCGGTCGCCCGCCTTCACCCGGCCGGTGACGATCGCAGTCCGGATCTGGTCGGCGATCGCCGAGGAGGCGCGCGCGACCGTGACCGGCGCGAAGATCGGCTCCGCCATCGGAGCGACTCTAGCGGGGCGCCCGGCCGTCATGGGCTAATGGTAAGACATTTGTGCTAGCCTCGGGCTCGAGTCGAGGAAAGGAGCCGGACGATGGCAGAGGAAGGGCGCGTGTTCCTGCGCGGGATGAGCTCGGAGCAGTACGGGCTGAAGGCGTTCCGGCGGGCCCAGCTCGCCGCGCCGCGCGTGCGGAGCGACCGCGTCGTCGTCGACGACGCCAGGGTCGGCCACTCCGGCGACTCGAAGGATTCCCGCACCTGGTGGCGGATCGGCCCCGGCGACGAGCCGTTCCTGACCCAGAACATCCAGGTGCACTTCGTCGAGATCCCGCCCGGCAAGTCGAACCACGGCCACGGCCACCAGAACGAGGCGGTCTTCTACATCCTCCAGGGCAAGGGCTACGAGATCCACGACGGCAAGCGCTACGACTGGGAGAAGGACGACCTCGTCGTCGTCCACACCGACTCGGTGCACCGGCACTTCAACGACGGCGAGGAGACCGCCAAGGCGGTCGTGCTGAAGGCGAAGTCGACGTGGATGTACTTCGGGCTGATCCAGCAGGGCCGGAGCGGGCCGGTCGAGCGCGAGGACGAGCTCGGCCCGCGCGAGGAGTGGGGCCGGATCTGGACGCCCGGCGTCGAGCAGCGCAAGAAGGTCGTCAAGCCGGCCGACACCGTCTGGGAGACGACGCGCGACGGCAGGGTCCGCGTCCTCTGCTCGAAAGACACCCCGGACGTCCGGGTCTTCTCGGTCGACGTGTACGAGCAGGAGATCCAGCCGGGCAGCCGCTCGGCGAAGCACTGGCACATGGCCGACGAGGTCGCCTACGTCCTCGCCGGGGAGGGCTACTCGGAGCAGTGGGAGGTCGAGGCGGAGATCGCCGACCGCTACTACGCGCGGATCGCGAAGGAGCCGACGCGCCACCCGTTCGTCGCCGACGACACGGTCTACGTGCCGCAGAACCACGTGCACCGCTACGTCGCGACCGGGAGCGAGCCGCTGCGCCTCCTCGTCTGCCAGAACCGGCTGATCAAGTTCCTCGGCTACGACAAGGTCGAGTACCTCGAGGACGCCCCCGAGTACGCGGTCGCCCGCTCGGAGGCGGCGGTCGCGAGCTAGACGGCCCGCGCTACAGCCCCGCCGCGAACGCGCCGACGATCGCCCCGTAGCCGAGGTGCAGGAGGAGCGTGACGGCGGCGGTCGCGCGGCCGTAGTTGACGAGCATGAAGCCCGGAGGCTCGAGCAGCGGCGTCTCCTCGGCGTCCGACCACGGCGTCCCCATCCGCGGGTGCACCGCCGGCAGCAGCACGTTGACGAGCGCGCCGCCGACGAAGCCCGCCTGCACCGCCCCGAGCGCGAGGCCGAGCCACCACGACGCGCCCCCGGTCGCGGCGAACACGGCCGCGTACAGGAGCGCGAACACGAGCCCGTTCGCGAGGTGGACGACCCAGCCGACGACCGCCGCGACCCGGCGGTCCTCGCTGAAGGCGGTCCCGAGCAGGAACGGCAGGTCCATCCGCGTCAGCCCGAGCTCCTGGGCGAGGCGGTAGCCGCTCGCGAGCACGGTCGCCCCGACCGCCCCGCCCGCCAGGGCGCCGAGCACGCTCACCGCGTCGCCTCGACGACCGCGCAGGCGGCGCCCGTCAGCGCGAGGTGGGTGAGCCCCTGGGGGAAGTTGCCGAGGAAGGCGCCAGTCGCCGGGTCGATCTCCTCGGCGTAGAGGCCGACGTCGTTCGCGAGCCCGACGAGCTCGTCCATCAGCGCCGCGGCCTCGTCGACGCGCCCCCCGGCGGCGAGCGCGGCGACGAGCCAGAACGAGCAGGCGAGGAACGCGCCCTCGCGCTCGCCGAGCGGCCCGAACCGCGCCACGAGCGGGCCGCGCGCGAGCTCGCGGCGGACCGCGTCGACCGTCCCGCGCAGCGCCTCGCCCCGCGGGTCGTCGTAGCCGAAGATCGGCAGGGTCAGCAGGCTCGCGTCGAGCTCGCGCGTCCCCGCCGCCTGCACGAACGTCCCGCGGGCGGCGTCCCAGCAGCGCTCGGCGAGGAACCGGCGGATCGCCTCCGCCTCCCGCCGCCACCGCGCCCGCCGGCTCGCGGCGAGCCCGCGCACCGGCAAGGCGCAGGCGCGGTCGAGCGCCACCCAGCACATCGCCTTCGAGTGGGTGTAGTGGCGGCGCTCGCCGCGCAGCTCCCAGATGCCCGAGTCCGGCTGCCGCCAGGCGGCGGCGACGAAGTCGGCGAGGCGGGCCACCTCCTCGCCCGTTGCCCGGTCGAGGCGGCCGCCCGCCGCGGCGTAGGTGGCGATCGCGTCCACGACGTCGCCGTACACGTCGAGCTGCACCTGGCTCGCCGCGGCGTTGCCGACCCGCACCGGCCGCGAGCCCCGGTAGCCCTCGAGCGGCAGCTCGTGCTCGGCGAGGTGCGCGTCGCCGTTCACCCGGTAGATCGTCTGGAGGAACGGCCGCTTGAGCCGCGACGCGTGCAGGAGCCACCAGAGGAACGCGCGGGCCTCGTCGCGGTAGCCGAGCCGGAGCAGCGCCTCGACGGTGAAGCTCGCGTCGCGCGGCCACGCGTACCGGTAGTCCCAGTTGGCGTCGCCCCCGAGCCTCTCCGGCAGCGACGTCGTCGGCGCGGCGGCGATCGCGCCCGACGGCGCGAACACGAGCAGCTTGAGGACGAGGGCGGAGCGGCGGACGGCCTCGCGCCAGGGCCCGTCGTAGCGCGCCTCCCCGCTCCAGCGCGGCCAGAACCGGCGGGTGCGCTCGAGCCGCTCCTCGACGTGCGCGCGCGGCGAGAGCACGACCGGCTCCATGTGCGCGGCCGCGACCGAGAGCAGCGCGCTCCGCCCCGCCTCGGCCGTGAACGCCCCGGCGATCGCGTGCGGCTCGGGGCGGGGCTCGCCGGCGTCGAAGCTTCCGACCGCGAGCGCGTCGTGCCCGGCGGAGGCGACGAGGCGCCCGGCGCGGCGGTCGATCCGCGCCGGCGTCGCGCCGTAGCGGAAGCGCGGCTCGAGGCGCCAGCGCATCGGCACGCGCCCTGCCAGGCCCTCGACGCGCCGGACGAGCTCGCGCTCGGGGACGAGCCGGTCGCCGGCGAGCGTCAGCGCGTCGGTCACGCGCACGACCCCGTCCGCGGTCCGGTGGGTGGTCACGAGGACGTTCGAGCCGTCCTCGTACCGGCGCTCGCTCTCGAACGGCACGGCCGGCGCGAGCTCGAACGCGCCGCCCCGCCGGGCGTCGAGCAGCCGCCCGAGCACCGAGGGCGAGTCGACGTTCGGCAGGCACAGCCAGTCGATCGCGCCGTCCCTCGCGACGAGGGCGACGGTCCGGCCGTCCCCGATCGCCGCGTAGTCCCGAATCGGCGCGTAGCCGTCGATCCGCCTCACGCCCGTATCGTCTCCGACCGGGCACTACGATGCGCGCGTGAGCGCCTTGCGGCCTTCAGCCTCGTTCAGCGCGACGCTGCGGATCCACCTCGACGACCGGCCGGGCGCCTTCGCCGACCTCGCGCGCGCGATCGGCGACGCGGGCGGCAGCCTCGGCGCGATCGACCTCGTCCGCGTCGAGCGCGACAAGAAGGTGCGCGACGTCACCGTCGACGCCGCGAGCGCCGACCACATCGAGGCGATCGTCGCCGCCGTCCACGCGCTCCCGGGCGTGGAGGTCGAGCACGTCTCCGACCGCACCTTCCTGCTCCACCTCGGCGGCAAGATCGAGATGACCCCGAAGTCGCCGCTGAAGACGCGCGACGACCTCTCGATGGCGTACACGCCCGGCGTCGCCCGCGTCTCCCGCGCGATCGCCGACGACCCGGCGAAGGTCTGGAACCTGACGATCAAGCACAACACGGTCGCCGTCGTCACCGACGGCACCGCCGTGCTCGGCCTGGGCGACATCGGCCCGGAGGCGGCGATGCCGGTGATGGAAGGCAAGGCGATGCTGTTCAAGGAGTTCGCCGGCGTCGACGCCTGGCCGATCTGCCTCGCGACGAAGGACGTCGACGCGATCGTCGCCACCGTCAGGGCGATCTCGCCCGGGTTCGGCGGGATCAACCTCGAGGACATCTCCGCCCCGCGCTGCTTCGAGATCGAGAGCCGGCTGAGGGAGACGCTCGACATCCCGGTGTTCCACGACGACCAGCATGGGACGGCGGTGGTGGTGATGGCGGCGTTCCTGAACGCTCTGCGGATCGTCGGGAAGCGTCCGGAGGAGGTGCGCGTCGTGATCACGGGGGTCGGCGCGGCGGGCGTCGCCTGCACCGACATCCTCCTCCACGCTGGCGTCCGCGACATCGTCGGCTGCGACCGCAGGGGCGCGCTCCACCGCGGCCGCGACGACCTCGGCCCGTGGAAGGCGGCCTACGCGGAGCGCACGAACCCGGAGGGCTTCGCCGGCACGGCCGACGAGGCGCTCGCCGGCGCCGACGTCTTCATCGGGCTCTCCGGCCCCGACGCCGTCTCGCGCGCCGGGATCGCGTCGATGGCCGACGGCGCGATCGTGTTCGCGATGTCGAACCCGGTGCCCGAGATCCTCCCCGAGGAGATCGAGGGGCTCGCCGCCGTCGTCGCCACCGGGCGCTCCGACTACCCGAACCAGATCAACAACGTGCTCGCGTTCCCGGGCATCTTCCGCGGCGCGCTCGACGTGCGCGCCGCGGCGATCACCGAGGAGATGAAGCTCGCGGCGGCGGAGGCGATCGCCGCGATCGTGAAGCCGGACGAGCTCTCGCCCGAGTACGTGATCCCGAGCGTGTTCAACCGCGACGTCGCCCCGGCGGTGGCGGCGGCGGTGGCGGCGGCCGCGGAGACGAGCGGGGTCGCCCGCCGTCGCCGCGCCGTCCAGCCCGCCTGAGCAGGCGAAGCGAAGGGGCCGGTCTCCCGGCCCCTTCGCCTGGAGGAGAGAGCGAGGCGCCCGGTCTAGCGGTGGAGGAACGCGCGCAGGAGCGCGAGCCGCAGACCGTTCATGCGGACCGTGCCGCTCGGCTTCGTGCCGTTGACGAGGTTCGTCAGCCGCGTCGTCTCGTTGGCGAGGATCGCGTTCTCCTGCGCCTGCGTGATGTCGCCCGCCGAGACGCGCTGGTCGAGGCGGCTCTTGAGCGGCGCGAGCAGCGCCTGCACCAGCCCGTCGACCGTCTTGCCCTGCGCCTTCGCCTCGTCGGCGAGCGTCTTGCCGCTCTGGAGCGCCGACCCGAGGTCGGAGACGCTGAGGCCGAGGTAGCTGGCGGCGGTCTGGAGCAGGCCGCTCCCCTTGCCGACGCCGACGACCGGCGGGCCGTTGTTGACGAGGTTCGTCACCGCCTTCGTGATCGCGCCGACGAGCGCGCTCTCCTGCGAGCTCGTGATCCAGCCGGCGGCGACCTCGGCGTCGAGCACCTTCTTCTCGGCGGCGACGATCGCGTCGATCAGGTCGGAGGCCGTCTTGCCCTTCGCAGCCGCCTCCTGGGCGAGCGTCTTCCCCGAGCTCAGGTCGGACTCGAGGGTCGAGACCGAGATCCCGAGGAAGCTCGCCGCCGGGGTGAGGACGTCGGCCGCGAGGATGCCGCCGCCGTGCCGCCCGCCGAAGCCGGGCCCGCCGAAGCCGAAGCCGAAGCGGAAGCCCGCGGGGCCCATCATCATCCCGAAGCCGTGGCCGGGGCCGCCCCCGAGCAGCAGCGAGCCGCCGCGCGGGCCGAAGAAGCGCCCGTGCGCACTCGAGGCCGCGAACGCCGACGTGGCCGCTGCGGCCGCGAGGAGCAGGGCTGCGGTCCCGATCGAGAGGCGGGTCAGGGTCCGTCGCATGTCACACCACCTTTCGCATGGTCGTTCGGTGCCTCGATTCGACGAGGTACACACTACGACCGCCGCCTGAGAGCCCGCTTAGAACTCCCTAAGAATCGGGTCAATCAGGGCCTCCGGGCGGCGGACCAGCCGGCGCCGACCTGCTCGAGGATCGTCTCCAGCAGGTGGAAGGAGCCGAGGACGTGCTCCCGGGCGAGCACGCGGGCGCCCTCGACGCTCCCGGCGGCGAGCGCGTCCTTGATCGCCTCGTGCTGGCGCTCGTTCTGGAGGTAGAGCTCGTCGATCGTCTCGTCCCCCGGCGCCCAGACCGCGGGGCCGGAGAAGGTGCGGCGGGCCGCCTTCGCGACCTGCTCGACGTACGGCAGGGCGGCGATCCGGTAGATGACGTCGTGGAAGCCGTGGTTCGCGCGCATCCAGTCGGCGGTGAGCGCCCGGCGGTCCTCGCCGGGCTCGCGCGCCCGCAGCGCGCGCGTGAGCCGCGCGAAGCGCTTCTCGGCCTGCTCGAGCTCCTCGAGGTCCTCCTTCGTCATCCGCTCGGCGGCGACCGCGGTGACGAGGCTCTCGAGCTCGGCGCGGACGAGGAACGCCTCCCACATCTCCTGCCGCGAGAGCGTCCGCACCCGGAAGCCGCGGTTGGCCTCGAAGTGGACGAGCCCGAGCGCGGACAGGCGGCGGAGCGCCTCGCGGACCGGCGTCCGGCTGACCGCGTACTGCGCGGAGACCTGCTCCTGGCGGAGCACGGTGCCCGGCGCGAGCTCCCCGGAGACGATCGCCTCCTCGAGCGCGAGCGCGATCTCGTCGGCCTTGGTCCCGGCGTCCATCGCCGGGAATTGTACGGCGCGCCTACCCGAGCCGCTCGTAGGCGGGCAGGGTGAGGAACTCGACGAGCTCGGGCGCGAGGGCGACCTCGGCGAAGAGCGCCTTCGCGTCCTCGGCGGCGTCGACGCGGGCGAGCTCCTCGCGCACGCGCGCGGGCGTGAACCGGCCGGCCCGCACCCAGCTCCACACCTGCGCGCGCGAGATCTCGGCGGTGGCCGCGTCCTCCATCAGGTTGTCGATCGCGGCCGCGCCGACTCCGCGCAGCCACGCGTCCAGGTAGCGCGTCCCGACGGAGACGTTCGTGCGCAGGCCCGCCTCGGTGATCTCCCCGCCCGGGACGTCGAAGTCGAGCAGCGCCTCCGCGTCCGGGACGACGTCCTCGCGCAGCCGCTCGACCTGGTTCGGACGCTCGCCGAGCACCCGGTCGAACACCTCGGTCGCCACCGGGACGAGGTCGGGATGGGCGACCCAGGTGCCGTCGAAGCCGTCCCCCGACTCCCGCTCCTTGTCCTCCCGCACCTTCGCCAGCGCGACCTCGTTCACCGCCGGGTCGCGGCGGGAGGGGATGAACGCCGCCATCCCCCCGATCGCGTGCGCGCCGCGCCGGTGGCAGGAGCGCACGAGCAGCTCCGTGTAGGCGCGCATGAACGGCACCGTCATCGTCACCTGCGCCCGGTCGGGCAAAAGGGCGCCGAGCTTCTTGATCGTGGAGAAGATGTAGTCCCAGCGGCCGGCGTTGAGCGCGCAGCCGTAGTCGCGGAGCTCGTACAGGATCTCCTCCATCTCGAACGCGGCGAGGATCGTCTCGATCAGCACCGTGCAGCGGATCGACCCGTGCGGAAGCCCGAGCTCCTCCTCGGCGAGCGCGAAGGCCCGGGCCCAGAAGCGCGCCTCCAGGTGGCTCTCGAGCTTCGGCAGGTAGAAGTACGGCCCGCTGCCGCGCTCGAGGAGCTCCGCCGCGTTGTGGTAGGCGGCGAGGCCGAAGTCGAAGAGCGACGCCGAGATCGGCGCGCCGTCGACCGTCACGTGGCGCTCGACGAGGTGGAGGCCGCGCGGCCGGACGACGAGCGTCGCCACCGCCTCGTTCAGCCGGTAGCGCTTCTCGGCCGTCTCGAGCGCGATCGTGCGGCGGACGGCGTCGCGCACGTTCGCCTGCCCCTCGACCACGTTGGGGAAGGTCGGCGAGAGCGCGTCCTCGAAGTCGGCCATGAAGACGCGCGCGCCGGAGTTGAGCGCGTTGATCATCATCTTCCGCTCCGCCGGCCCGGTGATCTCGCACCGGCGGTCGCGCAGGTCGGGCGGCGCCGGCGCCACCCGCCAGTCCCCCGCGCGGACGGGGCGCGTCTCCGCGAGGAAGCCGGGCCGCTCCCCGGCCGCGAGCGCGGCCTTGCGCTCGGCGCGGCGCGCGAGAAGCTCCCGCCGGGCGGGGCCGAGCTCGCGCTCGAGCAGCGCGAGGAAGGCGAGCGCGCCTGCGCTCAGGACCTGCTCGTCGGCGGGGGCGTGGACCTCGACGCCCGCGCCGGGCGCAGCCCGTCTCCGGGGTGTCGCGCGCACCGGCGCTAGCGCGAGCGCCGCGGGCGGCCGAGGGGCGGGCGGCTACTAGTTGCCGTGGTCGCAGTCGCAGTCGTCGGGGCAGGTGCACTCGGCGGTCTCGGCGCTCGAGAGCACGTAGAGCGCCGCCGAGCCGTGCAGCCACGCGTGCCCGCAGGTGCAGCGCAGCCAGCGGTCCGAGGCCGTGACGAGCTCGAGCGCGGAGAGGTTCGTCCCGCTGCAGCCGCAGGCCGGGCAGGCGAGCCGGCCGCAGGAGGTGGCGACGCCGTCGGCGCCGACGCGGCAGCCGACGTCCTCGCACGGCTCGAACCCGAAGGCCGGGCCGTGACCGGTGACCTTGAGGTGCCGAAGCGCCGGGGGCGCCTCGGCCGGGGTGATCTCTGCCAGGGCCATCTCCAACCTCCGTCTCGTATCCAGTCCGCCCGTCCTCGGATCCGAGAAGGGCTCATACCGCGATGCCGGGGGACTATAGCGCATCGCCGGGATCCGAGATCGGAAACTCGGATCCGGCGCGCGCGCGGGCGCGGTCGACGGCGAGCGCGGCGAGCGCCCAGAGGGCGGCGGCGGCCGCGAACCCGGCCCGCCCGTCCCCGGGCAGCGAGAAGCCGAGCCCGACGAGCGGGGTGGCGGCGAGAATCGTCACCGCCGCGGCCATGTTGACGAAGCCGATCGCCGCGCCCGGGGCGTCCGGCCGGACCTCGGCGGCGCCGGCGAAGGAGGGCGCGAAGGGGATCCCGCCGGCGAGCCCGACGAGGACCGCGCCCGCGACCGCGAGCGGGAGCGGCGTCGCCACCGCGAGGAGCGCGACCCCGGCCGCGCCGACGAGGAAGCTCGCGCGCAGAAGGCCGCGCCGGCCGTACGCATGGCCGCCGAGCGGCCGGGTGACGATCCCGAGCACGAGGACGAGCGAGCCCACGAGCCCGGCCGCCGTCCGCGAGTCGCCGGCCCGCTCGAGCAGGGTCACGACCCAGTTGCCGAGGACGACCGAGAGCCCGAACGAGGCGCTGTGCATCGCCGCGAGCGGCAGCAGCCGCCGGTCGGCGATCGGCCCGGCCCTCCGCGGCTCCGTCGTCCGCGGCCGCTCGGGGGGCGCCGCCGCGAGCACGAGCGCGCCGGCGCCGGCGAGGATCGCCGCCGACGCGAACGGCGCCTGCCAGCTCCCCCACTGCGGCACGAGCGCGAGCGCGACCCCGCCGCCGGCCATGCTGCCGGCGCCGTAGACTCCCTGCGCGACCGGGGTGCCGATCGTGCGGCGGACGTAGTCGCTGCCGGCGACGAACGAGAGCCCGGTGCCGACGCCTGCGAGCGCGCGCATGCCGATCGCGAAGCCGGCCTCCCGCCAGGCGAGCGCGGCCAGCGAGCCGGCGGCCGTGGTCGCGAGCCCCGCGGCGCCGACCGCCCGGGCGCCGAGCCGGTCGCAGAGCCGACCGGCCGGCACCTGGAGGAGCGCGTGCGTGACGAAGAGGCCGGTGGTGAAGAGGCCGACGACCGCGAGCGAGACGCCGTAGGCGTGGGCGAGGCCGCTCGCGACCGCGCCGGTGTTGGCGACGTTCCAGCCCGCCGAGAGCGCGGGCGCGAGCCCGCCCGCCCACGACACCGGCGAAACTGATATGACGGTGTCTGGCGTGCCGGCCCGGATACCGAACTATGACCTCCCGAGCGCCGCGCCGCCGCCGCTGCGGCAGGTGCAGCTCTTCGTCAACACCGCCGACCGCGAGCGAGGGACCGACTGGCTCGGCGACTGGCTCGCGGCGCACGGGCTCGGCGAGCCCGCCCGGGCGCGGGCCGCGGCGCTCCGCGAGGCGCTGCGGGCGCTCCTGCGCGCGAACTCCGCCGGCGGCGCGCCGCCCCCCGAGGCGATCGGCCTGCTCGACGCGGCCGCCCGCTCCTCCGTCGCGGTCGGGCTCGACCCGACCGGCGTCGTGCTGGCCGGCGCCGACCCGCTCGGCGAGGTGGTGGCGATCGCGCTGCGGGCGATGCTCGACGGCACCTGGCCCCGGCTGAAGGCCTGCCGCGCCTGCGAGTGGTCGTTCTGGGATGCCTCGAAGAACCGGTCCGGGACCTGGTGCTCGATGCGGCTCTGCGGCAACCGCCTGAAGACGCGCGCGTACCGCCGGCGGAGGGCGGCGCGGTGACTGCGCTCCGCCGAATCCTCTTCCCGCTTCGGCTCGCGCGCGCCCGGCTCGCGGCCGGCGCGGCCCGGACCGTGCCCGTCGCGGCCGGGATCCTCGCCGGCTCGGCCGCGATCGCGGCGGTGCTCGGCGGCCGGCTCGTGCTGCAGGACCGCGCGCTCGCCCGGGCGACGGCCGCGCTCGCCCCCGCCGACCGCTCGATCGAGGTGGCGTGGTTCGGCTCGGTCGCCGGCGACTGGCGGGCGCTCGACCGCGAGGTCTCGGCGCTGCTCGGCCCGGGCTCGGCCCGCGCGATGCTCTACCGCGAGGCGCAGATCGACGGCCGGCTCGTCTCCCTGCGCGCGGCGGACGACCTCGGCCGCTTCGTCCGCCTCCGCTCCGGCCGCCTGCCGCGACCGTGCGTGCCGACCCGCCGGTGCGAGGTCCTCCGGCTCGAGGGCCGGGGGCCCGTCCCGTCGACGCCACGCCTGCGCCTCGTCCAGGTCGGGACGGCCACGCTCCGCCGCGACGCCCCCTTCGCGGCCTGGATCCAACCGGTGCTGCCCGAGCAGGTCGCGCGCGCGGTCCGCTACCACGCGCCGCAGCCCGCCCCGGTGCTGATCGCCGAGGGGGTCGCCCCGTTCGCGCGTACGGCCGAGCTCTCCTCGTTCTTCCGCTCGTACGCCTGGTTCCTGCCCGTCCGGCCGGGGGACGTGCACCCGTGGTCGGTGGGGGCGTACGCGCGCCGGATCGAGCGGATCCGCGCCGCGCTCGCCGCCCGCTCGGACGCGTTCGAGGTGACCGGGCCGACCGACGCGCTCGCCGCCTCGGTCTCGGCCTCGCGGGTGGCGGCGCGGCGGCTGCTGCTCCTCGGCGGCGAGGCGGGCGCGCTCCTGCTCGCGTTCACGGTGCTCGCCGCCGCCGCGCTCCGGCGCGAGGTCGCGGCGGCGCGCCGGCGCCTGCTCTGGGCCGGCGCGCGCCGCTTCCAGGTCGAGCTCGTCACGTTCGCCGAGACGGGGGCGGTCGCGCTCGCGGGGACGCTCGCCGGCTTCTGCGCGGGCGGGGCGGTCGCGGCCGCGGTCGCGTCGGTCGCCGGCTCGCCCCCCTGGCCGGTGGTCGAGCACGCGCTGCTCACAGGCGGCGGGCTCGCGGCGGCGGCCGGCACGGCCGCGGTCGCGGCGCTACTCCTCTTCCTGACCGTGCGGGCGGCGCCGCGGGAGGCGGGACGGGCGGCCCCGGCGCCGCTCGACGTGGCGGCGCTGGCGGCGGTCGTCGTGGTCGCCGTCGGCGCCGCCCGCGGCTCCCTCGACGCCGCCTCGCTCGCCTCGGGCCGCGGCAGCGGCGCCTACGCGCTGCTCCTCCCCGGGCTCGTCACGTTCGCCGCCGCCGCCGCCTGCGCCCGGCTCCTCGCCCCCGGCCTGCGCACGCTCGGCCGGGCCGGCCGGCGCGGGCCGCTCCCGCTCCGCCTCGCCGCGCTCTCGCTCGCCCGCGACCCGGGCCGGGCGACGGTGACGGCGGCCTTCCTCGTCGCGAGCCTCGGCCTCGCCCTCTTCGCCCTCGTCTACCGCGCCACCCTGCTGCGCGGCGAGCGCGACCAGGCGACGTTCGCCGTGCCGGCCCCCTACGTCGTCGACGAGGACCTCGCGCAGCTCGTGCCCGTCCTGCACGGCTGGCCGGCGGGCACGCCGGCGAGGCCGGTGATCCGGCTCTCCGGCAACGTCCCGTCGGCGACGGCGTTCACCCTTCCTCGCCGTCCCCGACCGCCGGCTCGCCCTACCGCGGAGCGGCTTCCGCTCGACCCCGCTCCCGCCCGGCCAGGCCTTCGCGCTGCCGGCGGCGGCGGCGGGCGACGACGTCGCGGTGCGGGCCTGGTTCCGCTCGCCGCTCGGCGACTTCCAGGCGGTCGTCCTCGGCGACACCCGGCACGGGCGGGAGGTCGTGCTGCACGGCCGCGTCCCGTTCGCGCACGCGACGCTCGCCGGGCTCGAGCTCGACCTGCTGAACTCCGGCCGGCTGGCGGCGAACGCCGGCACCGGCCTGCAGCCGAGCGCCCGCGGCGTGCTGCGGCTCGGCGTTCCGCGCGTCGACGGCCGGCGGGTGCGCGGGGCCTTCGCCGGCTGGGTCGGCACCGGCGGCGTCGTCCGCCGGAGCGGCGCGGGCGCCCGGCCCTCCCTCGCCTTCTCGCTCACGACCCTCGCGACCGGGCGGTTCCGGCCGAGCGAGCCGACCGACGGGAAGCCGCTGCCCGTGCTCGTGACGCCGCCGGTCGCCGCCGCCGCCGGCGCGGACGGGATCGTCCCGCTCGCGATCGAGGGCGAGCAGGTCGCGGGCAGGATCGTCGGCGTCGTCCCGCGCTACCCCTCCGCGGGCGAGGACGCGGTCGTCGCCGATCGGCGGACCGCCTCGACGCTCCTCGACTCGCGCTCCCCCGGTCTCGGGGTGACGGACGAGCTCTGGGCGGACGCGCTCCCGCCGACACCGCCGTCGACGCTCGCCGTCACCTCCCGGGCGGCGGTGCTCGCCGGGCTGCGCGCCGACCCGCTCGCCCGCGGCGCGCTCGCCACCCTCGCCGCGTCGGCCGGGCTCGCCCTCGCGCTCGCCCTCGCCGGCCTCGTGCTCGGCGCCGCCGCCGACCGCCGCGACGAGCGCGGCGAGCTGTTCGACCTCGAGGCGCAGGGGCGACGCCGGCGACGCTCCAGCGCCACCTGCGGCTGCGCGCGCTCCTCGTCGCGGCGGTCGGGCTGCTCGGCGGGGTCGCGACCGGGGCGATCCTCTCGAGGCTCGTGCTCTCGCTCGTCGCCGTCACCGCGGCGGCCGCGAAGCCCGAGCCGCCACTCGTGCTCACCCCCGACTGGCCGCTCCTCGCCGCCGCGGTCGCCCTCGACGCGCTCGTCGCGGCCGCGGCCGTCGCCGCGGCGACGCGGCTTCGCGGCCGCGCCCCCGAGCGGACCGCGGAGGCGGCGGCCGCGTGAACGCGATCGAGCTCAGGGACGTCTTCCGCGTCCACTCGACCCCGGAGGGCGACGCCGCCGCCCTGCAGGGCCTCTCGCTCGCGGTCGCCGAGCGCGAGGTGGTCGCCGTGCTCGGGCCGAGCGGCGCGGGGAAGTCGACGCTCCTGCGCCTGCTCGCCGGCATCGAGCGGCCCTCAGCCGGCCTCGTGCGCGTGCTCGGCACGGAGGTCGGCAAGCTGCCGGCCAGGCGGCTGGCCGAGTTCCGCGCGGCGCAGCTCGGCTACCTCGACCAGCACTACGCCCGCGCGCTCGCCCCGGAGCTCTCGGCGCGCGAGCTCGTGGCGCTGCAGCCGGGGCTGCGTGGAGCGGCGCCGCGCGCGCGCCTGGCCCGGGCCGACGAGCTGCTCGAGCGGGTGGGCCTCGCGGGCGAGCGGCACCGCCGTCCCGCCGAGCTCTCCGGCGGCGAGCAGCAGCGGGTCGCGCTGTGCGCGGCGCTCGCCCACCGGCCGCGGGTCTTCCTCGCCGACGAGCCGACCGGGGAGCTCGACGCCGCCGCCGCCGACCAGGTGTACGCGCTCGTCGGCGAGCTCGCGCGGGAGCACGGCTGCACGACCGTGCTCGTGAGCCACGATCCGGCCTCGGCGACGGTCGCCGACCGGATCGTCCGCATCCGCGACGGCCGGGTATCGGAGGAGTGGGGCCGCGACGGCGCCGCGCCGGACGCGATCGTCGTCGGGCGCGGCGGCTGGCTCCGCCTCCCCGAGGAGCTCCTCCTCCGCGCCGGGATCGCCGGGCGGGCGACCGCGGCGCTCGAGGACGGCCGCATCGTCGTCGCTCCCGCCGGCGGCGCCGCCCCGGCCCCGCCCGGGAGCGAGCCAGCGACTCCCGTTCCGCCCGGGAGCGAGCCGGCGGCCCCGGCTCCGGCGGGGAGCGAGCCACCGGCGACGGCCTCCCAGGCGGCGGCCTCGCCCTCATCCGACCGTATTACCATGGTAACACGGTGCACGGAGCCGGGGCAGGGGCCGCGGGGAGAAGGAGAGCCAAAGGGAGAGGGAGAGCCAAAGGGAGAGCCGGGAGAGCCGGGAGAGCCGGAGGGAGAAGGAGCGGGAGCGGAAGCGGGAGCGCGGCGGGGAGACCGGGAGACGGCCGGCGGCGTCGTCGCTCGGGTGCGGGGGCTCGGGAAGCGCTACGGCGCGGCGCCCGTCCTCACCGGGCTCGACGCGGCGTTCGAGGCCGGGACGCTGCACGCCGTCACCGGCCCGTCCGGCTCGGGGAAGACGACGTTCCTCCACCTCCTCGCCGGTCTCGAGCTGCCGGACGCGGGCTCGGTCGAGGTCGGCGGCGTCGAGCTGACGCGCCTCGACCGGGCGGCGCGCGCCCGGCTCCGCCGCGAGGCGATCGCGTACGTCGGCCAGCAGGCGGGGCTCGTCCCGCACCTGTCGGCGCTCGAGAACGTCGAGCTCGCGGTGGCGCTCCGCGGGGCGGCCGGGCCGGCCGCGCGCGCGTACGCGGCGCTCGAGGCGGTCGGGCTCGGCGAGCGGGCGGCGCAGCGGGTCGCCCGGCTCTCGCAGGGCGAGCGGGCGCGCGTCGCGATCGCGCGGGCGGTGGCCGTCCGCCCGAAGCTCCTGCTCGCCGACGAGCCAACCTCGCGGCTCGACGGCGCGAACGCGCTCGCGGTCGCGCACCTGCTCGCCCGGCTCGCCCGCGACACGGGCGCCGCGGTGCTCTGTGCGACCCACGACCCGCTCGTGATCGAGCAGGCGGACGCGAGGCTCGAGCTCGGTCAGGCACACTGAGCGGGTGCGCAGGGCAGCCGCCGTGCTCCTCGTCTCGGTCGGCGCGGGTCTCGCCGCGAGCGCGGCGAGCGCCCGCCTGACGCCGCTCGAGCAGCGGTGGGTGAAGCCGCTCCTCGCGGTCTGGACGCAGCAGAACGCCGCCCTCCACCTCGTCATCCCGGCGGCCTCGGCGAAGGACGCGCTCCTCGTCGGGACGGCGGCGAACGCGAAGCTGACGACGGTCCTGAACACGTTCGTCGTCTGCTCGCCCGAGCTCAGGAAGGCGGGCGACCCGCCCTCGCCGCGCCTGCGGCCGTACCTCGCCGCGCTCACGACCGCCTGCACGCACGCGACGAGCGGCGCGCACGACTTCGCGAAGGCCGTGGGAGCGGTCGGCAAGGGCAAAGGTGCGCTCGCCCAGAGCTACCTCGCGCGCGGGGTCGCCGAGTTCAAGCGGGCGACCTCGGCGCTGACCACCGCCTACCGGGCGATCATCGCGATCGGCGGCAAGAACATCTTCACCGCCTGAGCGGCCGGCGAGCGCCCCGCGCCGCGCCGGCGCGACTACCCTCAGGGGTCCCAAGCGGAAGGACGGTACGTGCCCGAGCTCCCCGAGGTCGAGGCCTGGCGGCGCCTCCTCGACCCGCACGTCAGGCGCCGCCCCGTCGCCCGCGCCGGCCCGGCGCACGTCGCGACCCTGAAGACGGTCGACCCGCCGCTCGCGGCGCTCGAGGGCGAGCGGCTCGCCGGCGCCCGCCGCCGCGCGAAGCGCCTCCTCTTCCCGACCGAGGACGGCGAGCTGACGCTGCTCGTCCACCCGATGAGCGCCGGCCGCCTCCGCTACCTGCCCGCCGGCGAGCGGGGCCCGAAGGCGCCCGTCTTCGCGCTCGCGCTCGCCGACGGCGGCAGGCTCGTGCTCACCGAGGCGGGGGCGAAGCGGCGCGCCGGGGTGTGGCTGCTGCGCCCGGACGCGCTCCGGGCGGCGCTCGCCCACCTCGGCCCGGAGGCCGACGAGCTCGACGCCGGGACGCTCGCCGCCGTGCTCGCCTCGAGCCCGCGCCGCCTGCACGCGCTGCTCCGGGACCAGCGGCTCGTCGCCGGGATCGGCCGCGCGTGGGCGAACGAGATCCTCCACGCGGCGCGCCTCTCGCCCTACGCGCTCTCGACGCAGCTCTCGGGCGAGGAGGTCGAGCGCCTCGCGGCCGCGATCCGCGACGAGCTCGCGCGCGGGCTCGAGCTGCGGCTGCACGGCGCGGACGACGCGCACACCTACCGCGTGCACGGCCGGCTCGGCGCGCCGTGCTGGCGCTGCGGCGCGCCGCTCCGGCGCGTCGCCTTCGACGAGCACACGATCTCCTACTGCCCCGACTGCCAGACCGGGGGCCGCGTCCTCAAGGACCGCCGGCTCTCGCGCCTCCTGCGGTGAGGATCGAGCGCGCGACGCGGGCGAGCGAGGAGCTCGTCGAGACGATCCGCAGGCTGCTGCCGCAGCTCACCGAGGCCCGCACGCCGCCGACGCTCGCCCAGCTCCAAGAGGTGTGCGCGACCCAGACGCTGCTCGTCGCGCGGGACGACGACGGCAGGGTCGTCGGCACGCTCACGTTCGTCCTCTACCGCGTCTCGTCCGGGCTGAAGGGGCGGCTCGAGGACGTGATCGTCGACGAGGCCGCCCGCGGGCGCGGCGTCGGCGAGGCGCTCGTCCGCGAGGGGATGCGGCTCGCGAGCGAGGCGGGCGTGCTCATGCTCGAGCTCACGTCGATGCCGTACCGGCAGGCGGCGAACCGCCTCTACAAGCGGCTCGGCTTCGTCCGCAAGCCGACGAACGTCTACGTCTGGTGGCCGCGGTGAGGATCCGGCGGCTCTCCTGGCTCGAGCTCCGGACCGACCGGATGGCGGAGGCGGTCGCGTTCTTCCGCGACCGGCTCGGCCTCGAGCCGATCGTCGAGGAGGACGGGCACGAGCTCCTGCGGCTGGGGGACGACTTCGTCGAGCTGCTCGCGGCGGAGCGCCCGGAGACCGTCCCCGGCCTCCTCGTCGACGACGTCGTCGCGGCCCGGGCGGAGCTGGAAGCCGCCGGCGTCGAGCTCCTCGACGAGATCGCCTGGACGAGCGACCGCGCCTACGGGTGGTTCCGCTTCCGCGGCCCGGACGGCAACGTCTGGGGCGTCATGCAGGGGCCGAGCGCGGGAGGGTGACGCGCAGGGTCTCGCCGTCGACCGCGAGCGAGCCGCCGAGCGCCTCGATCACGCGCCGCGCGAGCAGCGCGCCGAGGTCGTGCGGCGCCTCCCCGGTCACCACCGCCCGGGCCCCCGCGCTCACCGGGGCGAGGGCGAGCTCCCGCTCCTCGACCCGCCACGCGACCGCGGACGCGCCGCCGTGGACGAGCGCGGCGAGCGCGAGCGCCTCGAGCGACCGGCGGAGCGCGGCCGCGTCGGTGCGGACGGTCGCGCCGCGGCCGGCGGCGCCGATGCGCCCGTCGGCCGAGGCGGCGAGCTCGAGCGTGTCGGCCTCGACGAGGTCGGGCTCGTAGCGGCCGCCCTCGATCCTCGCCGCGAGGGCGAGCCGGTCGAGCAGGTCGGCGATCTGCCCGCCGGCCGCCTCGATCAGCGCCACGAACCGCGCCTCCCGCTCCCCGAGCGCGCCGGTGCGGGAGAGCGTCTTCGCGAAGCCGACGACGGTCGCGAGCGGCGTGCGGAGGTCGTGGCAGGCGAGCGAGACGAGGCGCGCGAAGCCCGGGTCGGCCATGCGCGGGGTACGGTAGACGTTCGATGGCCGGGAGCCGGGACCACCTGATCGCCGACCTGCAGGCGTCGGCTCCCGAGGTGCGGCTCGGGCTCGCCCGGGTCGGCGTGACCGGGGTGACGAAGGCGATCCGCATCGAGCACGCCGGCCGCGTCCGCACCTTCGCGGCCGAGATCTCGTGCACGGTCGACCTCGACCCGGCGCAGAAGGGCGTCCACATGTCGCGCTTCCCGGAGCTCTTCGGCGAGGCGATCGACCGGGTGGTGATCGGCGAGGCGTTCCTCGTCGAGACCCTCGCCGAGCACATCGCCGCGCATGTCGTCTCCCGCCAAGAGGCGCTGCGCGCGGAAGTGCGGATCGAGGCGCAGTATCCGATCGAGCGGCGCACGCCGGTCACCGGCATGCCGACGCAGGAGATCGCCCGGCTGATCGGCATCGCCGCCGCGACGCCGGCGGGCGTGCGGCGCGTCGTCGGCGTCGAGGCGACCGGGATCAACGCGTGTCCGTGCGCGCAGGGGCTCGTTCGCGGCGCGGCCGCGGAGCGGCTGCTCGAGGCCGGGTTCGCCGAGCGAGACGTCGACCGGATCCTCGAGCTCGTGCCGCTCGCGACGCACAACCAGCGGGGTCGCGGCACGCTGCTCGTCGGCACCGCGGCGACGGTCAACGCGGAGCGGCTCGTCGAGATCGTCGAGCGGTCGATGAGCTCCCCCGTCTACGAGCTGCTGAAGCGACCCGACGAGCTGTTCGTCGTCGAGCACGCCCACCTGCAGCCGCGCTTCGTCGAGGACTCGGTGCGCGCGGCGCTGAAGGAGACGCTCGACCGCTACCCGGAGCTCGCCGACGGCGACTTCCTCTTCGCGCGCCAGGTGAACCTGGAGACGATCCACGACCACGACGTGCTCGCCGAGCGCGCCGGCACGGTCGGCGAGCTGCGCGCGGAGCTCGCGACCGGCGATCCGGCGGCGACCCGGACCGAGCTCGCCGACTGGCTGCGCGGCTAGCGTCGGCCGCGGCGCCTGCGGACGTGCGCGCCTACGCGCGCACCGCCCGCCGCAGCCCGCGGAAGCGGTTCTCGGTCCCGGCCCGCAGCCGCCGCAGGTTCGCGCGGTGCAGGACGACGATCCCGGCGCCCGTCGCCGCGGTGAAGGCGAGCACCGGCGCCGGGTACCCGAACGCGACCGCGAGCACCGGCAGGGCGACCGCGCTGACGACCGAGGCCACCGACGTGTAGCGCGAGACGACGAAGACGAGCACCCAGGCGGCCGCGGCGGCGAGCGCCACCCAGGGGCACACCGCGAAGAGGACGCCGCCGGCGGTCGCGACCATCTTGCCGCCCCTCGTGAAGCGGAGGTAGAGCGGCCGGGCGTGCCCGAGCATCGCCGCGCCGCCGGCGAGGATGCCGCACAGGTGCGAGACGGCGAGCACGCCCGCGAGCGCGGGCGCGAACCCCTTGAGCGCGTCGAGCAGGATCACCGGCCCCGCGAGCCAGCCGCCGTAGGTGCGCCAGACGTTCGAGCCGCCGATCGAGCCGCTCCCGTGGCGGCGCACGTCCTCGCCCCGGAAGAGGGCCGGCAGCCAGTAGCCCCACGGGCAGGAGCCGGCGAGGTAGCCGCAGGCGACGATCAGCGCGAAGGTCACGGACGGATGTCGTAGGCCTCGACCCAGGCGTTGACGACGCCGTAGTCGAGGTTGGCGAAGAAGGCCTCGACGTAGCCGGCGCGGTCCGCGCCGAAGTCGGCGACGTACGCGTGCTCGCCGACGTCGAGCGCGACGAGCGGCGAGGCGTTCCAGACCGGGACGGCGTCCTGGGCATCGCCGAGGTAGTTGAACAGGCGCCGCTCGTCCCAGTCGTAGGCGGTCCAGGCCCAGCCGCCGCGGCTCGCGAGGGCGGTCGCCCCGAGGTCGGCCCGCCAGGCCTCGACCGAGCCGAAGTCGCGCTCGACGAGGGCGGCGAAGCGCCCCTTCGGGTCGCCGCCGCCGCCGCCGAGGTGCTCGAAGTAGAGCTCGTGGCTCTTGATCCCGCCGACCGCGAAGGCGAGGGCGAGCTTCAGCGCCCGCAGCTCCGAGTAGGTCTCGTCCGCGGCGGCGAGGTCGACGGCGGCGAGCCGGGCGAGGAGCTCGTTCCGGCTCGCCACGTAGCCCTCGTAGCGGCGGTGGTGCTCCTCGACCGTCCGCCGGGAGATCCCGTCGAGCTCGAGCAGTGCCGGCTTCAGCGGCCGCGGGGCGATCTCGGCGTGGTTGTAGGCGAGCCTCACCGGTGCGCGAGCATATCCTCCGACCGACAGAGACCCCAAGGAGAGAACGATGCCCCACGAGCTGCCACCGCTCCCGTACGACTACGACGCGCTCGAGCCGACGATCGACGCGAGGACGATGGAGATCCACCACACCAAGCACCACCAGGCCTACGTCACGAACCTGAACGCCGCGCTCGAGGGAACCGAGTGGGCCGACCGGCCCGTCGAGGAGGTGATCCAGAACCTCGACAAGATCCCGGAGGACCGGCGCACGGCCGTGCGCAACAACGGCGGCGGCCACGCCAACCACAGCCTGTTCTGGCAGATCATGAAGCCGAACGGCGGCGGCGACCCGAGCGGCGAGCTCGAGGCGGCGATCAGGGCGGCGTTCGGCGACCCGGACGAGCTCAAGGCGCGGGTCAACGACGCCGGCGTGAAGCGCTTCGGCTCCGGCTGGACCTGGCTCGTCTGGGACGGCTCCGGGCTCGCCGTGCTGTCGACGCCGAACCAGGACAACCCGCTGATGGAGGGGAAGACGCCGCTCCTCGGCATCGACGTCTGGGAGCACGCCTACTACCTCAAGTACCAGAACCGCCGCCCCGACTACCTGGCGGCCTGGTGGGACGTCGTCAACTGGGACGAGGTCGCCCGGCGCTACGCGGCCGTCGCGACGTAGGCGAGCGACTCGGCAAAAACCGAGGAGCCGCGTGCGACCGTACACGGAGGAGATGGCGGTCGCAGTCGGCACCCATAGGATCCCGCTCGTGTGCACCGATGCGGAGCTGATCCAGCGGACGGGCGCCGGCGACCGCTCGGCCTTCGAGGCGCTCTACCGCCGCTACGCCCGCTCGGTCTTCGGGCTCGCGCTGCGGCGGCTCGGCGACCGCGGCCGGGCCGAGGACGCGGTGCAGGAGACGTTCGCCTCGATCTGGCGCTCGGCGTCCACCTACCGGCCCGAGCGCGGCCCCGGCGCGCCGTGGCTCTACGGGGTCGCGCGGAACGCGATCGTCGACCGCAGCCGCGCCCGCGCCGAGCCGCCGGCCGACGCGCCGGAGGAGGCCTCGCTCGCCGGCGGGCCGGACGAGCGGGCCGAGAGCGCCTGGGTCGCGTGGCGCGTCCACCGCGCGCTCGAGACGCTGCCCGAGCGCGAGCGCGAGGTGATCGCCCTCGCCTACTGGAGCGGGCTGTCGCAGAGCGAGGTGGCCGAGCGGCTCGGCATCCCGCTCGGCACGGTCAAGACCCGGACGCGCGCCGCGCTCGCCCACCTCGCCGACGCGCTCGAGGACGAGCTCGGATGAGCAGGGAGTTCGAGCACCTGATCGACACCTCGGACCTCGACCCGGCCGAGCGCGAGCGCCTCTTCCGCGCGCACGAGCTCCTGCTCGCCGCCGGGCCGCCGCCCGAGCTGACCGCGGGGATCCGGCAACCGCCCGCCCCGGTCGTCCGCCTGCGCGCCCGGCGGCGCGCGGCCGGCGCCCTCGCCGCCGCGGCCGCGGTCGCCGCCGCCTGCTTCGCCGGCGGCTACGAGCTCGCCGCGGGCGGGGGCGGGATGAAGGTCGCGCGCTCGGCGACGATGGAGGACCGGCAGGGACGGGCGCTCGCGTCGCTCCGGATCGGCTACATGCAGCAGGGGGGCAACTGGCCGGTCGAGATGACGGTGCGCGGCCTGCCCCAGCAGCGCAACCGCGCCGCCTACTACCTGCTCCTCCTCTGGAAGGACGGCAAGCCGGCCGGCGTCTGCGGCGCATTCCGCGTCGACGCCGGCCAGACGACCGTGCACTTCGACGTCCCCTACCGGATCACCCGGGGCACGCACTGGGTCGTCACGGCGATGCGGCCCGGCGAGCGCTACCCGGGCACGGTGGTGCTGACGACCGCCTGACCCGGGCTACCCGGGCTGGACGTCGAGGCGGGCGGCCTCGAGGTCGATGTCGCGCTGGACGCGGCTCATCACCCGGTCGTCGATCGCGCCCGCGTTGCGGAGCGCGACGACCGCGCGTCGCTCCGCGTCGAGGAGCTCCCGGCGGACGCGCTGGTAGCTCTGCGAGCGGTCCTCGATCGCGCCGCCGCCGTCGCCCCCGAGCCGCGCGCGGAAGCGGCCGACGCGGAAGCCGTACGCGCCCCGGAGCCGCTCGGCCGAGTCGGGGCGCACCTCGCCGGCGGCAACGAGCTCCTCGAGCCGCGCGAGCGCGGCCTCCGCCGCCCTGATCCGCGCCTTCGCCTCCTCGCGGGCGGCGCCGCCGTCGTCGTCGGGCAGGCGGAGCAGGCGCGCGAGCGCCGGCAGCGTCGTGCTCTGACCGACGAGCGTCGCCACGATCACGCAGAAGGCGACGAAGACGATCAGGCTGCGCTCCGGGAAGCCGGTGGGGAGCGCGAGGGCGGCGGCGAGCGACACCCCGCCGCGGATCCCCGCCCACCCGATCACGACCGGGGCCTGCCACGGCGGGTAGGGGTCGCGCTCGCGCACGCGGCGGACGAGGAGCCGCGGCAGGTAGGTGAACACCGGGACCCACGCCAGGCGGATCGCGACCACGGCGGCGACGACGACCGCCGCGTCGCCGACGACGTCGCGCGTGCCGGAGAGCCCGTGGACGATCGGCCGGAGCTGGAGGCCGACGAGCACGAACAGGAGCGCGTTCAGGAGGAAGGTGAGGATCTCCCAGAACGCGTTGCCGCTGAGCCGGGTCTCGACGCTCGTCAGCTCCGGCGTGTACCAGCCCATGTACACGCCGGCCGCGACCGCGGCGAGCACGCCCGAGACCCCGAGCGCCGCCGCCGGCAGGTAGGCGAGGTAGCCGGTCAGGACGGCGATCGCGACCTCGACCGGCGGGTCATCGGTGCGCCGGCGCACCTGCCGGACGAGGGCCCCGACGGCGAGCCCGATCGCGACCCCGGCGACGACGTCGAGCACGAGGTGCGCGCCCACGTGCAGGAGCGAGAACGTCCCGCCCGTCGCCGCGCCGACGGCGGCCTTGTAGAGGACGAGCGCGGTGCCGTCGTTGACGAGGCTCTCGCCCTCGAGCACCGCGACGAGGCGCCGGGGCAGGCCGCTGCGGCCGGCGATCTCGGTCACCGCGAGCGCGTCGGTCGGGGAGACGACCGCGCCGAGGGTGAAGCCCACCGCCCACGGCAGCCCGAGCCAGGCGTGGGCGACCGCGGCGACGCCGGTCATGGTCGCGGCGACGAGCCCGACCGCGAGCAGGCCGATCGGCCGCACGTTCGTGCGCAGGTCGCGGAGCGAGGTGAAGAACGCCGCCGCGTAGAGGAGCGGCGGCAGGAACGCGACCAGCACGAGGTCGGGCGCGAGCACGAGGTGCGGCAGGCCCGGCGCGAAGCCGACCGCGATGCCGCCGAGCACGAGCAGCGCCGGCACCGGCAGCCGCAGCGCCGGGGCGAGTGCGAGCAGCGCGCCGAGCGCGAGCAGGAGCGCGAGGAGCTGGACCTCCTGGTGCGCCCCGAAGCTCACGCCCGGAGCTTACGAGCGGCTAGGCGGCGTCGGCGATCGACTCGTCGGCGGCGAGGCGGCGCAGCGCGTCCGCCTCGATCTGCCGCACCCGCTCGCGCGTGATCCCGAGCTGCTTGCCGATCTGCTCGAGCGAGGTCGGCTGGCCGCCGGCGAGCCCGTAGCGCAGCGAGATCACGTCCCGCTGGCGCTCGGGCAGCTTCGCGACCGCGCGCCGCACGGCGTCGTCGCGGATCGCCTTGTCGACCTCGTCCTCGGTCGTCGGGCCGGCGGCGGCGAAGAGGTCGCCGAGGCTCGAGTCGCCGTCGGCGCCGATCGGCGCGTCGGTCGAGGCGACCGCCCGGGCCGCCTGCCGGACCTCGCGCACCTGCGACAGCGGCAGCTTCGACTGCTTCGCGATCTCCTGGTCGGTGGGCATGCGGCCGAGCCGGGCGAGCAGCTCGCGCTCGGTGCGCGCCACCTTCTGCTCGCGCTCGACCACGTGCACCGGGATCCGGATCGTCCGCGACTTGTTCGCGACGCCGCGCTGCACGGCCTGCCGGATCCACCACGTCGCGTAGGTCGAGAACTTGAACCCCTTGCGCCAGTCGAACTTCTCGGTCGCGCGGATCAGGCCGATCACGCCCTCCTGGATCAGGTCGCCGAGCGTGATCCCCTGCGTCTGGTAGCGGCGCGCGATCGAGACGACGAGCCGCAGGTTGGAGGTGATCATCCGCTCCTTCGCGGCGCGGTCGCCGCGCTCGATCCGCTTCGCGAGCTCCACCTCCTCGGCGGCGGTCAGCAGCGGGTAGCGGCCGGCCTCGTTCAGGAAGAGCTGCAGCGAGTCGGTCGTGAGCGCCGGCTCGGCCGTGAGGTCGAGCTCCTCCTCGTCGAGCGCCTCCTCGAGGTCGGCGTCGATCTCGTCGAGCAGGTAGGCGGGAGCCGGCTCCTCCTCGTCGAGGGGCTCGGCGGCGTCGAGGGTGACGATGTCTTCGATCACTCTGCTCCTTCTTCGGATTCGACGGGCGCGCGGTTTGCTTGTTGGAGACCCGCGCGTCCTTCCGTCACCCGTATTCAACGCCGCCGGAGCGGCCTCCATTCCTAAGGATTCGGTAAGGAACCGTTCAGGATCCGCTACGGCGCGACCCGTCCGTTTGCGACGAATGCCGCGTGCGTCACCGGCATCCGCTCGGCGAAGATCGCCTCCACCACCTCGGCGTAGCGCCGGATCTCGAGCTGGGCGAGCTCGGAGTGGCGGAGGGAGACGAAGTTCATCAGCGCCCGCGCGTTCACCGTCCAGTAGAACTGGGTGTAGGCGCCGACCGGGAGGGCGCAGCGGGCGAGCTCCCGGGCGACGCCGGCCTCGACCAGCCGCTCGTAGGCGGCGTAGGCGTGCTCGTAGACCGACCGGAGCTCCTCGCGCGCCCGCTCGGCGAGGTCGGCGTCCACCGGCTCGAAGCGGTAGGCGCCCGGCTTGCCGACCTGCGAGCGCACGTCCTCCGCCGCCGGGACGTAGAAGTCCTCGGTCGCCCGCGCGTACCGCATGCTGAACTCGTTGAAGGAGCCGACCCGGTGCCGGAACCACTCGCGGGCGACGAAGATCGGGCAGCGGACGTGGAAGCGGAAGGCGTTGTGCTCGAAGGGCGTCCCGTGGCGGGCGCGCATCAGGTAGCGGATCAGCCCCTCGTCGGCCTCGTCCATCGCCGTCTTGCGGCGGGCGAAGGAGACGCGCGCCCCGTTCACGACCGAGAGGTCGTCGGCCATCGCCCCGTCGAGGCGCACGAAGCCGTGGTCGAGGACCGGGATCGCGCCCTCGGGGATCGTGTCGACCGTCATCGCCACCCACGCGAGCCTAGTCTGCCGCCCGGATGGGGGCGCCCGCGCCGGCCCGCCGCCGCGCTCAGCGGAGGGCGCGGACGGCGGTCGTCGCCGGCGGCGGCTGCGGCGGCGGCTTCGAGTCGACGAGGACGGCGGCGGCGAGGAGCACCGCGGCCGCGACGGCGCTCTCGCCGATGAGGCTGCGGCCGACGCGGGCCCCGACGCCCGAGACGGCGAAGCGGTGCACCGCCCCCCAGCCGAGCGCGACGGCGACGAGCGCGAGCTTCACGAGCAGCACCCGCCCGTAGCCGGCGGTCCAGAGGTCGTGGGCGGCGGGCAGCCGCACGAGCGCGAGGTAGGCGCCCGCGGCCACGACGGCCGCGACGAGGACGGTCGCGAGCCGCGAGAAGCGCGCGAACGCGACGCGGCGAAGCTCGGGCGCCGCCCACCACGCGACCGCCAAGGAGACGAGCCCGCCGACCCAGAGCGACGCCGCCGCGAGGTGCACCCAGTCGGCGAGCTCGCTCCGCCAGGAGGAGCCCGGGTCGACCGCGTCGTGGCCGGAGAGCGACAGGCCGCCGGCGAAGCCGAGCGAGAGCAGGAGCGCCGGCACGAGCAGCGCCGTCCGCTCGAGCAGCCAGGCGAGGTAGAGGAGCGCGGCGACGAGCGCGAAGCCGAGGGTCATCGCGACGAACGCCTTGCCGTACCGCGTACCGCCGGAGATCGGCGACAGGTCGCCGTAGACGAAGCGGCTGAACGGGAGCTGGAGGACGTCCTCGCAGCGGAGCAGGAAGGCGAGGATGCCCACCTCGAGCACGCCGACGACGCCCGTCCCGGCGACCCGGTACAGCCGCCGCTCGAGCCCCGGCGGCACGGCGAGGCCGCGCAGGACGAGGAGGCGGAAGGCGAGCGCGCCGATCGTGAGCGCGAGCGAGAGGAAGTAGAGCCAGCGCACGACGTGCTCGGCGCGGGTCGGCCCGCTCGCGCCGTAGGCCTCGGTCGGAGGCGGCGCGGGGACGCGGACGCCGAACGTCCACACCCCCGAGACGACGTGCCCGTCGGCGGAGAGCACGTGCCAGCGCACGGTGTAGGCGCCGGCCGGCAGCGTGCGCACCCGCGCGGTCACCTCGAGCCCGTGCGACACCGCCGGCAGCGCCCAGTCGCGGCCGCGCGCGTCGAGCACCTCGACCGACGGGAGCTGCACGAGCTGGTCGAACCGGAGCGCGACCTGGCGCGGGGAGGCCCGGAGCTCCTGCTGGAAGCCGGGCGTCGCCCGCACGAGCTGCGCGTGCGCCCAGGCGGCCGCCGGCAGCGCGGCGGCCGCGACGGCGGCCGCCCACCAGGTCAGGCCCCTCCGCCTCATCGGTGCGGCGGCCCCGCGAGCGGCGAGAGGTGGCCGAAGATCGGCGCGAGGTCGCGGTCGGCGAAGAGCATCACCGCGAGCGCGACGATCGTCAGCGCGAACGTCGACTGCAGCGCCACCGACCGCGGCCGGGCGACGAGCGCGAGCGGGACGAGCGAGCCGCCGAGGAGCGTCCAGCCGATCAGGTGGTGGAGGAAGGCCGAGCGGGCGAAGAACCAGCCGTTCTGCTCGTGGACGAGGAACGCGGCGCCGGAGACGGCGATCCCGACCGGCAGCGCGAGCTTCCACCAGCGGCTGCGGAGCTTCCCCTTCGCGAGGCCGAGCTCGGCCGCGCCCGCGACCATCAGCGCCTGCGCCCAGGCCCCGTGCGCGAGCATGTGGATGGCGGAGTTGGTGAAGAAGGCCATCACCGGCCACATCGCCACGCCGAGCGCGAACACGAGCCCGGGCCAGAGGTAGACGCGCCAGCGGCGGCGCCGCCAGACCTCCTCGCCGACGATCGCCTGGGCGAGCAGGATCAGGCCGAGCAGCAGGAAGCCCATCCCGAACAGCCAGTGCACCATCTCGCTAGGCGGCTCCACGCTCGGCCTCCTCGAGGTCGGCGAGGAGCGGGCGCGCGACGAAGCGCGCGAAGACGAGACCCGCGACGACGACGAGCAGCGGCGGCTCGATCGCGAGCCACCAGAACCCCTGGTGGTGGGGGTGCAGGAGCGTCAGCCGGTAGGGCTGGGCGAGCGCCCAGACGACGCCGGCGGCGACGGTGAGCGGGCCGAGGAGCGACAGCGCGCGCGCGCGGGGGCTTGGCCTGTCGCGCTCGGCGCGAAGCGTTGTGACGAGCTGGGATTCCACTTCCCCTCCGCGAGATCGGACGTCGAGACGTCCCGCGGCGGTCGCCGCGGGCTACGCGGACGCGAGCGGGGGCGGACGCGACTCGAAGGCGAGCCCGAACAGGCGGCGGGGCGCCCGGTCGTCGCCGGCGCGCCCGGGCCGCGCGGGCGGGCCGGCGGCGCCGAGCAGGCGCGAGGCGCGGGCGACCGCGACCGCCGCGTAGCGCTCGACCTCCGTCGTCCAGTCGCGGACGGCGGTCCAGGCGAGCGCGAGCAGCAGCGAGAGCAGCGCGAACACCGGCAGCGCGTAGGTGTGCAGCCAGGGCGCGAGCAGCGAGAAGCGCCCGTCCGGGAGACCGGCGGCGTCGGTCTGGGCGAGGTAGAAGAGCGAGGTCGCGGCGAACGCCCACAGCCAGACCCGCGGGGAGAGCGCGAGCCGCGGCCGCGGCCGGCGGGCGCGGGTCGGGAGCAGCCGCTCGGCGGCCGCCGCGGTCGCGTGGGCGCGGACGATCCGCCAGGCGGCGGCGCCGACGACGAGCGCGGCGAGCGCGCGCACGCCGGCGAGCAGGAACGGGTAGTACGGGGTCGTGGGCGTCGCGAGCGGCCGGACGAGGAAGGCGCGGTCGAGCCGCATCGTCAGCTCGCGGCCGGTCAGCTCGGCGAGCAGCGCGAGCAGCGCGAACGCCACTCTCGCGGCCAGGCGCCGGCGCAGGGCTCGCATGCGGCGATGATACTCGGGCCCGTGGCGTTCCGGCTCTCGAGCCCGGCGTTTCCGAACGGCGGGGCGATCCCCGCGCGCTACACCTGCGACGGCCCGGGGGTGTCGCCGCCGCTCCGCTGGACCGCGCCGCCGCCTCGGACGCGCAGCCTCGCCCTCCTCGTCACCGACCTCGACGCGGGCGGGTTCGTCCACTGGCGCGCGACCGGGATCCCGCCCCACGCGGGCGGGGTGCGGGCCGGGGAGCGGCTCCCGCACGAGGGCGTGAACGGCTTCGGCGGCCGCGGCTGGGGCGGCCCCTGCCCGCCGGGCGGGACGCACCGCTACCTGTTCGTCCTCTCCGCCCTCGACGCGCGCGGGCGGACGCTCGCGACCGCGACGCTCCTCGGCCGCTACGCGCGCCGCTGAGCGGCCGGCGGCGCCGCAGCGCGCGCGGCGCGCGCGAGGAAGCGCCCCTCGTAGAGCCGCACCCGGCCGCCGGGGCTGACCATGCAGGGCCGGATCCGCGCCTCCCGGAGCTCGAGCCCGTAGCACGCGCAGCGCCGCTCGGCGCAGGCCCGGAGCTCCGCCGGCGAGAAGCCGCGCAGCGTGAGCTCGACGCAGTCCTCCGAACGCTCCGCCGTCTCCACTGTCAGGGATACCTTACACGGTCGGGGCGGGCCGCCGGCGCCGGCGCCCGGCCGGAGCGAGACCCAGGATGCGAGGAGGAGCAGGAGCGTGAGCGCGAGGAGGAGGACGGGCCCGCGGCGGCGCGCCCGGGGCAGGTGAGGATCGGCTACGTCGTCGACGTCCACGGCCGGCCGGAGGCGGTCGCCGCCGCGCTCGGCGCGCTCGGCACGCTCGACCTGCTCGTCGTCGGCGGCGACCTCACGACCGGCGGGACGCCGGAGGAGGCGGAGCGGGCGGTCGCGTCGTGGCGGGAGCTCGCGCCGCGGCTCCTCGTCGTCGCCGGGAACATGGACTCGCCGGCGATCGACCGCCGCCTGGAGGAGCTCGGGGTCGCGCTCGACGGGCGCGGGGTCGTGCTCGACGGGGTCGGCGTCTTCGGCGTCTCGGCCGCGCCGACCTCGCCGCTTCGGACGCCGTACGAGCTCGACGAGGACGAGCTCGGGCGGCGGATCGCCGCCGGCCACGCGGCGGTCGCCGGCGCGCGCGTCACCGTCTTCTGTCCGCACGCGCCTCCGCGCGGCACGGCCTGCGACCTGCTCGCAAGCGGCGAGCACGTCGGCAGCGTCGCGGTGCGGAGCTTCGTCGAGCGCGAGCAGCCGGACGTCGTCCTCTGCGGGCACATCCACGAGGCGCGGGCGATCGACACGCTCGGGCGGAGCACCGTCGCGAACCCCGGGCCGGTGGGCGCGGGGCACTGGGCGCTCGTCGAGGTCGACGGCGGCGTCACCGTCCGGCTGGACGGGGAGTGAGCCGCGGTGGACGCGCTCCTCGTCGTCGACTTCCAGAACGACTTCGTGCCGGGCGGTGCGCTGCCGGTCGCCGGCGGCGACGAGATCGCCGAGCCGCTCGGCCGCCTGCTCGACCGCTTCGACCTCGTGGTCGCGACCCGCGACTGGCACCCGCCGGACCACGCCTCCTTCCGCGGCGCGTGGCCGGTCCACTGCGTCCAGGGGACGCCGGGTGCCGAGCTGCACCGAAGCCTCGACCGGGCGAAGGTCGACCTCGTCGTCGACAAGGGGCAGGACCCCGCGAGCGAGGGCTACTCCGCCTTCCAGGACACCGGCCTCGCCGAGCTCCTCCGGGCGCGCGGCGTCGACCGCCTGTACGTGGCCGGCCTCGCCACCGACTACTGCGTCAAGCACAGCGTGCTCGACGCGCGGCGCGAGGGCTTCGACGTGGTGGTGGTCGAGGACGCGATCCGCGGGGTCGACGTCCGTCCCGGCGACTCCGCGCGCGCGGTCGAGGAGATGCGGGCGGCGGGGGCGCGCTTCGCCCGCTCGGCGGAGATCCACCCCCGGCGCGCCGGGTAGCCCCGCCGGCGCACGGCGCGGCGGCGGCGGCCGCGCGCCTCCGCCTACGATGTGCGCCGAGCCCGTGCCGATGCTCGCCCCGCGGCCGCCGCGGAGGAGCAGGGTGCAGGAGGAACGCGCCAGCCGCAGAGCAGCCGAGACGACCGTGCCGCACGAGGTCCCGCGGCTCGTCCGCATCCGCGTCCCGAGCGCGGCCGCTCCCCCGCGCCCGGGGCTCGTCGCGCCCGTCGAGGCGCCGTTCCACGGCAGCGCCGGCTTCTACGCGCGCGTCGCGCTCCTCGGCCTCGTCGCGCTCCTCGCGGCCGGCGTCCTCGTGCTGCGGCTGTGGTCGCTGCAGGTGCTGCACAGCGTCCACTACGCGCGCGTCGCCGGCAGCCAGGCGACGCGCACCTCGCTCTCGCTGCCCGCGCCGCGGGGGGCGATCGTCGACGACCGGGGCCGCGTGCTCGCCGAGACGACCGGCCGGCTCGTCGTCACCGCCGACCCGGACGTGCTCGGCGCCGCCGACGCGCGCGGGGCCTGGCAGCCGAACGCCGAGGGGAGGCGGATGCTCGCCGCGCTCGCGAGGCTCTCCGGCACGCCGGTGCGGGCGCTCCTCGCACGCGTGCGCGCCGGGATCGCGCGCGCCTCGCCGTACGGGCCGGTGGTCGTGCTCCCGGACCCGCCGGAGCCGCTCACCTCCTTCCTCGCCGAGCGGGCGCGGAGCTACCCCGGGCTCGGGGTCGCGGCCGTGCCCGTGCGCAGCTACCCGCTCGGCGGGCTCGGCAGCGAGTTCCTCGGCCTGCTCGGCCAGCGCAGCCCGGAGCAGGTGGCCCGGCACGTCGACCCCTGGGCCGCGCCGGGGGTGCCCGTGGGGCAATCCGGCGTCGAGGCGACCTACGACCGCGTCCTGAGCGGCGGCAGCCTGCCGCAGCGCGTCGCGGTCGACGCGCTCGGCCGGCCGCGCGGGCGCGCCCGCACGCTGCCGCCGACGCGCAGGGCGCGGACGCTCGAGCTCACGATCGACGTGCGCCTGCAGCGGGCGGCGGTGCGGGCCCTCGAGGACGGGATCGCGCTCGCGCACGCGAACGGCCACCCGGACGCGGACGCCGGCGCCGCCGTCGTCATGGACCCGCGCACCGGGGCGATCGACGCGCTCGCGAGCGTCCCCTCGTTCGACCAGCGCGCGGCGGCGAGCGACCCCGCCTACCTCTCGCGGCTCCTGCGCGGGCAGCCGTCCGGGCCGTCGCCGCTCCTCGACCTCGCGACGCAGGGCGTCTTCCCGACCGGCTCGGCGTTCAAGCCGATCGTGGCCGAGGCGGCGCTCGCCGCGGGGCTGATCACGCCGACCACCGAGCTTCCCTGCGTGGGCGCGATCACGGTGGGCGGCGTCGTCTTCCACAACGTCGAGTCGTGGATCGACACCAGCCTCACGCTGCCGCAGGCGCTGCAGATCTCCTGCGACACCTGGTTCTACCAGCTCGGCGAGCAGTTCTACGCCCGCCAGCGGCGCGGCAGCCTCGACATCCAGCGCTGGGCCTCGCTGCTCGGCCTCGGCCACCCGACCGGGATCGACGTGCCGGGGGAGTCGTCGGGCCTCGTGCCGACGCCCGCCTGGCTCGAGCGCACCCACCACGAGCCGTGGTACGAGGGCCAGTCGGTCAACCTCTCGATCGGCCAGGGCTTCCTCGACGTCACCCCGCTCCAGCTCGCGGTCGCCTACGCCGCGCTCGCAAACGGCGGCACCGTCGTCCGCCCGCACGTCGGCGAGGCGGTGATCGGCCCCGACGGCACCCGCACCCCGCTCTCCTTCCCCCCCGTCCGCCACGTCGCGCTCCGCGACCTGAACGCGATCCGCGAGGGCCTCTACCTCGCCGCGAACGCCCCCGGCGGCACCTCGGCGTCGGTGTTCGCCGGCTTTCCCGTCCCGGTCGCCGGCAAGACGGGCACGGCCGAGGCCCCGCCGGGAAGCGACCACTCCTGGTATGCGTCCTGGGCGCCGGCGTGGAACCCGAAGGTCGTCGTCGTGGTGGTGATCGAGCACGGCGGCTTCGGCGCGCAGGCGGCCGCGCCCGCCGCGCGCGAGATCTACCGGGCGTTCTTCCACCTCCGCTGAGGGCCGGCCGAGCCCGCGGCTAGCGTGGTGCGCGATGCGGCGGCGAGGGGTCATCGCGGCGGTCGCGCTCGTCGGGGTCGTCGTCCTCGGGCTCGGCGCGGCGCTCCTCGCGCTCCGCCACCGGCGCGTGGCGACGGTGCGGGGCTCGACCACCGTCGAGTACGTCCCGTCCGCGGCGCCGCCGGCGCCCGCACGCTCGCGGACGCCGTCCGCGAGCGGCCTCGCCTGGCCGACGTACGGCTACGACGCCGAGCGCGTCCGCTTCGACCCGGCGGTGCACCTGCGGCCACCCTTCCGGCGGGTGTGGACCTTCCACGGCCGGGCGCTGCTCGAGTTCCCGCCGGTCGTCGCGTACGGCCGGGTCTACCTCGCGAACGTCGACGGCGTCATGTTCGGGCTCGACGCGCGCACCGGCAGGGTCGAGTGGCGCTACCGCTCGGGGATGTGCGGCTGGGCGTCGCCCGCCGTCGCCGACCACCTCGTGTTCGTCACCTTCATCGGCAGCGCCGAGTGCGGCTCGCACGCCGCCGGCGGCGAGGTGGTCGCCTTCGACGCGACGACCGGCCGGATGCGCTGGCGGCGGCGCCTCGGGCCGACGGAGTCGTCGCCGCTCGTCGCGCGCGGGCTCGTGCTCGTCGGCGACTGGGACGGCCGCGTGTGGGCGCTCGAGGCGCGCACGGTGCGGGTGCGCTGGACCTCGGAGCTCGCCGGGGCGATCAAGGGGTCGCTCGCGACCGGCGGCGGACGGCTCTACATCGGCACCTACGGCGGGGAGGTCGCGTGCCTGGACGCGCGGAGCGGGCGCACCCTCTGGACCTCCGGCGGCCACGGCCCCTCTACTCCTCGCCCGCGGTCGCCTACGGCCGCGTCTACATCGGCTCGCTGAACGGCGTCCGCGGCCGCACGACGAGCGGCGCGTACGACGCGGTGCCGTCGCGCGCGACCAGGCGGGCGACGTAGACGCCGCTCGGCCAGTTGCCGAGGCGGACGCGCAGACGGAGGGCGCGGCCGCCCCGGTCGACGACGTCCCGCACCGGCGTGACCGCGACGCCGTCGACGCGCGGGTCGGCCCGCGTGGCCGCGGTGGCCGCGCCGGCGCGGAGGAGCTGCAGGTGGAGGAGCGGCGGCCCGCCCGCGGCGATCCGGAGCACGGCGACGGACCCGGCGGGAGCGCTCCGCGCGGCGAAGGAGGCGACCGCGGCCGGTGAGGCGGCGGCGGCCGGCGCGAGCGCGGCCGCGACCGCCGTCGCCGCCCCGGCCCGAACGCAGGTCGGCCTCACCTCGGGAGGCCCGGTACCCGGGCCGGGCGGCGGCGAAACGAGGCGTCGAGTAGGGTGACGACCGTCGACGGGAGGGAGGAGCGATGGCGAGGACGCTGCTTGTGGTCGGGACCCGGAAGGGTCTGTTCCTGCTCGAGAGCGACGACCGCCGGGCCTGGAGCCTGCGCGGGCCGCTCTGCGAGAGCTGGCCGGTCTACCACGCGATCCACGATCCCGGCTCCGGCGCGCTCTACGCCGCGGCGGCGAGCGAGTGGCACGGCTCGGCGGTCTGGCGCAGCCGGGATCTCGGCGAGACGTGGACGCTCTCGAGCGAGGGACTCGCCTACGGCGAGGGCGACCCGCGCCGGGTGTCGAAGGTGGCGACGCTCGCGGTCGCGGGCGGCAGGGTGCTCGCCGGCGTCGAGGCCCCGGGGATCTTCGCGAGCGACGACGGCGGGGAGACCTGGTCGCTCCTCTCCACGCTCGAGGGTCAGCCCGGCAGCTCGCGGTGGAACGACCCGGCCAACCAGCCGCCGGGCCACCTCGGCGTCTCCGGCCTCCTGCCCGACGGCGACGACGGCTCCAAGCTGTGGGCGATCGTGCAGGGCGTCGGCATCTTCGAGACCGCCGACGGGACGCAGACGTGGACGCCGCGCAACCGGGGGCTCCGCGCCGACTGGCCCCGGCCCGAGGAGGAGGTCGGGTTCTGCGTGCACCGCCTGGTGCGCTCGGCCGACCCGAGCCGCTTCTACCAGCAAAACCACGTCGGCGTGCACCGAAGCGACGACGGGTGCCGGACCTGGACCGAGATCACCGACGGCCTCCCGAGCGAGTTCGGGTTCGCCGCCGCGGCGCATCCCCACGACCGCGACACCTTCTACGTCATCCCGCTCGATCCCGGCCACGCACGCTGCATGCCGGAGGGGAGGGCGGCGGTGTGGCGGACGCGCGACGGCGGCTCGAGCTGGGAGCGGCTCGCCGACGGGCTGCCGCAGGAGGACGCGCACCTCGGCGTGCTCCGCGCCGCGCTCGCGATCGACCGGCAGGACACCCCCGGCCTCTACTTCGGCACGAGCACCGGCCAGGTGTACGCGAGCGCCGACGAGGGGGAGCGCTGGACCGAGATCGCCCGGTACCTGCCGCCGATCTGGTCGGTCGAGGTCGCGACCCTCGATGCCTGAGCTCCGGCTGCCGCCGACGCTGACGCCGCTCTTCGCCGACCTGCCCCGCCGCGTCGAGGTCGACGCGGCCACGGTCGCGCAGGCGCTCGAGGAGCTCGAGCGCCGCTGGCCCGGCCTGCGCGACCGCCTCTGCGAGCCTGGCCCCGCGCTCCGCCCGCACATCCACGTGTACGTCGACCGCGAGCGCGCCGCGCTCGACACCCCGCTCGGGCGGGACTCGCTCGTCCACGTCGTCGCCGCGATCACCGGCGGGTAGGCAAGCCGGGGAGTCGGGCGGCGCAGGGCGCGCGGTCCGCCCGCCACCGGCGCCGCCGCCGCTCCTCCTGGGGCTCGGGGCCGGGGTCCCGCCGGCGATGCGAGGGAGCCGAGACCCCTAGAATGGGACGAGCGTGGCCCGCTCGGCGAGGCTCGTCTGGCTACTCGTGTCGGCGGGGCCGAGTGGCGATCAGCCTCGCCGCCGTCTCCCCCCAGGGGAAACCCGCCCCGGCCTCGACGCCACCGTCGGCCGACGCGGGCGCCCCGCCGGCCCAGCGCGCGAGCATGCCGACGCGGAGGGCACGCCCGACCGATGCGACGAAGCCGACGCGCGGATTCGAACCGCGGACCCCTTCATTACGAGTGAAGTGCTCTACCAGCTGAGCTACGTCGGCGCGTAAGTCTAAAGTGCCTGCAAATCAGGCGGTTCTTGCTTGTCGTCCCTCGTTGCTTCCTTGGTCCAGTGGGCAGATTTGGGCAACCGTGCTTCGCAGATGGTGTCCTCCGCCGTCTCCCGAGGCTTGCCCCGGTAGCGCCGGATGACGTGGGAGAATAGACGGGCAAGGAGTGTAGCCAGCGAGTGTCCGAGTTCCTCGGCAATCTCGACCGGGTTCACGCCTTCCCGTACTCTAGGGACGCGGCCACTCGACGTCGGCGGCGCGAGCGATGGGGTTGTAGGGGCGTTCGCGCCGGTGCGGTAGTCCTGCTCCGGCCAGAGGTCGCCTTCCTCGCGTGAGGACAAGGGGGCGGTTCTCCGTGGAGCGCCCCGTGCAAGCTCCACGCCGCCAGGTCGGCCGCGAGTCGCGGCAGCAGCCTCACGGTCCGGCTCTCGCCGGTCTTGGTCTCCTTGAGGCTGCCAAACGCCACGGCGCGCGCGATGACGAGGCAGGCGTGTGGGAGTTGACCCGGCTTCGTTGCAAACCGAACCCATCGGCCGAGGCGCTCGCATAACCTTTCCAGCGAAGCGGGGGAACTTCACACGCTTCAACCGGCGCAGGCGGCCCCAGTATTCAGTCTGCGCCGACAGGGATTCGCGGTCGATTCGGGTGAGGGATCTGTGCGGGATGCGCCGAAAGCCGGGGGTCGAGCGGCGACAAAAGGTGTATTTTTTGTAGGGCTTCTAGCGGGAGTGACGGAACTTCAACCCCGGCTTTACACCTCGTGACAGTGACATCGAGATGCGGTGAGGGCGGGTGCCGCGTAAGGGTCGAAGGGGCTGGCGTGAGGGGCGCCATGGTGAAGACCTTCGGTGTCACCTTCTTCGCGCTGCTCGCGACGACGTGCTCGGTCGCAACGGCCGCCTTGGCGTCGCGGTCGCCGCAGCGGCTGTACACGAAGCTCGTCACGACGGCCTATCCGGACTCGCAGCTTCCGAGCGGCTTCTTCTCCGCGAAAGTGAGCATCGGAAGCCCGAGCGACAATGCGAAGAATTACCACGTCGTCGGCGACGTCGAAGTGGCCGTCGACGGGCCGGACCCGAACGACGGGATCATTTACGAGGTGTTTCCGACCGCGGCAGACGCGCGCGGGCTGCTCGCGCACCCGAAGCAGGACAAGCACACGAGGGTGGTCGGGAAGGTGCCCGGCTACTCGCGCAGCGTCTGGATGACAGGCTCGATCACCGGCAAGAACGCGTTCGGCAATACGATCACGAACGGCTTCACACTCGTCGCCGTCGCACAAGGGAACGTGCTCGTGGAGGCATTCTCCGACTCGGCCGACAACGAGAACAGCGGCAACACGCCCGCGGCGCTCGCGCTTCTGAAGTCGGCGCTCCGCCACCTTGCGAGGGTCGGGGCGAGCTAGCCTCGCTCAAGTTGGCCCGAACGCCTCATAGTTCATCTTCATCTCGCACCCTGTTCGCAATCCGGGTGTAGCCGTGGGCTGGTTGCGACAGTGGCGAGAGCGGCACCGGAAAGCCGCGCTCCCTGGGAGGAACTCCAGGATCCACTGGCGCTGAATCCGCGCCAGTTCGAAGAGGCGGTCGCGGCGATCCTGCGTGAGCTGAGCCGACGACACGTTCGCGTTGCCGGCCGCGCAGGCGACTTGGGGTGGGCATCACGTTCCGCGACGGCGACGGCCGCTCCGTCGCTGTGCGGTGCGAGGGGTCGCCGCGACGGTCCCGCTGCCTGGGGTGGCGGCGGTGACGGCGGTCGAGGCGAACATCGGCAGGGCGGCGGCCGACGCACTTGCGGCGTTGGCAAGACGGGACGCAATGGACGCCCGAGCCGCGGCACAGCGCGAGCGCCAGCGGAGCGCACCCGACGCCGACCGGGCGAAGCCAACGCTCTCCGTCATAGACCCGACCGTGTGGGGCGACACGGTGCGGTGATATGCGGTAGGCCGCGCTTACGAGTGGGGCGTCTTGACGCGCTTGGTGGCGACAGCGCGCGAGCCGACGTACCACGTGAAGGTCGTCGTCGGCGCGAGGCTCTTTGTCGAGACTGTCAGCTCGTCGGTACCGGATGCGTCCCAGGAATAGCCGTCGAGGGTGCCTGACACGCAGCGCTTCTTCTTGGCGGCATTGAGGTAGCAGACGCGATAGGCCTGGTCCACGCCGAGCGGTGTCGCCTTGACGTTCAGGTTGACCTCTCCGATGTACCGCAGCACGCTGGCGCTCGCGGTGTACCGGATTGGCGGAACAGGCACCCTCAGCTTGACGATGTTGGAATAGCCGTCAGCGCACGACGGGTCGTACCCACCGGTGCTGTCTACGTAGCAAGCATCAAAGCTTGGAGAAGCATGGAGCATCACGTAGTAGGTGCCAGGGTCTAGCTGGTCCTCGTACGTCCAGCGACCAGCTTGGATTTCATCGTTTGTCAGGTCGTCCTGAGTGACGACGTTCTCGTCGTAGAAGCTCCCATCGGTGCCCTGGTCTGGTTTGGACGCGAAGTAAATCTCCACGTCATCGGCTCTCGGCGCGGAGAACAGCGCAGACGGGTGCCGGTCCGCGCTCACGGTCACAGAGGACAGGACCGGCGGCGAGGCAAGCGCACTACCGGCGAAGACGAGGGCGGCGACGAAGGGCAAAAACGCGAGGAGCCTTCTCACGAGCCGCAATGTAACCCGTCTCCGCGCAAACGCGAACAGGCGGACGGGCAGGAACGGGGCAAGTCTGTCGGGCAGGTTCAAGCCAGGACGTGTAGCCCACCCGCCGTCGGGCTTCCTCGGCCGCCCCGCCCCTCGCCGCCCCGCCCGCGCCGCCGGCCGGCCCCGGCGGTTCTGGTAGGAAGCGGCGGTGTCCCGGCGCGGGTGGGTGCTCTTCTCGACGATGTGCGTCGTCTGGGGCATCCCGTACCTGCTGATCCGGGTCGCCGTCCGCGAGGTGACGCCCGCCACCCTCGTCTTCCTCCGCTGCGCCGCCGCCTCGGCCTTCCTGCTCCCGCTGGCCGCCGCCCGGCACGAGCTCGCGCCGGTCCTCCGCCGCTGGCGGCCGCTGCTCGCCTTCGCCGCGGCCGAGGTCGCGCTGCCGTGGCTTGCGCTCTCGAGCGCCGAGCGCCGGGTCTCGAGCTCGCTCGCCGCGCTCCTCGTCGCCGCGGTGCCGTTCGTCGGCGTCGCGATCGCGGCCGCGACGCGGAGCCGCGAGCGGCTCGACCGCGTGCGCGCCACCGGCCTCGTCGTCGGGATCGTCGGCGTGGCCGCGATCGTCGGCTTCGACGTCGGCTCGACGAGCGGCGCCGGCCTCGCGGAGATGGCGGTCGTCGTCGCCGGGTACGCGGCCGGACCGTGGGTGCTCGCGCGCTCCCTCGCCGACCTCCCGAGCCTCGGGGTGATCGCCGCCTCGCTCGGGACGTGCGCGGTCGCCTACGCCCCCGTCGCGGCGCTACAGCTCCCGCGCCGGCTGCCGGGAAGCCACGCGCTGCTCTCGATCGCCGCGCTCGCCGTGATCTGCACCGCGCTCGCGTTCGTCCTCTTCTTCGAGCTGATCGCCGAGGTCGGGCCCGTCCGCGCGACCGTGATCACCTACGTCAACCCGGCGGTCGCGGCGGTCCTCGGCGTGGCGGTGCTGCACGAGCGGCTCACCGCCGGGATGGGCGCCGGCTTCGTGCTCGTGCTCGCCGGCTCGGTGCTCGCGACGCGCGCCGAGCGTCAGGCCCTCGTCGCCGAGCCCTGAACCGCCCGGGCGCGCGCCTCGGCGATCGCCTGCTCGGCCTCGGCCCGGTTGCCGAACCCGCGCGTCGTCACCTTCCCCTCGTGCTCGAGGTCCTTGTAGACCTGGAAGAAGTGCTCGATCTCGTCGCGCAGGAGCGACGGGACGTCGTGGATGTCGCTGAGCTGCCCCCAGGTCGGGTCGTTCAGCGGCACGCAGATCACCTTCTCGTCCGGCCCCTTCTCGTCCGACATGTGGAACACGCCGATCGGCCGCACGCGGATCCGGCAGCCGGGGAACGTCGGGTCGCTCACGAGCACGAGCGCGTCGAGCGGGTCGCCGTCCTCGGCGATCGTGTCCTCGATGAAGCCGTAGTCGGACGGGTAGCTCGTCGAGGTGAACAGCCGCCGGTCGAGGACGACGCCGCCGAGCTCGTCGTCCCACTCGTACTTGTTGCGCGACCCGCCGGGGATCTCGACGAAGACCACGTTGTCCACGCTCTCACTCTACGCACGGACCGGCCCCGCCCGGGGGAAGAGGCCGCCGGCGGTCAGGCGCGGACGGCGCGCAGCGACCCGGTCTGGATCGCGAGCGTGGTCGCGAGCGCGAGCGCGAACGCGGCGGCGAGCGGCAGCCGTGTCAGCACGACCGCGAGCGTGCAGGCGAAGCCCGTCAGCGCGAACAGGCCGACGAGCAGGCCGCGGTAGACGGCGACCGCCGCTCCCGGGCCGTCGCGCCGGTGCGCGAAGCAGGCGAGCAGCGTCGAGAGCAGCGGGTAGGTGGTGACGAGCCCCGAGAGCGCCGCCCCGAGCGTCGCGGCGAGCCCGGTGACCGCGACCACGAGCCCGGTCGCGAGCGCGATCCGGAGCGGCAGGTCGTAGCGGCCGGGCGGGACCGCCGGTGGCGGCTCGCCGGCCGGGAGGAGCAGGAGCCCGACCGCGAGCGCGCCGAGCGCGACCGCGACGAGGACGGCGAAGCCGACGTGGGCGGCGACGAGCGCGAGCCCGGCGGCGGCGAAGGCGGCGCTCCCGACCGCGAGCGACACCCGCCAGCCGCGCCGCGCGACCGCGACGTAGCCGAGCGCGAACGCGACCTCGGCGGCCACCCCGACCACGAACCCGCCGGCGACGCCCGCCGCGAACCGCGGCCCGTGCGCGAGCGCGAGCAGGAGGACGACCGGGCCGCCCGTCACCGGCAGCCCGATCAGCCAGCCCGCCACCGCCGGCCCGAAGCGGCGGGCGACGAGCGTCGCGGCCGCGATCACGACCGGCGTGACCGTGAGCTTGAGGGCAAGGAGCGCCACGCCCCCAGTATCCACGCCGGAACGGGCGCGGGGGCGCCTCGGGCGGCGGCCCGGGCGGGCCCGGCGGCGCCCGGGCCTCGGCGGGCGCGGCGCCCGGGCCTCGGCGGGCGGGCCGCCGACCTCCATCCAGGCGGCGACCTCGCCGCCGGAGAGCCCGCGCCCACCCGCCGAGGGATCCGTCCGGGCTCTCGGCGAGCCGCCGATCCGCCCGCTACCGCCCGAGCTCGAGCTCGAGCCGCACGAACAGCGCCTCGAGCGCGAGCGCGGGCGCGAGGTTGAGCTCCTCGAGCGCCCGCCAGCTCTCCCGCACCGCCTCGGCCGCGCGCTCGGCGCCGAGCAGCCGCTCGCGGGTCGCGTCGGCCCGGAGCTCGTCCAGGTGGTCGACGTGCACGGCGGCGGCCTCGGCCCCGACTGCGACCGCGACGAGGTCGCGGTACCAGGCGGCGAGCTCCTCGAGCTGGGCGAGGAGCTCCTCCCGCTCGGCGCCCCGGGCGGCCCGCCGCACCCGCTCCTCGGCCTCGCGCGCGCCGAGCTCGAGCCCCGACACCTTCGCCTCCTCGAGCGCGCGCGCCTCCTCGCCCCGGGCGCGCGCGTTCGCGAGCAGGACCGCGGCCGCGCCGGCCGGGTCGAAGCCGGGGTCGGCGTAGACGGCGCGGGCCTGCTCGAGCAGGCTCGCCCGCCGCGCCGCGTCCCGCGCGTCGAGCAGCCGGTCGAGGCGGTCGAGGCGGCCGGCCGCGAGCCGGGCGAGCGCCGCTCGCCGCGCCTCGTCGAGCTCGGGCGCGCGCGCGTCGACCGCCGCGCGCAGGGCGCGCTCGGAGAGGCGGCGGAACGGGACGAGCTGGCAGCGCGAGCGGATCGTCGCGGGGACCGGCCCGAGGTCGTCGGCGACGAGCACGATCACCGCGTAGGGCGGCGGCTCCTCCAGGTCCTTGAGCAGCGCGTCCGCCGCGTCCTCGTTCAGCAGGTGCGCGTCGTGCACGAGGTAGACGCGGCGGGCGGCCTCGAACGGCCGCAGGTGGAGGTCGCGCCGCAGCGCGCGGACGGCGTCGATGCGGATCATCTCGCCGAGCGCCTCCACCTCGTAGAGGTCGGGATGCACCTCGCGGCTCGTCCCGAGCAGCGCGCGCGCGAACGCGCGGGCGAAGGCGCGCTTGCCGACCCCGGGCGGCCCGTGGAAGAGGTAGGCGTGCGCGGGCCCCTCGGCGAGCGCGGCGTCGAGGAGGCGCTTGGCCTCCCCCTGCTCAGCGAAGCGCTCGAAGGCTGTCGAGGACACGGCTCGCGATCGTCTCGGCCGGCAGCGACGCGTCGAGGGCGACGACCCGCTCGGGGAAGCGCGCGGCGAGCCCGGCGTAGCCGGCGGCGACCGCGGCGCGGAAGGCCTCGTCCTCCCCCTCGATCCGGTCGAGCTCCGCCCCGTGGCGGGCGCGGGCGGCCGCGGGGCCGAGCTCGAGCACGAACGTCCGGTCCGGGAGCAGGCCGCCGGTCACCGTCAGGTTGAGCTCGAGCACCGCCTCGAGCCCGAGCCCGCGCGCGATCCCCTGGTAGACGAGCGAGCTGTCGAGGTAGCGGTCGCAGACGACGTCCGCGCCGCGGTCGAGCGCCGGACGGATCAGCGCCTCGACGTGCTCGGCGCGGGCGGCCGCGAACAGCGCCGCCTCCGCCCACGCGCTCATCGGCCGCCCGTGGAGCAGGAGGCCGCGGATCGCCTCGCCGAGCGCCGTCCCGCCCGGCTCGCGCGTCGCGACCACCTCGCGCCCCTCCGCGCGCAGCGCCTCGGCGAGCAGCGCCGCCTGCGTGCTCTTCCCCGCCCAGTCGGGCCCCTCGAAGGTGACGAACACCGTCGCCTACGATAGGCGGCCGTGCGCGCGGTCGTCACCGGAGGCGCGGGGTTCATCGGCTCGAACCTCGTCGACGCGCTCGTCGCCCGGGGCGACGAGGTCGTGGTCGTCGACGACCTCTCCTCCGGGCGGCGCGAGCACGTGCACCCGGCGGCGACCTTCCTGGAGGCGGACGTCCGCGACGGCTTCGACGCGACGGGCGCGGACGTCGTCTTCCACCTGGCGGCGCAGGCGGACGTGCAGACCTCGATGCGCCGGCCCGACCTCGACGCGTCCGTGAACGTCGTCGGCACGGTGCGGGCGCTCGAGGCGGCGCAGGCGGCGGGCGCGCAGGTCGTCTTCGCCTCCACCGGCGGGGCGATCTACGGCGAGTGCGACGGGCCGGCCGCCGAGGACAGCCGGCTCGAGCCGCTCTCCCCCTACGGGATCGCGAAGCTCTGCGGGGAGGAGTACGTGCGCGGCTTCGGCCGCATGTTCGGGGTCGGGCACGTGACGCTCCGGCTCGCGAACGTCTACGGGCCGCGGCAGGCGGCGTCGCTCGAGGGCGGCGTCGTCTCGATCTTCCTCGAGCGGATGCGGCGAGGCGAGCCGACGACGATCTTCGGCGACGGCCTGCAGACCCGCGACTTCGTCTACGTCGGCGACGTCGTCGCGGCGGCCCTCGCGGCCGCCGGGCGGCCGGGCGGCACCTTCAACGTCGGTACCGGGATCGAGACGACGGTGCTCGAGCTCCACCGGCTGTGCGCCGCGGTGGCCGGGGTCGAGGACGCGCCGGCGTTCGAGCCGGCCCGGTCGGGCGACGTCCGCCGCTCGGTGCTCGCGGTCTCCCGGGCGATCGACGGGCTCGGCTGGCGCCCGTCTACGCCGCTTCGGGACGGGCTGCGCCGCACCTGGGACTGGCTGGCCGGCTCCGCGCAGGACTAGCGCGGCCCCCGCCGAATCAGCCGCCTACCTTGGAGGACGCGATCCGGCCCTGGCGGCGGGCGACGCTCGCCGCGTCCCTGCTCGCGGCGGTCGAGCTCGTGCTGCTCCTCGTCGCGGGGGCGGCGCTCCTCGCGCGGCCGCTCGCGCGCGCGGTCGAGCGGCGC
>Ga0070737_10000539_pt1 | contig 76363 bp, 69 predicted proteins | sample Coa_R1_10_FD_66438 | JGI IMG/M metagenome (GOLD analysis project Ga0070737, IMG submission 66438) | Surface soil microbial communities from Centralia Pennsylvania, which are recovering from an underground coalmine fire - Coalmine... | ecosystem: Environmental > Terrestrial > Soil > Unclassified...
CAACACGTCGGCGGCGACGCTCCCGCTGGCGCTCGACCACGCGGTCGCCGCAGGGCTCCTGCACGACGGCGACCGCGTCCTGCTCGGCGCCTTCGGGGCGGGCTTCACATGGGGCGCGGGCGTGCTCGAGTGGGGCCCGCCGGTCGGCTGAGCGAACACCTGCCACCGAGCCCCCCAGGTGGGTGGTCGGCCCCAGCGCGCGCTTGCCGGGCGCGCGCCCGCGCGTGAGGATCGGCACATGACCGGTCCGCTCACGGACGTCGCTCGGTTCACGGCGCAGGACGCCGATGTCGTCGTCGCGGCCGCGTTCGCCTGCCCGATCTGCCTGCGCGAGGAACCCGTCGCCCGGGAGGTCACGCTCGAGGGTTACGATCCGTTCGTCTCATGCGAGTGCCCGACGTGCGTGGAGAGCTGGCGGGTCTACCTCACGCCCGAGCAGGCGCTGCGCCTCGGGCTGATGCTCGCGCACGCCCGCTGAGGGCCCGCCGCGCAACTCCCACCGGGATCGCCCGATGAGCTCGCTCGAGGCGGGCGTCGACCAGGCGGGCCTCGGGATCGGGGCGCTCGACCTGTTCGTCGAGGTGCTCTCGCAATCGGTGGCCGGCTCGACGACCGACGGGTTCTACGACCGGTTGTGCGAGGCGATCTGTCAGCTCGCGTCGATGCGGCGCGCGGTCATCTTCCGCTACGACTCGGCGGACCGGCGGGTGCGGGCGGTGGGCGCGCACGGGATGTCGATCGCGCCGTTCGCCGACGCGCACGTGACGGTCGAGTCCGCGCCGATCGCCGCCGAGGCGCTTCGCACCGACTCAGTCGTCGAGGCCGTCGGCGACGTCCGCGACCAGGCGCCGGCGGAGTTCTCGACGATCGTCGCCGAGCCCGCGCGGCTCGTGTGCGCGCCGATGGCGGCCGGCGGGCGGATGATCGGGGTGATTCTCGCCGACCGGCTCATGTCCGAGCCCGAGCTCACCGACGCGGACCGCCGGCTGCTGTGGACGCTCGGCAAGGCGGCGGCGCTCGCCTCGGTCGCGCGCTCGGTCTCCACCCAGTTCGAGCGCGCCTCCGCGCTCGAGCAGCGGATCGATCTCGCGCGCGAGATCCACGACGACGTGATCCAGCGGCTGTTCGGCGTCTCGATGGCGCTCGACGGGGAGGGCGACCTGCCGGCCGACGCCCGCGCCCGCTGCGCGGCCGAGACCCAGACGGCGCTCGGCGACCTGCGCACCGCGCTGCAGCGGCCGCTCGGCCGGGCACCGCGGGCGACCGGCACGACGCTGCGGGCCGAGCTGGCGCGCCTGCAGCGCGTTCACGCCGACATCGGGCTCGTGCTCACGGCCGGGGACGAGGTGTCGGTGCCGCCGGAGCTCGAGCCGCTCGCCCAGTCGGTGCTCGCCGAGGCGGTACGCAACGCCGCCAAACACGCCCGACCAACGCGCGTGGCCGTGCGGGTCGGACGCGCCGACGGCGCCTTCTCGATGGAGATCGTCAACGACGGTCTCGGCGACGCGCCACCCGGGCGGGCGCGCGCCGGAATGGGGCTGCGGCTCGCCGCGCTCGAGGCGCTCGGCGCCGGCGGCGTGATCGAGTTCGGCGAGCGCGGCACCGGACCTGAGCGGGTCTGGCAGGTCCGCCTCGTCGTGCCGACGCCGGATGCCGAGGGGCGGGAGCTCGCAGGTGGCTGAGGCGGAGCGCTCACCCGAGCGGCTGCGGGTGCTCGTCGTCGACGACCACGACGTCGTGCACTGGGGGTTTCGGCTGATGCTCACCCAGCAGCCGTGGGTCGAACGCTGCGTGAGCGCCCACACCGGCGCCGAGGCGCTTGCCCTCGCCGGTCGCTACCGGCCGCACGTCGCGCTCGTCGACCTGTTCATCGGCGAGGAGTCCGGCGCCGAGGTGTGCGAGCGGCTGCGTGCCGAGCAGCCGGCGACGCGCGTGCTGCTCTTCTCGGGCGCGGGGGAGATCTCGCCGCGCGCCGCCCGCGCGGCGGGCGCCTCGGGGTTCGCCTCCAAGGACTGGCCGGCGCGGCGGATCGCCTCGGCGGTGCGGATCGTCGGCATGGGCGGCACCGTGTTCGCTCCGACGCGCGGCGATGACGCTCCCGCGCGGCCGAGCGGGGCGATGGGCCTCTCCGAACGCGAGCGCGACGTGCTCGTGCTCATGGCGCAGGGAAGGACGAACCCGGAGATCGGGGAGGCGCTCCACCTCTCCCGGCACACGGTCAAGGAGCACTCGAGCGCCGTCTACCGCAAGCTCGGCGTCCGCAACCGCACCGAGGCGGTGCAGCGCGCGCAGCGGCTCGGGCTCGTGAGCTGACCCGGGCTCGACGGGACGCTCAACCGGCCCGCTCGTCGCCGCGGGCGGCGAGTTCGGCCGGGCCGACGGCGGCGATCGCGCACAGCGCGCAGACCGCGAGGCTGACGACGCCGACGATGTGCGCCCACGGGGCGTCGGCGATCGTGAGGAAGCCGAGACCGCCGAGCAGGCCGGCGATCGCGCCGCGCGCCGCGAGGCCCCGGCGGGAGACGGCGAGCGCCGTCCCCATGCCGGTCGCGCGGCGTGGGCCGCTCGCCCGGTCCTGCTCGGCCGCATCGAAGTGGCCTCGCAGGTGCAGCGCGAACAGGAAGCCGAGCGAGGGGAAGAGGATGACGACGCCGGCGGCGATCGCGAACAGCAGGGGCACGATCGTCTGCGTCGGCGCCGCCGCCCGGGCGAGCGTGAGACCCGGCAGGAACACCGGCTCCTGCGCGAGCGCGAAGCCGACGATCAGTCCGGCGACGGCAATCGCCGCGGAGGCGCGTGCGGCGTCGAAGCGACGGAGGAGCACGAGTGCGAGCGTGCCGAGTCCGCCGAGCGCGGAGAGGATCGCGCCCACGAGCCCCGGGCCGGTGACGAGGCGCGCGTAGAAGCGATGCGCCTCGCCGTGGAGGACCGGGAGCAGGGCGATCGCGAACCCGCCCGCGAGCACGGCCGCGAGCAGCGCCCGCGCGCGGAAGCGGGCGGCAAGCTCGTCCTCGTGTGCGCGCGCGGCGTCGGCGGCGAGGTAGACCGCGGCCATGTAGGCGCAGAGCAGGACGACGAGCACCCCGAGCAGGATCGAGAGCGGGCCCGTCCAGCTCGAGACGATCGAGCCGGCCGCGTCGCCGAGCGGCACGCGGCCGAGCACGATCGCCCCGATGATCGTGCCGAGCGCGAACGGGGTGAGCACCGAGGACAGCGAGAACACGGTGTCGATGAGCGCCGACTCGCGGGCGCTCGAGCTGCCGGCGCGCAGCGCGTAGGCCGCGCCGCGAAACACGATCCCCACCCCCGCGATCAGCAGCGGCACCTCGAGCGTCGAGGCGATAGGGCCGAACGCGCGCGGATACGCCGTCCAGGTGACGGTGAGCACGAAGATCAACCAGACGTGGTTGGCCTCCCACACCGCTCCCATCGAGTGATGGGCGTGCTCGCGGTTCTCCTCGGCCCGCCGGCGCGCGGGCTCGTCGCGGGCCGGGACGAGGACCGACTCCAGCTGCCACAGCCCCGCGCCGAAGTCCGCACCGCCGAGCACGACGTACAGCGCCAGCCCGACGAGCACGCAGATCATCGGCAGTTCGTAGAGATGCACCGCGGCGCTCCTCAGATTCTCGCGCCGCCGTGGGCGATCGGGGCGCGAGCGGCCGCGCGCAGGGGTGGAAGCTCCATGCGGGCGAGGCGGCGCAGGAGCCAGACCGCCGCCGCGGCCACGAGCACGTAGACGGCGGCGAGCACGCCGTAGCTGACGGGCACGCTGCTCGCGGTCGTCACCGCCTGCGTCGTCGTCATCACCCTGTAGACGACCCACGGCTGGCGGCCGACCTCGGTCGTCACCCAGCCGGCAAGGAGCGCGATCACCGACAGCGGCCCGGCGAGTGCCGCCACCGCATAGAACGGACGCTTCGCCGGCAGCGCGCGGCCACGCCACAGGACGAACAGGTAGACGAGGGCGAGCAGCGCGAGCAGCGTGCCGATCCCGACCATCGTCTGGAACGACAGCCGCGTGATGTTGATCGGCGGCCGCTGCGCCGGCGGCACGCTGTCGAGCCCCCGCACCGTGTGGTTCCAGGAGTGGAACGCGAGCAGCGAGAGCAGGTGCGGGATCGCGATGCCGAACGAGATCCTGCCGGCGTGATACCAGCCGAGCAGGTGCTCGGGCGCACCGCGGGTCGTCCGCGCGAGGCCCTCGAGTGCGGCAAGCTTGACCGGCTGCTCGGTGGCCACGTCGCGCCCGACCCAGTCGCCGATCAGCACCTGCAGCGGCGAGGCGACCGCCGCCACCGTGAACGGCAGCGCGAACGCGGTGCGCTCGTAGCGACGCCAGCGGCCGCGCAGGCGCTGGACCGCGTAGGGGGCGGCGAGCAGGAAGCCCGTGACCATGAACCCGGCCACGTACATGTGGATCAACTCGTTCCACAGGAAGCTGTTGCCGAACAGCGCGGCCAGTGGGTGGACGTCGACGGCGCGGCCCGCGCGCAGGCGGAACCCCGACGGGTGCTGCATCCAGGCGTTCACCGCGATCACGTTGAGCGAGCCGGTGAAGCCGGCGAGCACGATCGGCAGCACGCACAGGAAGTGCAGCCGCTGCGAGAGGCGGTTCCAGCCGTAGACGTAGATCCCGATGAAGATCGCCTCGAGGAAGAACGAGAACCCCTCGATCGAGAAGCCCAGGCCGAACACGCTGCCGAACGTCGACATGAACGTCGGCCACAGCATCCCCATCTCGAAGGAGAGGATCGTGCCGGTGATCACGCCGATCGCGAACAGCGCCGCCATCACCCGCGTCCAGCGGCGCGCGATCGTGCGATACAGCTCGTCGCCGGTGCGCAGGAACCGCCACTCGAGGTAGGCGATCAGCGCCGGGAGCGCGATCCCGAAGCAGACGAGTGGAATATGGACCGCGAACGACAGCGACTGCAGCTGGCTCGCGTCACGCAGGTACGTGTTCTGGGCGAGGATCGCAGCGAGGGGGCCCACAGGGACACGCTACTGCCCGCGGCGAGGCCGCGCTACACATCGATCGGAGCAGGCTGACCCAACCTGAAGTTATGGCCGGGTGGGCCGCCGGCGAGGGCCCCGAGCAGGTAGTCGATGAGCTCGACGACGGCGGGCGTGGGCATCGCCGACTCACGGGTGACGAGCGTGAACGCGCGCATCAGCGCAAGCCCGGCGACTCGCACCGCGACGAGCGGCGGGGCCGCGGCGACCGCGCGCGCGGACAGCAGGGCGGGCGCCGCGCCGGAGCTTGCGGCGGCGATCGCGGCGGCCGTGGACCCGACCTCGGCGAGCGGTGGGGCCGCGGTCAGGCCCCGCGCGCGCAGCTCGCGGTCGAGCAGGTGGCGTGTGTTGGAGCCCGGGTCGCGCATCACCATCGGCGTGGCCAGGAACTCCTCGAGCGCCACCGTTCCCGCGCGCGCCCACGGGTGGCGCTCGGAGACCGCGACGAGCACCTCGTCCGTGCAGAGCACCCGCTCGACGAGCCCGGGCCCCGGCGAGGCTTCGATCGTCGCCGCCAGCCCGAGGTCGGCGCGCCGCTCGCGCACCATCGCGCGGACGACCGCGGAGTTGGCGGCCACGAGCTCGAGCGCGTAGCCGTGGCCGAGCTGCTCGCGATAGGCGGCCAGCGGCGCCGGCAGCAGGAACTCGGCGATCGTGTGACTGGCGGCGAGCAGGATCGGGGTCTGCGCGTCCCGCAGGCCGTCGAGCAGTCGCTCGACGGCCTCCGCGTGACCGAGCAGCGTGCGCGCCTCGCGGTACAGCCGCTCGCCCGCCGCGGTCGCGACCACGCCGCGCGGTGAGCGCTGCAGCAGTCCGGTTCCGGCGAACGTCTCGAGCTCGCGCATCCGCTTGGAGAGCGCCGGCTGAGAGATGCCGAGCGCGACCGCCGCCCGTCCCAGGCTGCCGAGCTCGAGCGCCAGGCAGAAGCCGCGCAACTCGACGAGGTCGACCGGCCGCAGGCGGGACGGCATAACCGGAGGTTAGGCCATGCCGAGGTGTGGCGCTAGGCCTCCACCTCGCTGCGGTCCCCCGCCCAGAGCGTGTGGAACGAGCCCTCGCGGTCGATCCGGCGGTACGTGTGCGCGCCGAACAGATCGCGCAGTCCCTGAATGAGCGAGGCCGGCCCCCAGGCGCGGCGGTAGCCGTCGTAGTAGGCGAGCGAGGATGAGAACGCGGGCGTCGGTATGCCGAGCTCCGCGGCGCGCGCGACGACACGCCGCCACGGGTCCTGCGCCTCGGCGAGCGCGTCGGCGAAGAAGTCGGCGAGCATCAGGTTGCGCAGCCCGGGCTCGTGGTCATAGGCCTCGCGGATCCGGTCGAGGAAGCGGGCGCGGATGATGCAGCCGCCGCGCCAGATCGTCGCCATCGCTCCGAGGTCGATGTCCCAGCCCTCGGCGTCGGCGGCCGCGGCCATCTGGGCGAAGCCCTGCGCGTAGGAGACGATCTTCGAGGCGTAGAGCGCGTGCTCGAGGTCGTGGGCGAGCTGCTCATCGGGGGCGCCGGTCCCGGTGCGGCCCGGGTCGGAGTCCGCGCCGCGGTCCGCGGCCCCCGGACCGGCCACGCCCGCCTGCGTCCGGCCCGTGTCGGGGTCCGGGCCGCGGAGCACGCCGGCGGCGTGGACGCGCTCGTCCTTCAGCGAGGAGAGCGCGCGGGCGAACACCGCCTCGGTGATCCCGGTGAGCGGGACGCCGAGCTCCAACGCGTTCTGGGCCGTCCAGCGCCCGGTGCCCTTCTGCTCGGCGGCGTCGAGGATGACGTCGACGAGGGGCTCTCCGGTCGCGGCGTCGACCTGGGCGAGCACGCGGGCGGTGATCTCGATCAGGAACGACTCCAGCTCGGTCTCGTTCCAGGCGCGGAACCGCTCGGCGATCTCCGCCACCTCGAGCCCGCAGCCGTGGCGCAGGAGGTCGTAGCTCTCGGCGATGAGCTGCATGTCGGCGTACTCGATGCCGTTGTGGACCATCTTCACGAAGTGACCGGCGCCGTCGGTGCCGACGTGGGTGCAGCACGGCGTGCCGTCGACCTCGGCGGCGATCGCCTCGAAGATCGGCTGCACGGAGCGCGCGTAGGCGCCCGGGTCGCCGCCGGGCATGATGCTCGGGCCGTGAAGCGCGCCCTCCTCGCCGCCCGAGACGCCGGCGCCGATGAACATGATGCCGCGCTCGCGCAGGGCGGCCTCGCGGCGCTGGGTGTCGCGGTAGAACGCGTTGCCGCCGTCGATCAGCACGTCGCCCTCGTCGAGGTGCGGCGCGATCTCGTCGATCACCGCGTCGGTCGCCGGTCCGGCCTGGACCATCGACATGAGCACGCGCGGGCGCTCGAGCGCCTGCACCCATTCCGCGACCGTCTCGCGGCCGCTGATCGGTCCCTCGGAGCCGTGCTCCTCGAGGAAGCGGGTCATGCGGCTCGTCGTGCGGTTGTGGACGACGACCGGGATGCCGTGGTGGGCGACGTTGCGGGCGAGGTTCGCGCCCATCGTCGCCAGGCCGGTGAGGCCGAAGTGAGTGTCGTTCGAGGAGGGGCTCATGACCCCGGACGCTACCGCCGGTGCTCATTCCGATGGCGATGCGAACGATTGTGTGGGCGCCCTCCCTCCGCGGTCGACTCCGCCAGGCGCTCGGCGAGCTCCCGCCCGGCGTCGCGCAGGGCGGGCGGATCGAGCACCTCGAACGATTCGCCGAGCGTCGCCATCCACACGAGGAAGTCCCGACGCCAGGGGCCGCGGCTCGTGATCACAGACGCGTCCTCGCCGTCGGGCTCGACCGTCGCCCACCGCGCCGGGATGCGCCCGCGCAGGCGGCCGGCGGGGGCGTGGACGCGCACGCGCCCGGGCGGGCTGTCCTCGCCCGCGATCCGCTCACCGGCGCTCTGCAGGCGCCCGCGGACGTAGGCCGCCGCGTCGCCGCCCGGGATCGGGCGGTGGCGCCCGCGCCCGGCCGGGCGCAGTCGCCCGCGGATGCGGTCGACCCGGAACGTGCGCCAGTCCTCGCGCTCGAGGTCCCAGGCGAGCAGGTACCAGCGCGAGCCGCTGTAGACGACCGCCGCGGGCTCGGCATGGCGCTCGCCCGCGCGCTCGTCGCGCGTGCGGTAGGAGAAGCGCACCTGCATCGTGTCCCGGCAGGCCGCGGCCACGTCCGCGAGCAGGTCGGCGTCGATCCGCTCGGTCTGGAACGTGAACGCCGAGGTCGCGTCGCCGAGCGCGCGCACGCGGCGGCGCAGCCGGCTCGGGAGCAGCTGCTCGAGCTTGCCGAGCGCCCGCACGGACGCCTCCTCGATGCCGGTCACCGAGCCCGACGCGGCCGTGCGCAGGCCGACGGCGACCGCGACCGCCTCGGCGTCGTCGAGCAGCAGCGGCGGGAGCTCGCCGCCCGCGCCGAGCCGGTAGCCGCCCGCGACCCCGCGCGCGGACTCGATCGGATAGCCGAGCGAGCGCAGCTTGTCGATGTCTCGGCGGACGGTGCGAACGTCGACCTCGAGGCGCGAGGCGAGCTCTGCGCCGGTCCATTCACGGCGCATCTGGAGCAGCGACAGGAGGGCGAGCAGGCGGGCGGAGGTCTCGATCATGGTGTGGACGATGATGGCGGCGATAGAGGACAACATCTGTCCGCTGCCCTCGAAATGAGGACGGGAGCTGACCTCATTAGACGGGAGCCTCGTCGTCATGTCAACCATCTCCCTCACCCCACAGACGGCGGCCACGGAGCGCTCCCGCGCGCGATCGGCCTGGATCGGGTTCGCGGTCGTCATCGCGGCCTCCCTGATGGACCTGCTCGACTCGACGATCGCGCAGACGGCGGCGCCCGCGATCCGCCACGACCTCGGCGGCTCGTTCGCCGTGCTCGAGTGGATCTCGGCCGGCTACACGCTGGCGATGTCGGTCACGCTGCTGCTCGGCAGCCGCCTCGGCGACATCGTCGGGCGCCGGCGGATGCTGCTCACCGGGATCGCCGGGTTCGCCGGCACCTCGGCGCTGTGCGCATTCGCCCCGGATCCCACGACGCTCGTCGCGGCGCGCGTGCTCCAGGGCGCCTGCGCGGCGCTCATGGTGCCGCAGTGCTTCGGTCTCATCCGTGAGCTGTTCGGTGCCGAGGGCCAGGCGAAGGCGCTCGGGATCGTCGGGCCCGTGATGGGCCTCGGCGCGGTGCTCGGACCGCTCGCCGGCGGCGGGCTCATCGACCTCAACCTGCTCGGCTCCGGCTGGCGCGCGATCTTCCTCATCAACCTCCCGATCGCGCTCGCCGCGATCACGATCGGCCTGCGGCACCTGCCGGCGGGCGCCCCGAGCGCGCCCGGCGCGCGGCCCGACGTGCTGAGCGTCGGCCTGTCGATGGTCGGTGGCTTCGGGCTCGTCTACCCGCTGATCGAGGGCCGGGCGCACGGCTGGCCGGCGTGGTCGTTCGCGCTGCTCGGGCTCGGCGCGCTCGCGTTCGCGGCGTTCGTGTGGCGCCAGCACATCCGCGCCCGCCACGGGCGCACGCCGCTCATCGACCCGGCGATCCTGCACCGCCGGCCCTACATCGCCGGCCTCGCGGTCGTGCTCTGCTTCATCGGCGCGATGGGCGGGATGATGATCGCGCTCAACGTGATGCTCCAGACGGGGCTCGGGGACAGCCCGCTGCATTCGGGCCTCGAGACGGCGGCGATCCCGGTGGCCGCGATCGGCGGCTCGATCACCTCCTCGGTCCTGCTCGAGCGGCTCGGGCGGCTCACGATGCTGATCGGCAGCGCGGTCATGGCGGTCGGGCTCGTCGTCACGGTCGTCGTCCTGCACGCGACGGGCGCCTCGCTCGCCGCCTGGCAGCTTGCGGGTCCACTCGCGCTCACCGGCTACGGCATGGGCATGGTGTTCGTGCCGATGTTCGACATCGTGCTCGCGGGTGTCGCCCACCACGAGCTCGGGTCGGCCTCGGGGCTGCTCGAGTCCGTTCAGCAGTTTGCGATGTCGGTCGGGATCGCGGTCGTCGGGACCGTGCTGTTCGACGGCCTCGGGGGCCGGGTCGGCCCGAGCGCGTTCGTCGGCGCCACCCAGCACGGCCTGCTTGTCGCCGTCGGCTTCCTCGTGGCGGCCGGCGTCGCGGTCCTGTGGCTGCCGCGCCATGCCGCCCGCACCGGCCACTGACGGATGGCGCTGATCCGGGGACCCGCGCGCGGTCACCTCGCGCGCGTGGCCCCCGAGGTCGACGCGCGACGCCTTGTGGCCCGGGAGCGGGCGTGACGACCGCGCGGAGCCCCGCGTCTGTCGCGGGGTAGGGTCGAACCATGGACTACCGCACGCTTGGCACCACCGGAACGAAGGTCTCACCGCTCTGCCTCGGCGCAATGATGTTCGGGGCCTGGGGCAATCCCGACCATGACGACTGCGTCCGCATCATCCACCGCGCGCTCGACGCGGGCCTCAACTTCATCGACACCGCCGACGTGTACTCCCGCGGCGAGTCGGAGCAGATCGTCGGCAAGGCGCTCGCCGGCGGCCGCCGCGACCACGTCGTGCTCGCGACGAAAGTCCACGGCACGATGGGCGATGACCCGAACGAGTTCGGCAACGGCCGGCGCTGGATCATCCGCGAGGTCGAGAACTCGCTGCGGCGGCTCGGGACCGATTGGATCGACCTCTACCAGATCCATCGCCCGGAGCTCGACACCGCCTGGGACGAGACGCTCGGTGCGCTGTCCGACCTCGTCCGGCAGGGCAAGGTCCGCTACATCGGCTCCTCGACGTTCCCGGCGGCGTGGATCGTCGAGAACCAGTGGATCGCGGAGAAGCGCGGTCGCGAGCGCTATGTCACCGAGCAGCCTCCGTACTCGCTGCTGTTCCGGGGGATCGAGAAGGACGTGCTGCCCACGTGCCGCAAGTACGACATGGGCGTCATCCCGTGGAGCCCGCTGGCGGGCGGCTGGCTGAGCGGCCGGTACACGAGCGCCAACCCGAGCCCCGGCTCGGAGATGCGCGGTCGCATGGGCGGCACGCGCTTCGACGCGAGCGCCCCTGAGAACGCCCGCAAGCTGGAGGCGGTCCGCGCCCTCACCGCGCTCGCCGAGGAGGCGGGGATGACGCTGATCGAGATGGCGCTCGCGTTCGTCATCAACCACCCCGCGGTGACCGCCGCGATCATCGGGCCGCGGACGCTGGAGCACCTCGAGTCCCAGCTCACCGCGGTCGACGTCAGGCTCACCGACGACATCCTCGATCGCATCGATGAGATCGTCCCGCCCGGGACGAACCTCGACCTCGAGACGGGCGGCTGGACGAACCCGGCGCTCGAGAAGTCCGCGCTGCGCCGGTAGGGGCCGGCCCGCGCGACGACCCGCAGCAGCTGCGGGGAAGGTCGTTCGAACGGAGGCCGAGAAACGATCCCCGCATCGCCATCGCCGCGCGTCAGCCGGGCGGCGGCTCGAGCATCGTGTCGAGGGCGTCGATCACCGCCGACAGCGGCGGAAGCCGGCGCGTCGGCAGGTGCATGGTCGCCTGGAACGCCCGCATCACGCACGTCCCGACGAAGCTCGCGGCGACCGCGTGGGGGTCGACGTCGCCGCGGACGCGGCCGGCGGCCTGCTCGGCGGCGAGGTAGTCGCCGACCCTGCTCACGCCGCGGTGCGGACCGAGATCGCGCTCGCTCATCATCGCCGCCAGCTCGTCGCGCAGTTCCGCGTCGGACTGCGCGGCGGTGAGGATCGGCATCGCCTCCATCAGGAAGCGCTCGATCCCGCGCCCGACCCGCTCGAGCACCTGGTGGCGGTCGGCTCCGGCGACCTCGCCCTGGGCGGCGATCGCCAGCAGGGGCGCGAGTCCCCGGTCGAACGCGGCCTGCAGCAGCTTGGCGCGGTCCCCGTAGTGGTAGAAGACGCTCGCCTCCGAGACGCCCGCGCGCGCCGCGACCTCGCGCGTGGTCAGCCGGGAGATGCCGCGTTCGCGCAGCAGGTCGCCGGTGGCCTCGAGGATCGCCTCGCGTCCGTCCCCGGGAGGGCGGCCGCGCCGCCTGGGCTGCGTCTCGCTCATCGCCAACAGCGTAGAGGCGCCGAGAAATTTCTGAGCACCAACTCAGGATGTGTGTTATCCTGAGCGCACGCTCAGAAAAGGAGGGACGTGATGGCACGCAAGTGGTGGACCCTGATCTCCGTCTGCACCGGGGTGTTCATGCTGTTGCTCGACGTGACGATCGTCAACGTCGCGCTGCCCGACATCGAGCGCGCGTTCGGCTCCTCTCTCGCCGATCTGCAGTGGGTGATCGATGCCTACGCGCTCAGCCTCGCCGCGCTGCTGCTCACCGCCGGCTCGATCGCGGACCTCGCGGGGCGCCGCAAGGTGTTCTCGGCCGGCATCGTCGTGTTCACGCTCGGCTCGGCGCTGTGCGGCTTCGCCCCCGGAACGACGTTCCTCACGCTCGCCCGCGGCCTGCAGGGAATCGGCGGGGCGATCATGTTCGCCACCTCGCTGGCACTGCTCGCGGACGCGTTCGAGCCCGAGGAGCGGGGCGTCGCCTTCGGCGTGTTCGGCGCGGTGACCGGCATCGCGGTGGCGATCGGGCCCGTGCTCGGCGGCGCGCTCACCAGCGGTCTCTCCTGGCGGTGGATCTTCTTCGTCAACGTCCCGATCGGGATCGGGGCGCTCGTCGTCACCCTCACCCGGGTGCGCGAGTCCCGCGCGCCGGTCGTCCGTCGGCCGGACTGGCTCGGCTTCGCCACGTTCACGATCGCGCTCGCCGGGCTTGTGTTCGGCCTGATCCGCAGCCATGCCGACGGCTGGGGCTCGGCGACCGTCGTCGCCTCGCTCGCCGTCGCGGTCGCGATGCTGAGCGCGTTCCTGATCGTCGAGCGGCGCTCCCGCGAGCCGATGCTCGACCTCTCGCTGCTGCGCGTGCCGACGTTCGGCGGCGGGCTGATCGCGGCCTGGACGATCTCGGCCTCGCTGTTCTCGCTTCTCACCTACGTCGTCATCTATCTGCAGAACATCCTCGGCTTCTCCGCGATCCAGACCGGAGTGCGCGTGCTGCCGTTGACCGGCGCGATCTTCCTCACGGCCGGGATCGCCGGCCGGCTGACCGGGCGCGTGCCGACGCGCTGGCTGATCGGGCCGGGCTTCGCGCTCGTCGGCGCCGGCCTTCTGCTGATGCGAGGCGTCACGGCGTCCGACGGCTGGACTCACCTGCTGCCGGGGATGATCGTTGCCGGCGTCGGCGCCGGGCTCATCAACGTGCCGCTCGCCTCGACGGCGGTCGGTGTCGTCGCGCCGGCCCGTGCCGGCATGGCATCCGGGATCAACTCGACCCTGCGTCAGGTCGGCATCGCCACCGGCGTGGCGGCGCTCGGCAGCATCCTTGCCTCCCGCGTGGCGGACTCCGTCACCGTGGCCCTGAGCCATGGGCCGCTCTCCGCCCACGCGCACGCGTTCGGTCAGGCCGCCGCCGACGGCCGGATCGGCGGCATGCTCGCCGCGCTGCCGCCACGTCTCGCCGCGTACGCCGCGCACGCGTCGCGCGGCGGGTTCGCGACCGGTCTGAACACCGTGCTGCTCATCGGAGCGGTGGCGGCATTCGCCGGTGCGCTGCTCACCACCGTGCTCGTCCGCCAGCGGGACTTCCTCATCGGCGAGTCGCTCGGCGCCGAGGAGCCCGCCGCCGCGCTCGCCCACTGACGTCGACGCGCGGGACGCCGAGGCGTCCCGCGCGGTCGTCTCCCGCACGGGCGAGCGCTACGCCACGTGCCACGGCAAGCTCAGGCGATCGGGGTGGTGGGGGCGCGGCGCGATGCGGGGAAGGTTTGTCCTTCTGAGGCGGACAAAGGTTCCCCGCGGCGCGTGGGAAGGTTTGTCCTTCTGAGGCGGACAAAGGTTCCCCGCGGCGCGTGGGAAGGTTTGTCCTTCTCAGGCGGACAAAGGTTCCCCGCACGGCGTCGGCCGGCAGGCCCCGCGCGGGCACCCGCGTCCGCCGCGCCGTTCGCCTTCGGCGGCGAGCTCAGGTCAGTCCCGGCGCTCGCCGTCGGGGACGGGCTGAGTGCGGGTCACGAGCGGCTCGTCGCCGTCGGCCACCGACCGCTCGGTTCCCGCGGGCTCGCGGCGGACGACCCGCTCCTCGGCGGCGGGCTCGCGTTCCGGACGCCCGGCCGCGGGGGCGCCGCCGGCGGTGGTCGTGCTGCCCGTGGTCGTGCCGGCCGTGGTCGCGTCGCCCGTCGTCGTGTCGGCCCGGGTGGCGCCCGTGTCGGCTCCGGTCGCGCCCGTGCCGGCCCCGGTCGCGCCCGTGCCGGCCCGGGTGGCGCCCGTGTCGGCTCCGGTCGCGCCCGTGTCGGCCCCGGTCGCGCCCGGTGTGGTCGTGTCGCGGGTCGTGCCCGCCGTGGTCCCGCGAGCCGGGACGGTGCCGGTCGGCGCGGCGCCGGCCCCCGTCGTGCCGGAGGGCACGGGCGCGGTCCGGACGGGGCCGCCGCCGACGCGCGGCAGCATCGCCAGCACGAGCAGGACGACGCCTCCGGCCGCCCACACGAGCTCGGTCCAGTGGTCGGAGGCGAAGATGCCGAGCGTGCCGTGCTTCTGGAAGAAGCCGATCACGGCAAGCACGATCATCACGATGCCGACGAGCAGCGCCATCGTCTTGGCGGTGACGTGCGCGGCGGCCGAGAACAGGAGCGCGAGCCCGGCGGCGATGAACAGCAGCGCGGTCCAGCCGTTCACCTCGAGGTGCAGCCAGAACGGGCCGCGCACGTGCCCGGACGGGAAGTGGATGGCGAAGCCGTGGGCGCGCACGATCAGCGCCGACACGCCGTAGATGATTCCGAGCAGGCCGATCAGCGCGATCGGCCCCTTTGCGAGCGACACTCCGCGTCTGCGTTGCATGTCGTGCCTCCTCCAAGGCGGTTTGTCCAGCCAGGAGAGGGTTACCCGCCTCGGGCGCGGTTACTCACCGGCCGTCGCGGCGGGATCACCAGGGCTCGATCGCGGCGGGAGGTCGATCGCGGTCAGGGAGGCCCCGACGCGGCGCGCCGGCCCCGGTTCAGAACGAGATCACGCTGCGGATCCCGTCCTGGCGCTCCATCAGCTCGAAGCCCCGGTTGATCTCGTCGAGCGTCAGCGAATGCGACAGGAACGGCGTCACGTCGAGCCGGCCGTCGAGCGCGAGCCCGACGAGCTCAGGCACCTGGTCGCGGCCCTTGACCCCGCCGAACGAGGAGCCGCAGATGCGCCGGCCGGTGATGAGCAGCCGCGGGATCACGTCGAGCGTCTCGCCCCTGCCCGCCACTCCCGCGATCGTGCACAGGCCCCAGCCCATGCGCGCCGCCTCCACCGCCTGGCGCATGACCGCGACGAGCCCGGTCGCCTCGAACGTGTAGTCGGCGCCGAACCCGCCGGTCTCCTCGAGCACGCGCTCGACGACGTCGGGGCCGCCGAGCCACGTGTCGGTCGCGCCCTGCCCCCGCGCGAGCGCGAGGCGCTCCTCGGACATGTCGACGCAGATGATCCGCTCGGCGCCCTGCAACCGCGCGCCGGCGACGGCGCCGAGCCCGACCATCCCGGCTCCGAACACGACGCACGTGGCGTCCGGCCGCACCTTCGCGGTGAACATCGCCGCGCCGAGGCCCGTGGAGAGGCCGCAGGCGAACAGGCAGGCGTGCTCCGGCGGGGTCTCGGCGGGCACCTTCGCGAGCGCGATCTCCGGCATCACCGTGTACTCGGCGAACGTGCTCGTGCCCATGAAGTGGCGGATCGGCTCGCCGTTTCGCGAGAGCCGGGTCGTACCGTCGGGCAGGTAGCCCTTGTTCTGCTGCTCGCGGATCGCGAGGCAGAGGTTCGTGTCGGGCGACAGGCAGTGGACGCATTCCCGGCACTGGGGCGAGAACAGCGTGACCACGAGGTCCCCGGGCGCGACCGAGCTCACGCCCTCGCCGACCCGCTCGACGAAACCTGCGCCCTCATGGCCGAGCACGGTCGGGGCATAGCCGGACGGGTCGACGCCCGACGCCGTGTACATGTCGGTGTGGCAGATCCCGCAGGCCGCCAGGCGAACGAGCACCTCGCCGGCGCGCGGCTCGGCGAGCTCGAGCTCGGTGAGGTTGAGAGGCTGACCGAACTGCTCCAGCACGGCGGCTCTGATCTGCACGGCGGCGCTCCTTCGTGGTCGGTCGGTGGCTGACGGGGCCGGGAACCCTACCCGTCGACCGGCCGCCGCGAGAGCACTCACGCGCCGTCGGCCGCGACCGGTGCGGGACGCTCGAACATCTGAAGAACCGTCGCGGCGGCGTCCGGATCCCCCTCGACGCGCAAGCCCGTCCCGCGGGACGTCGTCGCGGCGGCGATGCCGAGCGAGGCCGGACGGCCGGCGCTGTGGAACGTCGACTTCTGGATCGCGGGATGCCGACCGGGCGGCCGCTGACGCGGCGCCACGGGGGCACGGTGCTCGCGCCGCCCCACGACGCGGCGCCGTTCCGGCGCGCGGTGCTCGCCGCGCCCGATGGGGCGACGTTCTCGGTCAGCGCGCACCTGCACCGACGGACGTTGTCGGTCAGCGCGCACCGGGACCGATCCGCGTTCTCGGGGTCAATGCGCACCGGCACTGATCCGGCCGGCGGCCGCGCTGTCGCGCGTCTCGAGCGCGTCGAGCATCAGCTCGAGCATGCGCGGCACGCTGTCCGGATCGTGGCGGCGGGCCGCGCGGGTGGCGGCGAACAGCAGCTTCAGGTCCTCGGGCGTCGCATCGGCGCGGAGCCGCCCCTCCGCCCGGGCGGCGTCGAGGAGCCGCGCCTGCGCGGCGACGCAGTGCGTGTGCGCCGCCGCCACCTCCGGGCGGTCCTCGACGACCGCGCGGGCCTCGGTGAAGAACGGTTCGGGCGACTGGTGGGTGACATGCCTGGCGAGGACCTCGACGAGCGCGTCCCAGCGCGGCCCCGGCTGCTCGCACGCCCGCTCGAACGCGGCGGTCATCTCCTGCAGGCGACGGATCACGATCGCGGCCCAGAGGTCGTGCTTGGAGGGGAACACCCGGTAGATCGAGGCGACGCCGGCGCCCGCGGCCGCCGCCACCTCGTGCATCGGAGCCTCGAGCCCGCGGCGGGAGAAGACGGCGATCGCGGCCTCGATGATCCGCTCGCGCTTGACGTCGGGCGCGAGCGCGGACCAGGCCTGTGGCAGCGCCCCGGAGCCGGCCGCGGGCGGCCGCGACGCTGAGCGGTCTGCGAGCGGCGGAACGGACATTCCGCAAGCGTACCGGGGGCAGGGGAGGACCCTGTCGCCGTTTGACCGCCCGCGGCGGCCCTCGACCGCCCGCGGCGGCCCTCGACCGCCCGCGGCGGCCCTCGACCGCCCGCGGCCGGCCTTGACCGCCCGCGGCCGGCCTTGACCGCCCGCGGCGGCCCTCGACCGCCCGCGGCGGCCCTCGACCGCCCGCGGCTCGCCCTCGACCGCTCGCGGCCGGCCTTGACCGCCGACCGCCGCCGCTCAGTCGACCGAGTCCGGGAGCCCGAAGCGCCCGAACGTGGAGGCGAGCCGCTCGGGGTTCATCGGCTGCTCGGGGAAGCGGACGTAGGCCTCGGGCTCCGGAGCCGCGATCGAGCGGATGATGAACGCGGTGACGTCGCTCACCCGCCCGTCGCGGAGCGTGAGCACGTTGAGCGCGAACGGCAGATGAGTGCCGGCCGACTCGTCGTAGGCGTAGAAGCCGAGCGCCGGCTGCGCGTTCGCGCGCACGAACAGGGCGCGCCAGCGCCACGCGCCGGACATGGGGGACTCGCGGGCCCAGCGAGCGATCGAGTCCCGGGGCGTGTACCAGGTCGCGAGCGGCGGCATCGCAAACGACGCGTCGCTGACGAGCAGGTCGACGAAGCCGTCGACGTCGCATTGCTCCCATGCCTCGACGTAGCGCCCGACGAGCTCCCGCAGGCCGCGGTCCCCGAGCTCACGGAGCGTCGTCTGCTGCGTGCGCTGCGGGACCCGGGAGGCGACCGCGGTGCGGGCGCGCTGCAGCGCGCTGTTCGCGGAGGCGACTGTCGTCTCGAGCGTCGCGGCGGCCTCCTGGGCGCTGAACCCGAGCACGTCGCGCAGCAGCAGCACCGCCCGCTGGCGGGCGCCGAGGTGCTGGAGCGCCGCGACGAACGCCAGCTCGACCGCCTCGTGCTGGTCGAAGATCGCCTCCGGCGAGGCGCGGCCCCCCTGCAGGCCGACCGCCTCGTCCGGATAGGGCTCGAGCCAGGTCACCTCGCTCACCGGCTCGCCCGGCGGCGTGCCGGGCTCGGCCGCGGGGCCGTAGTCGTGGGGCAGCGCGCGGCGCTTGCGGCGCTCGAGCTCGGTCAGGCAGGCGTTCGTCGCGATCTTGTACAGCCAACCGCGCGCGGCGCCCTCGTCGCGCAGCCCGGGCGCGCCCCGCCACGCCCGCAGCAGCGTCTCCTGGAGCACGTCCTCGGCGTCCTGCACCGAGCCGAGCATGCGGTAGCAGTGCGCATGGAGCTCGGCTCGGTGCCGCTCGACCAGGGCCGAGAAGTCAGGCTCCGTGCTGGGAGGCCGTGCGCTCAGGATTGCTCGACCACCATCAGCGTGTGTCCGGTCGGATCCCGGAACCAGAACATCGGCGGGACCGGGTCGCCCATGCGGGAGACCTCGGCGTCGACGTCGACGCCGCGCGCCTTGAACTCGGCGTGGGTGACCTCGATGTCGTCGGTCGTGATCGTGATCCCGGTCTGCGCCGGCGCGATCTCCTGGCCCGGCGGCGGGGGCGCGAGCGCGATCCCCGCGGTGCCGTCGGGCGGGTAGACCTCGACCCAGCGGTACGTCCCGCCGCCGAACTCGGTGTCGGTGCGCTTCTCGAAGCCGATCGACTCGTAGAAGGCGATCGCCTCGTCCTGCTTGACCGTGGGAACGCAGACGATGCTGATCTGCCCGATGCGCGTCGCCGTGGTGCTCATCTCTTCTCCTCCTGGGGAGTGAGGGGGTTGACGAACACTAAGACCTCCGCCGTCGCCGAAACTCATCGCTCCCCGGCGAATCATCGCTCCCCGGCGAACCCGCGTCACCCCTCGAGGTTCCAGGCCGTCCAGCGCGACTGCGCCCGCTCGCTCAGCTGCTCGTCGGCGCGGATGACGTGCATGACCGCGTTGATGAGCGCGAGATGCGTGAACGCCTGCGGGAAGTTGCCGAGGTGGCGGCCGGTCTCCGGGTCGACCTCCTCGGCGTAGAGGCCGAGCGGGCTCGCATACCCGAGCAGCCGCTCGCACAAGAGCCGCGCGCGCTCGACCTCGCCGATCTCGCAGAGCGCCGACACGAGCCAGAAGGAGCAGATGAGGAACGTCCCCTCCTTGCCGTGCAGGCCGTCGTCGGTCTCCTCGGTGCGGTAGCGCAGCACGAGGCCCTGCTCGGTGAGCTCGTCGGCGATCGCGAACACCGTCGCGCGGACCCGCGGATCGTCGGGCGGCAGGAAGCGCATCAGCGGGATGAGCAGGAGCGCCGCGTCGAGCGCGTCGGAGTCGTAGTGCTGGACGAACACGCCGCGCTCGTCGACCCCGTGCTCGCAGACGTCGGCGTGGATCTCGTCGGCGACCCCCCGCCACCGTCGGGCGCGCTCCTCGTCCTCGCGGAGCATCGCCAGGCGCGCTCCGCGGTCGCACGCCACCCAGCAGAAGATCTTCGAGGAGGTGAAGTGCTTGGGCTCGCCGCGCATCTCCCAGATCCCCCGGTCGGGCTCGCGCCAGTGGGCGATCGCCTCCTCCACCTGGCGTGAGAGGATCTTCCAGACGCGGTCGTCGAGAGAGTCGCGTGAGCGGGTGTGGAGGTAGACGGAGTCGAGCAGCGCCCCCCAGACATCGTGCTGCTCCTGCTCATAGGCGGCGTTGCCCACCCGCACCGGGCGCGCGCGCTCGTAGCCGTCGAGGTGATCGAGCTCGTACTCGTCGAGGCGGCGCTCGCCGCCGATCCCGTACATCACCTGGAGCTTCTCCTCGCCCGAGGCGACGTCCGCGATGAAGTAGAAGAAGTCGTTCGCCTCCCACTCGAACCCGAGCGAGAGCAGCGCCCACAGCATGAACGTCGAGTCGCGGATCCAGCTGTAGCGGTAGTCCCAGTTGCGCTCGCCGTGCGGGGTCTCCGGCAGCGAGGTCGTCGCCGCGGCGAGCAGCGCGCCGCTCGGCGCGTACGTGAGCCCCTTGAGGGTGAGCGCCGAGCGCTGCAGGAACTGGCGCCACGGATGGTCGGGGAAACGCCCGCGGTCGAGCCAGTGCTGCCAGTGGTGCGCGGTCCACACGAGCCGGTCGTAGGCCTCGTCGACGTCCTGGGGCGGGGCGTGCTCGGACCACGACAGCGCGCAGTAGACGACCTCGCCCTCCTTCATCAGGTGCCGCGCCGTCGCGCGCGAGCCCTCGAAGCCGAGCATCAGGTCGGTGGTGAGCGTGAGCTCGACCGAGCCGTCCGCGCTGGTCGCCGTCCCCTGGTGGTAATCCTCGGCCGAGTAGCGCCAGCGCGCCGGCTCACGCCCGTAGTCGAACTTCGGCTCGCAGTCGAGCAGCACCTGGACCTCGCCGTTGACGCAGCGCACGGTGCGCAGCAGCACGTGATCGGCGTCGTAGTCGGTCGGCGCCCGCCGATGGGTGTGCGAGCGGTCGCGCTGGTGGTGCCAGTTGCCGATCAGGAGCACGTCGCGCACGACGATCCACCCCTTGCCCGTGCCCCAGCTCGTCTCCAGCACCATCGTGCCGGGCAGGTAGCGGCGCGCGGTCGGCACGAGCATCCCGTCCGGGGCGAGCCGGAAGTGGCCCGCGTCGCGGTCGAGCATCGCGCCGAACACCGACGGGGAGTCGACCCGCGGCAGGCACATCCACTCGATCGCGCCGCTCGGCGCGACGAGCGCGACCGTCTCGCAGTCCGACAGGAAGGCGTAGTCGGCGATCGGCGGGAACGAGCTCTGATGGCTGAGCCGCGCGGCCGGCTCAGGCCGGGGCAGCGGCGCGAACACCGGCGCCTGAGCCGGGGCGGAGGCGCCGTTCTCTCTCGCGGAGCGGGATGTCGTCTCGTCGCGCACGGCGCGCAGTATCACGGACGGGTGGTCAAAGGCAAGCGCTGACGGGAGGCTCTCAGGCCGCCGGACCGACGGGCCCAGCCCGCCCGCGCCGCGCGGGTGGGCTGAGCGCCCGCTCTCACCCGGCGAGTCCGCCGAGCCATGCGAACGGATTGCCGGGGCGGCTGTCCCAGACGGCGCGCAGGTTCGACTCGACGGCGATCTCGGCGCCCGGCAGCTCGTCGCGCAGCCGGGCGGCGATCGCGTTCCCGTCCTCCTCGTCGCGGGCGCCGATCAGCACCCAGGCCCAGCGGTGGACGTTCGGGATCCCTTCGCGGTCGAGTCGCTCGGAGAGCTCGCCCGCCTCGCGGCGCGAGCGGCACGTGACCCGCACCTCGATCGCGGGATAGCCCTCCTCGGCCGACTCGCGGCGCTCGACCGCGTTGCGGATCTCGCGCTCGGTGCGCTCCTGGCGAGGCGTCGTGGGCTCGGGGTTGTCCGGGTCCTCCCAGATCTCGGCGATCGGATGCCAGCGCCGCAGCTCGGTCTCGACCGTCCAGCCGTGCTCGGAGGCGATCCGGCGCACGAGCTGCTGGGCGGTCTCGGCCTGGGCGCGGTCGGCCGCGTACAGGAACATCTCGTCACCGTCGACGGAGATCACGATCCGGTCGGCGAACGAGCGCCGCAGGTCGCTCTCCAGTTCCTCCGCCTGCAGCGACTCCCCGAGCCGGTGGGCGAAGCCGTGATCGTGCAGGTCGACGCGCACGCGCCAGTCGTCGTTCATGGCCAGCGAGGGTAATGCACGCTGCCATGATGAGCGCATGAGCAGCGGCGGAGCACACGGCATGGGCGTGGCCGCGGCGGCGGGCACCCCCGGCACCGGCGCGATGCGCTCGCTGCGGGGCGGGAGCCGCAAGCCGCCGGATCTCATGGACCCGACGCGCCGGCGCGACGGGCGGCGGATCCTCGCGCTGTTCAGGCCCTATCGGCTGCGCCTCGCGGTCGTGCTCGTGATGATCATCGCCTCGGCGGGCGTCTCGATGCTCAATCCGTTCCTGCTGCGGGACGTCGTGGACCGCGGCCTGATCGGTCGGGACGCGGGTGTCCTCGGGTGGGCGACGCTCGGGATGATCGGGGTCGCGCTCTTCTCGAATGCGACGAGCGTGTGGCAGACCTACCTGTCGAACGTCGTCGGGCAGCGCGTCATGCACGACCTGCGCGCGGCCGTCTATCGCCATCTGCAGAAGATGTCGCTCGCGTTCTTCACGCGCACGCGCACGGGGGAGGTGCAGTCGCGGATCGCGAACGACATCGGCGGCCTGGACGCGGTCGTCACGACGACCGCGACGACGATCGCCGCCAACGCGACCACGGTGATCGCGGCGCTCGTCGCGATGTGCCTGCTCGACGTGCGCCTCGCGCTGTTCTCGCTCGTGTTCGTGCCGCCGTCGGTGTGGGCGACGCGACGGATCGGCAAGCTCCGGCGCTCGATCACCGTCACCCAGCAGAAGCAGCTCGCCGACCTCTCGGCGCTCGTCTCGGAGTCGCTGTCGGTGTCCGGGATCCTGCTCGGCAAGACGATGGGCCGCGGCGACGACCTCGCCGAGCGGTTCACGGCCGAGTCGCGCACGATCGCCGAGACCGAGGTGAGAAGCCGCATGACGGGCCGCTGGATGATGGGCACGATCCAGTTCATCTTCGCCGTGCAGCCCGCGGTTATCTACTGGCTTGCCGGCCAGAGCTTCGTCGGTCACGTCGCGATCGGGACAGTCGTGGCGTTCACGACGCTCCAGACGCGGCTGCTGTTCCCGATCAACTCGCTGCTCGGCGTGCAGGCCGACATCGAGGCCTCGCTCGCGCTGTTCGACCGCATCTTCGAGTACCTCGACCTGCCGATCGACATCGTCGAGGCCGAGCATCCGGTGAGGTTGCGGGCCGATGAGGTGCTCGGCGAGGTGCGACTGACCGGGGTCTCGTTTCGCTACTCGGCGGCGGTGCTGCCGGACGGGACGCAGGAGCCGCCATGGACGCTGCGCGACATCACGCTCGAGATCCCGGCGGGCACCCGGACCGCGGTCGTCGGCGAGACCGGATCGGGCAAGACGACGCTCGGCTATCTGGTCGCACGGCTCTACGACCCGCAGGAGGGCACTGTGTCGATCGACGGCGTCGACATCCGCGAGCTGTCGCTCGCCTCGCTCGCGGCGACGGTCGGGGTCGTCTCGCAGGAGACGTACCTGTTCCACGCCTCGGTGCGGGAGAACCTGCGCTTCGCACGGCCGGAGGCGAGCGACGCCGAGATCGAGGCGGCGGCCCAGACCGCGCGCATCCACGAGCTGATCGTCTCGCTGCCCGACGGCTACGACACGGTCGTCGGCGAACGCGGGTACCGGTTCTCCGGCGGCGAGCGCCAGCGGATGGCGATCGCGCGCACCGTGCTCCGCAACCCGCCGGTGCTCGTGCTCGACGAGGCGACGAGCGCCCTCGACACGCAGACCGAGTTCGCGATCCAGGGCGAGCTCGAGCGCCTCGCCGAGGGCCGCACGACGATCACGATCGCCCATCGCCTCTCGACCGTACGGGACGCCGACCAGATCGTCGTCCTGAGCGAGGGGCGGATCGTCGAGCGCGGCACCCACGAGGAGCTCATGGAGCGCGGCGGGCACTATGCGGCACTCGTGAGCCGCGACGTGACCGAGGAGCCGGTGTAGCGGCTCACCGCACGCGGTGCCGCCGCCCGGTCGTGTCACAGGCGGCGGCGGGCGTCAGTCGGCGAGCCGGTTGCGTCCGGCTTCCTTGGCGCGGTAGAGCGCCGCGTCGGCGCGGGCGCAGAGCTCGTCGAAGCGCTCGACCGAGCCGACCGCGACGCCGACGCTCGCGGTGACGTCGAGCCCGGGCGAGATCTCCGCCCACGGGCAGGTGGCGATCGAGGCCATGATCGCCTGGCAACGCCGGCGGGCGGCGGCGCGATCGGGCATCGCGAGCAGCAGCAGGAACTCGTCGCCACCGAGCCGCGCGACGAGGTCCTGGTCCCGCACGCCGGCGCGGAGCAGGAGCGCGATCCGCTTCAGCACGGCGTCGCCGACCGCGTGGCCGTGGCCGTCGTTGATCTGCTTGAAGTGATCGAGGTCGACGAGCGCGATCGCTCCCGTGGAGGCGCCGCGGGCGACGAGGCCGTGCGTGAAGCGCGCGAGCGCGCGGCGGTTGGCGAGGCCCGTGAGATCGTCGACGTACGCGTGCTGCTGCAGCTCGGCGTGCTCGGCCGCGAGGCGCTCGACGTCGATCAGCGACTGCATCGAGGCCAGGGCGGCGAGGCGCTGGTCCCAGCGGCGGGCGACGAGCTCCCGGCCCCAGCGCAGCCCCGCGGTCTCGTGTCCGGCCTGCGCGGCCTCCAGCTCGACGGCGAGCGCGAGTGAGAACAGGTAGATGCGGTTCGACTTTTCGGGATCGATCCTCGCGATCGCGCGGTCGCAGTCGGCGCGCGCCTGCGCGAGGTCGTCGGTCCGCAGCGCTCGCGCGAGGTGAACATACCCACCGTACTCGCCCTCGGCGGCGCGCGTGAGCGGCGGGGCGCCGCCATCGGGCGGCGACATCGCATCGAGCAGGTCGCGGAAGATCGCGATGTCCTCGCGCCAGCTGTCGACCATCACCGGGTCCTCGGCCGCCTCGAGGGCGTGCCTGGCGAGGGCGGCGCGATCGCGCATCTCCGCCTCGGCCCCCAGCTCAAGGAGTGCGGCCACCCAGTTGAGCTGGAGCTCGGCGCGGTTGTAGAGCAGGACGGCACGACGCCCGTCGGCGTCCTCGTCGGGATCCAGGCATCGCTCGGCCATGTCGTAGTGACGCAGCTGCAGCTCCCACAGGTCCCGGCTCTCGGCGGCCACGCAGCACTGGACGTGAGCGCTCACCGCCTCGGTGCTCGGCCCCTCGTGGCCTTCGAGCAGCACGACGGCGCGCGCGAGGTCGCGGTCGGCCTCCACCGGCGCGCGGCAGTCGCGCTCCTGGGCGCGCACGGCAAGTGCGAGCGCGGTCATGACGCGATCGCCGTCGCGCTCGGCGTGCTCGAGCAGCCGGGTCGCGCACTCGCTCGCGGAGCGCTGCTCGCGATGGCGCGTGCAGATGATGTCGAGCAACATGCCGAGCCGCACGACATCGGGCCAGCCGTTCGCCTCCCCGACGCCGATCATCTCATCGACGACCTCGCGGCCTGGGCCGTCGACGGTCTGCAGCGCGAGCACGTACTCGAACGCGCGCGCGCGGGCCTCGCGGTGCGCCGCGGAGCGCTCGCGGCTTCCATCAGTCGCCAGAGGTTCGGGTGCGACCGTCGTCATGGCGCGTTGTATCGGCACATCCGGCGGATCGGTGAGCGATCGTCCAGAAAACTGGACGGCAGTCGCGCCGGCGGCGAGCGCGTCCAGCGGCGCGCCTCAGCGGCGCAGCGGCTCGGATGTGCGCGCGCGACGCCGGGAGGCGCCGGCGGAGCGGCAGGCGACCGGGTCCCCCGCCGCGGTCGTCCCCGCGGGAGCATCCGCCTTCGCGGGCCCGGCGGGCGACGCCGCCGCCGGACGCTCTCGGCGGGCGAGCCCGAACGTCACCGCCATCAGCGCGGCGATCACGAACAGCGGCACGAGATCGCCCGCCACCGAGGAGAGCGAGGCCGCGAACGGCGCGCCGATCGTTTCGCCCACCGCGTAGGCGAGGTTGACGGTCGTCGTCGCGATCAGCAGCGTCACGTCCGCCCGCTCGGTCGCATCGGTCATGAGCGTCACCGCGGGGATCGTGGCCGCCGTCATCGGCGCGCCGAGCGCGAGCACGGCGAGCCCGACGAGCAGCGCCGGGTCGTGCGGCACCATCATCACGGCGACGAGCGGCACGCCCGCGATCAGCCCGGCGAGCATCGTCCGGCGCGCGCCGCGACGGTCGACGCCGCGGCCGATGAGCGGCGAGAGCGCTGTCGAGAGCGCCGAGGCGGCGACGAACGTCGCACCGATCGCCCAACCGGGCACGCCGAGATCGGCCATCCGCAGCGGCAGGAGCACCCCGGCGGCGCCGAAGAAGATCGCCTCGAGCAGGATCAGCCAGCCGCCGATCCCGTAGCCGCCGGCGGCGAGCGCCGCCCGCAGCTGGTCGACGATCGAGCGCTCGGGAGCGTCCGCGCGCGCGGCGCGTCCGCGGGCCGGCTCGGGGTGGGACGCCGCCCACGCGGCGAGCGCGAACGCGACGATGCCGGTCGCGCAGAACACGACCGCGGGACCGAGCGCGACCGCGAGCGTGCCGAGCAGCGGCCCGAGGAGCGTGCCGAAGGTCGCGGCGCCGATCGCCCCGCCGATCGCGGCGCCGCGGCGCGCCACCGGCGCGGCGGCGATCAGCCAGGTGAGCCCGCCGCCCCAGATGAGCCCGCAGAACGCGCCCTGCGCGACACGCAGCAGGTCGAGCACGGCGATCGGCGAGGACAGGCCGAAGCCCGCGATCGCGACTCCGAAGCCGACGAGGCCGGCGATGGTCGTCCGGCGCACGCCCTGGCGGGACGCGAGCCAGCCGCCGAGCAGGGCGCCCGGGATCAGCCCCGCCGGGTAGCCGGCGACGAGCAGGCCGAGCGCCGGCTTGCCGGCGTGGAGCACGCGCGCGTAGTGCGGGAGGACCGGCGTGAGCGCCGAGTACATCGCGGACTCGAAGAGCAGCAGCGAGCGCACCGTCCGGATGAGGGCGGCGAGGCCGTCCGCGGAGCGATCGACGGGACGACGACGGTGCGGGCGAAGTCGGGTGTGAAGGCCGAGGCGGCTCATCGCGGGGCTCCCACGGCGACCAGCGCCCTGACGAGTCGCTCGAGCTCGGTCCGGGGCTCGAAGTCAGCCTCGCTCCCGGTGGCGAGACGGTCGACGAGCAGGCCGTCAGCCGCGGCCATCAGGATCCGCGCGTCGTCGGCGGCGCGCGCGGAGCCGGCGCGCGCGAGCAGCTCACCGACGACGTCGCGGTAGGCGTCGCTCCACTGCAGCGAGAGCGCCTGGAGCGCCGGTCGCCGGGCGGCCTCGAGCATGAGCGCGTAGCTCGCAAGCAGCGCCGCCCGCTCGGCCCCGTGCGGATCGGCGAGCGGCGGCTCGCCCTCGACGCATGGATCGAGGACGACGGCGACGATCTCTCCGGCGCTCGGCGCGCGGCCGTCGGCGTCGCAGTGTCGGACGAGCGCGCCGGCGGCCCTCCGCAGCCGCGCCTCGTCGCGCTCGGCCGCGTAGCGCAGCGCCTCGGTGAGCAGGTGCTCCTTGGAGTCGAACCAGTACGTCGTCGAGGCGAGCGGCAGACCCGCGTGCTCGGCGACGCGACGGTGGGTGAGCGCGTCGGCGCCCTGCTCGGCGAGCAGCTCGAGCGTCGCCTCGAGCAGCGCGATCCGCCGCGCCTGCCCGCGGGGACGCGCGTGCGAGAGCCGCCGCGAGCGGGTCGGCCGGCGGGCGGATGTCGTCGGGCTCGTCATGGCAGTCGGACGGCAATGGTACAAACGTACCGAATCAATGGTACACATGTACCGATGAGCAGCGGGTAGCGTTCCGCGCCCATGTACGAGGGGTTCGAGCACCGGGACGTGATGACCGACCGCGGCAGCGTCCACGCGGTGACGGCGGGCAGCGGGCCGCCGCTGCTGTTGCTCCACGGCTTTCCCGAGACCCACCTCATGTGGCACGCGACCGCGCCGCCGCTCGCCGAGCGCTTCAGCGTCGTCGCCTGCGACCTGCCGGGCTACGGCGACTCCGAGTACCCCGACCCCGCCGACGACCACCTGCCGCACTCCAAGCGAGCGCTCGCGCGCGATCTCATCCAGGTGATGGCGGCGCTCGGCCACGAGCGCTTCGCCGTCGCCGGTCACGACCGCGGCGGCCGCGTCGGCTACCGGATGGCGCTCGACTCGCCCGAGGTCGTCACGCGCCTCGCCGTGCTCGACATCGTGCCGACGCTCGAGGTGTGGGAGCGCGCGAACGACCGCTTCGCGCTCCTGTACTGGCACTGGGGCATGCTCGCGCGCCCGGAGCCGCAGGCCGAGGAGATGCTCCTCGCCGCGCCGCCCGAGACGTTCTTCTCACACCACTTCGCGCAGGTCCGCGCCGGCCATCCCGGCTATCCGATCGAGATCGTCGACGACTACCTGGACCGGATCGAGAACCCCGCGGGGGTGCACGCGATGTGCGAGGACTACCGGGCGGGGGCGACCGTCGACCGCGAGCACGACGCCGCCGACCGCGCGGCCGGGCGGCGGATCGAGTGTCCGCTGCTCGTGCTGTGGGGCGCGCACGGCGCGCTGCCGCACTTCCATGACGACGTGCTTGCGGTGTGGGAGGGCTGGGTGCGCGACCGCCCGCTGCTGAGCGGCCGCGCGCTCGACGCCGGGCACTTCATCGCCGAGGATCAGCCGATCGGGACCGCCTCGGCGCTGTCGGACTTCTTCGCCTGAGCCTGCGCCAGCGCGGCGTCCTCGCCCTCGACGTTGAAGTGCGGCAACAGCCGCCCGAGCCAGTCGGGCACCCACCAGGTGCGCTCGCCGAGCACCATCGTGAGCGCCGGCACGAGCACCGAGCGGACGATGAGCGCGTCGAGGAACACCGCGGCCGCGAGGCCGATCCCGAACATGTCGATCACCCACTCGTGCCCGAGCGTGAACGACGCGAACACGAGGAACATGATCGCCGCCGCCGCGGTGATCGTCCGCGCGGTCGCCGCCAGCCCGTGGGCGACCGCCTCGTGCGTGTCGCCGCGGCGATGCCACTCCTCGTAGATGCGGCTGATGAGGAACACCTCGTAGTCCATCGAGAGGCCGAACAGGATCGGGAACAGAAGCTCCGGGACGAACGCCTCGATCGGGCCGGTCGTGTCGAGGCCGATCAGGTGGTTGCCCCAGCCGTTCTGGAACACCGCGGTGAGCACGCCGAACGCCGCGCCGGCCGACAGGAGGTTCATGACCGCCGCGGTGAGCGGTATGAGCAGCGAGCGGAACACCGCCATCAACAGCAGGAACGAGAGCGCGACGACGATCCCGATGAACAGCGGCAGCTTGGAGGCGAGCACGTGGCTGAAGTCGACGAAGATCGCGGTCGTGCCGCCGACCAGCACGCGCACGCCCGAGCCGCGCGTCGCCTGCGGGATCGTCGTCGAGCGGATCCGCTTGAGCAGCGCGGCCGTCGAGGCGGCCTGCGGCGAGCCCTTGGGGAAGACGTCGGCGATCGCCACCGACGGACGGTCGCCGGTGCCGCGGTGGAACACGACGGGGGTGGCGGCGACGACGTCGCCGTCCCTCGCGACCGCCGCCCGCGCGCGCTCGACGGCCGCCAGCTGTCCGCGGGAGTCGACCTTCGCGACGAGCTCAAGCGGGCCGTTGTAGCCAGGCCCGTAGCCCTTCGCCAGCAGGTCGTAGGCGACCCGCGTCGTCGTGTCCTTCGGGTCGGTGCCGGCGTCCGCGGAGCCGAGGCGCATGTGGAAGAACGGGACCATGATCACGATCATCACGATCGCGGCGAGTGCCGCGAAGGCGAGCGGTCGGCGGCCAAGCGTCCGTGACCAGCGCGCCCACACCGGCGACTCGTCGCTCAGCGTGTGGCGTCCCTCGCGGATCATGCGCCGCTCCCGGCGTCGGGGGACGATCGCGCCGACACGGCCGCCGATGAGCTTCGGCAGGCGGACGTTGAGCAGCGCCGGGAGCACGGTGAGCGCCGAGAGCACGGTGAACGCGACGGTCACCGACGCCGCGACGGCGATCCCGTAGAAGAAGCTGATCCCGAGCGCGAACATGCCGAGCATCGCGATGCAGACCGTGATCCCGGCGAACAGCACCGCGCGCCCGGAGGTGTCGATCGCCTCGACGACGGCCTCCTCGCGGCCCGCGCCGCGCAGCAGCGCCTGGCGGTAGCGGGTGACGATGAACAGCGCGTAGTCGACGCCGACGCCGAGCCCGATGAGCAGCGACAGCTCGTTCGTGAAGGTCGCGGTGTTGAGCACGTGCGTCATCAGGCCGACGACCGAGATCCCGGCGCCGAGGCCGAAGCCGGCGGTGACCAGTGGGAGCAGCATCGCCGCGAACGAGCCGAACGCGAGGAACAGCACGACAGCGGCGGCGATGAAGCCGATCGAGATGCTCTTGTCCGAGCCCTGCGGGTTGCCCTGCTCTGCGAGGTTGCCCTCGACCGCGAACGTCACCTTCGAGTTCGAGGCGCCCTTGATCATCGCGTCGTAGCGGGTCGTCTCGGCGGTCGTCACCTTGCGGTCGGTCGCGCCCCTGCCCCAGCTCACGTCCGCGTAGGCGACCGTGCCTCCGGGCGCGATCTGCTTGGCGGTCCGGGGCGTGAACGGGGAGACGACCGCGCCGACGTACGGCAGCCTCTCCACGCGGGCGAACAGCCGCTCGGCGTCGGCGCGGATCGCCGGGTCGGTCACCTTGCGCCCGCCGCGCGCGCCGATCACGAGCTGGTCGGTCTCGCCCGAGGTCTTCGGCGAGGCCTTCTGCAGCAGGTGGAGCGCGTCGAAGCTCTGCGTGCTCGGCAGCGTGAACTTGTCCGTGTAGGCGCTGCCGACGGCCGAATGGATGGCGACGAGAGCGACGATCAGCGCGAGCCAGCCGAGCAGCGTCAGCGCGGTATGGCGGTAGCACCAGCGGGCAAGGGAACGCACGACGGGGACCTCCGGGCGTGGACGGGGGGACGCAGAGCGGACCCTGCGGTCCGGAAGCTTACGAAGCCTCGCGCGCGGCGCCAGATGTCGAGCGGCCTCGATCCGCTATGACAGATGTCATGGCCACGCGCAGCGCCGGCATCCTCCTGTACCGCGACGCGCCGGACGGTGAGCCTGCCCGCGAGGTCCTGCTCGTCCATCCCGGCGGGCCGCTGTGGGCGCGGCGCGACCTCGGCGCCTGGTCGATCCCCAAGGGCGAGGTCGACCCCGGCGAAGACCCGCTCGCGGCCGCGCGGCGCGAGTTCGCCGAGGAGCTCGGCACGCCGCCGCCGGACGGGAAGCCGCTCGCGCTCGGCGAGGTGCGGTTGAGATCGGGCAAGCGCGTACAGGCCTGGGCGCTCGCCGGCGACCTCGACCCCGACGCGATCGTGTCCGGCACGTTCGAGATGGCATGGCCGCCGCGCTCCGGCACGACGCGCGCGTTTCCCGAGATCGACCGGGCGCAGTGGTTCTCGCCCGAGGAGGCCAGGCAGAAGCTCAACCCCGCGCAGGCGCCGTTCGTCGACCGCCTCGCGGAGATCCTCGACCCCTGAAAGGCAGCCCGCCCATGATCAACGCCACCCTGTTCAGCGACCCCGCCTGCCCGTGGGCGTACTCGGAGAGCCCCGCGCTTCGCGTCATCGAATGGCGCTACGGAGACCAGATCGAGTGGCGGCTCGTCGTCATCGGCCTCACCGAGCACGCCGACGAGTACGCGCAGCGCGGCTACACGGTGACCCGCCAGGCGCGCGGCCGGCTCGCGTTCCGCCGCTTCGGCATGCCGTTCACGCTCGCGCCCAAGGAGAGGCTGAGCGGCACCGCCCGGGGCTGCCGCGCGATCGTCGCGGCGCGCCTGCTGAGCCCGGGCAGCGAATGGGCCGTCTACCGGGCGCTGCAGCTGGCGAACTTCACGACCGGGCTGCTGCTCGACGACGACGAGCAGATCCACGCCGTGCTCACCGGCGTCGAGGGCGTCGACCCCGACGCGGTGCGCGCCGCCATGGATGCGCCGGAGGTGACCGCCGCCTACGAGGCCGACAAGGCCGAGAGCCGCTCGGCCGCGGGCTCGCCGACCGAGATGCAGGGCAAGGCCGGGAACACGGACGGGGCCGTCCGCTACACCGCGCCGTCGGTCATCTTCCAGGCCGACGGCGCCCGCCTGGAGGCGGGCGGCTTCCAGGCGGTCGAGGCCTACGACGTCCTGATCGCGAACCTCGACCCGACGCTCGAGCGCCGCGACGCGCCGGAGACGCCCGAGCGGCTGCTCGCCGCGTTCCCGTCCGGGCTCACCACGCAGGAGGTCGCGGCCTGCATGACGCGCTCCAACGACGCGGTCGACCGCGTCGCCGCCGAGGCGGCGCTCATCGATCTGCTCGGCGAGGGCCGGGCGACCCGCACCCCGCTCGGCGACGACGCGCTCTGGCGGGCGGCGTGAGCGGCCCGTCCGGGGTCCGGAAGCCGTCCGTCGGACGTCTCGGGAACCTGACGTCCACGTCAAAAGCGCTGCTAGGCTCCGCCGGCGATGCGAGCCACGCCGATGACGACCGCCGCGACCGGGCCTGACCCGACGAGCGACCCCGCGGTCGACCCGGCGGCGGCCGCCCGGCTCGACCATCACGGTCGGCCGGTGCCCGACAACTACAAGTGGATCGCGCTCTCGAACACGACGCTCGGCGTGCTCATCGCGACGATCAACGCGTCGATCCTGCTCATCTCGCTGCCCGACATCTTCAAGGGCATCCACATCAACCCGCTGTTGCCGAGCAACACGAACTACATGCTGTGGCTGATCCTCGGGTTCCTCGTCGTCACCGCGGTGCTCGTCGTGTCGCTCGGCCGTCTCGGCGACATCTACGGGCGCGCGCGCACGTTCAACCTCGGCTTCGCGGTCTTCACCGTGTTCTCGATCCTGCTGTCGGTGACGTGGATGAAGGGCTCGGCGGGAGCGCTCTGGCTCATCATCATGCGGGCGCTGCAGGGGGTGGGCGGCGCGATGCTGTTCGCCAACTCCTCGGCGATCATCACCGACGCCTTCCCCATCGAGGAGCGCGGCTTCGCGCTCGGGATCAACGGCGTGGCCGCCGTCGCCGGGTCGTCGATCGGCCTCGTGCTCGGCGGGGTGCTCGCGCCGGTCGCCTGGCGCGCCGTGTTCCTCGTGTCGGTCCCGTTCGGCGTGTTCGGCACGGTCTGGGGGTTCGCGAAGCTGCGCGACCTGTCCGAGCGCCGGCACGCCCGCATGGACTGGTGGGGCAACATCACGTTCGCGATCGGCCTCGTCGCGATCATGGTCGGGATCACGTACGGGATCCAGCCCTACGGCCACCACGTGATGGGCTGGACGAGCCCGCGCGTGCTCGCCGAGCTTGGCGGCGGCGTGCTCATGCTGATCGTCTTCTGCGTGATCGAGACGCGCGTCGAGGCGCCGATGTTCCACCTCGACCTGTTCAAGATCCGGGCGTTCGCTGCCGGCAACCTCGCCTCGCTGCTGTCGGCGATCGGCCGGGGCGGCCTGCAGTTCGTGCTCATCATCTGGCTGCAGGGCATCTACCTGCCGCGCCACGGCTACAGCTTCTCCTCGACGCCGCTGTGGGCGGGCATCTTCCTGCTGCCGCTCGTCGCGGGCATGCTCGTCGCCGGCCCCGTGTCGGGCGCGCTGTCGGACCGCATGGGGCCGCGCCCGTTCGCGGTCGCCGGCATGCTCATCGCGGCCGGCTCGTTCGTGTTCCTGTGGGCGCTCCCGGTCAACTTCTCCTATCCGGTGTTCGCGGCGGCGATTGTCGTCAACGGCCTCGGCATGGGCATCTTCTTCTCGCCGAACCGCGCCTCGATCATGAACTCGCTTCCCCCCGACCAGCGCGGCGCCGGCGGCGGCATGGTGGCGACGTTCATGAACTCCGGGATGGTGCTCTCGATCGGGATCTTCTTCAGCCTGATGATCATCGGGCTGTCCGGCACCCTGCACGACTCGCTGCTCGTCAACCTCACCGCGCACGGGGTGGGGCACGCCGATGCCGCGCGCGCCGCGAGCCTGCCGCCGGTGGCGACGCTGTTCGCCGCGTTCCTCGGCTACAACCCGATCAAGACGCTGCTCGGACCCTCGCTGCACCATCTCTCGGCCGCCCAGCAGCACCTGCTCACGAGCAAGGCGTTCTTCCCGCAGGTGATCTCCGGACCGTTCTCGCACGCGCTCGGCTCGGCGTTCGCCTTCGGCCTCGCCGCGATGGCCGTCGCGGCGGCCGCCTCGGCGATCCCGGGGAAGGGACAGCCGTGGATCGGCTCGGGGCGACGCCGCAGGAGCGCCGCGGTGCCCGCCCCCGAGGCGCGGAACGGCGCGGTCGAGCCGCTGTCGGCGCGCGCGCCGCGGGCCTGATCGCGCCGAGCCCGGCCGCCCCCGCGATCGATCGCCGCGGGGGCTCAGCCGGCGGCGAGGCTGCGGGCGAGCGCCTCGGCGACGTCGAGCGCGGCGGCGACCGTCGCGTAGTCGAGGTGCGCCGGCGTGTCGCTCATCCGGTGGTAGTTCGCGAGCGCCTTGTAGCGGTTGATCGAGGAGAGCGTCGCGGTCGGGTAGCCGGCGCGGCTCGGAATGACCGCGTCGGTCGAGCTGCGGGCGCGGAAGCCCCGCCTGAGCGACGCGCCCGCATGCTCGGCGCAGCGCGCGACCGTGTCCCGGAAGCCGCTGTCGCAGTAGTCCTCCATGACGACCGGGCCCTCTCCCTCGAGCAGGATGAGCTGCGGCGAGCCGACCGTCTCGAGGTTGAGGAACCAGGTCCGGTCCGGCGGCAGCCGCGGGAAGTGCGAGCGCGCGAACGAGCCGATGCCGCCCTGGATGACCTCCTCGGCGCCGCACGAGACGAGCAGCACGCGCAGCCCCTCAAGCGGCTCGGCGCGCAGCCGCTCGGCGAGCCCGACGAGCACCGCCACGCCGCTGAGGTTGTCGTTGGCGCCCGGCACGACCGGGCTGCGGGCGATGTCGTGGAAGGCGGCGACCGACAGCGCCGTGCCGCACAGGCCGAGGAGCGCGAGCCGGCGGCGTCCCGTGAGCGCGCCGGCGGCGATCAGGCCGTGCGCGGCGAGCGGCCCCCACCAGAGCGGCACCGCGGTGTTCGTCCGCTCGATCAGCCGCGGGAAGCGCTCGCCGACCCAGGCCTGCACGCGGTCGTCGAAGATGAGCCCGGTCGGTGCCGCGTCGTGGTGGGCGAGGAGCACGAGCGTGCGCGTCGCGTCCGGGTCGCCGGTGCGACCGACGACGTTCCAGGTCGGCTCCCGGCGCTGGATGAGCCGGCGCGCGAGCCGCGGGCCGTTGGCGATGTCGTCGGCGATCGCCGCGCCGGCGAGCGCCGCCACCGCGGCCGCCGCCGGGCGCAGCTCACGCGCGGCGAGCGCCAAGATCCCGGCCGCCGAGCCCGCGAGCGAGAGCCCGCGCATCAGCCCCGCGTAGCCCGCGTGGAACTCCGCCTCCTCGACCTCGGCCTCGCACCCGCAGGCGCGCAGCCGGCGGGCGATCCACTCCGCCGCGCGATGCTCGCCCTCCGAGCCCGCCCGCCGCTCGAAGCCCGCGAGCTCCTCGACGACCTCCGAGAGGACGGGCCGGACGGCCGTCGCGCCGCTCATCGCCGCGCGGTCCCCGCGCGGCTGTCCCTCTGGGCGCGCATTCAGCTCACCTGCAGGTTCTCGAACACCGCTGCCACCCCCTGGCCGCCGCCGATGCACATCGTCTCAAGGCCATAGCGGCCGCCGCGGCGGCGCAGCTCGCGCAACAGCGTGGCGAGGATCCGCCCTCCGGTCGCTCCGATCGGGTGCCCGAGCGAGATGCCCGACCCGTTGACGTTGACGCGCTCGAGGCCGTCGTGCAGCGTCCAGTTGCGCAGCACCGCGAGCACCTGGGCGGCGAACGCCTCGTTGAGCTCGATCAGGTCCATGTCGTCGAGAGAGAGACCGGCGCGCGCCATCAGCTTCGCGACCGCCGGCACCGGCCCGATCCCCATCGTGCGCGGCGGCACCCCCGCGCACGCCCAGCCGACGAGCCGCGCCATCGGCGTGAGCCCGAGCTCGGAGGCGCGGCGCTCGTGGGTGACGATGCAGACGGCGGCGCCGTCGTTCTGCCCGGAGGCGTTGCCGGCGGTGACCGTCGCCTCCGGATCCTTGCGGCCCATCACCGGCCGCAGCGACGCCAGGCTCTCGAGTGTCGTCTCCGGACGCGGGTGCTCGTCGCGGTCGATCGTCCGCACGCCGCCCTTGCGCTCGCGCACGTCGACCGGGACGATCTCCTCGGCGAACGTCCCGTTCTGCTGGGCGGCGACCGCGAGCTGGTGGGATCGGAGGGCGAGCTCGTCCTGCTCGGCGCGCGGGATCGAGTACTCGCGCCGGAGGTTCTCGGCGGTCTCGATCATCCCGCCCGGTACCGGATGGTTGACGCCGCCGGCGGTGACCCGGCCGCGCACGAGCCGGTCCTCGAGCATCGCGCCGCCCGAGCGCGCTCCCCAGCGCAGCTCGGTCGAGTACAGCTCGGCCTGGCTCATCGACTCCGCGCCGCCGGCGATGATCAGGTCCGCGACGCCCGTCTGGACCTGCATCGCCGCCTCGCAGACCGCCTGCAGCCCCGAGCCGCAGCGCCGGTCGAGCTGGTAGCCGGGCACCTCGACGGGCAGGCCCGCGTCGAGTGCGGCGACGCGGCCGAGCGCCGGCGCCTCGCCGTTCGCGTAGCCCTGGCCGAGGATCACGTCGTCGACCGCCTCGGCCGGGATCCCGGTCCGCTCCATGAGCGCCCGGATGACCGTCGTCGCCAGATCGGTGACCGAGACGTCGCGGAACATGCCGCCGAAGCGGCCGACCGGAGTGCGCAACGGCTCGCAGATCAGCGCATCTGGCATCGGCTGGCCAGCTTAGAAGGTGACCGCGCCGGGGCCGTGCGTGGCTGCCAGGCTCAAGCTCGCTGCGCGGATGCCGCCCGGCCCTCGAGCTCCTCCGCGACCGCGCGGATGCGACCGCCGTGCGCCTGGTCGAGCGCGGCGGCCCCGTTCCCGCCGCCGGCGGCCCGCTCGAGCAGGAACAGGTGGAGCGCGTCGGGGTCCTCGACCATCCCGTTGTGGGCGAGCAGGCGGTCGTCCGGCTCGAACGGGTGCGTGTTCGCAGGCTCCGGCGCGCCGGTCATCGCGTAGCGGACGTGCGCGACGAACGTCCGGAAGCGCACGCGCTTGGCCTCGCGCACGAGGTGACGCTATCCGCTCGCGACCGCGTAAGAATGCGCTCAGACTGGCTCGCCGACCGTCCGGCGTGTGTCATCCTCCGATGCGAGATGCGGTATCTGCGCACCGCCTCCACCCGACGGCTCCTCGCCGTGATCGCGAGCGTGCTCGCGGCCTGCGCCGCGTGCGCCGCGATCGCGGTCGCCGCCGTCGGCACCGGGCCGAGCCCCCGCCACACGACGCTCGCCAAGGCGCTCCATGGCGCGCTCGTCGACGGACGGCAGAACCCCGTGACGGGGGTGAGCGCGAACATCACGTTCACCGACAACCTGATCGACTCGGCCGATCTCACGAGCCGGACCGTCGACCCGCTTCTGCAGGGCGCGAGCGGACGGCTGTGGTGGAGCGCGGACGGGCGCCTGCGGCTCGAGCTGCAGTCCGACGACGGCGACTCCCAGGTCGTCGTCGACCGGCATTCGTGGTGGATCTCCGATCCGGCCCAGAACGTCGTCTACGAGGGCACGCTCGGCGGCTCCCACGACTCCGGCGCGTCCGGGTCGGGCGCGTCCGGGTCGAGCTCGTCCGATGCGCGGTCGGGCTCGTCCGGATCGGGCGCCGGGTCCGCGGACCACGGCGTCCCGACCGTTGCGGCGATCGCCTCCGAGCTCACGAAGCTCATGCGCCATCTCGACATCGCCGGACCGACCCCGACCGACGTCGCCGGGCAGCCCGCCTACCGGGTGACGGTGTCCCCGAAGACGTCCGCCGGGCTGATCGGCTCGCTGCAGCTCGCCTGGGACGCGGCCCGTGGGATTCCGCTTCAGTTCGACATCTACGCGCGCGGGAACAGCACTCCGGTGCTCGGCCTGCAGGCGACCTCGATCTCCTACGGTCCCGTTCCCGCGTCGGTGTTCGCGGTCTCGCCTCCCGCCGGCGCGCAGATCGTCCACGTCGGTCGCCTCGGCGGCGTCGGCGGGGACAGGGCCGGCAAGGCCGGCGCCCACCATCCGCCGGTCACCGGGGTCCCCCGCGTCGCCGCCCACCTCGCGTTCCCGTTCCATCCGCCCACGAGCGTCGACGGGCAGCCGCTGCGCAGCGCGCGCCTGATCGGCGCGGGCCCGAAGGCCGGCGCGCTCCTGCTCTACGGCCAGGGCCTCGGGACGATCGTCGCGCTCGAGAAGCCCTCCCACGGCGGCGTGACGTCCCAGGCCCCGACCCTCGGCGGCGGTCTTTCGATCCCGACCCGCACCGTGGACGGCGTGCCCGCGACCGTGCTCTCGACGCCGCTGGGGACGCTCCTGCGGCTCACCCGCGACAAGGTCTCCTACACGATCGTCGGCTCGATCACCGCGCCGAGCGCTCAGGCGGCCGCCGGAGCGCTCGCGGCCGGCGGATGAGCGACCCGGGCGCGCCGCCGATCGAGGTCCGCGGCCTGGTCAAGCGATACGGCTCGCTCGAGGCCGTCGCCGGGGTCGACCTCACGGTGCAGGCCGGGGACGTGTACGGCTACCTCGGACCGAATGGAGCGGGCAAGACGACCTCGCTGCGCATGATGCTCGGGCTGATCGCGCCGACCGCCGGAAGCGTGCGGCTGTTCGGCCGCGACCCCGTCGCGAGCGTCCACGCGCTCAAGGGAGTCGCCGGGTTCGTCGAGGCGCCGATGTTCTATCCGTACATGAGCGCGGAGGAGAACCTGCGGCTGCTCGCCGCCTACGACGGCGACGGCGCCGCCGGGCGGATCGCCGAGGCGCTCGACACGGTCGAGCTCGCCGACCGCCGCCGCGACAAGGTCGGCGGCTACTCGCACGGGATGCGCCAGCGCCTGGGGATCGCGGCGGCGCTCATCCGCGCGCCGCGGCTGATGCTGCTCGACGAGCCCGCCACCGGCCTCGACCCCGCGGGCATGCGCGATATGCGCCGGCTCGTGCGGCGCCTGGCCGACAGCGGGATCACCGTCCTGCTCTCGAGCCACCTGCTCTACGAGGTCGAGGAGCTCTGCAACCGAGTCGCGATCATCCGCCGAGGCCGGATCGTGCACGAGGGCGAGATCGCCGCGCTCAAGCGCTCCGCCGGTACCGTGTACCGGCTGCGGACGAGCGACGACGCGCTCGCGCGGGTGGTGTGCGGGGAGCAGCCCGGCATCGGGACGGTGCGCGTCGTCGGCGGCCACCTCGAGTTCGCCGCCGACGAGCTCGCAGTCGCGCCCCTGTCGGCGGCGCTCGTCCAGGCCGGGGCGCTCATCCACGAGCTCACGCCGCAGACGGCGACGCTGGAGGACCTTTTCTTCTCGCTCACCGAGCCCGAGGATGAGGCGGAGCCCGTTGCCGGCCCGCCCGGGGCGCACGGCGGGCCGGAGCCGCTGGCCGAGCCGGAGCCCGCCGGAGAGCTCTGATGCGCGGGGTCGCGATCGTCTACCGCTGGGAGCTCGCCAAGCTCCGCCACCTCAAGCGGACCTATCTCGGTCTCGGCATGGCGGTGCTCGTGCCGGTCCTGTTCGTGATCGCCGTCCACATCCGCCACCAGCACGAGCACGGCGGCGGGCCGCCGTTCACCGACTACGTCGATCGATCCGGGCTCGCGATCCCGCTCATCGTGCTGCTGTTCGGGGCGATCTGGCTGTTTCCGCTGATCGCGGCGCTCGTCGCGGGTGACATCGTCGCCGCCGAGGACCACGACGGCACGCTCAAGACCGTCCTCACCCGCTCGCTCGAGCGCTGGCAGCTGTTCCTCGGCAAGGGTCTCGTCGCGTTCACCTACGCGTGCGTGGCGACTCTGCTGTGCGGGACCGTCGGCGTGATCGCGGGCTCGCTCCAATCCGGCTTCCACCCGCTGCAGAGCCTGTCGGGGACGATCGTCTCCGCGCCGCGGGCGCTCATGCTCGTGTACGTGAGCATGCTCGTCTACCTCATCCCGATCGCGGCGATCGTCTGCATCGGCCTGCTGCTCTCGACGATCACCCGCAACAGCGCCGCCGCGGTCGTCGGGACGCTCATGCTGTCGATCATCTCGCAGCTGATCGGGATCCTGCCGGGCCTCGGGTCGACGCAGCCCTATCTCATCTCGACGCAGTTCAACGCGTGGCAGGGGCTGCTGCGCACGCCGATCGACACCGACCCGATCGTGCGCGCGGTCTGGGTCTCCGCGATCTACGCGGTGATCTCGCTCGGCGCCGCCTTCATCGTGTTCGTGCGCCGCGACGTCGCCGGCTGACCGCCTCACGCGAGGCCGAGCAGCTCCCCGACCGACTCCTCCGGCACCGGCTGGCTGAACAGGAACCCCTGGGCGCCGTCGCAACCGAGCTGGCGCAGCCGGGCGAGCTGCAGGTCCGTCTCGACCCCCTCGGCGACGACGCTCAGCCCGAGCGCGTGGCCGAGCTCGACGAGCGCGCCGACGAGCGCTCCCGGTTCCTCGTCACCGCCGAGCGCGGCGACGAAGCTGCGGTCGATCTTGAGCATCTTGAGCGGCAGCGAGCGCAGGTCCTCCAGCGAGGAGCGTCCGCGCCCGAAGTCGTCGAGCGCGATGTTGACGCCGAGGTCGGCGAGCTCCCTCAGCACCTCGCGGTCGAGCCGCCCGTCGGCAAGCGCGTCGGCGGCGACCTCGAGCCAGAGCACGCTCGGGTCGCCGCCGGTCCGCTCGATCGCCCACTCCACCCGCGCCGGGAAGCGGGGATCGGCGAGCTGCGAGGCCGCGACGTTGACGGAGATCGTCACCTCGGGTCGCGCCGCGCGCCAACGCCGGATCTGCCGGAGCGCCTGCTCGATCACCCAGTCGTCGATCTCCGCGATCAGCCCGCACTCCTCGGCGAGCTCGAGGAACTCGCTGGGCTCCAGCAGGCCGCGTCGCGGATGGCGCCAGCGCACGAGCGCCTCGAAGCCGACGAGCGCGGTCTGTCCGCTGATCGTCACGCGCGGCTGATAGTGGACGCGGAGCTGTCTCTCGGCAAGCGCCGTGCGCAGCTCCGCGGCGGCCTCCTCCTCGCCCGGCACGGTCGCCTCAAGGCGCGCGAGGTCCTCGGCGAAGGGGTCGTCGACCTCGGCGAGCATCACGCCCGTGGCGGTCGGCGCGTGCCCGGCGCGCCCGCCCTCGGCGAACGTCCGCCCGCCCTCGGCAAACGTCCGCTCACCCTCGGCGAACGTCCGCTCGGGCTCGCGGGTGATGACGGGCTCGTGCTCAAGGCCGCCGCCGGTGCGCAGCAGCGACCACGTGCGGTCCTCGTCGGCGGCGACGGAGAGCTCGGCGCGGCCGCCGCCGAGTCGCTTAGCCCGGTACATCGCGCCGTCCGCCTCGCGCAGCGCGTCATCGAGCGAGCTCGTCGGATCGGTCAGCATCGTGATCCCGATCGAAACCGCGATCGAGACCGCGCTGCCGGCGTCGGGCAGGTCGATCGGCTCGGCGACCGCCTCGGCGATCCGCTGCGCGATCGCCATCGCCTCCTCGTCGCCGGACAGGCCCTCGAACAGGAACGTGAACTCGTCGCCGCCGATCCGCGCGACCGTGTCCATCGGTCGCAGCAGCGCCGTGAACCGCTCCGCGAGCTCGTGGAGCACCTGGTCGCCGGCGCCGTGGCCGAGCGTGTCGTTGACCTCCTTGAACGAGTCGAGGTCGAGGAACATGACCGCGGGCGCGAGGCCCGTGCGCTGCGAGCGCTCGAGCGCCATGCTCACCCGGTCGCGGAACAGCAGCCGGTTCGGCAATCCGGTGAGCGGATCCTGAAGCGCGCGGCGCGTGAGCCTCACCTCGGCGCGCTTGCGCTCGACGGCGTAGCGCACGCAGCGGGAGAGGAGCGCGGGGTGAAGCTCTGAGACGGAGAGATGGTCCTGCGCGCCGGCCTGCACGGCGGCGACGCCGATCGACGCGTCCTCGCCGTCCGAGAGCACGACGATCGGCGCCGACGGCGCCGCGGCGGTGAGCTCGCGCAGCGGCTCGAGGGGGTCGTCCTCGTCCCCCAGCGTGAGCAGCACGCAGCTGTCGCCGTGATCGGACAGCTCCTGGATCGCGTCCGGGATCGTCGGCGCCTGCGTCGTCAACAGCCCGCGCGGCCAGACCGCCCGCAAGATCTCCACGATCGTCGTCGCCGCGCGGGGATCCTCCCCGACCAGCAGCACCCGGATGGGCCGGGCGGCTGGGGCCCCATCGTCCGCCAACACCTGATCAAACCTCCGTGTCAGTGCGAAGCGATTTTAGTAGGGATTGGAGGTTTTTGCGAACGGGCTCCGAGGGGACGCTGCTATCAATGCCCCGGCATGTCGGCGACGATCATCGACGGCAAGGCGATCGCCCAGGCGGTCCGCGACGAGGTGCGCGACGCAGTCGCGGCCTGGGTGCGCGACGGCGGCCACCGGCCGGGCCTTGCGACGGTGCTCGTCGGCGATGACCCGGCATCAGCGGTCTACGTCGCGGGCAAGCAGCGCGCCTGCGCCGAGGTCGGGATCGAGGGGTTCTCGCACGAACTGCCGGCCGACGCCTCCGAGCGGCAGGTCGTCGAGCTGCTCGGTGAGCTCGGCGCCGACCCCGCGGTCTCGGGGATTCTGCTCCAGCTTCCGACTCCCGCGCACATCGACGGTCCGCGGCTGACGACGCTCATTCCGGCCGCCAAGGACGTCGACGGTCTCACGCCGGTGTCGACCGGGCTGCTCGCCAAGGGGCTGCCCGGCCTGCGCCCGTGCACGCCCGCCGGCGTGATCGAGCTGCTGCGCCGCCACGATGTGGCGCTCGAGGGGGCCGAGGCGGTCGTCGTCGGGCGCTCGGACCTCGTCGGCAAGCCGGTCGCGGCGCTGCTGCTCGCGGAGAACGCGACCGTGACGATGTGCCACTCCCGCACCCGCGACCTCGCCGCGGTCTGCCGGCGCGCCGACGTGCTGATCGCCGCCGTCGGGCGGCCGCGCATGATCGAGGGGGACTGGATCAAGCCGGGCGCCGCGGTCATCGACGTCGGCATCAACCGCACCGGCGACGGGCTCGTCGGCGACGTCGACTTCGCGGCGGCCGCCCGGGTCGCCGGCCTGATCACGCCCGTGCCGGGCGGCGTCGGGCCGATGACGATCGCAATGCTCATGCGCAACACGCTGCAGGCCGCGCGCGGCGCCGTGGGCGCATCGGGCGGCTGACGCGCGGCCGACACTCGCGACGTTCGACATCTGACCTCTGCCCGCTGCGGCGTCGTTGTCAGGACCGTGTCTTCGTTGAAGGATCGACGAATTGGGTAGCGACCGAGAGAAGATGCGGTACCCCGATGCTCCCGACAAGGATGTGACGGTGGGCGGATCCGGTCAAGCGGTCGCGCCCAACGGGCGGGCCTCTCTCGTCGACGGGGCCGAACAGGCCGTGCGCCGCTGGCTCAGCCCCGGGCGCTTCCGTCCCGGCGACCGGCTGCCCCCCGAGCAGGAGCTCGCCGGCATGCTCGGGGTCTCGCGCGGCACGCTGCGCAGCGCGCTCCGCCGCCTCGAGGAAACCGGGGAGATCGTCCGCCGCCAAGGGAGCGGGACGTTCGTCGGGACGGCCGGGCTGACACGCGGGATCGTCCCCGGATCGCTCCGCGTCGACTCCTACCGGCTTGGGGCGGACGGCGGCTGGTCCGTGCGCGAGCTGACGATCGAGCGAGGCGAGCCGGGCGAGGCCGCCGCGCGGGCGCTCGGCATCGCCCCCGACGAAGAGGCAACGCACCTGTGGCGCACGGCCACGACAAACGGTCAGGCGACCGCCGTCGCCGAGGACGTCTTCCACCCGCAGCTCGAGCTGCCCGAGGAGTCGGAGCTCCGGCGGATGCTGCTTGAGCCGATGACCGTGTGGGAGGTGCTCTCGCGGGGCTCGACTCCGCCCGCGATCTCCCGGACGCGGATCTCTCCGCTGCTCATCGCTCCCGACGACGAGCTCGGCGCACGCCTCGACCTGTCCTCGCCGACGGCCTGCCTCGCGCTCGAGGAGGTGGCGTGCAGCGAGCGCCGAGAGCCGCTGCTCTGGTCCTGGGACGTGCTCGCGCCGGGAGGGTTCGAGCTGGAGGTGCTCCAGTCCTCGCTTTCGGCGGGGCCCGAGCGGGTCGCGCCGCCATCGTCCAGGCGCTGATCGGCTCAGGACGCGTGTTGTGCGAGCGCCACCGCCTCCGCGGGGCGGTCGGTGATGACGGCCTGCACGCGCGGGTCGGCGAGGAGTGCGCGCAGCAGCCGCGGCTCGTTCGCCGTCCACACCCAGGCCGGCAGCCCGCGACGGTCCGCGAGGTCGAGCAGGCCCGTCCGGGCGAGCGTCGTGTGCAGCGCGAGGAGCCGGGGGGCGACGCGTTCGATCCGTCGCTCAAGCGCGCGCGCCGGCCGCCGGGCGGCGAGGAGCAGCCCGGTCCGGACCTCGGGGGCCAGGGCGCGCGTCTCGAGGAGCGGCGAGTCGAGGAACGAGGTGACGATGTAGCGCTCCGAGACGAGGTGGCGGGCGAGGAGCGGGAGTGTGTCGGCGACGAGGCCGTCCTCCTTGAGCTCGACGTTCAGCAGCAGCGGGGTGGGGGCGAGCGCCGCCACCACCTCCTCAAGCTCCGGCGCCTGGCCGGGCGCGAGCCGTGCCCGCAGCTGCGCGGCCGTGAGCCGCGCGACGGACTGGACGCCGACGCGCGAATCGTGCACGACGACGAGGCGGCCGTCGCCGGTGCGGCGCACGTCGAGCTCGACTCCGTCGGCGCCGAGCGCGGCGGCTCGCTCGAACGCGGCGATCGAGTTCTGCGGCGCCGGGTCCCAGGCGCCGCGGTGGGCGATGACGAGCGGTTGCCGCGGGCGCGGGGGGCGAGGCGTGCGGGCCGCGCGCGAGGCCGGGACGGGGGCTCCCGCGATCCGCAGCCGCTCGCCGGCGACCGCGATCACGTCGCCGTCGTGGAGCTGGCGTCCGCGGCGGCTCTCCGGTTCGCCGTTGATCGCCGGGCGCCGCTCGGCGTCCGCGAGCAGAGCCTTGGCCTCGGCGCCGCTGTCGACGATCCCCGCCAGCTTGAGGAGCTGGCCGAGTCGGATCGTGTCGCCGCGGATCGGAACCTCGCGCATCGGGATCTTGGGCATCGTCCTCAGGATGCCGCGCGCCGCGCCAGGCCCGTCCTCACGCGGCCCGCCGCGCCGGCCGCTCCCGCTCCCGGTAGAGGATCCGCTTGGCCTCGAGCAGCCGCGCGTCGGCGACGTCGATGAGCGCCGCGGGATCGGCCCCGTCCTCGGGGTACACGGCGGCGCCGACGCTGCCGCGCACATGCTGCATCCCGGCGGTGACGCCGCGGATGGCGGCCGACACGCGGGCGCACAGCGGCCCCGTGCCGTCCGCGTCGGTGTCGGGCGCGAGCACGCAGAACTCGTCGCCACCGAAGCGGGCGACTGTGTCCTGGCCGCGCATCGCGTGCGCGAGCGCCGCGGCGACCTCGCGCAGCAGGTCGTCGCCGGCGGCGTGGCCGTAGCGGTCGTTGACCTGCTTGAAGCCGTCGAGGTCGATCATCACGACCGCGAACGGCCGCTCGGCGCGACGATGCCGGGCGATCTCGTGCTCGGCGGCGGCGAGCAGCGCGCGGCGGTTCGCGACGCGCGTGAGCGGGTCGGTGAGCGCGAAGTCGCGGAGGCCGTCGCGGTCGCGCTCCAGGCGGGTGCGCACGTACTGCAGGACGGCGGCGGAGGCGAGCGGGACGATGAGCGCGACCCAGGTCGCCGGCGGCCGCGGGCAGTCCGCGTGCGCCACCGCGAGGGCGGCCGCGACGATGAGCGCCGCCGCGACCGCGGAGGCCCGCGCCGTGCGGCAGAGCGTCGCGGCCGCGAGCCCCACCGGCACGGACACCCAGTAGACCTGGCCCTCGCGGGTGACAGCGATCAGTCCCGCGACCGCCGCGGCGGTCGCGGCCACCGCGAGCCCCACCTGCCCGGGGGCGGCGAGGAGCTCCGGGCGCTCGCGCCGCGCGGCAGACGACGGGCGTCGGGAAGGGGTCCGGCGCGCGCCGGCGCGTGCGGACGGTCCCGGACGGCGACCGGGAGCGGGTTCCGGGCGGCGGCCGGCCATGTCGGACGACGATGGTTCCAGACGCACCGGACGTCAGAGCGCTGGGCATCCCCGGTATCGCCACGCGACCGACGATGCCCAGCGCCCCCGGCGACCGATGACGCCGGGCGCTTCGGCATCGCCACGCGAGCACAGATGCCCAGCGCTCTCCGACGCTCCGCGCGTCAGGAGATCATGCCGCCGAGCTGGCCGCCGGTGACCCCGAGCGCCTGCCCGGTGATGTAGTTCGCCCACGGCGTGCAGAGCAGGAAGATGCCGCCCGCCGCCTCCTCCGGCGTGCCGGGTCGCCCGAGTGGGGTGAGCGCGGTCGCCGCCTGGCGGACCTGCTCGGGCATCCCGAGCTGGACTGTGTGGCCGCCGATCTGCATCGTGTTCTCGCTCGTATCGGTCTGGGTGAGCCGCGTGTCGATGTAGCCGAAGAACACGGCGTTGACGTTCACCTTGAACTGGCCCCATTCCTTGGCGAGCGTCTTCGTGAGACCGATCACGCCCGCCTTCGCCGAGGCATAGTTCGCCTGCCCGGCGTTGCCGAACGTGCCCGTCACCGAGGAGACGTTGACGATCTTGCGGAACACCTCGACGCCCTGTTCGCGCTCGCGCTTGGCGGGCTCCCGGAAGTGCGGGGCGATCGCGCGGCACATCCGGAACGGGACGACGAGATGGATGTCGAGCATCCGCTGGAACGCCTCGTCGCTCATCTTGTGGATGACGCCGTCGAGCGTGTAGCCCGCGTTGTTGACGAGGATGTCGACCCGGCCCCAGTGCTCGACGACGTGGGCGACGAGCGCGTCCGGTGTGCCCGGCTCGGTGAGGTCGCCGGCGAACACGAGCGTCTCGCCGTCGATCTCGGACGCGGTCTGCCCGGCGAGGTCCGCGTCGAGATCGTTGATCAGCACCTTCGCGCCGTGCCCCGCGAGCAGCTCGGCGGTCGCGCGGCCGATCCCACGCGCCGAGCCGGTGACGATCGCGACCCTGTCGTCCAGCATTGCCATGTGTCTCTCCTGTGTCTGCTCCGGTGAGATGTCCGCGCGGATCTTGACAGCGGGGCGCGGCCGCGGCCGGGTAGCCTCCGGCCACATGGACGCCCGCGCCTGGCTTGCCGCCTACGCCGAGGAGCTCGGCGTCGCCGCCCCGAGCGAGCAGGAGGTGGAGCGGCTGCTCGCCCTCGCCGGGGTCGCGGCGCACGCCTCGGAGCGGATCGCGGCCCCGATCGCCTGCTGGCTTGCCGCCCGCGCCGGCGCCGACCCCGAACGGGCGCTCGCGCTCGCCAAGCAGGTCGGCACAGATGCCTGAGTCGCCGCGCGAGCGCGACGTCGTGCTGTTCGGCGCCACCGGGTTCACCGGCGGCCTCGTCGCCGAGCATCTCGCCCGCCAGGCGAATGCCGCCGGCGCGCGGCCGACCCGCTGGGCGATCGCCGGGCGCAACCGGGCCTCGCTGCATGCCGTGCGCGAGCGGCTGGCGACGATCGACCTGGCGCTCGCCGAGCTGCCGGTGCTCGAGGCCGACGCCGGCGACCGCGACTCGCTGAGGCGGCTCGCCGCGTCGACGCGCGTCGTCGCGACGACCGTCGGGCCGTTCATCCGCCACGGCGAGGGACTCGTCGCGGCCTGCGCCGAGGGCGGCACCGACTACGTCGACCTCACCGGCGAGCCCGAGTTCGTCGACTCGATGTGGGTGCGCCACCATGAGCAGGCGGAGCGCAGCGGCGCGCGGATCGTCCACTCGTGCGGCTTCGACTCGATCCCGCACGACCTCGGCACGTTCTTCACCGTCCAGCGCCTGCCCGAGGGCGAGCCGCTCACCGTCGAGGAGTTCCTCCGCGTCGGCGCGTCGTTCAGCGGCGGCACCTACCACTCGCTCGTCGAGGGGCTGTCCCGGGCGCGGGCGACGTACGCCGCCGCCACCCAGCGCCGGCGCCTCGAGTCGCGACCGATCGGACGCCGCGCCCGCGCGGTCCGGGTGCCGCTGCGACGCAACCCGGCGGGGGAGGGTTGGGCGCTCACCGCGCCGACGATCGACGTCGACACGGTGCTCCGCTCCGCGCGAGCGCTCGACCGCTACGGCCCGGACTTCTCCTACGGGCTGTCGATCGTCACCCGACGGGCGGTGAGCGCGGCCGCGCTCGTCGGCGGGCTCGGGACGCTCGCGGCGCTCGCCCAGTTCGCGCCGGCCCGCGACGCGCTGCTCAGGCTGAAGGACCCGGGCGACGGGCCGGACGAGGCGCGCCGCCGGCGCTCCTGGTTCACGGCCCGCTTCCTTGGCCGCGTCGGCGCCGAGCCCGAGCCGCGCGTCGTCTGCGAGGTGCGCGGCGGCGATCCGGGGTACGACGAGACCGCGAAGATGCTCGCGCAGTCGGCGCTCTGCCTCGCCCACGACGAGCTTCCGGAGACGCGCGGGATGGTGACGCCCGCGGTCGCGATGGGCCAGGCGCTCATCGACCGGCTCACCGCCGTCGGGATCGTCTTCGAGCAGCTGCGATGAGGGACCTGCGCGCCGCCGGCCACGCCGCGATCGACTGGGCCGCGGACTACCTCGAGCGCGTCGGTGAGCTGCCGGTGCTCGCGCCGGTCGCCCCGGGCGAGGTCCGCGGGCGACTTCCCGCCCATCCGCCCGAGCACCCGGAGCCGTTCGCCGACGTGCTGCGCGACATCGACGAGATCATCGTCCCCGGCACGACCCACTGGCAGCACCCGCGCTACTTCGCCTACTTCGCGGCCGCGAGCGCCCCGCCCGCGATCCTCGGCGAGCTCATCGCGGCGACGCTCAACTCGGTCGCGATCCTGTGGCGGACCGCGCCCGCCTCGACGGAGCTCGAGGGGCTCGTCGCCGACTGGGTGGCGGAGCTCATCGGGCTGCCCGCCGGGTGGCACGGCCACATCGAGGACTCGGCGTCGACCTCGACGTTCGCGGCGGCGATCGCCGCCCGCCGCGCGACCGGTCGGGACCTCATCGTCTGCTCCGAGCAGGCGCACTCGTCGGTCGCGAAGGCCGGGCGGATGCTCGGGATGCGCGTGCGCACCGTGCCGACCGACGATGAGTTCCGGCTGGACCCGGCGGAACTCGGCGACCTCGGCGAGGCGGCGATGGTCGTCGCGACCGTCGGCACGACCGCCTCGACCTCCGTCGACCCGGTGCCGGCGATCGCCGAGGCGTGCGAGCGGGCGGGCGCCTGGCTGCACGTCGACGCCGCGTACGCGGGCTCGGCGATGGTCTGCCCGGAGCTCCGCTGGGCGTTCTCCGGGGTCGAGCGGGCCGACTCGCTCGTGCTCAGCCCGCACAAGTGGATGCTCGTGCCGAACGACTGCTCGCTGCTCTACAGCCGCCGTCCCGAGGCCCTGCGAGCGGCGTTCAGCCTCGTTCCCGAGTATCTGCGCACGCCCGGCGCCGAGGACGCGCTCTCGCTCTCCGAGTACGGCCCCGCGCTCGGCCGCCGGTTCCGCTCGCTCAAGCTCTGGGCGGTGATCCGCTGCTACGGGCGAAGCGGGCTGCAGGCGCACATCCGCTCGGGAATCGCGCTGGCCGAGCGCTTCGAAGCGCTCGTCCGCGCCGAGCCGGGCTGGGAGGTGTGCGCGCCGCGGCCGTTCTCGGTCGTCTGCTTCCGCGCGCCCGGGGACGACGCGCGGGGCGAGGAGCTGCTGCGCCGGGTCAACGCGAGCGGCGAGATCTTCATCTCCCATGCCGTGCTGGCAGGGCGCTACGTGCTCCGGCTCGCCGTCGGCGGCATGCTCACGCGCGAGGCGGACATCGACCGCGCCTGGGCGAGGCTGCGCCGCGTCGAGTCGGAGCTCTGAGCGCGCCCGCGTCAGGGCGTCCGGAGCCCGCTCGCCTGGGCGGCGCGCCTCAGGCGGTCATCGCGCGTGGCCACCGCGTTCGCCTGGCTCACCGCCGCCGCGTGCAGGACGCAGCAGTCGGGCATCCGCAGTCCGGTTTCGACTCGGAGCCGGGCGAGGGTCGCGGCTGAGCCCCTGGGCAGCGGCACCTCGGCGATCTCGAGATCGGCGATCGCCTGCAGCGCCTCCTCGAGCCGTCCGGCGGCGACGGCGCCGACAAGGCATTCGGCGAGCGTGATCGTGCTCGCGGCGAGCTCGTCGGCCTCGGCGAGGATCTCCCGGGCCTCAGCCGCGTGCGGGTCTCGGGCGTCGAAGTGCGCGAGCAGGACGCTCGCGTCGACGATCGTCAGGTCGGCCACTCGCCGCGAAGGCGATCGAGGTAGCCGGTGCCGTAGATGCCACTGAACTGGCCGTGAGTGCGGTCGACGGCGGCGCGCCGGCGAGCGCGCTCACGTTCGCGGTCCGCGTCGATCGCGCGTTGCCCGGCCTCGACCAACCGCAGCAGCAGGCGGGTGCGAGAGCCCGCGTCCTGCGGCCAGCGCCGCGCGGCCGCGTCGAGAGCCGCCGCAAGCTCGTCGGTCTCGGTCAGGGTGTGACGCGGTCGCGTTGTCGGCACGGAGTGAGTGTAGCACCGGCGGCCCCGGTGCGGCACCACACGGTGGCGCATCCGCGCGGCGCCCACTACCGCAGCTGCGCGGAGCTCAGGCCGAGCAGCTGGCGGGCGACGATCAGGAGCTGGATCTGCTGGGTGCCCTCGAACAGGTCGAGGATCTTCGCGTCGCGGGCCCACTTCTCGAGCAGCTCTGCCTCGCCGAGCCCCGCCGCTCCGCACAGCGCGACGCAGCGCAGCGCGACGTCGGTGCCCATGCGCCCGGCCTTCGCCTTCGCCATCGAGGCCTGGAGCGAGTTCGGCATCCGGTTGTCGGCCATCCAGGCGGCCTGCAGCGCGAGCAGTCGCGCCGCCTCCCAGTCGGCCTCCATCGCGATGAACTCCGCGGCCGCCGCCGGCTGCAGGTGCGCCGGCCGGTCGTAGTCGATCTCGATGCCTCCCTCGGCGAGCAGCTCGCGCGTGCGCTCCAGGCAGGCGCGGGCGACGCCGACGGCCATCCCGGCGACGAGCGGCCGCGTGTTGTCGAACGTCTTCATGACGCCCGCGAAGCCCTGCCGGATCTCGGGGGAGCCGAGCAGGTTCTCCTTCGGCACGCGGCAGTCCTCGAGCACGAAGTTGGCGGTGTCCGAGGCGCGGATCCCGAGCTTGTGCTCGAGCCGGTCGAGCCTGAGGCCCGGGTTGTCACGCTCGACGACGAACGACTTGATCGCATCGCGGCCGGCGGAGCGGTCGAGCGTCGCCCACACGACGATCAGCTCGGCGCGGTCCCCGCTCGTCACGTAGATCTTCTCGCCGTTGAGGACGTACTCCTCGGTCGCCTCGTCGTAGACGGCGGTCGTGCGGATCGCGGCGGAGTCGGAGCCCGCCTCCGGCTCGGTGATCGCCATCGCCGCCCACTTGCCGCCGAAGCGGCGCATCTGCTCGTCGTCGGCGACCGCCGCGATCGCCGCCTGGCCAAGGCCCTGCCGCGGCATCGCGAGCAGCATCCCGACATCGCCCCAGCACATCTCGATCAGCCCGAGCAGCGTCGCCATGTTCGACCCGTTGCGGGTCGAGCCGTCGGATGGCGCTGAACCGGCGGACCCCTCTGAGCCGTCGCCGTCCGCGCCGGCCTCGGCGCGCGAGCCGGTCCCGGTCGCGCCGGCGCCGTTCATCTGGCCGCCCTCGCGCATGCCATCGATCACGGCGGCGAGCATGTCGAGCTCCTTCGGGCGCTCGTGCTCGGCGGTGTCGTAGCGGCGCGAGTTCGGGCGCAGCACCTCGGCCGCCGCCTGGTGGGCCTGGGCGATCAGCTGGTCGAACTTGCGCGGGATCTCGAGGTTGATCACGGGCGCTCCGACATCCCCGAAGTCCGGGTTTCGATCACGCGAGCAGCCCCCCCTCGATCACGCCGGCGACGCGCAGGTCGCGGTACCAGCGCTCGACCGGATGCTCCTTCGTGTAGCCGTGGCCGCCGAGCATCTGGACCGCGTCGGAGCCGATCCGCATGCCGCGCTCGGCGAGCAGGCGGCGGGCGAGCGCCACCTCCCGATGGAACGGCAGGCCCTGGTCGACACGGGCGGCCGCGCGGTAGGTCGCCAGCCGCAGGCCCTCGAGCTCGATCGCCATGTCGGCGACCGTGAACGCGACCCCCTGCCGGTGGGCGACCGGCTCGCCGAACGCCCGGCGGGACTTCACGTACTCGCTCACGTACTCGAGCGCCGCCCGGCCCGTCCCGAGCGCGAGCGCGCACCAGGCAAGCCGCCCGAGCGCCACGCAGTCCGCGTACGCCTCCGGCGCCCCCTCCGCGAGGAGCGCCCCGCGCGGCACGCTCACCTCGGACAGCTCGAGGCGCGCGGTGGCCGCGGCGCGGATGCCGATCCCCGGGTCGGGGGCGACGCTCAGCCCCTCGCTCCCGGGCTCGACGACGAACAGCCCGGGGGTCCCGGTCGGCAGCTGCGCGGCGACGACGAACAGCTCGGCGTCGGCGGCGCGCGGCACGAGCGCCTTGACGCCGTCGAGCACGTAGTCCGAGCCCTGCGCGCGAGCGCGCGTCGAGAGCGCGAACGGGTCGAACAGCGGCGCCGGCTCCATGAGCGCAAGCGAGGCCGCCGGCACGTCCTCGGAGACGAACGGGGGCAGGTAACGCGCCTGCTGGTCGGCGTCGCCCCACAGCGAGAGCGCGGTCGACACGGCGGCGGCGGCGAGGCAGGCGGCGGCGATCCCCATGTCGCCGCGGGCGAGCGCCTCGGCCATGAGGACGCTCGTCGTCGCCGAGCGCCGCTCGACCGCGCCGCCGAGCTCCTCGGGCACGGAGATCATCGTCAGGCCGAGCTCGTTCGCCTGGGCGAGCAGCTCCGGCGCTGCGGCGCCCGCCGCGTCGGCGTCGGAGGCGGCGGGGCGCAGACGGTCACGCGCGAACTCGCCGACGGCGTCGCGCAGCATCCGCTGCTCGTCATCGGGCGTGATGTCGAACAGCCGCGGCCCGCGCGCGAGCGGCTGGCGGGCCGGCCGCGCGAGCTTCTGCGCGGCGACGAACGTGCGGCCCGCTCGGGTCGCCGTGCGGGCGCCGCCGCGGCTGACGTCGCGCAGCAGCCGCTCGGCGGAGGACCGCCAGCCGAGGCGATCGAGCGCGTCGGAGGAGGCGACGCGGTTGAGCGCGCGCAGGCTCACCGCCATCGTCCGTTCCACGAGCGTCTGGGGCACGGCCGGGTACGGTAGCACGAATCGTTGTGACATCGATCGATGTGATCGTGTCCCACCGTTCATAATCGTGGGGGATGCGGGTCTTGATCGCCGAGGACGAGGTGCGGCTGGCGGACGCGATCGCCCGCGGGCTGCGCCGGCAGGGGATGGCGGTCGACCTCGCGGCCGACGGCGAGGCGGCCCTCGCGAAGGCGCGCGTCGTCCGCTACGACGTGCTCGTGCTCGACCGCGACCTGCCGCGGCTGCACGGTGATGAGGTCTGCCGCGTCGTGCGCCACGAGCGGCCGGAGGCCGGGATCCTCATGCTCACCGCCGCCGGCACGCTCCAGGACATGGTCGAGGGGCTCTCGCTCGGCGCCGACGACTACCTGGCGAAGCCGTTTCGCTTCGCCGAGCTCGTCGCCCGGATCCACGCGCTCGCCCGGCGGGCCGCGCCGAGCCGGCCGCCCGTGCTCCGGCACGGTGACATCGAGCTTGACCCGGCGCGGCGGCGGATCACGCGCGGTGGGGAGGAGGTCGCGCTCGCCCGCAAGGAGTTCGCGGTGCTGGAGACGCTGATGAGCGCCGGTGGCGCGACCGTGTCCGCCGAGCAGCTGCTCGAGCGGGTGTGGGACGAGCACGCCGACCCGTTCACGAACGTCGTGCGGATGACGATCATGACGCTGCGGCGCAAGCTCGGGGAGCCTCCGGTCGTGCAGACCGTGATCGGCGTCGGCTACCGGATGGCGTGATGGCACGGCTGCGCATGCCGCTCGCCCCCCGGCTGCGCGCCCACCGGCTGCGTGGGCGACCGCGGCGGACGATCCGCCTCAGGCTGACGGCGCTCTACGGCTCGGTGTTCCTGTTCTCGAGCGCGACCCTGCTCACGATCGGCTACCTCGTCGCGCGCTCGACGCTGCTCACCCGCCATCCGATGCTCGACGCCCTGCGCCGCCTCGGCTTTCATCCCCGCAGCGAGTACCACGGCTTCCGCCCGGGATCGCACAACGCCCGGCTCGTGCACGCGGTCGAGTTGAACATCGTCCGGGGCACACTGCACCGGCTGCTCGTCGAGTACGTGGTCGCGCTCCTGGCGACGACCGCGATCGCCGTCATCACGGGCTGGCTGCTCGCCGGACGGGCGCTCGCCCCGCTGCGCAGGATCACGGCCACCGCGCGCCGGGTCTCGGGCGAGAACCTCGGCGAGCGGATCGCCCTGCAGGGGCCCGACGACGAGCTCAAGGTGCTCGCGAACACGTTCGACCGGATGCTCGAGCGCCTCGATGGCGCGTTCGCCAGCCAGCGGCACTTCGTCGCGAGCGCCTCCCACGAGCTGCGCACACCGCTCGCGATCATGCGGACCGAGATCGACGTCGCGCTCGCCGACCCGGACGCCGGCGCCGTGGAGCTGCGCGCGATGGCCGAGGCGGTGCGCGAGACCGTCGATCGCTGCGAGAGCCTGATCGCCAGCCTCCTCGTGCTCGCGCGCAGCGAGGCGACGAGCGGCCGCAGGGAGCCGCTCGACCTCGCGGTGCTCGCCGCCGACTGCGTCACCGACCTGTCCGCGCCCGCGCGCGAGGCGCGCATCGAGGTGCGCACCGACCTGGCGGAGGCGTGGATCGACGGGGACCCGAGCCTGGTCGAGCGGATGGTCGCCAACCTGCTCGACAACGGCATCCGTCACAACGAGCCCGGCGGCTGGCTGTCGGTGAGCACCGAGATGCGCGAGCGCTCCGCGGTGCTCCGCGTCGCCAACGGCGGGCCGCCGATCGACCGGGCCGCGGCCGCCGGGCTCACCGAGCCGTTCCGGCGGCTCTCGCACTCGGTTCCCGGGTTCGGCCTCGGGCTGTCGATCGTGCGCGCGATCGCGGTCGCCCACGGCGGCGAGGCGGTGGTCGCGCCGCGGGCGCAGGGCGGCCTGGAGGTGACGGTCGCGCTCCCGGGGCGCACGCGTGCACCGCGGCCCCGGCCGCCGGCGGGCGACTCCGCGCCGCCTCCGCGCGGCACCGTGCCCCGCGCGCGGATCTGATCGCGCATACTGCGAGCGCATGACCCCCGAGCCGGTGTGGACGCCCTCGGCCGACGCCGTCGCGGCGGCGGCAATCACGCGCTACGCCGAGCGAATCGGCCGGGCGGGCGCCGGCTACGAGCAGCTCTGGCGCTGGTCGGTCGAGGATCTCGACGCGTTCTGGAGCTCGATCGTCGAGTCGTTCGCGCTCGACCTCGGCGCCGCGCCGGGGCCCGTGCTCGCCGACCGCTCGATGCCGGGAGCGGTGTGGTACCCCGGTGCGACGCTCAACTACGCCGCCCACGTGTTCCGCGCCCGGGAGCCCGACGCGGTCGCCATCCGTCACGCCTCCGAGGTCCGCGAGGGGCTCGGCGAGTGGACGTGGCGCCGCCTGCAGCGCGAGACGGCGCGGATCGCCGCCGGGCTGCGCGCCCTCGGGGTCGGCGTGGGGGACCGGGTGTGCGCGTACATGCCGAACATCCCCGAGACCGTCGCGGCGTTCCTCGCCTGCGCGTCGCTGGGGGCGGTGTGGTCCTCGGCGGCGCCGGAGTTCGGGGCGCGGAGCGTCGTCGACCGCTTCGCCCAGATCGAGCCGAAGGTGCTGCTCGCGATCGACGGCTACCGCTACGGCGGGCGCGACTTCGATCGCTCAGAGATCGTCGCCCGGATCGCGTCAAAGATCGGCGGCGGCGTGCGGACCGTGCGCTTCGGCTACCTCGACGGCTCCGGTTGGGAGGAGGGGTTCCTCGGGGCCGAGGACGCGTCGCTGACCTTTGCGCGGGTGCCGTTCGCCGCGCCGCTCTGGGTGCTCTTCAGCTCCGGCACGACCGGCCTGCCGAAGGCGATCGTCCACAGCCAGGGCGGGATGCTGCTCGAACAGGTCAAGCACCACCGCCTCCACCTCGACGCGCGCGCGGGCGACCGCGTGTTCTGGTTCACGACGACCGGCTGGATGATGTGGAACTTCCTCGTCGGGGTGCTGTTGACCGACGCCTCGATCGTGCTCTTCGACGGCAACCCCGGCCACCCGGGGCTGGGGCGGCTGTGGGATCTCGCCGAGGAGGCGGGCGTCACGTGCTTCGGCACGAGCGCCGCGTTCATCGCCGCGTGCCTGAAGGCGGGGGTGACGCCACGCGCCGGGCGCGACCTCTCAGCGCTGCGCGCCGTCGGCTCGACGGGCTCGCCGCTGTCCGCCGAGGGCTTTCGCTGGGTGTATGAGTCGGTCGGGCCCGACACGTGGCTGTTCTCGACCTCGGGCGGCACCGACGTGTGCACGGCGTTCGTCGTCGGCGTGCCGACGAAGCCCGTGTGGCTCGGCGAGCTCCAGGGCCGGGCGCTCGGCTGCGCGGTCGAGTCCTGGTCGCCGTCGGGCGAGCCGCTCGTCGGCGAGGTGGGCGAGCTCGTCATCACCGAGCCGATGCCCTCGATGCCGGTCGCGTTCTGGGGAGACGCCGACGGCTCGCGGCTGCGCGAGGCGTACTTCGAGATGTTCCCCGGCGTGTGGCGCCACGGCGACTGGATCGAGATCACCGACCGGGGGACGGCGATCATCACCGGCCGCTCGGACGCGACGATCAACCGCGGCGGCGTGCGGATGGGAACCGCGGAGATCTACAGCGCCGTGCTCGGCGTCGAGGAGGTCGTCGACGCGCTCGTGCTCGACCTGCCGCGCGAGGGCACCGACGGCTGGATGGAGCTGTTCGTCGTGCTCCGCCCCGGCGCCTCGCTCGACGATGCGCTCGTGGCCGAGATCCGCCGTCGCGTGCGTGAGGAGTGCTCGCCGCGCCACGTCCCGGACGAGATCCGCCGGATCGAGGCGGTGCCGCGGACGCTGTCGGGCAAGGTGCTCGAGGTGCCGGTCAAGCGGATCCTCACCGGCACGCCCGCATCCGAGGTCGTCTCCCGGGACTCGCTCGCCGACCCGGAGGCGCTCGACTACTTCGTGGAGCTGGCGAAGCAGCACGGGTGAGCGCCGGCGGGCGGGGGGCCGGTACCGGACGGCGGAACTGATTCGGCGCGAGCCCACCGTCGTACCCTGCTCTTATCGACTTCTTGACGAACTCTTTCGGGTTCCTCACCGCGTCGTGGTGGCATGGAGGTCGCAGGTCCGAGATCAAGCAGAGCATCCAGGAGATTCAGAGACAACCATGCGCAAATTGAGCCGGGGGATCCCCGCTGTCGGTGGCGCCCTCGCGGGCGCGTTGGTGATCGCCGCCTGCGGCGGCGGTCAGACGAAGACCGTGACGAGGACCGTCGCGCAGCCGAGCGGGGGCACGAGCGAGCCGACGTCGTTCGCCCACTCGGGCTCGACCGGGATGTCGATCAACCAGATCTACAAGCAGGACGCCCCCGGCGTCGTCGACATCTTCGTCCAGTCGAAGTCCGGCGGCTCGGGGAACAGCCTGTTCGGCGGTGGCGGCTCCTACAGCGAGGGGGAGGGTGCGGGCGTCGTCTACGACAAGCGGGGCTACATCCTCACCGACGAGCACGTCATCGCGAACGCGGTCAAGGTCGTCGTCACGTTCGAGAACGGCATGAAGGCGGCGGCGAAGGTGATCGGCTCCGACGCCTCCAGCGACGTCGGCGTGATCAAGGTGAGCGTGCCGAGCTCCGAGCTGCATCCGCTCAGGTTCGCCAACTCGAACAGCGCTCAGGTCGGCGACCCCGTCGTGGCGATCGGCAGCCCGTTCAGCCAGGCGTGGACGGTGACCTCCGGCATCGTCAGCCAGACGCAGCGGGCGATCGTGGCGCCGAACAAGTACCAGATCCCGGATGCGATCCAGACCGACGCGGCGATCAACCCGGGCAACTCGGGCGGGCCGCTGCTCAACGCCGACGGCGAGGTCCTCGGCCTCAACGACCAGATCGACACGAACACGCAGAGCCTCACCGGTGAGGGCCAGAACTCGGGCATCGGCTTCGCGACGCCGGCCAACGAGGACGTCCAGGTCGCCCGGGAGATCATCGCCGGCAAGACCGTCCAGCACGCCTACCTCGGCATCGGCCTGCAGAACCCCAATCCGCTCTCAACGACCCGGTCGAAGGGCGTCGCCATCCAGCACGTCGATCCGGGCAGTCCCTCGGCGAGGGCCGGCCTGCAGGTCAACGACGTGATCGAGCAGATCGACGGCACGCCGGTGACGAGCTACGAGCAGCTCATCTCGGTGATCGCGCGCGACCACCCGGGCCAGACGGTGACGCTCACGATCGTGCGCGACGGTCAGACGAAGCACGTCAAGCTGACGCTCGGCCAGCGCCCGCCCGGCATCGCGAGGTAGGAGGCCGCCGGCGGCTGATCGGCCGGCGAGGGCGCTCGCGCCTCGGCGGTCGGCCGGGGCGCCGACGCGCCCGGGGTGCCCGAGCGCCCACCGCCCGGGGTGCGCGAGCGCCCACCGCCCGGGGTGCGCGAGCGCCCCTCGGGCGGGTCGGGGTCATTTCCCGCGCCCGTTCAGCCCGGGTCGAGCTGGAGGGTGCGCTCCATGAGCTCGGTGTGGGCGCTCCGCGTCCGGCCGGTCCGCCGGGTCCAGCGGCGCTCGGAGTCCATCGTCCACGCGTACGTGTCGTCGGCCAGGCAGCGCTCGAGCGTGTCGGCGAGCTCGGCCTGAAGCTCGGGCGCGGTGATCGGAGTGAGCAGCTCGACGCGCGTGTCGAGGTTGCGCGGCATGAGGTCGGCCGAGCCGATGTAGTAGCGCGCCTCGCCGTGGCGGTGAAAGGAGTAGATGCGGCTGTGCTCCAGGAAGCGGCCGACGACCGAGACGACGCTGATCGACTCCGACACGCCCGGGACGCCCGGCACGAGCGAGCAGATGCCCCGCACGTTGAGCGCGATCGGGACGCCGGTCTGGGCGGCGCGGTAGAGGCCCTCGATCGTCTCCGGGTCGGTGAGCGAGTTCATCTTCATCGCGATCCGTGCCTCGTGGTCCCCCTCGGCGTAGGCCCGCGCGGTCGCCTCGATCTCCTGCAGCAGCGGCTCGCGCATCCACGTCGGGGCGACGAGCGTCTCGCGCGGCGGCGCCGGGTGGCCGTACCCGGTGAGCGTGTTGAACAGGTTCGCGACCTCCTCGCCGATCTCGTGGTCGGTCGTGAAGAACCCCCAGTCCTCGTAGAGCCGAGCGTTCTTCGCGTGGAAGTTGCCGGTCCCGATCATCACGTAGTTGCGCACCCCGTCGCGCTCGCGGCGGACGATGAGAATCGCCTTGGCGTGCGTCTTCAGCCCGGGGATGCCGTGCACGACGTGCGCGCCCGCCTCCTCCAGCGCGCGGGACCAGTGGATGTTGCGTCGCTCGTCGAAGCGCGCCTTGAGCTCGACCATGCAGACCGCCTGCTTGCCCTTCTCGGCGGCGGCGATGAGCGACGGGACGAGCGCGGAGTCGTCCGAGGTCCGGTACACGGTCATCTTGATCGCGAGCACGTTCGGGTCGTCGACCGCCTGGCTGACGAAGCGCTCGGCCGAGGCGGTGAACGACTCGTACGGGTAGTGGACGAGCACGTCGCCGGAGCGCATCATGGCGAACAGATCCGGGCCGTCGTCGCTCTGCGCCGACGCGCGGGCGGGGCCGATCCGCGAGACCGGGCTCCAGCTCGGCCAGCTGAGGTCCGGGCGGTCCTTCGCGCCGGCGATCTGGACGAGGTCTGAGAGGTCGAGCAGGCCCTCGACGTCGTAGACCTGGACCTCGTCGACGCCGAGCCAGTCGATCAGCGAGGTGCGGAGCGCCGGGTCCATCGTCGCGCCGACCTCGAGCCTGACGACCTCGCCGAAGCGCCGGCGGCGCAGCTCGTTCTCGACCGCCGCGAGCAGGTCGTCGGCCTCGTCGGAGATCTCGAAGTCGGCGTCGCGCGTCACCCGGAAGAAGTCGTGGCTGACGACGTCCATGCCGGGGAAGAGCGCGCCGAGATGCTCGGCGATGATGTCCTCGAGCGGCACGAACGTGTCCTTGTCGATCTCCACGAAGCGCGGCAGCACCTCCTTGGGCACCTTGACGCGCGCGTACGCCTCGTGGTCACCCTCGGGGTCATGCAGGCGCACGATCAGCGACAGCGACAGGTTCGAGATGTAGGGGAACGGGCGCCCGGCGCCGACCGCGAGCGGCGTGAGCACCGGGAAGATCTGCTCGCGGAAGTGGCGCTCGATCGCCTCGGGCGAGGCGCCGGACTCGCGGCAGGTCGTGATCCGGATCCCCTGGTCGGCGAGCCGCGGGCACACGACCTGGGAGAACTGGCGGGCGTGGCGGCGGTCCTGCTCCCGCACGATGTCGTGGATCTCCCGCAGCACCTCGGATGGGGAGAGGCCGTCCGGGCCGCGCGCGTCGATCCGCGCGTCGACCTGCTCGTTCACCCCGGCGACGCGGATCATGAAGAACTCGTCGAGGTTCGAGACGAAGATCGCGAGGAACCTCAGCCGCTCGAGCAGCGGCAGCGTCTCGTCCTCGGCGAGCTGCAGCACGCGGTCGTTGAACTGCAGCCAGGAGAGCTCGCGATTGACGAACAGCGACGGGTCGCGCAGCGAACGGGGCGCCTCCCCGGCCTCCGCGGCGCCGGGTTGCCGGACGCCCGCCTCCGCACCGCCGGCTTCCCGGACGCCCGCCTCCGCGGCGTGCTCCTCGTAGGTCTCGGTCACCGCGCCGGCACCCCGGCGGCGATCGCCGACAGCTCGGTGGGGCGCAGCAGCGTGATCAGCTCGCCCTTGGCCACGCCGGCGACACCGCCCTTCTTCATCCTCGCCTGCGCGCCCGTGAGCTCGTGCAACAGCAGCGTGAACGACGGATCGTGGCCGACGAGGAGCACATCGCCGCGCCCGGCGGTGAGCTCCTCGACGTCGACCGGCTGCCCCGACAGGCGCCGGTCGGTCTCGACCTCGACGCCGAGCTCCTGGCAGGCGAGCTCGGCCGTCTGGCGGGCACGGACCTTCGGGCTGGAGATGCAGGCGTCGATCGAGGCGCCGATCGCCCGGAGTGCCCGACCGGCGTCGGTTGCCTGGCGGACCCCGCGTTCGGTGAGCTCCCGCTCATCGTCCGGGATCCCGTCGGCCGCCTCGGCGTGGCGCAGAAGCCAGAGCATCGGCAGGAACCTTACCTGCAGAGCGCGCGATTCCGGCCCTCCGTGTGACCGTCGTGTGAACGCGGCGGTCAGCCGATGAGCAGCCGTCTGCCGAACACCCGCTCGAACGCCTCGTCGTCGCCGTAGCGCTCGACCGACCAGCGCGGCAGCGTGAGATCGCCGGCCGCCTGCAGATGGACCTCGACGCCGCCGGACTCATCCCCGCCGACCCGGAGCGCGACCTCGGAGACCGAGCCGTCGCGCCCGCGCTCCAGGTGCTCGGCGAGCCGCAACACGGTCGCGCAGCGGTCGAGCAGCGCCGCGTCACCGGGACGCACGAGCGAGGAGATCGCGCCGAGCTTCGGCACGCCCTTGCGGTGGTAGCGGGTCATCTGCGCGATCAGCGCCCGCTCGCGCGGGTCGAACCCCGGCAGCTCGGCCGACTCGATCAGGTAGCGCGAGTGCTTGTGATGGTCGTCGTAGGAGATCGTCATCCCGACGTCGTGGAGCATCGCCGCCGCCCATAGCAGATCGCGCTCGCCGGGCCGCGGATCGAACAGTCCGCCGGCGACGAGCGAATCGAACATCTGCAGCGCGAGGAGCGCGACGTGCCGGACGTGGGGGAGGTCCGACTCGTACTGGACCGCGAGGTTCTCGACGGCCGCGGCGCGCACGTCGCCGATCAGCGGGTCCTCGGGGCCGAGCAGGGTGCGGGCGAGGAACACCCCCTCGCGCAGGCCCGCCTCGGTCGCCTCGATCCCGGCAAAGCCGCCCTCCCGCACGACGGTCTCGATGACGAGCGCCGCGGCGAGGACGATGTCGCCGCGGCCCGGCTTGATCCCCGGCACGGTGCCGCGCTCGGTCGCGGGCAGCGCGGCGAGCGACTCGACGAGCTCGGAGAGCCGCGCGGCGCTCAGCACGTAGCCCTGGACGCCGAGGTCGATCGCGCCATCGGCGATCGCCGCGGCCGCCGCCAGGTTGCGGACCGCGCCGCCGAGCCCGACGAGCCGGTCGCCCGTCTCGCCCCGCCCGGTGAGCCAGCCGGCGCCCTCGCCGATCAGCTCCCGCGCGTACTGCCGCACCCGGGCGAGCTGCTTGCGCTTCGCCGGCTTCGTCGGGTCCTGCGTGAGGAGCCCCTCGGTGACCCGGACCGCTCCGAGCGGGAACGACGCCAGCTCGGCCGCCCGGCGGTCCCGCACCGAGATGAGCTGCAGTGAGCCGCCGCCGATCTCCAGCACCGCGCCGTCGCGCAGCGTCGTCGAGTTGACCGCGGCGACATAGCCGTAGTACGCCTCGGCGCGGGCGTCGAGGATCTCGACCTCGAGGCCGGTCCGCTCCCGCACGCGCGCAAGGAAGCTCCCGCCGTTCGACGCGTCCCGGATCGCGCTCGTCGCCACCACATGCACGTCTTCGTCGGCGATCCGGCCCGCCCGGCAGAAGCGCGAGAAGACGTCGAGCGTCTCCAGGCCACGGGCCATCGCCGCCTCCGAGAGCGAGCCCGTGGCCGCCATCCCGGCGCCGATCCGCACCGTCTCATAGAGCTCGTCGGTCCGCTTCCACCACGGGCCCTCGCCGTAGCTGAAGACGACGAGGCGCCACGAGTTCGAGCCGAGGTCGGCGATCGCCACCCGGTGAGGATCGGTCCCCTGCTGCCCGGAGGCGCGCGTCGATCGCCAGCTCATAGGACACAGATCATGAGCGGCGCCCCGGATGGCGCCGCGGCGGGGTCAGGACCGCACGTCGGACGGCGTCCGCGTCGGCCCGGCGGGCACGGCGAGGTCGTCGGTGACGAGGAAGCGCCACACCGCGCCGATGAACAGCAGCGTCACCATGATCGCCGAGGCGACGCACTCCTCGCAGATCTCATGGAGCGTGAACAGCTCCCGGTAGGTGAGGTAGCCGCTGAAGCAGACGCCGAACAGCGTCATCCCGACGAGCAGGATCCGCGTCTCATCCCGATCCGGGGCGAGCAGCGCCAGGAAGATCGCGATGTAGCCCGCGAGGCCGATGTCGGAGACGGGGAGCGGTCCGACCTTCGACCATACGGACGTCTGCACCTGGTAGCACGTGTTCCCGCCCTTGCTCGAGCAGACCGGCCGCGCGCCGGAATAGTGGACGTAGACGAGATAGATCGTGAGCAGGATCGCGAGCCCCGCGATCACAAGCATGACGCGGCGCAGCGTCGTGCTGCTCACGAGACCTGCTTGATCAGCTGCTGCAGGCTGGAGTACGGCAGGTACCCGCTGTACAGCTTGGACTGCTTCTTCGGGCCGGTGAACATGACCCCCGGCGTGCCCTGGATGTTGAGCGCGGTCGCGGACTTGATCTCGGACTGGACCTGGCCCGTGTACTTCGGGTTGAAGCGGTCGGTCGACCATTTCTTCATGTCGAGGCCCGGGATCTGCTTCGCGAGGCCCGTGAGGTAGGACGCGTTGACGTAGGGCGTCCCCTCCTTGCCCTGCTCGTGGTAGAAGAGCAGGATGTAGTTCCAGGCCTTCCCCTGGGCGCCCGCGGCGTAGGCGGCGTCCTGCTGGAGCGGGAAGATCTGCTGCCAGTCGCTCAGTTCGCGGCTCGCGGTCGGGAACGACTTGTAGTCGATCTTCACCGTCCCGCTCTTCACCTGGTTCTCGATCAGCTGGTTCTCGGGCCCGAGCGCGAAGTCCTTGCACACCGGGCACTGCAGATCGCCGTACTCGACCATCGTGACCTTCGCCTTCGGGTTGCCGAGCACCTCGCCGTGCTGCGGAATCCCGCTCAGCTCGGAGTTGACCTTCGCCGCGGTCGACTTCGCCTTCGCGGAGTGGAGCCCGACCGACGCGGTCGTGGTGCCGCCGCTCGTCGACACGATCACGACGACGACGACGGCGACGATCACGGCGACGAGCACGCCGCCGAGCATCTGCATGCGGCGGGTCCGCTGGGCCCGGGCCTGGGCCGCCTGCTCCTCGGCGAGCCGCCGCTGGCGGGCCGCCTCCTTCTGTTCCTTGCGAGAGGCCATGAGCGATCTGAAGCCCAGGGGACTCGGCCCCCGGGCGTCGTGCGCTCGAGGATATCGACCGCTTCCTTAGCCGAGCTTTAAGGGCGGCGATGGAAATCGACCACGTCGCGGAGGCGAAACGGGCGCTCCGTGCGTGTTAAAGAGTTGTGACCGAGGCCGTTCACGGCACGGCAACGTCGTCCGCGTCATCTATCGTGGCGGCCATGAACACCGGGCGCAGCGACGCGCGGACCGCGGACGCCGGAAGCGCACCTCGGGGGCAGGGCCGGCTCCGGCTCGCGGTCCTCGATCGCGATCCGGGCTTCATGCAGGTGCTCTCCAAGCGGCTCGACGCCCGCGGCTGCGAGTACCGGCCACTCGCCTCGCCACTCGGAACGGACGCGCTCGTGCCGATGCGGCTCAACGCGCTCGTCGTCGATCTCGCGATCCTCGGGCCGACCGGCTGGACGTACCTCGAGCAGGTCTGCGCCCGCATGCCGAGCCTGGCGGTGATCGTGTGCACCGGCCCCTCGTCGGTCGCCCAGCGCGTGCGCGGCCTGCGCCTCGGCGCGGACGCGTGGGTGACGAAGCCGTGCCACCCGGAGGAGCTGATCTCCGTGATCGAGGCCGCGACGCGGCGCCACCGGCGTGCGGAGATGCCGGCGATCGAGGCCTCCGAGGCGTTCGGTGAGCTGATCGTGCGGCCCGACCTCTACCAGGCGTACGTCGGCGAGCGGAGCCTCGAGCTCACCGCCCGTGAGTTCGAGATCCTGCAGCTGCTCTCCGGCTCTGACCGCGTGCTCCGCCGCGAGGAGATCTACGAGCGCGTCTGGGGCTACGCGATGGCGCACGGCGACCGCTCCGTCGACGTGTTCGTCCGCAAGCTGCGCCAGAAGCTGCGGGCCGGCTCGCCGGGTTGGAGCTACATCCACACGCACTTCGGCGTCGGCTACCGCTTCGCGCCCGAGCGTGAGGGCGAGGCCGCGCCGGCACCCGAGGCCGCCGAGGCTCCCGGGGCCGAGGCCGGGGCCGCCGCGCCCCGGGCCGAGGGCACGGCCGACGCCGAGAGGCGCGACGGCGTCCCCGCCGTCGCCGGCTGAGCGCCGTCGCCGGCTGAGCGCCCTCCACCGGTCGTCGCGCAACGATTTGTGTTGCGTTATGCTCCCGCCATGCCCGTGGCGACGTCGGAGAAGGTGGCGGCCCTGGCCCGCGACTTCGGCTCGGCCCGGCGCCTCGCCGAGCTGCTCGGCGTCAGCCCGGCCCAGATCACCCGGTGGCGGCGCGGCCAGGGGATCGACGACGCCAACGCAAGCCGCGTCGACCTGCTGGAGCTTGTGATGGCCAACCTGCTGCGCCTCTATCCGACCGATGCCGCCGAGCGCTGGCTGCTGGGGATGAATCCCGCCCTGGGGGGGCGCCGGCCGCTCGACCTGATTCGTCGCGGCCAGGGCCGCGACCTGCTCGACGCGATCGCCGCCGAGCGGGCCGGAAGCTTCTCGTGAGGCTGTGGCGGGTCCTGCCGTGGGACCCGTCCGCCTCCGTCGGCGCTCCCGGGCACGCGCTGTGGGTCCCGCGGGAGCTGCAGGGCGCCGCCCGCCATGACGCGCCGGAGCGCTACGGCTGCCTCTATCTCGCGGAGGCGGCGGAGTCGGCGGTGGCGGAGATGCTCGCGCCGTTTCGCGGCACCGGAGACCTGCGGTCCGAGCTGCTCGTCCGCTCCGGACGACGGCTCGCCCTGGCGGAGCTTGAGCTGGATCGCGAGGCGGCGCTCGTCGACCTTGACGATCCTGTCGTCCTGGCGGCGGAGGCCTTGCGTCCCTCGATCGTGGCGACCGCCCGGCGCCCGGCCACGCAGGCCTGCGCGGTGCGCCAATTCGAGCGCCACCCCGAAGCCGCCGGCCTGCGCTGGTGGTCCACCCTCGAGGCGCGCTGGATCAACGTCACGCTGTTCGACCGGGCGCTCCGCGCGCTGACCCTGCACCGGGTCCGGCCGCTTCGCGTCGACGACGCGCCGGTCGTCGCCGCCGCCGCTTTCCTCGGCCTGGCCTGAGTCCTGCGCGACCGGCCTGAGGCGTGGTGGCCCGCCGGGCCGGCAACAGCATCGCCACATCTCTTTCACAGCGCGGCCACAACTCGTTCGCCGGGCACGGTCAATCTCCGTCTCGACCTGATCACGAGAAGGGAATGACCGTGCCTAGACGACGTATCTGGACCATCGCGACCGCCGGCCTGTGTGCCGTGCTCGTCGCCGCCTGCGGCTCGAGCGCCAAGCACTCCTCGAGCAGCACGCACTCCGGCTCGAGCACGACCGGCTCGAGCGGCAGCTCGCTGGCGAGCGCCAAGCAGCTCGTGGGCGCGGGCTCCACGCTCGTGGCACCGCTCATGTCGCAGTGGGAGCCGACGTACGACCAGAAGTACGGCGTCGCCGTCACCTACGGCGCGATCGGCTCGGGCGGAGGGATCGAGTCGATCACCGGCCGCTCGGTGACGTTCGGCGCCTCCGACGCGCCGCTCACCCCCCAGCAGGCGGCTGCCTGCAAGGGCTGCCTCGAGATCCCGTGGGCGCTCGCCGCCACCGATGTCGCCTATCACGTCCAGGGCGTGCCGAACAACCTGAAGCTCACCGGCCCGGTGCTGGCGAAGATCTGGATGGGTCAGATCACCTCCTGGAACGACCCGGCGATCGCCAGGCTCAACCCCGGCGTCAAGCTGCCGGCGACGAAGATCGTCCCCGTCCACCGCACCGACGGCTCGGGCGACACGTTCGCGTTCACGAACTACCTCTCGCACGTCGATCCGGCGTTCAAATCGAAGATCGGCGTGGCCACGACCGTCAACTGGCCCGGCGGCGTCGGCGGCAAGGGCAACTCCGGCGTCGGCGGCGTGCTCCAGAGCACGAACGGCGCGATCGCCTACATCGCGATCGCCTACGTGCTCGAGAACAAGTTCGACTACGCGCTCGTCCAGAACGCCGCGGGCAGGTACCCGACGCCCGGGATCGCATCGATCTCGGCCGCGGCCAGGGCGGCCACCACGGTCCCGAAGGGCGGCACGCAGGGCATCTCGCTCGTCGACCCGCCGGCCTCTGCGGCGGGCGCGTACCCGATCTCGACGTTCACGTACGTGATCGTGCCGAAGCGGTCGAGCTCTCCGGCGGTCGCCGGCGCGCTGAGGAAGTTCATCGGCTGGGCGATCACCGCCGGCCAGGCGGACGGACCGAAGCTCGACTTCGCGCCGCTGCCCGCGGCGGTCGTGAGCGCCGACAAGGCGACGCTCGCGGAGCTGCGCTGACCGCGGACCGGCGTGGCGGGTCGCCCGGCGGCCCGCCACGCGCCGGCGCTCCGCTTTTCCTTCGCACTCGCATGTCAGCCACCACCCCGATTCCCTCCCGCCGGTTCGCCGGCGCCCGCGTGCCGCTGTCGGATCGCATCGGCGAGCCGGCCTTCAGGGCGCTGTGCGCGCTCGCCGCAGCGGTCGCGGTCGGCACGCTCGTGTGGATCGCGGAGACGGTCTTCGACCACTCCGGCACCGCATTCTCGACGTTCGGGCTCGGGTTCCTCGGACACACGACCTGGGACCCGGTCAAGAACCATTTCGGGGCGGCGGCCTTCCTGTACGGCACGTTCGTCTCCTCGCTGCTCGCGCTGCTCATCGCCACGCCGGCCGCGATCCTCATCGCGATCTACCTCACCGAGCTCGCCCCCCGGATCGTCCGCCGGCCGGTCGCGATGCTCGTCGAGCTCCTCGCCGCGATCCCGAGCGTGATCCTCGGCCTGTGGGGGATCATCGTGCTCGGCCCGTTCCTCACCGGCCACCTCGAGCCGTTCCTGCGCTCGTTCCTGAGCTGGATCCCGCTGTTCTCCGGAGCGTCCTCGTCGGGCTACTCGATGCTCAACGCGGTGCTCATCCTCACGATCATGATCCTGCCGATCATCACCGCTCTCACCCGCGAGATCTTCGCCACGACCGCCGGCGACCTGAAGGAGGGCGCCTACGCGCTCGGCGCCACCCGCTGGGAGATGATCCGGATGACGGTGCTCCCGATCGCGCGGCCGGGGATCGTCGGCGCCGCCGTGCTCGGCCTCGGTCGCGCGTTCGGCGAGGCGATCGCGGTGACCCAGGTGATCGGCAACGCGACCCAGATCCAGGCGTCGCTGTTCCAGCCCGCCGGCACGCTCGCGGCGCAGATCGCCTCCTCCTACCAGAGCGCGAACCCCGGCCTCGGCCAGTCCTCGCTCATCTACCTGGCCGCGATCCTGCTCGTGCTCTCGCTGATCGTCAACATCGGGGCGCGGCTCATCGTGCGCCGCTTCCAGAGGGGCCGCTGATGTCCGCGCTCGCCCAGCCCGCCCCCGGCTCCCGGCTGCACGCCGATCGCCGCTACCGCCGTCGCAGACTGCTCAGCCGCGCCGTCGAGGGGATCTCGACGCTCGCCGCGGCGCTCGCGGTCGCGGTGCTCGCGCTCGTGATCGTGTCCGTCGCGCTCAGGGCCGCGCCCGCGATCAACCTCGACTTCTTCACGAAGGACCCGGCGCCGTTCGGGGCGCCCGGCGGCGGCATCCGCGACATGATCGTCGGCTCGGCGATCCTCGTGGGGATCGCGAGCGCGATCGCGATCCCGCTCGGCATCCTCGTCGCGATCTACACCACCGAGTTCGCGGGGCACCGGGTGGCGACGACCATCCGCTTTGCGCTCGACATCCTCAACGGGGTGCCGACGATCGTCGTCGGCATCTTCATCTACGGCCTGCTCGTGATCGGCCGCACGCAGAGCGGCTGGGCGGGCGCGCTCGCCCTCTCGGTCGTCGAGCTGCCGATCGTCGCGCGCTCGGCGCAGGAGGTGCTCGGCCTCGTCCCCCGCGCCCTGCACGAGGCGGGGCTCGCGCTCGGGCTGCGGCGCTGGCGCATCGTGCTCCGCATCGTGCTGCCGACCGCCGCCGGCGGCCTGCTCACCGGAGCGGTGCTCGGCGTCGCCCGGGTCGCGGGGGAGACCGCTCCGCTGCTCTTCACCACGTCGATCTTCTCGACGTTCGGCACGCCGACGAACCCCGGCGAGGCGCTCCCGAACATCCCCGTCGAGATCTTCAGCCTGTCCGAATCCCCGAGCCCGCAGGACCACGCCCGGGCCTGGGCCGCGGCGCTCGTGCTCGTCGGCTTCGTGCTCATCGTGAGCATCGTCGCCCGCACGTTCAACGAGCGCAGCCGCCGCCGGCTCGGGTCATGAACCACCGACCAGGAGCGACCTCGCGATGCCCGAATCCCAGCTCGACACCGCCCGGGACCAGGGCGGAGCCGATCCCGCCTCCTCGCCGTCCGTCCCGCCCGCGCGCCCGTCGGGGAGCGGCTCCCGTGCCGCGTCGGCCCCCGGGGGGTCTTTGCCGCTGCCGCCGGCGGCGGGCCACACCGTCACGCTCGAGCGGCTGAACGCCTACTACGGCGGACGGCGCACGATCCGGGACGTCGATCTCACGTTCGCGCCAAACGAGGTGACCGCGCTGATCGGACCGTCCGGGTCGGGCAAGTCGACCGTCGTGCGCTGCATCAACCGCATGCACGAGGAGATCCCGGCCGCCCGCGCCGAGGGTCGAGTCCTGCTCGACGGGGAGGACGTCTACGGGCCCGGAGTCGACGTCACGACCGTGCGCCGGGTGATCGGCATGGTGTTTCAGAAGCCGAACCCGTTCCCGACCATGTCGATCTTCGACAACGTCGCGGCCGGCCTCAGGCTCGCCGGGGTCCGCGGCGGCGAGATGCGCGAGCGGGTGCATCAGGCGCTGCGGGCCGTCGGCCTGTGGGACGAGGTGTCGGACCGGCTCGGCTCGCCGGGCGTCGGGCTCTCCGGCGGTCAGCAGCAGCGCCTCTGCATCGCGCGCACGATCGCGGTCGAGCCGGAGGTGATCCTCATGGACGAGCCGTGCTCGGCGCTCGACCCGATCGCGACGCTCAAGATCGAGGAGCTGATCGACGAGCTGAAGGTCCGGTACACGATCGTGATCGTCACCCACAACATGCAGCAGGCGGCGCGGGTCGCCGACTCGACGGCGTTCCTGCTCGACGGCGAGCTCGTTGAGCACGCGCCGACCGAGGAGATCTTCACCAACCCGAAGGACGAGCGCACCGAGCGCTACGTGACCGGGAAGTTCGGCTAGGTGGCCCCTCCCATGAGCACGCCCGCATTCGAGGCGCGTCCGGCGGCGGCAGTCGGCGTCCTCGGACGCTCGATGTGCCAGGGGCACACCTTCGGACCAACGGCTTCGCCGTCGGTGCCCGCGTCCTTGACTGACACCACCAGCCGCACCTCTCGGTGCGCACGTGCCCACGGGAGTGACCACTAATGCAGGAGACGCGCCACCAGTTCCACGAGGACCTCAAGGCGACCGAGCTGCAGGTGCTCGGCGGCGTCGACATCGTCGTCGAGCAGCTCGACCGCGCGCTTCGGGCGGTCGCCCGCCAGGACGTCGAGCTGGCGGGGCTCGTCGTCGCCGACGACGATCGCGTCGACGGCCGCTACCTCGAGGTCCACCAGGGGATCCTCTCGCTGCTCGCCCGCCAGGCTCCGGTCGCCGGTGACCTGCGGATCGTCGCCGCGCTGCTGCACGTCGTGCGCTGCATGGAGCGGATGGGCGACCAGTGCGTGAACATCGCCAAGCTCGTACCGCTCTCCGGCCGCGAGACGCCGAGCGACGCGCGGCTGCTCGACGAGATCGAGGAGATGGGCCGGCTCGCGCAGTCGCAGCTCGCGCAGGCGCGCGACGCGCTCGCCACGCGCGACGTGGCGCTCACCCGCGCGGTCGTCTCCGGGGACGCCGAGATCAACCGGCTCAATCGCCTCGTCTTTCGCCGCGCCGTGGAGATCGGCGACGAGCCCGAGCTGCGCGAATGGGGGATGTACATGATCCTCGTCGCCCGCTGCCTGGAGCGGATCGGCGACAACGCCGTCGAGATCGCCGAGCAGGTCGTGTTCGTCGTCACCGGACTGTTCCGCGAGCTCGATCCCTCGCCGCCCTGGGAGGTCGGCGTCTGATCATGCTCGAGGCCGGGGTGGAGGAGCTCGTCGTCGGTCCGCTGCGGATCCTGCCAAAGGAGCATCTCGTCCGGGCGCGGGGACGGGTGCTCATGCTCTCGACCCGAGAGCTGGCGTTGCTCATCGAGCTCGCCCGCTGCGAGGATCACATCGTCCGGCGTGAGGATCTGTATGAGCGCGTCTGGCGGCGGCCGATGCGCACGCGCGACCGCTCGGTCGACGTCTACGTGCGCAAGCTCCGGGTCAAGCTCGAGGAGGCGCTCCCCGAGTGGCGATTCATCCACACGCACTTCGGGCTCGGCTACCGGCTCAGTCCCGAGCGGCGCGGCCACGCTCGCCAAAGCTCGTAGTGTTGAGGCATGGGCGCCTCCGTCCACCGCTTTCGCGAGGACCTCAAGGGCCTCGAGGCTCAGGTCGTCGGCGGCCTCGATCTCGTCGTCTCCCAGCTCGACCGCGCCCAGGAGGCGCTCGGCTACCAGGACGTCGAGCTCGCCCAGATCGTCGTTGCCGACGACCGGAAGCTCGACCGCCGCTACGGCGAGGTCTACCACGGCGCGCTTGAGCTGCTCGCCCGTCCGGCGCCCGGCCCGGAGGAGCTGCGGCTCATCACCGCGCTCCTGCACATCGTGCGCTGCATGGAGCGGATGGGCGACCAGTGCGTGAACATCGCCACGCTCGTGCCGCTCTCCGGCCACGAGGCCCCGAAGGACAAGGAGATCCTCGACGCGGTCGAGAAGATGAGCCTGCTCGCCCGCTCCCAGGTCGTTCAGGCCCGCGACGTGCTCCGGCTGCGCGAGATCGAGGTCGCGGGCTGCCTCGCCCCCCAGGACGCCGAGATCAACCGGCTCAACCGCGCGATCTTCCAGCGTGCGGTCGAGATCGGCGACGACTTCGAGATGCGCGAGTGGGCGATGTTCATGATCCTCGTTGCTCGCTGCCTGGAGCGGATCGGCGACAACACCGTCGACATCGGGGAGCAGGTCGTGTTCGTCGTCACCGGACGCCTGCGCGAGATGAACGCGACCGAGCCGGTCAGCGGCGGACCGACCGGCTGACCGTGCTCGACCGCCTGTTCGAGCCGCTCGCGGTCGGGCCGGTGACGCTGCCGGGGCGGATCGCCTCGACGTCGCACCAGACGACGCTCGTCGCGCGCCATCTCCCGACCGAGGACTTCATCGCCTACCAGGCGGCCCGCGCCCGCGGCGGCACGGCGCTCATCATCATGGAGGCGGTCGCGGTCGCGCCGTCGGGTCTGCTCACCGCCCACACGCTCGCCGGCTATGAGCGGGCGATCCTCGACGGCTATCGGCGGGTGCGCGCGGCGGTCGCAGCGCACGGCTGCAAGCTGTTCGTCCAGCTCTTCCACGGCGGGCGCGAGGTGATCGCCTCGGCACCGCGGCCCGAGATCGTGTCCTCGAGCGCGCGGCCGAGCCAGCGCTTCCAGACCGAGCCGCGAGCGCTGTCGACGGGTGAGGTCGAGGAGCTGATCGCGGGGTATGGGCGCTGCGCCGAGCTCGCGGCCGCCGCCGGCCTTGACGGGATCGAGGTCACCGCCGCGCACGGCTACCTCGCCGAGCAGTTCTTCGATCCCGCTGTGAACGACCGCGAGGACCGCTTCGGCGAGCCGGCGGTCTTTGTCCGCGAGGCCCTTCGGGTGGTCCGCGACCGCGCGCCCGGCGTCGCCGTCGGCGTCCGCCTGAGCGCCGACTCGGCCCCCGCACGGGCGATCGTGGGCGAGCTGGAGGGCCTCGTCGACTACGTCCACGTCGCGGTCGGCAATTCGGCGAGCGTCGCCCGCTGCGCGGGAATCGTGCCCCCGCCGCCCGCGCCGCGCAACCTGATCGCCGAGCTCACCGCCCCGTTCCGGATCGGCGCGCCGCTGCTTGCGACGACGCGGATCGTCGAGCCCGCCGACGCGGCCGCGCTTCTCGTGCGTGGGGACGCGGACGCGGTCGGGATGACGCGCGCATTGATCGCCGATCCGCAGCTGCCGGCCAAGGCGCGAGCCGGCGCGCTCGGTGAGATCCGCCGCTGCGTCGGCTGCAACGCCTGCATCGCCCACTACCACGCCGAGACCCCGATCCGCTGCGCGGTCAACCCCCGCACCGGGCGCGAGCGGTCGCTCGGTCCGCCCGAGCCGGCGGAGTCGCCCGGCCGCGTCGTCGTCGTCGGCGCCGGGCCCGCCGGGCTGTTCGCCGCCGGCGAGGCCGCGGTCGCCGGACACGAGGTGATCCTGCTCGAGCGCGAAGATCGGATTGGTGGCCAGATCGCGCTCGCGGGCCGCGCCCCCGGCCACCGCGAGCTCGCGGACACGCTGCTCACCGACTGCGCGCGAACGCTCGAGCGGACCGGCGTGTCGCTGCGTCGCGGGGTCGCTGCCGACGCGGACGCCGTGGCCGCGCTTGATCCGACGCTCGTCGTGCTCGCGACCGGCGCGCGGCCGTTCGTGCCCGGGGTGGAGCTCCGCGACGCCGACGTGCTGCAGGCGTTCGACGTGCTGGCGGGCGCGCGGCCTGAGAACGGGCCGGTGGTCGTCACCGACCTCGTGGGCGACGCCGTCGGCCTCGACTGCGCCGAGTTGCTGGCGGCCGAGGGATTCGAGGTGACGGTCGTGGCGGCCGCTCCGGCGGCGGGCCAGCGCCTGCACCAGTATGAGCGCAACGGCTACCTGGCGCGCCTCGCGCGGGCCGGCGTGACCGTGACGCCGGGCCTGGAGCTCGCCGGCGCGGCCGGCGGCACGGTGCGGCTGCGCAACATCTACGCCCCGGAGCTGTCGAGCGAGCTGACCGCCGCGGCGCTCGTGCTGGCGCTCGGGCGGGTGCCGGAGCGCGCCCTTGCTCCCGAGCTGGAGGCACGCGGCCTGCCCTGGGTCGCGGCGGGCGACTGCCGCTCGCCGCGTGGCCTCGAGGAGGCCGTGTTGGAGGGGACGCTCGCGGTCGCGGGCAGCCGTATCCTCGGCGGCGATGGCGGCGGCACGGTCAAAGCGCAAGCGGCGGGGCTCCGGAACGGGGCCGCGAGCGGTCCCCTCGACCCGGCGTGAGGAGCGGGCCGCCCGGGAGGCGGAGGCGCGCGAGCGTCGGCGCGCGAGCCGCGACCTCGGGCGGGTCGGCGAGCGGCCGCGCGGGCTGTTCGGCGGCGTCCCGGTCTCCGAGGTCGCGATCCTCGCGGGGATGATCGTCGCGGTCGTCGGCTTCGTGCAGACGGCGCACGCGACGATCATCATCGGACTTGTCGTCTGCGCGCTCGGCGTCGTCGAGGTGACTGGCCGCGAGCACTTCAGCGGCTACCGCTCGCATACGACGCTGCTCGCCGCGGTGCCGACCGTCGCGCTCGAGGCAATCGTCGTCGCCGTGTTCGGCGACCCGAGCGACCGCGCCTGGCTGCTGCTCGTCATGGTGCCGGTGTTCGCGCTGCTGTTCTTCGCGCTCCGCCAGCGCTTCCGGACCGCCCGCCAGGCGCGGGCCGCCCGGGCGGCGCGCGGCGCCGCTCCGCGCGCGGGTTGACGGGCGCCTCAGACGTTGAGCGAGTCGACCGCGCCCGGCGCGGCGGCGTGCTCTCCGGTGTCGTCGGGCGGCGAGGCGGGCAGCGCGAGCGAAAACACCGCCCCGCCGTCCGGCGCGTTGGCGACCGAGGCCTGCCCGCCGTGCTGCTCGGTCACCTGGCGGACGATCGCGAGGCCGAGGCCCGACCCCTGGCTGCCGCGCGAGTTCGTGCCCCGGTAGAAGCGGTCGAACAGGTAGGGGAGGTCCTCCTCGGCCACGCCGGAGCCATGGTCGCGCACGGTGACGCCGTCCGGCCCGGCGTGCACCTCGACCGTGCCCCGCGGCGGCGAGTGCCGGGCGGCATTGTCGAGCAGGTTGTTCACCGCGCGCTCCAGGCGCTCGGCCACGCCGTCGAGTCGCGCCGGGTGCAGGTCGGCGATGAAACGGAGCGTCGGCGCGTTGCGGTGCGCGCGCTCGAGGCAGCCGGCGACGATCCGGTCGAGCCGGACGTCCTCGGCGTCCGCGCCCGGCTCGTCACCGCGCGCGAGCTCGATCAGGTCGTTGACGAGCGTCGAGAGCTCCTCGGACTGCTCGACGACGTCGCGGAGCATCTCCCGGCGCTCGAGCGGCTCGAGGTCCGGCGTCTCGAGCAGGATCTCGATGTTCGTGCGCAGGCTCGTCACCGGTGTGCGCAGCTCGTGCGAGGCGTCGGCGACGAGCTGGCGCTGCGCGCGCACCGAGTCGTCGAGCGCGGCCCGCGAGCGCTGCAGGCGGTCGAGCATCGCGTTGAAGCGCGTGGCGAGCTGCCCCACCTCGTCGTCGGCGTGGACCTTGAGGCGCTGTGAGAGGTCGTCGGTCTCGCCGATGTAGGCGGCGGTCGCCGCCACCTCGTTGAGCGGCTTGAGCACGCGGCGGCTCGCCATCCGGCCGAGCAGGCCGGCGACGACGACTCCCGCCGCGAGCACGAGGAAGAGGATGAGGCGCAGATCGCGCAGCACAGTGTCGACGCCGTTGAGCGGGCGGGCGAGTTGGACCGCGCCGTTGACCGGGGGCGCCCCCGGCTGAAGCTGGATCCGCGGGGCGCCGAACGTGAGCAGCCGCAGATGGCTCGTGCCGACGGTGACGTCGCGGACCTCGGTGCCGTTGCCGGTCGCGGCGATGCGCTGCGCCTCGGAGTCGACGGGCAGGGGCAGGTTCCCGGACAGACGCGTCGTCTGCCCGTCGCCGAGCACGACCTGCTGGTATTGCGCGGGTCCCCCGGCGCTCGCCGAGATCACCGGCAACTGCTGGCCGAGACTGATCTCGTGCTTCTCGATCGCCGTCTTCTGCGCGTACAGCGAGTCGGTCACCTGGCCGAGCAGCTGGCTGCGCACGACGGCATAGCAGGCCGCGACCGCGATGAAGATCGCCACCCCGACGGAGGCGGCGGCGATGATCGACAGACGTCGGCGGAGGGCCATGCCGCCCCGGAATTCAGTCCTTGAGGACGTAACCGACCCCGCGCACCGTGTGCAGGAGTCGCGGCTCGCCGCCGGCCTCGGTCTTGCGCCGCAGGTAGCCCATGTAGACGCCGAGCGCGTTCGAGGTCGGTCCGAAGTCGTAGCCCCACACGTTCTCGAAGATCGTCGAGCGCGTGAGCACCTGCCGGGGATGGCGCAGGAACAGCTCGAGCAGCAGGAACTCGGTCTTGGAGAGGTCGATCACGCGATCGCCGCGGCGGACCTCGTGGGCGATCGGGTCGAGGCTGAGGTCGGCGTAGCGGAGCACCTCGCCCCCGGCCGCCCCGTCTCCCGCACGCCGCAGCAGCGCCCGCAGCCGCGCCTGCAGCTCGCGCAGCGCGAACGGCTTGACGAGGTAGTCGTCGGCGCCGACGTCGAGGCCCTCGAC
>Ga0070737_10000545_pt1 | contig 75671 bp, 66 predicted proteins | sample Coa_R1_10_FD_66438 | JGI IMG/M metagenome (GOLD analysis project Ga0070737, IMG submission 66438) | Surface soil microbial communities from Centralia Pennsylvania, which are recovering from an underground coalmine fire - Coalmine... | ecosystem: Environmental > Terrestrial > Soil > Unclassified...
TGGCGAAGGCGAAGCTCGCCGGCGCCGGCCAAATCGCGCAACGCAAGTCAGCCCAACGGAGAAGGTAGATTGTCCCCTCGCCCATTCACGTCCAGCATCCCCAAGGCCTTGCTCGATTCGGTGCAGGCCGGGACGATGCGATATATGTACAAGGGCATTCCCACCTTGAAGAATCCCTTCGACCTTGCCCTTTACACACGCCTGCTCTGGGACGTGAAGCCGAGAACCCTGATCGAGATTGGATCTTACAAGGGCGGAAGCGCGATTTGGTTCGCCGATCAGATGCGGTCGATGGGGATCGATGGCCGCATCTTCTCCTTGGATATCATCGCGGTGCAAGATGTCTCCGATCCCATCGTTTCCTTCATGACGTCGGACAGTCTGGCCTCTGCGATGCCGCGGGACTGGCTGAATGGCCTGCCCCGGCCAATGATGGTGATCGAGGACTCCGCGCATACTTTCGAGCATACACTTTCTGTCCTGCGCCATTTCGCGGATGTCATGCGGCCGGGGGAGTATCTCATCGTTGAAGATGCCATCGTGACTCCGATGGGCATTGAATTCGACGGCGGCCTGAATGGCGGCCCTGCCCTGGCGATTCAGCAATTTCTGAGCGGCCGGACGGACTTCGCCATTGACCCAGAGCTTTGCGATTATTTCGGATTCAATGTCACTTACAACGTCAATGGATACTTGAAAAAGGTGATCTCATAGGCTGGCAGCATCACGGGCAGCCGAGCGGCTGGTTATGCTGGCTGATTGCATTGGCTGAATCATCGACACCGTGCTTCCACGCGATGTAGCCGGCTTCGGCATTCGGATCGATTCCGTGCTTTCTCAAGAATTGGTAGAAGGTCCCCGAGGCGACGTCTGTCGAACGGGCGTGCTTGGCAAGGACGTCTCCGATCAATGCGATCTTGTTTCCATATCGCTTCCGCACCTGCGCGCTCAGAAGGAAATCGATCCCCCACCCGCTGATACCTTCCTTGAAAACCCAGCCGAGATCCGTGAGCGCCCGGCGCGAGACAGCCGGCATCATGATTTCAATGGAAGAGAGCGGACAAAGCGTTTGGCCTTCTGGAGGGTGTTTGATGATGTCCCAGTAGCAGCTCGAATCGGCTGTCAGGGACGCTTGGACGAGATCGAGATTGTGCTCCTTCATGGCCTCAAATAGCCGCATGACCCCCATGCGATCGATCTCGACATCATCGTCCAGGAAAAGAACAGCCTCATATCTTTCGAAGAGGTCAGGCCGCTCTTCGAGAATTTTCCGGATGGCGGTCGTTTTCGTGCCCGTTTGGAGGAGAACATAATCAGCGGCGGGAGGCCATGCTTCCGCCCCATCGTAATAATTGAGCATCAAATCAAACCCGCGAGGCCCGTCCAGCAGCTCCGAGTGGTAGCCTTCGGAAGCCTGAATAAATACAAGGAATGGGGATGCCGGGCGCGCGGGCGCCCGTTCCACGCGCAAGTCTATTCTCTCATAGAACTTGTCCTGGCGCTTGCGCAGTTCCTGCGCATTGAGCGGAACACACTCCGTTTTGTTCGTTAAAGCTTCGTAGAGAACAATCTTGATGTCGGGATGGCCGCGGCCAGCCGTGTGCGTGAAGAAGCCAATATCGAAATGCGGCGCCGGATCTCTGCCTTCGAACAAGCCCTTATGCCAGAAATGGAGAAAAGGATGGCTGAATTCTTCGTTCCAATCGGGATTTTGGGCGCAATACCATTGATGATCGAAATATTCCGATGGCGAGGGAGTCGAGGGTGAATTCGATCCTAGATATTCCGCGAATGCCGAGGTTTTGCTGTTTCCTAACCGTGAAGTTTTGTAATATTCCGGGTCAAAAAAAGCATTCGGCCGGTATCCCCGGCGCTCTCCTATCAAAAGATAATGAAGTAATGCGATCCGGTGAGCGGTGGAATCTTTCAAATAATCATTCTTATAGCAATAAGGTTGAAAAACTCCGAGTTTCTCGACATAAAAGAAGTCCCGAAACACGATAAGTGGCAACATAGGTAAATAAGAAAACCGTGCCATAAACATGATCATGGTTCAGATCTAAGCATAGTGCATGTCACTTCCGGCACACGATCACTTCAGTATATTCTCCTATAATGCCGTGCGTCGGATCCCAGAAACGGATGATTCTGACGTCGAACGGGACCCATTGTGCTATCTGTTTTGAAATATCGTAGCCGTAATAATGCGTAACGAGCGACCCTTTTTCATCGATTGGATTGCCATGATATTCCGGAGTGGCAGTTAGATGATTGATGGAGCCGTCTGAGTTTAGCACGGCCAAAGTTCTTTGCGCCTCGACCAAATCCTTTCTGATGGGAACCGTATGTAAATAATACCCCCCCTTTTTTAAGGTGCGATAGATTTCAGAGTATGCCCTATGCGGATGGAAAACATGTTCCATTACATCGAGCGATATAACGAGATCAAATGCTTCGTCTTTAAATGTCTGATCCTCTAGATTTTCATTGCGAAACCCGTTCACTATCGTTCCGAACGGTTCATGCGGAAAATAATGAGACGCTATGTAATGTGGCGCCTCTTGAGCCATCCGTGCCTGTAATCCTCGCGGGACGGGCGAACTCTCGTGAATGGAGAGCGCTCTCCAATCCGGCAGAAGTTCCTTCAACACGAGGGCAAGGGCGCGTTCCCTCACCACCGAACCGCAATTCGGGCAGATGAGATGATCACGAAACCACTCATTGCTGCTTGTAAAAATCTGGGCAGTTTCACAGCAAGGACAGAATCCATCGTGTTTGTACTCGAAGAGTGTCAACTCACGTCCTTTTGCCCGCTAGCCTCTGGAAACAATTTTCTTTGCAAAGCCCACGGCCCCAAAACTCGTGGCCGGCACCCGTTTCACATCACACTTCCACATGTTGTTTGAGCCACTCCGCTGTCAGCGCTATCCCCTGTTGCATGGTCATTCGCGGCATCCATCCAGTATGGGATGAGATTTTGTTGACACAAAGCACGTTTCTTTTTACATCGATATGCCTCGCCTCGGAATATTTCACGCTGACCTGCCTTTTCAATATCTCGCTGACAATATCGACCACCTGATTGATAGACCAGCCAACTCCTGTAGCTACATTATATATTTCACTCGTTTTTCCGCTCGTGGCTGCTGCCAGAATCCCCCCAACAGCATCAGTGATAAAAATATAATCCCGTACATTTGTCCCGTCTCCCCATATCTCCACGGTGTCCTTTCTGAGAGCCTTGTACACCAAGGCAGCGATGATACCTTGCCCGGTTAGCGGGTATTGCCAGGGGCCATAAGGATTGGCTGGCCGGACCACTACATAATCGAGGCCGTAGAGTCTGCCGTAGAGGGCAAAATAATGCTCGATCGCAAGCTTGACAGCTCCATAAGAACAAATTGGATTTGTGCGGCTCGATTCGGCAATTTGGTCATCTTCATTCTGTCCGTAAACTGTGCCACCCGAAGAAAGAAAGATCCATCGCAACCCGCGCGATTTGGTTTCTTCCAGATAACGGACGGTAGTCACGAGATCGCGATTAACTTCATCTGCAGCGAGCGCTGTACTGGCCGACGGCCGGCATGAGCTGACAAGGTGGAAAACCAACGCGTTATCAAGCTCTCGAAGGAGTTCAACAGGAATCCCAGTGAAGTCGCCGACGATGGTCCTTGCTGTTTTTGGCCAGTGCGGGGAGACAAAGCGGTCAAAGCAGACTACCTCAAAACCTTCTGCGTCCAGGACGTTAGCTAGGCTTATCCCGATAAATCCTGCCGCCCCCAACACTACGCCCTTACCGTATTTTGCGCCGGATACCACGCCATTGCCTCAGCTTTTCGTTGATATCTCGAAATTTTCATGCAGATATTCGATATATGCTTTCGCCTTGGCAAGAGCTTCGCCGGACGGCGCGCTCAGCGATTGGGCACGTTCTTGCAACTCGCAAACTTCCTTCAGATGATTGGCAACATCAAGGGCGCTGGTCACGCTTTTCGTGTGACGGCGATGATAGTTCAACGATTTTTCATTGTAACACAGCCTGCCCCGCAAAAGGACATGTAGATAAACCAGCCAGTCTCCCGCGACTTTGTATCTGAACAGGTCGTCACCGATGTCTGCGATGCTTTGTTCGAGCGCATCGCGGCGGAACAGAACGGCGCTAACGTTAGGAATCGTGTTCTTAACTGATAAGCATTCACTAATCTCTTTATACCCGTCATTCACGTAGCTTGCACACCACCGGTCCGAGACGTCTTTGGTATATTCCAGATAATTCTCCGCTAATACCTTACCATTTTCGTCGATTTGTTTGGATTGGCTGAAGGCCAATACTATATTGGGGTCGCCGAAGCAGGGTGTAAGCTCGCGAAGGAAATGAATGTCGGCAACGTCATCCGCTTCTGCGATCCATATCAAGTCTCCCTTCGAGCAGGCGAGCCCTTTCTGCCATTGGTGAAACACCGAGCCAGAATTGCACTTGTTGACAATCAATTGGCCCTCATAACAAGTGCGCTCAAAATAGTCCTCAATGACTTCCACGCTTTTGTCGGTGGAAGCATCGTCAAGTACGATCACCTCATAAACTGGAAAGGTTTGGTGAAAAATGCTATCGAGCCTTTTGGAAATATGCCGTTCGTAATTATAATTGGGAACAATAACGGAAACGCGCGGGTAACCTTTGAGATTGTAAAGCAGATCAAGCGTATATTGTTGAAGAGACGGAACACTGGATCGCGCTTCACTTTCCGTTCTGGCGAGCAGTTCGCATAGGCAGCGAGCGAAATCAGCTGTATCCGGATAACTTGCAAGGCGGCCTCCGTGTTCAACAATGAACTCGCCTGCACCGGTTACGCCATCGAAGGCGACCGCAGGCACACCGACCTCCGCGGATTCGAGCACCACATTTGGGAATGGGTCCTCGCGTGAAGGCAGCGCATAGGCCGAGGCAGCTGCGTAGTATGCCATAGGCTCACGGTCAAAATCGACGAATAGGACCCGTCCTTCAAGCCCAAGCTGCTGGATACGCAGATTGACTTTTTGTTCCATTTCCGGAGGTCCGTTGCCAACCCAAATAAATGTGGTCTTAGGGCGTTCAGCCACTACATGTGCGGCGATTTCAACGAACAGATCAGGACCTTTACGTAAATCTGCATAGGCGATACTGAGAACTATTTGCGTATCCGGCGGCAAACCATGCTTCTCGCAGATTATGTGGTGTGCCTCTGCATTGCGATTCTTGTAGGGGTTTTTCCGTAATAAGCCTTGGTGGCGGATGACGACCTTTTCGTCACTGACGGGAGCGATTTCGTTAAAGCGTTGACGCACCAGCTTCGCCGGGAAGACGACTTTATCGGCAAGGCTGGCGATCGCCGCGGCATTAACTTCCTGCCGCATCTCGTGAATAATTCCCGGCAACTCGTGAATAAGGCTCAGTACGCGAAAGCCAAGACTTTTCAACTCCGATACAATGCTTCCACTGACCACTGTGCTCGTGATTGCATCCTGCGTGCCTTCCTCCCTGAGACCGGCAAGAAAATTCTGGATACCTGACGCGCCTGCTTCCTTAGCATTGATCATACGGCCGATGAGAGCGAACTCGCTTTCTAACTTGCCGCCATCGAGGGCAATAATGGCCACTTTAAAGCCGTCGACTTTCAACTGCTTCGCAATTTCGAGGATTAGAAATTGCGCACCATTCGCGTGACAGTCGTGGGTCACAAGTAAAATTGACGGGTCATGCTGGTGTTCAGCGCTGCAGACGGCATCGCGAGTGGCCTGGAGATAGGCGTAGCCGTAGCGCTTATCGGGCTCCAAATAGGCACCCTCTCCCCACTCATTCCAAGCGTTGACAAAGATTAGCTGTTCATCTGGATTGGCGTGCCGGTGCTTGGTGTCGCGAATAGCGTTGTTCAGCCACCGTTGGTAGAGCGTCGGCGTGCTATTGACGAATATCGTGGCACCATTTTTCCTGCGCGCTGTATTATCCCAAGCAGGGCACACACTGCGAAATAGCTTGTATTTAGGCTGCTGATAGTTCTCGCTCCGGTCAACAAATTCTCGCCAATCATAAATGGTAGAATTGCTGTTATTACTAAGCGAAGGGAATCTATCATTTATGCTCGGACCAACAGACATGTTTGGCGGAAATTCGATGGCAGCATCGAAGCCGTATTCGGCTGGATCAACCTTCTCGAAGGACTGCGTGTAGCAAAGATAGATTTCGCCGACGCCGCTGCTGCGGCACCAGGCGCGCCACCTCTTTACCGTCTCTTTTGGCGACGGAAGCAGCATCGGACGATAGATAATAAGCAATGGCTTGCCATTCACCCGAATGTAACGTGAATCAGCCATGTAGCGGGAAACGTATTGAATAAAGGCGAGATCATCCTTTGGCGAATGACGCTGGGCAATAAGAATTTCGCTTTCAAGACCGTCCCACCGCCGCGTCCAGTTTTCGTTTGCCCAGCAAAGGCAAAAGGGTAAATCAAGAGTGTTATCCTGAAGATACGTTTCAAGAGGACTTTCCAATAAGCGCTTGCCGCCGAACCAATAAAAATAGAAGCAAAATCCCTCGACGCCGTAGAGTTTTGCCAATTCGATTTGGCGCCGTTGTACCTCTGAATTCAATAGGTTGTAGTATCCAAGTTCGTCAGGTATGCGCGGCTGATAATGGCCTTTGAACTGTGGCTGAGCGGCGCGTACGTTCGTCCATTCGGTGAAGCCTTCTCCCCACCAGGCATCATTTTCTGGGATGGTGTGAAACTGCGGCAAGTAGAAGCAGATGAGTTTGGCCCGCTTTTTATTTACCGGGCTACCCTTGCACAACGGAACATATCTGGTGCCGGGCGGTTCGGTTTCAGTGGGGACTAACACACTTGATACTTGCGGTGCTGGTGCCGAGTTTACCTTGGATTCTCTGGGTAAGAAAAGCGCGCGCACCGAGCGGATCTGTTTGTCGATCCACATACCGAGACGCCACCATCCTGACGCGTTGATGCGATCGAGATGATATAAATACTCTTTGATTTGTGCATCCCTGGCAGCGATTGCCTCGTATAGCCGATTTAGATCAGCTTCAAAACCTTTCTTCGAAAGCGTGAGATCCGTTTCCAATTCCGCGAGCCGCGCGTCCCTTTCCGCAAGCTGGACATTTTGCTCTGTGAGCAACAAGCGCACCGAAAGTCCTTTGCCGAGAGCCGTATAAGCTGCTCGAATTTGACCAGCCTCCTCAACAGAACTCTCGAACAGCGGCGCGAGCGCCGCTGGCGGCTCGCCTATCGCCAAGACGCCAAGGCCGTAACAGTGAAAGAACTGAAATGACGGGCGGCTCGCTGATAATTCCTTAAAGAATTCCCACACGCCGAAGCCGCGTTCTCGAACGCTGGTATCGTGAAAAAGCACAATAGCGTTATCTGACAATTTCGGCTGCCAGGTCTCAAAATCGTGCTTCACATCCTTATAAAAATGGCGGCCGTCGATGTGGAGGAGGTCAATTGAGCAGTCTTCGAAATTTTGAACTGCTTCATCGAAAGTCGAACGGATCAACCGTGAGAAAGCCGCGTATTTCTTTGTATTCTGTTCCGCGACAGCTTGAAACACATCCTCGCCGTAGAAACCGGCATGCTCGTCGCCCTGCCAGCTATCCACAGCGTAAGCAGCCGTGCCAAGCCCAAGCCGCTCTATGGCCTGACAAAAGGCAAAATAAGAATAGCCATAATGGGTGCCAAGCTCAACGAAGCATCGAGGCCGCAGGACATCAGAAATCCAGAAAGCAAACGGCGCGTGCTCAATCCACGCGGATTGGCAGATATAATCGGGACTCCAGAACGAAGCAGGAGACAGGAATCGCAAGAGCGTCACTCGCAAACTTGATGGTCTCGTGAAACCTTTCTTATCGTGAACTTCCAGCCAAGACAAATCTCTGCATTCATGTGAAGAAGCATGGCCTCCCCAGAAACGCGAAAGCATCCGTAACGTGAAAGCGTCTAAAAAAGGCGAGGATGGACATCATGCACACACGCCAGCTGGCCCAGACAGGTCTGACCGGAAGGGAAATTTGACAGCGGAGAATGGTTCAGCGTGCAGCGCCCGGCCAGCCCAGGCCGGCCAGCTTCTGGCAAAATTGTGTCAAAACATATGTTAGGACGCATCTCGATGCAAAATCCCGTTCCTCAAGCAAATTCGGATAGGGATCTGCGGCTTTTTTATGAAAGTCTCAAAGGCGTCTTCCAACGCCGCGCTTCGTACTCTGCAAGGGGTTGCGTTACCCCTAAATTGAAGTAGAAATAAACCTGACGGAAAAAATCTCTGGTGATGAGAATTCAGATGCAAGGTTCAGAGGCGCCTGATCTTAGCGTACTCATGAATTATGAGTACGAACTCGACCCGGCGGGTGATAACGCGCTGGCGTATGTTCTGGAGCTCGCTGGATCGCACAAGAAAATATTGGAGGCTGGAGCCGGGGCTGGAATGATTACAAAGCATCTCGTCAAAACAAAGGGGTGCGATGTTGTCGCGTTGGAAATCAACCCTGCTTCCGTTGAAAAGTTGAAGTCTTATGCTGGCCGGGTCTACGCTCTTGACCTCAATGATTCAAATTGGACGAAGAGTCTGGAGAGTGAAGGCAAATTCGATACGATCATTGCTGCGGACGTGCTGGAACATCTTTATGATCCCTGGACGGTGCTAAGGAGCATGAGGAGGCTGCTTAACGAGGCCGGCACGATTGTCTTATCTTTGCCTCACGCCGCACATTGCACAATCATGTCCTGTCTTTTCGAGGAAGATTTCCATTACGGAGAATGGGGCCTCCTTGATAAGACACATATCCGCTTCTTTGGTCTCCACAATATCCACAGCTTGCATGCAAGCGCCGGCCTAGCCATTACGGACGCCCGCTTCGTGATGCGGCGTCCCGAGGAAACCGAATTCGCGGAGCGATGGGCCCGGCTTCCATTAAACGTCCAGGCTGCGCTTTCATCCAACCCGCATGGACATGTCTACCAGGTGGTTACGCGTGCAAGGCCCATTGAAAATGTCTCGGCGCCGGTGAACCTCTTTGAGGCGTCGGTTCGCTGGAATCCTTCCGCTCATGCCTCATTCTCGTAAGAGGCGTCTCTCATAAGAGACGGCATCACAAGCCTGCGCGTGAGCACAGCATTTCTGAGTAATATAGATGCCGGTTTCTACACTTGCGGGGTGAATTTCGTTGCTGACCCACGATAGCGCCATATCTCATCCGGATGCCAAGGTCAGGGATACGGCTAGTAAAATCAAGCTGATAGCGTTCTACCTCACGCAGTTTCACCCGATTCCGGAAAATGATCTTTGGTGGGGACGAGGGTTCACAGAATGGACCAATGTCACCAAGGCACAACCGATGTTTCGCGGCCATTATCAGCCGCACCTGCCAGCAGATTTTGGCTTTTATGACTTGCGTGTCGGTGAAACGCGCAGGGACCAGATCGTAATGGCGAAAAAATACGGGATCGACGGTTTCTGCTATTACTATTACTGGTTTTCCGGCAAGCGATTGCTCGAAAGGCCGCTCGATGACATGCTCGCCGATCCAGACAGCGACATGCCCTTCTGCCTCTGCTGGGCCAATGAAAACTGGACTCGCCGGTGGGATGCCGCAGAGCACGAGATTCTGATTGCTCAAAAATATGGCCCTGACGACGATCTGAACTTTATCAAGAGCTTGATCCCCTATTTCCGTGATCCCCGCTACATCCGGTTCGAAGGCGCGCCCTTACTAATCGTTTACCGGCCTCAGCATCTTCCAGACGCAAGAAGAAGCGCCCAAATCTGGCGTGATTATTGCCGGAGTGTTGGAATTCAAAAGCTGCAAATATATTGTGCGTTCACACATGGCAATTGGAACTATGAACAGTTCGGCTTCGATGGAGGTGTAGAATTTCCGCCTCACAACCTTGGCAGCCAGAACCTCCGCGATCTTCTCGATTGCACGGAAGGTTACGAAGGGAAAGTACTCGACTACCCGGAATTTGCGGAACTCTATCTTGCACGTGACTACAGCGCTTTTAACGCATTCCGAACGGTGTTTCCTTCCTGGGACAACAGCCCAAGATCCGGGCGGCTTGGCACAGCTTTTTTGAACGGCACGCCTGAAAACTACGAGTACTGGTTATCTCGCGCCATAGAGCGCACCAAAATCGAGTATCCAGAACAGGAGCGCTTTGTCTTCATCAATGCCTGGAATGAATGGGCAGAAGGATGCCATCTCGAACCAGACAGAAAATATGGACACAAATTCCTAGAGGCCACAACACGAGCGAAACAAGGACAATCATCTCTTTCGAATTGGACACACGCCGGTATTCCGGCAGAGCTGAAGGCATCGGCAAAAGTTCACGCCGGTGTTTCCTTCGAGATTGAGAGCGCGGAGAGAAAGAAGCCTGTCTCGAGATTCCGAAGCGCCTTGGAAGACTCTTCAGCTTTTTTCTTTCCGAAGCTCAAGGCGCAAAGAGATCTATTGATCACTCAACGAGACGAACTGATAGCCCGGAATAATTTGCTGGTCGCTCAATATGAAAAGCTAGGTATGCAAAGAGATTTGCTTATCTCTCAACGTGACGAACTCACAGCACACAGAGATTCGCTTATCTTTCAACTCGACAGCCTGGCAACAGAGCGGGACGCCCTCAAATCTCAAAGGGCTGATCTCACGGCGCAAAGGGATTCTTTGATTGCGGAAGCCGCAGCCCTGTCGTCTGCCGCCGCCGAGCGTGACCGGCTTGCCTTACAACTCGCCGGCCTCGCTGGCACCGGCAGCGCGGGCATAGCCAGCGTGGCTTCGCTATCAAGAAGCATAGAAGCCTTAAGAGCTCTTTATCTTGATCTCATGGAAGCGACATTGATAGGGGCCATATACGAAGATCCACCCATTCCTATCTTCGATTGGAAGGAATTCGATCCGAATGTGCGCAACCGTGGGTTTGACTGGCCAAAAAACGCGTTCTCCATGATTGGCGCCGCCCGCATGCGGAATTTTCGCGTGCTTATAGAGCGCATCATCTCGAACAAGATTCCAGGCGACATCGTTGAAACCGGGGTATGGCGCGGCGGCGCTAGCATTCTCGCACGCGCAGTTCTCGCGGCCTATGGCATCCAGGACCGGCGTGTGATTCTCGCGGACTCCTTTGAGGGCCTGCCGCCTCCCGACAAGGACCGGTATCCTGCCGATGCTGGGTCACTGTTTCATCAGTACCCGGAACTCGCCGTTTCCGAGGACAAAGTGCGCAGCAATTTCGAGAAGTTCGGTCTCTTCGACGAGCAAGTCATCCTGCTGAAAGGCTGGTTCAAGAATACCATGCCGCTCGTTCCATCCGATCAAATCGCCATTCTGCGCCTTGATGGCGACCTATACGAGTCAACAATACTTCCTCTGACGCATCTCTATGACAAGGTACCGGCCGGAGGCTGGATCATCGTCGACGATTATGAATGTGTTCCTGCTTGCAAGCTAGCCGTCCAAGATTTCCTGTCGGAGCGCGGCCTCGCGCCGGATATCCGGCCAATCGATGGAGTTGGTGTCTTCTTCGAGAAGACAGCGCCGTAAGTCTTGCTCAGCTCTCACCTCGGAACATTCAAGATGACACAGGGCGAATCTAAAAGCGGGAAGACCGATTACTTCTGCGTAAATCCTTTTCTTGAGATCAATGTCACACCTGCTGGTTCGGTCAGAGCATGCTGCGCCTTCTTCCCCTTCGTCGCTCAGGAAGGCCGCACCATGTCAGTTTACGAGCATACCGTTGAAGAAATATGGAATTCGGAGGACATGCGAACTGTCCGCCGGAAGCTGACAAATGGGGAGCCGGTGAAGCAGTGCTCCTACTGCTACAATCAGGAGAAGACAGGCGCGCGAAGCATCAGGATGGACGCGGTTCGCGCCTGGGAAACCGGATGGCTCAATCCGAGAGGCGAGACGGTCGAGGATATCAAAGCCAAGGCGCGTGCCAATGACTTCCGCATTCCCGATGGACCAGAATGGCTGGATTTAGACGTTGGCAATCTTTGCAATCTGAAATGCAGAATGTGCCATGGGTTGTCTAGCTCGAGCATTGACAGCGATCCTGTACATTCGCGATGGACCTCCCGTGATTTTGATTTTGAAATACCGGCGCGCTGGCAGGGAAACGCAATGTCCGTTGCTCCGCGGCACGTTCTGGGAGTCGAATATGATGGAATTCCCCATCCCGATCGTTCAAGCTCGCCCGCGGCGGCGTGGATTCAGGGCGCGGCCACAATCCACCTAAAAATGCCTGGAGAACAAATCTCTCACATTCAAGTCAGATTCCGGAGGGCAGACTCGGAGGCAAGCCCGCTGGAAATTTCTGTGAATGGCGTTCCAGTCTATCGCGGAGAGCTGTGCGGAACATCATTTGACCAGACTATCGAACTTCCAGATCACATCGTGCAGGAAGATGATTTCACGCTGAGGATCGAAAGTCCCGCAAGGGCTGGCATTGAAGATGTGAAATTACTCAGGAAAGAGAAGGGAACAAGCAAGCTTCGCAGCCGCTTTCCCAGCGGGAAACAATGGTTTCAGGATGATGAATTCCTTAGCAAAGATCTTCTCTACAAAGTCCACAATGTCACCAGGCTGAATTTCGTTGGCGGTGAACCTCTGCTTATCAAAGAGGTTCGCTCAATCATGAAGCAGATCATCTCCCGCAATGTTGCAAAAAATATAACCTTATCCATGACCACAAATGGTACGGTTGCGGTGGACGATGAATGGCGCGATCTAGCAGCGCAGTTCAAAGCTGTGGATATAGCCGTTAGCCTTGATGGCTTCGCTGCTCTCAATGACTACATCCGCTATCCGTCCCGATGGGAGTTGATCGGACCGAATATCAAGCGTTTGCAGCTCATTCAAAAAGCCAATATCTACGGATATATGACCGTTCAGGCCTACAACATGCTCCATGTTCCAGCTCTCGCGCAGTATTGCGAGGAAATGGATATGGACCTCCGGTTCCATTTCTTGGAAAGCCCACCCCGCTTGAGCTGTCTTGCCATGCCGCGCGAGGCCCGAATCACGGCCGCGCAAAAGATCCGCAATTTCGCGATGGGCAATGCGCAATGTTCAACCCCGCGCGTTCGCCGCAAGCTGGACATCAGGGAGACCTTGCTTGAGCTTGCTTCCATATTGGAGGAAAACGATAAACCAGCCGATCCCAAGCTTCTTAATGATTTTATGATCTTTACCAATGATCTCGATGCAGACCGCGGACAAGATTTTGCTTCCGTGAATGCGGAACTTAAAGATCTTATCGTACGGTATGGAGCACCTTGGAATACCCAAAGATCACAACCAAAGGTTCTCTTGTAATATACCGACAGAAGAATACCGGCACTCTGATTGATTTCAACAAGTGCCAGATCTCAATCAAAACAGAAAGGCCATGAGCACTTCAACGATCGGAAGCAGCTCATGGCCCAAAGCGCTGGGGCTCACCCTTACATCTTATTAATGGGCGAGAATGGCGAGCAGCAAAAGCGCAACGATGTTGGTGATCTTGATCGCCGGATTAACGGCAGGACCTGCGGTATCCTTGTAAGGATCGCCGACGGTGTCACCGGTCACCGCAGCCTTGTGCGCATCATCACCCTTGAAATGTTTGACGCCGCGCTTGTCGAGGAAGCCTTCCTCGATGCTCTTTTTGGCATTGTCCCAGGCACCGCCGCCCGATGTCATCGAAACGGCCACGAATAGCCCATTGACGATGACGCCGAGGAGCGAGGCGCCCAAGGCCGAGAAGGCAGAAGCCTTGGAACCGGAAACCAAGAGGATGCCATAGTAAACGACAAGCGGCGCGAGCACCGGCAGCAGCGAAGGCACGATCATCTCCCGGATTGCCGCCCTGGTCAGCAGATCGACCGCCCGGCCATAGTCCGGACGTTCTGTCCCTTTCATGATGTGGGGATGTTCGTGGAACTGGCGCCTGACCTCGATGACGATCGAACCTGCCGCACGTCCGACCGCAGTCATTGCGATGCCGCCAAAGAGGTAAGGAATCATGCCGCCAAAGATCAGCCCGGCGACGACATAGGGATTTGCTATGTCAAATGAGACGGTGCCGATCCCCTTGAAATAGGGAAAAGCATCCGGGTTGGACGCGAAATACTCGAGATCATGGCTGTAAGCGTTGAAAAGCACAAGGGCGCCAAGGCCAGCCGAGCCGATCGCATAGCCCTTGGTCACCGCTTTCGTCGTATTGCCCACGGCGTCGAGCGCATCGGTTGAACGCCGCACTTCTTCGGGCAAGCCCGACATTTCGGCGATGCCGCCCGCATTGTCGGTCACGGGCCCGAAGGCATCGAGCGCAACGATCATTCCGGCAAGGCCGAGCATAGTTGTGACCGCGATCGCTGTCCCGAAGAGTCCGGCGAGCTCAGTGGTCGCTATGATGCCGCCGATGATGACCAGCGCTGGCAATGCAGTGGCTTCCAGCGAGACGGCAAGGCCCTGGATGACATTCGTGCCATGCCCGGTAACCGAGGCCTCGGCAATCGAGAGAACGGGACGCTTACCAGTGCCCGTGTAATACTCGGTTATAACGACGATGAGGCCCGTGACCAAAAGACCGATGATGCCGCAGAAGAATAGCTCCAGGCCTCCGATGGGAGCCCCGTTAGCAGTGCCAATGGTTCCCCAGCCGACAGTGAGGCTGGTCGCCGCGGCAAGGCCTCCAATCGAAAGGACTCCGGCCGCAATGAGGCCCTTATATAAGGCGCCCATGATCGAATTGCCGGCCCCGAGCCTCACGAAATAGGTGCCTGCGATCGATGTGATGAGGCATGCGGCGCAGATTGCGAGCGGATAGAGCATGGCAGCATCAAGCACCGGCTGGCCCCCGAAGAAGATCGAGGCAAGCACCATGGTGGCGACAACCGTCACGGCATAGGTTTCGAACAGGTCGGCCGCCATGCCGGCGCAATCGCCAACATTGTCGCCGACATTATCGGCGATCGTCGCCGGGTTGCGGGGGTCATCCTCTGGGATCTCGGCTTCAACCTTGCCAACAAGGTCGGCACCAACATCGGCACCCTTGGTGAAAATACCGCCGCCGAGGCGGGCGAAAATCGAAATCAGTGACCCGCCGAATCCGAGCGCCACGAGAGCGTCGACCGTCTCCCTGCTGTTCACGGCATAGCCAAGCGGCCCAGTGAGAACATAGAAATATACCGATACGCCAAGGAGAGCGAGCCCGGCGACCAGGAGACCAGTAACGGCACCAGACTTGAAGGAAATATCCAGCCCCTCGGCGAGCGACCGGCTCGCGGCCTGCGCGGTGCGGACATTGGCGCGCACAGAGACATTCATGCCGATGAACCCTGCGGCACCCGACAGCACAGCTCCGATCAGAAATCCTATGGCGATCGGCCAGGAAATGAGAAACCCAAAGCCCGCGAAAATAATGGCGCCAACCGCGGCGATTGTGGTGTACTGGCGTTTCAGATAAGCTTGTGCACCTTCGGCGATCGCTCCCGCGATCTCCTGCATTTTCTGCGAGCCGGGATCGGCAGCCAATAGCCTTAACGATGTTATTATGCCATAGGCGACGGCTAAAAGACCGGCAAAAATCACGCCCCAAACGAAATTCATATGTTGCCACCTTGAATGGTTGGTTTAAGGGAGTCGGCGAGGCTTCGGCTCGCATCCTGCTGATGACCTATACAGAAACCGCTGCACTGCGCAATTGCGCTTTGCGGGGGCTTGCAGAGATCCCATGCCTTTTTTCTAAAAATGCCGGAAAGAAGGCCGCGCGAAGATCAAGGCCCGCCCTTCCCTATCCTTGAACACAGGCGGTATTTCCCCCTGCTCGGCCGTGCCAACTGCGCGCACGGGAACACCCGCGGCCTTGGCCTTGGTCTCGAAAGCTTCGCTTTCCGAAGGCGGCACGGCGCAAATGAGTTCGTAATCGTCACCCCCGGTAAGAATAGGCTCCAGCAGAAGGGGCGACCGCTGGACAAGCCTTAACGCGGCTGAAGAGAGAGGGATGTCGGCGGCCATGATCCTGGCTGTCATCCCGGTAAGTTTCAGCATCTTCTCAAGATCGCCCGCAAGCCCGTCCGAAATGTCCATCGCCGCATGTGCATGGGCGCGAAGCGCCTCGCGCAAACAAAGGCGCGGCTGTGGCAGAAGGTAGCGTTCCGCGAGATAAGCAGCATCGGCCTGGCTGATACGCTTCGCCCACGGCTCCGAGCGAACCGGATCGAGCCGCAGTTTTAGGCCAAGCGCCGCGTCTCCAATCGTCCCGCTGACATAAAGGAGGTCGCCCGCCGCGACACCCTTGCGCGGCACAAGCTTTTGCTCCGGGACAGCGCCGAGCGCCGTGATCGATATCACGAGCGGACCAGGACTCTTGACAGTATCGCCCCCAAGGAGCGGGCATTTATAGGCCGCAGCGTCCTCGCGGAGGCCCTGCGCGAAGCCTGCGAGCCAATCGGCCGTCAAATCTTCCGGGAGCGCAAGGCCCAGGAGAAAACCCCGCGGTTCCGCACCCTTGGCGGCGAGATCAGAAAGATTGACCCGCAAGGCTTTTCGGGCAACCGCACCGGGAGGATCATCCGGAAAAAAATGCACACCGGCGGCCAGCATATCTGTTGTCGCGACGATATCTTGGCCTGGCATCTCTGGGAGAATTGCGGCATCATCGCGCAGACCGAGGCCTCCCGGCGCCGCCAGGGGAGCAAAAAAAGTCGCGATTAATTCGTCTTCCGATGGACGCGGCATCGATTTCTGAACTCAGGGGCGAGGTTCGAACTCCGCCGGGCGGAATTGGCGTGCCAGAGTGTCGAGGACCGCATTGATCATCCCTGATTCTTCCGCGCCAAAAAATGCGCCTGCAACGTCGACATATTCCTTGATGGAAACCCTTGCCGGAATGTCGGCACGCTTCTGCAATTCATAAGTGCCGGCTCGCAAAATTGCCCGCATGACAGAGTCGATCCGCGCTAAAGGCCAGTTTGCTGCCAGAGTCTTGTCGATCACCCTGTCGATCGGGCCTTGAGAGGAGACGACACCTTTCAGAAGGTCATCGAAAAATGCGATCTCCGCATCCTTATAGCGGACGCCTTCGATTTCCCGTCCGATCCAGAACGACTCGAATTCATTGCGCGTTTGCTTGAGACCCTTTCCCGTGACCTCCATTTGATAGAGGGCCTGCACAGCGGCAAGGCGGGCGGCAGAACGCCGGTCGGCGCTGGCCATCAGCGCACCCCGGCATCAAGCTTGAGGCCGAGCTTAAGGCGATAAAGGGCAAGAGCTGCCCGCGCGGCGTCACCGCCCTTGTCACCCTGCCTGGGGTCGGCGCGCACCAGAGCCTGGGCCTCGTCCTCCACGGTCAGTATGCCATTGCCGAGCGCTAGCCTGCGCTCAACCGCAAGCCGCATGAGCGCATGCGCGCTTTCGTTGGCGACGATCTCAAAATGATGGGTTTCGCCGCGGATCACGCAGCCAAGCGCAACCGCCCCGTCAAACGGACGGCGTGCGGCGTCGGCGTGATCAAGAGCAATTGCCATGGCGGCCGGGATCTCAAGTGCGCCCGGAACCTCGATAAGATCGAACGTGGCGCCTGCGGAATCGAATGCGGCCTTCGCCCCTTCCAGCAGCATGGCGGCGACATCTCCGTAAAAGCCGGCCTCGACGACGAGAAAGTTCCCGCCCGTAATCTCCGGTTGAGGAAAGGCTTGAGAGCGGCGAAAGCCCATCCTGGATCCTCAAAAAGGGGTTCGAAGGCGCGGCGGCGCAACAGCCCGCGGCAGGCTTGTGCACGGAGAGGCGGATTATGCGTTTGCGCGATAGCCGTGCTTAATTTTTGCAGACCTGATCATGGCAAGCGCTTCGCTGTTATGACCGGCGGCGCAAGCATTCGCAGCAGGCACCAGTTCAGCCTCGATTTGATCATAGACCGACCGGTTCACATTCCCGGTGCGGACATCCGCATCAAGAACAGCTTGATAACGGGTAAGATCATTTGTGCAGGCTGCGCCATCCGGCAATTTTGGCCAGTTTGGCGGAGCCAGAGGCTTAGACGCTGCTGCCGCGACTGGCGCGGAAGAACCGGAAGTCTGATTACAGCCGCTTAGAGCAAATGCGGCGAGGACAACGGATGCCAACAGGCACGCAGTTCCGGAGACCGGCTGTTTAAGACACAATTTTCCCATCGCAAACCCCGCAGGATGCGCCGAGCTCAAGTTCCATCGGCTGCACACTGGCCTTCGTCAGTACACACGCTGCCCAAGATAATCAATGGGATTGGATGCTGCCCTCGCGAACCTCATCCAAAGGCAAGCTTTCAGAGGCAGGCTGGCTGTGCCCTTTCGCGGAGTCAAATTCCGGAATTAACCCTTCGATCGGGGCACCATGAATGCCTCAAAGAGGCCGTTGAAAACCCTTTTACCCTTTCAATTCGGAAACAGGCGGCCGCACCCCCTGATGATTAACCAACAGCGCTTGGCCAGGCCATTGTCTGTTCATGGCTGGAAGGCAGCCGCGTGTCTGGGTAAGCTTTCGGATTAAGGAGGCGTCTGGCGACATCGGACCAGCTCAGATAATATCCGGGCTTGTGGCGTCCCTGACGCATTGCTGCTTCAATAGCCATCCTGATCGAATCCGCATCGCCAGGCTTATAGCTGAACCGGTGGGGCCGGCCGCCAGCCGCAAAATCGGGGCAAACGGCGGGAAGCCCAAGAAAATCATATTGCAACAGTTTCATTGACGTATCGGAGAGGTAGGCGGCGCTTTCGGTGTACCTGTAGGGAGCGATGCAAAACTTCGCGTGTTTGATATATCTCACCGTCTCGGCGAAATTCATCTCTCCATAAAGGTGGATATTAGGCCGCGAAAGTGCCTGGCTTGTCTTTCCCGGACCGATAACGTGGAATTGAATCTGCGGGAATTCATCCGCCGCCATGACGAAGAAACTCTCATCGAAAAGCATGGATCCCACTGAAACCGCATGAAGTCCGGTTCCATAAGGTGAATCCGTATCTTGACTTATGATGCGGTGATCGATGCCGTGTGGAATATAATAAACAGGAACATCCGGGGAAATTTGGTTCCGCAGCGCGGGTGATGGCACCCGCACCCAGTCCACGCAACTCGCAACGCGGGCGAGCTCCGACTGAATGAATGTGGAACAGCCGATGACGGCAAGATCGTCCGAAGCATGATAGATGATGTTGGCATCGGGGTTCATCTTCCGGATCATTTCTATGAAGATGATTCCGAGTCCTGTCTCGACGATGACCGTCTCGGCTTCGCGCATCCACTTTGCTGCAAGCTCAGGGCGCTGCGACCTGTAATATTTAAAATATGCTTGCTCGATCCAGCGGAGCGAACGGAGCCTTATGTTGCAAGGATGCAGGAACGTTTTCCAGAGGAAACATTCGACGCCATTCTCGCAGACGGCGATATTGGCCTGAGAATCGAGTTCCGCCCGGGGATCACCCTTGAAGAGAGAAAGCTTGCTAAAGCCAACCGACAGAAAGCGCACAAAAGCAGTTTTAGCGAGTTCCTGGGCTATAAAATGAATACTTGCCTTGCGTGGACTGCGAAAATCGTGCCCCGAGACGATCAGAATGCGGTCCATCGGCGCCTTTCCCTGGAGCCCTGTAGCCCTGTAGCCCTTTATCAATGTTGATAATACTACATCGTTTTCAAATGATTTATCTTAACTTTATTTATTGTATGTATGATTATGTCATTGAATTCTGATAAGTCAAGCATACTGCGATGTAATCTAAAAACGGCTGCCGTTCAAACGGTTATGCTCGAAAAGCTCTTTCATAGAATTAAGATCCGGCGGATGAATTTGTAAGCTTGATCGAGTAGCATCTAGACGCTATCCACTTGCGGCATCATGCGAAAGGCTTGAGGCGCAGATTGAGATCATCAGGACTGAAGATCGCGGTTGGCATTGCGACGGCTGGCCGGAGTTCGATTCTCTCTGAAACCTTAGCGGAGCTGGCCCGTCAGACACGCCAGCCAGAGGCCGTTTTTGTGTGTCCGGCAGCTGCGGCTGACTTCGACGTATCCAGAGCCGCGCACCTCCCCTTCCCCATCCATGCGGTCGCGGGTCCGCGCGGCTTGCCCGCGCAGAGGAATGTCATCGTAGATGCGGCCCGGGATTTTGACGTTTTGATGTTCTTTGATGACGATTTCCTCGCCGCACCCACCTATCTTGCCGAACTCGAAGAGTGTTTCGTATCGCATAGCGACATCGTCGTGGCGACGGGCCGCGTTCTTCTTGATGGTATCCTGGGACCAGGCCTCGATATGGCCCAGGCGAGGGCCGCCCTCGCCTCCTATCAGCCGCCCGAGGGCGACATTCCACTGGTCAGCCGGTATAGCGGCTATGGCTGCAACATGGCGGTTCGCCTCGCCCCCGTTCGCACACATGGGCTTCGCTTCGATGAAAACTTGCCTCTCTATGGATGGGCGGAGGACGTGGATTTCTGCCGTCAGCTTGCGGCCTTTGGCAGGATCGTCCAAAATACGCGGATGGCGGGTGTTCACTTAGGTGTCAAGAGCGGCCGCACGTCTGGGGTCCGCTTCGGCTACTCGCAAATCGCCAATCCCTACTACCTTTGGCGCAAGGGTACCGCCCGTCCCGGCGGCGCCTTGCGCCAGATGGCCCGTAACGTCGTGGCGAACCTTGCCGGATCGCTTTGGCCCGAGCCCTGGGTTGACCGGCGCGGCCGGGCGCTCGGCAATGCTCTGGGTTTTGCCGATCTCATCCGCGGACGCCTCGATCCGAGGCGGATCCTCGATCTTTAGGTCCGGATTTTGACTTATCCTTGCGGCGTTACGCCATCATGTCTTTGCACCGGCGGCCATTGAGGATGCGATTTCCGCCTCACGAGGAATATGTCTGAGGAATATGCAGGTCTGAATCCCAAATGTCTCAAATGACCTTGATCATTTCTTTAAGAAATTGACTTGCGTTTTGTAATCTCAAAAATCGCTGGATGCCATTGTACGCATAAGCCAAAAATATGTTTTATAAGAAGGCGGCGGCCATTCGGCCCCTTCATTAAAGAGAGCCACATTATTCCATATTATTAAAGAATTAAAGAGAGCTACATTTCGCCTGAACGCCGTCATGCCGAGCGAATATTTTAGGCGTGCCGGCAAGGCCTTTTATATCGCGCTCTCTGCCGCCCATGAATTTGTGGAGAAAATGGTTTGGGAATCGAAGAGACAAAAATTTCCCTTGTGATCTCGACTCAAGGACGCGCAACCCCGCCCTTGGAGCGGCTTTTTGAAAGTCTAATGGCGCAAGAACACAAGAATTTCGAGGTCATCGTGGTGGATCAGAACAGCGACGGTCGCCTCGGCCCCCTCTTCGAAGCAGGGCGATGGCCCTTTCCCATACGGCGCGTGTGGACCCCCGGTGAGACAGGTGCCAGCCATGGACGCAATACGGGCTGGCACCATGCGAAAGGCTCAGTCGTTGTCTTCCCCGACGATGATTGCTGGTACCCGCCCTGGTATCTCTCCAGAGGATTGGCGCGGCTGGCCGAAAGCGGTGCAGACTTTCTTTCCGGGAGAGCCGCTGATGCCCAAGGACACACCATCAACGGGCGATTCGAAAGGACCGCTCAGCCTATCAATCGCGGCAATGTGTGGACAACTGGAATTGAATGGACAATTTTTTTCAGGAAAAGCGCACTGATAGCAGTCGGCGGATTTGATCCAGAGATCGGAGTTGGGGCCTCGACCCCTTGGCAGTCCTGCGAGGCCCAGGATATCATGCTCCGCGCATTATCGAAGCATCAAAAAGGATGGTACGATCCATCGATCTATGGCCACCACGCAGTATTCGATATTGAAGCGGAAGCTGGCGCCCAGGGAAAAGGCCGGAAATACGGGCGCGGAGTAGGATATGTCTTGCGTATCCACCACTATGGACTTTTGCCCGCCCTGATCTGGATTGCGCGTCCGATGACCCGCTTAATGCTCTTTCTGATTTGCGGCAAATTCAAGCGTGCCAAATATTATCGAAATGTCGCCATTGGGCGTTTCGAAGGGTGGACCGGCAGACTCATAAGTTCTATTTGATTTTAACGTCTTTTCGTTGCACTGTATTCTTGGGTGCTATTTGTGAATTATCATCTTCCTTATACAGGATTCTCCCAATGCCACTCCAGCCGGAGGAGTTCGTGAGCTTGCAGGCACGCGGGCTCTCCCGAATCGCTTGCGGGACAGCCGCCGAAGATGCCGGGGGCCTGGAACTCACCGCAATGGCAAAACCGCAAGTTCAACACCGCTTGTCGATCAACGGCCGCTTTCTGACTCAGAGGCCCACAGGTGTACAAAGATATGCGCGGGAGATTGTCTTGGCGTTGGACAAGCTCCTCTTAAAGGAGCAGCGGTCTGCTTCCCTGAGTGCAAATCTCATCGTCCCGTCTAGGGGCGCAAATTGTCTCGATCTGCACGCGATTCATGTGCAGCCAGCTCCCGGCCGGGTAGGCGGACCAATATGGACCCAATGCGTTTTGCCCTTTCTGTCGCGAGGCATCCTGCTGAGCCTCGGCAATATAGGACCCATCGTGTCCTCCAGCCAAATCATCTGCATGCACGACGCCAATGCTTATCTCGTTCCAGAAAGCTATAGTCCTGCGTTTCGCCTTTACTATCGCTCCGTCCTGCCTATTTCGGCGAAGAGAGCGGCGCGCGTAGTCACGGTTTCCCAGTTTTCGGCCCGCATGCTGGACGAGTTCAAACTTTGCCCGCTGGACAAGATCACGGTCATTCCGAATGGCCACGAGCATGTCGGACGCTGGCATCCTGAGCGCTCAACCTATGCCTCGGCCAGTTTCAGCAGGCGGCCGTTTGTCTTTATACTCGGCAGCCGTGCCCGGCATAAGAACGTCCAGATCCTCTTCGAGATCGCAAAAGAGCTTGATGCTCTTGGCCTCGACCTTCTGGTGGGCGGAGCACCTAACCGGTCATTTTCTCCCGTCGAACAGTCTCCTGCCCCAAATGTTCACATGCTTGGTTTTGTCACGGACGATGATCTTGCAGCACTCTATCGAAGAGCACTTTGTTTTGCCTTCCCGTCACTGACAGAGGGTTTCGGACTGCCCTTGCTGGAAGCCATGGCGATCGGCTGCCCCGTGATCGCCTCTGACTGCGCCAGCATGCCTGAAGTTTGCGGCAAGGCCGCGCTTTATGCGGACCCAAAGTCGCCGGGCGCCTGGCTCGATCAAATCAAACGCCTGTGGGCAAACCCGGATCTTGCCAACGCCTTGCGTGCTGAGGGCAGCCGTCAAGCCGCTCGCTTTTCATGGACGAGGAGCGCCGAGCTCTACCTTGATTTAATTATGTCGCTTTTTGCTGAAAGATCCGTCATGCAAGAGCGATGAAACTGCTTCTGCCGGTAGAAGCTCTCTGGAAACGAAGCCTTTTGTATGATTTTATCCTTATTTGGCTGAATCAAAGAGCTTCCTTCCATCATGGCTTATGCACGCCGGTCCCCGGCGTCTAGCTGTTCCTTGCGGCTGTCAAAAAAATCAAGCAATAACGCGCGGGATTGTTTGTCGTCCAGAGGAAACATTATTATGGCTGGGTGTGGCAGAAGATCCCATCGGCCGGCCGGACGCAGATGGCTTTAAGGTCCAGGCAACGCGGAAGTCTTAAAGAGCACTATGAATCGCATGCTTAAGCTCGACAAGAATCTCCTTACGGACGATGTGAATTCAAAGGCCACGGCCCCTTTGGAATCGAGCCCGCGCAATTTTTACGTGCGGGTGTTCCGGCACCAATTGCCGATCATGATTGTTTTCATGATCCTGAGCATGTCTCTCGCCCTCCTCTACCTGTTCACCACGGTTCCGACGTATGTCGCCACCGCCTCGATGGTGATCGACGCGCGCAAGGTGCAAGCGCTAAACCCCCAGGAGACGAGCCGCGGTTCGGAAAATGTCGATACCGGCATGGTACAAACGGAAATCGAGCTCCTGAAATCGGACAATGTGAGCCGTGCAGTCGTCAAAAAGCTCGATCTGATCCACGATCCGGAATTCGCCGACAGCTCTCCCGGATTCTTTGGCGCTTTGATCAACCGGCTGAATGGTTTCTTCACGTCATCGGTGCCCGAGAGCGAGGAAGAGGCGAAAGCGCGGCTGATGAAGTCCGTGGTTGCGGCCTTGGAGAACAAGCGAACCGTGACCCGGGTCGGCCAAAGCTATGTGATGGAGATCAGCGTTCAATCGGTTGACCCCGCGAAAGCAGCGAAGATCGCCAATGCGATCGCAGACGCCTATATCGAAGACGAGCTCAATTCAAAATATGAAGAGACCCGGCGGGCCAGCATTTGGCTACAGGGCCGCTTGCAGGAACTGCGCGCTCAGGCGGCCGCCCAGCAGCAGGCCGTTGTGGACTTCCGCCAGAAGCACAACATCGTCGATACTGGGACCAACGGCCAGTTGATGAATGACCAGCAGCTTTCGGAAATCAATGGCCAGCTCATCCTCGCGCAAGCCGCAACGGCGGAAGCCAAGGCCCGCTACGATCGTATTCGAGATGTCATGAAACAGGACGTCCCGGATGCCTCGATCACAGACGCGCTGAACAATCAAATCATCATCAAATTGCGCCAGGAATACCTCGAAGCAGCGGCGCATGTATCGATCTGGTCGCAAAAATACGGCCCCAACCATTTGTCTGTTATTGCTCAGCAGACCCAGATGCGTGAACTTCAGCGCGCGATTAAGGATGAAATGGCCAAAATCGAGCAAGCCTACAAAAGCGACTATGAGATCGCTGCAGCCCGGGAACAGAGCCTTCGCAAAAACCTCGACAATGCCATTTCGCAAACCCAGATCACCAATCAGGCGCAGGTGCAATTGCGCGAACTGGAGAGCGCTGCACAGGCCTCGAAATCCCTGTACGATAATTTCCTCCAGCATTATATGGAAGGAATCCAGCAGCAATCTTTCCCGATCTCGGAAGCGCGGCTCGTCGGCACAGCCGAGGCGCCCTTGACCAAGACCTATCCGAAAACATCGCTTATCCTGCTCCTTGGGCTGGCATTTGGGAGCGCATTAAGCTTCGGGGTCGGAGCGCTACGCGAGGTCTTCGACCGGGTTTTCCGTTCAACCGACCGGGTCGAAGAGGAATTGCAGGTGAACTGTCTTGCGATACTGCCGCTGATCAAGATGGCGGCCGTATCGAATGCGGCAAACACTCCTGCTTCCGAAACCGCATCGGAGCTGCCGCTGCTCCGCCCCCAGGCAATGCTTGATCTCGTGCTAAATCAGCCATTTTCGCAATTCAGCGAAGCGTTGCGCACGGTCAAGGTTGCGAGCGATCTTAGCGGTATTCTTAAAGCCAAGAAGGTCATGGGGATTATTTCCACCCTCCCCGGCGAAGGCAAGTCAACGATCTCGGCCAATTATGCACAACTCATTGCACACTCCGGCAGCCGTGCAATTTTGATCGATGCCGACCTGCGTAATCCAGCACTCTCACGCCAGCTTGCTGACAACAGGCCAGGGCTGATCGACACATTGGCCGGCTGGAAATCACTTGATGATGTCCTTTTGCGCGATCCGCGCAGCGGCCTGCGGTTTCTTCCAGCCGGGGTAAAATCAACTATGCCCCATACCAACGAGCTGCTTGCTTCTGATGCAATGAAGAAAGTAATCGCGGTCTTGCTAGAGTCCTATGATTATCTCATCGTCGACTTGCCGCCGCTTATTCCCGTGGTAGACGCGCGGGCCTCGGCCAACTTTATCGATGCCTATGTTTGCGCCGTAGAATGGGGTTCCACAAAAATCGATCTCGTCAAGCACGGCCTCGCGAATGCACCGGAAATTTACGAGCGTCTGCTTGGTGTCATCCTGAACAAAGTCGATATGTCCGCGATTGGCCGCTACGAGCGTTATCGCAACAATTACTATTATGAGAAATATCACTCCCGTTATGGCGGTCCAGATCGATCCGCCTATGTGCCGAAAACAATATATAACAAGAGCACGTAAGCCTCCAATTGGAGGGCACCGTGAGGAATCGCCGTGGATTCCCAATTGAGGGGGTACTCCAAAAACTTCTTGAGGTATGGTATTGACTCGCTTTGCGGAACGATCCACGGCCTGACGCAGGGGTACGTCGAGAGCAAGGAGGATCGTTTCGGGCTTGGGCTTCCGGCTGGCGAGAGACAAGCCGTGCCTTCACGCAGGTTCCCCGGCTTCTCCGTGCCGGAAACCGGCCAGACATGATCAGCTGAATGATGGCTTTACGGCGGCACGGCTCGCGGCTATGTCAGTGTCTTGCGGCCGGAGCATTTCCGCATGCAGCCAAACAAACGCGCAAAGCACCGCTTCGAACGAATAGCTTTTCTGTCCTCCGGCACCCCGGAGGCGGATGCGGCGCAGGCCAGCCTGATCGCCCGCTACGGCACCGTGGACCCGGAAACAGCCGATGTTGTCGTCGCACTTGGCGGCGATGGCCTCATGCTGCAAACGCTCCACCGCTTCATTGGCAAGCACAAGCCGATCTACGGCATGAAGCAGGGGTCGGTCGGCTTTCTCATGAATGAATTTCATAGTGCCGACCTTGAAGAGCGTCTCGACCAGGCGGAAGCTTCTATCGTCCATCCCTTGCTGATGGAAGCGACGACCACGGCGGGAGAAACCGTCAGGGCGCGGGCTGTCAACGAGGTCTCGATCCTCCGCCAGTCTTATCAAGCGGCCAAGATGCGGATTTCAATCGATGGAAAAGAGCGGCTCGCCGAGCTCATCGCCGATGGGCTGCTTGTCGCAACACCGGTTGGTTCGACGGCCTATAATCTCTCCGCGCATGGGCCGATTTTGCCGCTCGATGCGACGCTGATGCCGCTGACGCCCATCGCGGCGTTCCGGCCGCGCCATTGGCGCGGCGCTCTTTTGCCCGATACGGCGCGTGTGACGATCGATATCATTGAGGCGGATAAGCGCCCGGTTGCCGCTGTCGCCGATCATTTCGAGGTAAAAAACGTGGCCAGGGTGGGAGTGGCGATGGATCACGCGACCGATCTCATTCTTCTTCACGATCCAGGCCACTCCCTCAATGAGCGGATCCTGCGCGAGCAGTTTGGATATTGATGCGATGAGCGGTATCATTCGCATTCTCTCGCGGCACATCATTTCGCAAGGAAACGGGTTGCTGGAGAGATTCGCCGTCGCACGCAAGCGCTTCGACGGCCGCAGCCAGACCCTCAATCGCGAGATCTACGATACTGGCGATGGCGCTGCGATTTTGCTCTACGACCCGGGCCGCTCGCGTGTTCTCCTCGTGCGGCAGTTTCGCCTGACAGCCTATTTGAGAGAGGGCCGGGAAAGCCTGATCGAGGTCTGTGCGGGCAGGCTCGAAGGGGAGGATGCCGAGAGCCGGATTATCAAGGAAGCCGCGGAGGAAACCGGGCTGACCGTGCGAAACCCCCGCCGCCTCTTCGAGGCCTATATGAGCCCCGGATCGTTTGCTGAAAAGATAATTTTCTTCGCAGCGCAGTACACAGCGGCAGACCGTACCGGCAAAGGCGGCGGCCTCGAAACCGAAGAAGAGGACATTGAGATCCTGGAGCCGACATTTGACGAAGCGCTGGCCATGATCGACAAGGGCGAGATCGCCGATGCAAAGACAATTCTGCTTTTGCACTATGCGGAACACGCTGGTCTCATGCGGCGTGCCAATGACAACTCAGACCAGAGCCCAGCGGCTTCTTGGTAGCTCGTGGCAAGGCTCAAGCCGCGGCGAACTCCGCTGGAAGAGCCTTGAGATCAATCGGGATCCCCTCGGCTCTTGATCTCAAAGGCATTTGGAGACTTGCTGGGGCAAGGCCTGCGGTCAGGATCGAATTTGCTGCACCTCGGGTCAAACGGCGCGGCCCGTCTCGATCCTGCATAGCTCGCGGCTCTGGTGCAAGGGTGCGGCGGAAATTGCAGGCCTCTTCCCTGGCGGCTTCGGCCTCGAGCTGCCGCAATCTTGCAATCACATGATCGAGCTCACCGTGATTGAGTGCGGCGCAGGCCTCCAGAACAGATGTGATGAGCGGCCTTTGCAGATACGCGTTCACCGGTCCGCAGCAGCGAAGCTTCGCGATCGCTTCGAGGCCCTCGACAAAGACCGGGAGCAAGCGCTCCGGCATCTTAGCCTTGCGGTAAAGCGCTGCGAATCTGGCGCTTCTGCTTCTGGCCATAGCGCGCGTAATGCGTGCCATCGGTATTCCGCTTAATTCACAGAGCGCCGCCGCAAGGAGATGCTTATTGCCGCAAAGCAGTCCACGCAGCAAAAACCCAGCCGTCAACTGACTTGACCGGCGCAGGTACGCAACAAAGCGCAAGGTTCCGCCTGCCTCGGAGACAGTCTCGGCGGCGATTTGAACATTGGCTCTTTCCCGCGCTGCTTGCATCAAGCTCCCGGCCTTTGCCAGGGGCAGCCGTGCGCAGCCAGTCATGAGGGCCTTTGCCTCCGCGCCTGCGAGATCCGAACGAAGCGCTGCCGAAAGTTTGGGCCGTGACAGCAGAGCCTTACGCAGATTGGCGTCATCGCCATGCCGCTCGATCATCCGGCGGATGGAAGATTCCAAAAGCTCGGCGCCTGGATTGGCGGCAAGCGACGCCAAGGCCTGGCGGTCAGCGACCTCGGCGAGCGCAGCGGCGACCGGAGCCGGCACCAAAGGCCGGAGAGCAATCGCTGATTGCCCCACTCCGTCCGTGGCCGCGGCGCAATCGATCAGCTCAGCGTCCGAAAGCAGCGGCGACCGCGCAAGGACGATCGCGGCAATCTCCGAATGGTCTCCGGCGAGCGTCAGCACCATATAATGCGGCACGTTGGTGGCACTTGCGAAAGCTTCAGCAAGGGCCCGGCGAACAAGGGGTGAAGGATCATCAAGGAGCACAGTCAGGATAAGCCTTGCTTCCTCATGCTCGGCTTCCTTAAGCTCGCAACAAAGAAACGCCCGCGCAAGCGCGCCTGCGGCCTCTGCCCTCTTCGCCGGAGAAGCGGTCTTGGCCCATTCCAGGAACTTTTCAGCCACCATGATTTTCAAGGTTCAGAAGAATTTTCAAAGCCGGTTTTGTTGAGCATGGTAAGGGTGAGTTTAAGCCCCCCTGGCGCGGCGGCATCAAGGAGCAGGGATAGCAGTGCATGAGCGATGATTCGCACGCCGGGCGCCACAAGCGAGGCGGTATTTTTTACGAGGATTTTGTCATCGGCGCCGTGATCGAGCACCGGCTGACGAGAACCGTCACGCAAATGGATAATATGCTGTTCTCCAACATGACGCTCAATCCGCAGCCGCTCCATATCGACGCCCATTTCTGCGCAACCGAAACGCAGTGGGGCCGGCCTCTCATGAATTCCCTTTTCACCCTCGGTCTGATGATAGGGATCTCGGTCAATGATCTCACACTCGGCACGACGATTGCTAATCTTGGGATGACCGAGGTGCGATTTCCCTCGCCCTTGTTCGAGGGCGACACAGTACATGCCACGACCGAAATTCTGAGCAAGCGCCTGTCGAAATCGCGTCCTGGCACTGGCATTGTCGAATTCCTGCACCGGGCTTATCAGCAGGAAAACAAGCTTGTCGCCGAATGCCGCCGTCAGGCTTTGATGAAAACGCGGACCAGCTAACCGCAAGGGTCTCTCATGCGCTCGCTGCTTTTCATTCCCGCCGATAGCGAAAAAAAACTTGCAAAAGGCCTTTCGAGCGGCGCCGATTGTCTTATTCTTGACCTCGAAGATTCCATCGCGCCGGATTCCAAGCAAAAGGCGCGCGGGCAGGCCCTTGCCTTTCTCACAACCGCCTTGCGCGAGCCATCGCGCCCGCGGCTTTATGTGCGGGTCAATGGCCTCAAATCGGGGCTGACAGAGGCGGATCTCGATGCCGTGATGCAGGCGCCGCCGGATGGTATTCTGCTGCCCAAAAGTATCAATGGCGCATCGATCCAGCACCTTGGCGCGCTGCTCGCGGTGAAAGAGGCGGAGCATGGGCTCGCCGACGGCGCAACCCGGATCATGGCGATTGCCACCGAGACGCCCGCCTCGATCTTCAACATGGGCAGCTATGCCAGCGCAAGTCATCGGCTCGAAGGTCTCACATGGGGCGCGGAGGATCTCTCGGTCTCGCTCGGCGCCGAGACGAATCGCGGCGCAGATGGCGCCTATACTTTCCCCTATGTGCTGGTGCGGAGCTTGACGCTCTTTGCGGCGGCCTCCGCCGGAGTGCTGGCCATCGATGCGGTGCATGGCAATTTTCGCGACCTCGCCCGCTTGCGCTTCGAATGCGAGGAGGCCAGGCGCGATGGTTTTGCTGGCAAGATGGCCATCCATCCGGCGCAGATCGAAATCATCAACGAGATTTTCTCGCCCACGGAAGCATCGATCGCCAAGGCACGCGCGATCGTCGCGGCCTTCGAGGCCGAGCCGCATGCGGGGGTCATCAATTTCGAAGGCGAGATGTTCGATGTGCCGCATTTGACAAAAGCGCGGCGGCTGCTGGCGAGCGTGCGGGAGGGGTGAGTTGTTCCATCATGAGCGGCCCTAAACCAGCCCTAAGCCGCAAGCGGAATTTGCTTTGGCGTGCGGGGCGCAGAGAAATCCATTTCAGATGCGCCTTTTGGCCGCCTGCGATGAATGGAAAGCTCTGGCCCGGCAGCCAGCTATTTCATTTGGAATTTATTACGTATGCCGAGGCCATCAACGTACTCCTTGGCAGCTTGTCCTCAAAGCGCGGCAGCCTGGCCTTCACCAACGGAAAAAGGGCCATGGCGAGCCATAGTAACCCTGAGATCCGTTGTATCGATAGTAACCCTGGGATCCATTGTAATAAGGAGCGCCAGATGAGCGCCCGGCACCCCCCGCGCGCGGACTTGTCTCATCCCTAGCGACATTATACTCGCCGCCCGGGGTATCGCCGGTCACCACGACCTGCGTATTCTCCAGGCCATACTCCTTCACCAGCGCATAAAGCGTGGCGGCATTCTTAGGCGAGATGCGGACGCAGCCATGCGAGACAGGCCTGCCAAGATTCTTTACCTCCAAGGTGCCGTGGATGGCATGACCGTCTTTCATAAAGAAAATGGAATGGGGCATGGGGGAGTTGTCCCACTGCTTGCTATACCAAATTTCGTTCATGGAGGTGGGAGTATAGGTTCCCGATGGCGTTGAATATCCTGCCCGGCCAGTTGATACAGGCCATTCATATGTTTCTGCCCCATCCACAAAAACTGTCATTCTTTGATTTGTTTTGTCGATGTTGATGAGGATGGCGGCCTCCTCGGGCCGGGCCATCCCCCCATCATCACTTGCTCTGTGGAAGCCGGAGCCCGCATGAGCTGCCGCCGGAAAGAGAACCGCCACAGCGTCAATAGCGGCCAGCAAAAGCACAATTCTCAACAATTGATTTATGGATACGCACATATGCCCCTCCAGGTCTGCGGAAACGAGCATATGCCCCGCCGCTTCGTAACACTTGTCCAGGATAAAAACGCCGAACCGGCACAGTTGGTTCCTGCTTCAGGCTGAGCCGGACGAAGGCCGTACGCCGCTAGACTTGCCACGCCGCGTGCATTGCCAGATTCGCGCTTAAAGTTTTCTTAAATTTTTTAGCGAAATAGTTTCCAAATCCTCACTCGAACGATTGGAAACCGCATGTATCTCACTCTTGGACAGGCCGCCAAGGAGGCAGGCGTTGCCAAATCCACCATCTCGAAAGCCTTGTCTTCCGGCAAGTTGTCTTATCGCGAAAAAAACTCGGACGGCTATAAGATCGATCCGGCCGAGCTTTTCCGGGTGTTCCCAAAGACCACAAAGAACCGTGCGGATGAAACCGGATCGAACGATTGGCAACTGGGTGACGCGAGCAGTGAAACCCTGCCCTATTCGGCGAAATTCGAGATCCAGCTCGCCGGCCTCAAGAGCCTCATCGCGGAGAAGGACCGCCGTATTGCCGATCTCGAAGCCGACCGCGCGCAGCTTCGTGAAGACCGCCACCGCCTGACCGAGAACTGGCAGGAGGAGCGCGTCCGTCTGTTGAAACTGGTGGAAGACCAGACCTGCACCGTGAAGATGCTGACCGATGAGCGGGCGAAACTCGTTGCGGAAGTCCAACGGACCTTCTGGCAGCGGGTTTTCCGCCGCAAGCCCAAGCTCGCCGCGTAAGCCCGCGATTCGCCCGGCATTCCAGTGCCATTGCCCGGCATGGCCGGTGGTATCTTTGTTGCTGGCGCCAGGCGGCAGGATTAAAATCCACCGCCCTGGGGTTTTGCGATGCCTTTGCCTTATACGGTCCATGTTGCGGCATCGATGAGCGAGATCGATGCCGCTGAATGGGATGTTTGCGCCAATCCGCTGGCGGCGGCTAAGACATACGAGTTGAAAGCCGCACCCGGCAACGGCTCCCCTGATGGCGAGCGGTTCAATCCCTTTATCACCCATGCTTTTCTGAAAGCGCTCGAGACATCAAAATCGGTTGGCCCGCGGACCGGCTGGACCCCCGCGCATATTCTCGTCAAGGATCCGGACGGCCGTCTTGCCGCCGCCGCCCCAGCCTATCTGAAAACCCATTCCATGGGCGAATATGTGTTCGATCATGGCTGGGCCGATGCCTACCACCGGGCTGGGCTCCATTATTATCCGAAGCTGCAAGTCGCGGTTCCCTTCACACCGGCAGCCGGCCGCAGACTCTTGACCGCGCCAGGGCATGGCGATGCCGCGCGCGCAACGCTGATCGCCGGACTTCGCGCCTTCCGGGAAAAAGCCACAGCGTCTTCAATCCATATTACTTTCCCCACGAAATCCGAATGGGAGCTGCTGGGCGCAAGCGGTTTCCTGCAACGCACCGGCCAGCAGTTCCATTTCATCAATAAGGGCTACACGGATTTCGAGTCCTTCCTTTCCGATCTCGCATCACGCAAACGCAAGATGATCCGGCGCGAGCGCAAGGAAGCACTTGCGGATGGAATCGAGATCGAGCTGTTGACCGGCGCCGGTATTAAGGAAGCCCATTGGGACGCGTTTTTTCTGTTCTACATGGATACGGGAGCGCGCAAATGGGGCAGCCCCTATCTCACCCGCGAATTCTTCTCAGAGGCGGGTGCGGCGATGAGCGAGCACATCCTCCTTGTCATGGCGAAGCGAAGGGGCCGCTACATCGCGGGTGCGATCAATTTTATCGGCAAGGATGCGCTCTATGGCCGCAACTGGGGAGCAATCGAGGAACATCCCTTTCTGCATTTTGAGGTCTGCTATTATCAAGCGATCGAGTTTGCGATTGCCCGCGGCCTTTCGCGGGCCGAGGCGGGCGCGCAAGGTGAGCACAAGCTTGCCCGGGGCTATCGTCCGGTCCCGACCTTTTCGGCGCATGAGATCGCCGACAAGCGTTTTGCCCGCGCGATCGAGGATTATCTGCAAAAAGAGCGCATCCATGCCGATGAGACGCTGCGCGAATATGAAGAGGCCATGCCTTTCAAGAAGGGCGTTGATTCATGCCGTGATAACCGTCACATCAAAAAATGAACTCATGAAGGAGCGCAGCCATGCCCGTCCCGGCCTATGACGACACCAATATCTTTGCGAAAATTCTGCGCGGCGAGTTGCCGTGCCACAAGGTCTATGAAGACGATGTGGCTCTGGCCATCATGGACATCATGCCGCGCGCCGATGGCCATGTGCTGGTGCTGCCCAAATCCCCGGCGCGCAACCTTCTCGATATCGATCCCGAGATCCTCGGCAAGCTTATGATCCGCGTGCAGAAGGTCGCACGCGCGGTCCAATCCGCGCTCGAAGCCGATGGGATCACGATCGCTCAGTACAATGAGCGCGCAGGCGGCCAGGTCATCTTCCATCTCCATTTCCACGTCATGCCGCGGTGGGAGGGCGTGGAGCTGCACCCGCCGACGAGCTGGCACGAAAAGCCCGAGGCGCTGGAAGATTTGAGCCGGAGAATTGCGGCAGCGATTGAGCCGGATTGAGAGGTTTTCGGTGCGGCCTTTCCACCAGCTGGACCAAACCGTTTCACGTGAAACATTTTGGTCTGGTTGAGGCAGAAAACCGGACACGGGGGGGACATTCTCCACCCGGAGTTCCGTGCGATTGCACCGGAAAGCAGTGCGATTGTGAATGAACGGCGCGCAAGGTCCCGGCCGCCTCACCCTGCTACCCTGGCCAGAAACGGATGCGGCGGCCTAAATCAAGCCAAATGACGGGCGCTAATCACTCGATCAATGGCTGCTGGACAGCCGAGTAGATGTCAAGGAATCAGGATGACAAAAGCAAACGATCCAATCGACTGGGGCGGGCAAAAAAAAGTCAGTCTTGCCCTGCAGGGCGGCGGCTCGCACGGTGCTTTCACCTGGGGCGTACTCGACTATTTGCTCGAGGACGCAAGGCTCGGGATCGAGGCGATCACCGGGACGAGCGCTGGCGCGATGAATGCGGCCGTCCTGGCCGAAGGCTATCTCGAAGGCGGCCGCGAGGGCGCCCGGGAAACTCTCGCCAAATTCTGGCGGTCGGTCAGCAATGGAGGGATGTTCTCATCCTCCTGGCAAGAGCGTCTCGATCCATTTTTTGCTTCGCCATTGCATTCAATGGCGGTTGAATGGTGGAGCCATTTTGTCTCGCCTCATTCAAGTCCTTACCACTTCAATCCATTGAACATCAATCACTTGCGTAATCATCTTGAGAAAACGGTCGATTTCGCCAAGGTGCGTGCCCTGACTGAACTCAAATTATTTGTCGCCGCAACCAATGTCCATACCGGCAGGATCAGAATTTTCGAAGGCTCCGAACTCACCGCCGATCATGTCATGGCTTCGGCATGTATTCCTTATTTGTTTCAAGCGGTGGAAATCGATGGGGAGCCATATTGGGACGGCGGTTATCTGGGCAATCCCGCCTTGTTCCCCTTGTTCTATAAGACCGCCTGCCCCGACATCGTCATCGTCCAGATCAATCCCATTACGCGGAAGATGACACCCCGCACACCCCGCGACATTCAAAATCGCTTGAACGAGATCACATTCAACGGTGCGCTCTTGAGTGAGCTGCGGGCGATTGATTTCGTTAACCGGCTTGTCGATTCGGACATCTTGTCGCGCGGCGATTATATGCGTCCCTTCATTCACAGGATCAGCGGCGGGGATATTCTAGAGAGATTTCCGGCCTCCTCGAAACTCGATTCATCCTGGTCCTTGATCAGCGAACTGTATAAAGTTGGCCGCGAAGCCGCCAAGCAGTGGCTCGACGAGACCTACCATTCAATCGGAAGCGAAAGCACCCTCAATCTGCGGATAGCCTATACATAAGGGCATCGCAGAAACCGCCCAAAATTCTACGCTAAGCAAAATCAATGTTCTTTCAGCACGCTACACAAACATTCGATGCTGTAAGCTATGCTTCATAATCTTAGAACTCTTCCGGATGTCCGGATGGAGAGACGGATGCGGTCACAACTGGAACATTCGTCCCGCGATAGCCGGGATCGACGGCCATTTTTTCTATGATGGCACTCACGTCCTCTTGCGCCGCAATAGGCCGGACATAGTCGCCGATCCAGTTAATATGCTTGGCGAGCGGATAATCGTTTGTTGGATAAACCGCCTTGAAACCGAATAGCTTCGGAATTTTGACCAGTATAACAGTTGCAAGCCGATAGCCCAAGGTTTGGCTGTTTTCGATTTTCTCGGCCGGATTGGGCGCAAATGGCCGGTCCGGCGCAAACTGAACGTCTGCAAAATTTTTTAGCTTCAGCCCGTTTTTCTCGGCGCGCTCCGCCATCCACTTCAGGGCATAGTCGGAAAGGCCGTGCTGCTGATATCCGCCGCCAACATTCGAATGGACCCCGGGAAACCATCGCTCAGCGTAGAGCGGGAATCCACGTTTGGGATCGGCTATGCTCTCCCGATTGCGTGCATGATGATATTGCGTGAGAACTATCGGCGTCGGACGGAATGGCCATCGCCGTTCATCGGCGGCCAGGGCGTGATATGCGGCGTCGACGCTCTCACTCAGGGTGACATCATGAAAACTTGTTTTGAAAAGCTTGTCGAGCACCCGGCCTAAAATTTCGCCATAAGGCGCACCGAGTGCACCAACCGTGTCCCAAACGCCAAGGAAGCGAATTTTCGTCGGGTAGGGATGGCAATATTGCTCCCGGAATTTCTTAGCTTCTTGTCCTCCCGGCTTCCAAGGACCGGCCTTGTCTTTGTAATGCTTGTAGGCGATCGAGACGAGGGGAAGATTATACCGGTAAAGAACACCCAGGTTGTGAATTAGACCGGCGATGCTTCGCGCTGTATAAGCACCCCGGCTGAAGCCGAACAAATAGATTTCGTCTCCAACATCATAATTGCTGACGATAAAAGCGTAGGCGTTCTTGATGTTCTCCGAAATGCCGAAACCGAACGCGCCCCCGACAAATTTTTCGTCCTCCCGGCGAGTGCCAACACCCGCAATGTAGTGGATGAGCTGAGGCTTGCCATACTCGTCAGCAAACTCGGTCGCCTGCAGCATCCGTACAACGTTCGTGCCGCGTTTTGTGGGTTCATTCCAGGTACCATCACAAAAGATTACAAGTTTCTTTGACATGACTTCCCCTTGGAGCGCGGCGCAAAAAATCGAGGCGCAACTTGCGCCGTTAATCTCTCCAAACGCGCCGCCGAACCCGGCTACGCAGCTTTACGCACTTGTGCCACGAGAGTTCGCGATCTCTCAAAAGTTCCGGATTTTTGAGCCTGAACGCATGGTGCCGCCAATGAGTCAGGTATACGCAACCGCAGTCACAATGGACGAACCTGTCGGGGCCGGTTTAGGGGAGGAGCCAACGCCTTGTTGTATTGGCCTTGCCACATTTGCCGCATTGGCGAGCCCGGGGCGCAGTTCGCCTGTCACGGCCGCCTCATCAAGCTGCGAAATGGGGCAGGCGCCACGACAGATTCGGGCATATGGCACTATGGCCAACGGATCATGCGTTTAACTCCGGAGCCTTTGATCATTCCGCAGCTGCGAGAGCTGCGAGCGGGGCCTTGGCCGATCCCAGCCGTGACGCCTGATATTCCCGGCGTGTCTCTCTTGGCGACGCGCGCATGGCCGCCCCCCTGACTGCCGCAGCCCGGCATCGCGAGCGGCCGCCGGGAATCCCAGCATGACGGAGAAAAGCGCGGATGGTGCTTAGGCGCGCCTTCGCCACGGCATCGCCCGCCGTTTGCGCCAGCGCGCCCCGTATCAGTGCTTCAGATCCGGCTCCTCGACCGTCTCGGCCTCATCGTCACCCGGCAGATCATCGTCTTCGCCGCCATCGTCCTCGCCGTCCTCCCTTAAGCGGCGGGATTTGGCACGGCGCACTTCGGGTTCGGGCCGGACCCGCTTCTTGCTTGCCTCGACGATATCGCGCTCCGGACGCGGCAGAACCGGGCCTTCGGGATAGACAAAGCCCAGTTTCTTGACGCCGTCTTCCGAGGTGACGACGACCCGCACCGTGCCGCCGTTTTTCAGACGGCCGAACAGCACTTCGTCGGCGAGGGGCGTTTTGATTGACTGCTGGATGACGCGCGCCATCGGCCGCGCTCCCATCTGCTCATCATAGCCATTCTCGACCAGCCAGCTGCGCGCGTCATCGGTGAGCTCGATCGTGACATTGCGGTCGGCAAGCTGGGCCTCGAGCTGCATGATGAATTTATCGACAACCTTGACGATGACCTCCTGCGGCAGATGCCTGAAGGTCACGACGGCATCGAGACGGTTGCGGAACTCCGGCGCGAACATCCGGTTGATGGCCTCGACATCCTCGCCTTCCCGCTTCGAACGCGTGAAGCCATAGGCGGCGCGCTGCATATCGGCGGCCCCGGCATTCGTCGTCATGATCAAAATGACGTTGCGGAAGTCGACGGCCTTGCCGCTGTGGTCGGTGAGCTTGCCGTGGTCCATGACCTGCAACAATATGTTGTAGAGATCGGAATGGGCCTTCTCGATTTCGTCGAGCAGCAGCACGCAATAGGGATGCTGGTCGATCGCATCGGTGAGAAGCCCGCCCTGATCGAAGCCGACGTAGCCGGGCGGCGCGCCGATCAGCCGCGAGACGGTGTGGCGTTCCATATATTCCGACATGTCGAAGCGGACGAGCTCGACGCCAAGACTCACCGCGAGCTGGCGGGCGACCTCGGTCTTGCCGACGCCGGTTGGCCCGGAGAAGAGATAGCAGCCAATGGGTTTTTCACCGTCGCGCAGCCCGGCGCGCGCCAGTTTGATCGCGGCGGTCAGGGCGGCAATTGCCTCATCCTGCCCATAGACGACGCGCTGGAGCGTTTCGGTCAGATGTTCGAGAACCTCGGCATCGTCCTTCGAGACGGTTTTGGGCGGGATGCGCGCCATCGTCGCGATGGTCGCCTCGACTTCCTTGATGCCAATCGTCTTCTTGCGTTTGGCTTCCGGCAGCAGCATTTGGCTGGCCCCGGTCTCGTCGATCACGTCGATCGCCTTGTCGGGCAGCTTGCGATCGTTGATGTAACGCGCCGAAAGCTCCACCGCCGCCTTCACGGCCTCATTCGTATAGCGGATTTTGTGGAACTCCTCGAAATAGGGTTTGAGCCCCTTCATGATTTCGATGGCGTCGGGAATCGATGGTTCATTGATGTCGATCTTTTGGAAGCGGCGGACGAGTGCGCGGTCCTTTTCGAAATATTGCCGGTATTCCTTGTAGGTCGTCGAGCCGATGCAGCGCAGTGCACCTTGCGCCAGGGCGGGCTTCAGAAGATTCGACGCATCCATGGCGCCGCCCGATGTCGCGCCCGCCCCGATCACGGTGTGGATTTCGTCGATGAAGAGAATCGCCTTCTTGTGGTTCTCGATCTCCTTCATGACCTGCTTCAGACGCTCCTCGAAATCGCCGCGGTAGCGGGTGCCCGCGAGAAGCGTGCCCATGTCGAGCGCGAAAACCGTGGCCTCGGCGAGGACTTCCGGCACCTCGCCCTTGACGATCTTGCGGGCGAGACCTTCGGCGATGGCGGTCTTGCCGACGCCTGGATCGCCAACGAGGAGGGGATTGTTCTTGTGCCGGCGGCATAGCACCTGGATCGTCCGCTGGACTTCCGCCTCGCGCCCGATCAGCGGATCGATCCGGCCCTCGCGGGCCTTTTTGTTAAGATTGATGCAATAGGCTTCGAGGGCGCCTTCCTTTTTCTTCGACTCGCTGTTCTCCTTGGCGTCCCTCGCCTCGCGCGCATCGGCGTCCTCTTCGGCACCGCGCGGGATGCGGGAGGAATCGGAAAGGCCGGGCCGCTTGGCAATTCCATGGCTGATATAATTGACGGCATCATAGCGCGTCATGTCCTGCTCCTGCAGGAAATAGGCGGCGTGACTCTCGCGCTCGGCGAAGATCGCAACGAGCACATTGGCGCCCGTGACCTCCTCCCGCCCGGAGGATTGAACATGGATAACGGCCCGCTGGATGACGCGCTGAAATCCAGCCGTCGGCTTGGCGTCCTCGCGATCGTCGCTGACCAAATTGTCGAGTTCCTGGTCGATGTATTCGCGAAGATTCTTCCGCAAAAGATCAAGGTCGACCGAGCAGGCCCGCATGACCGAGGCGGCATCCCCATCCTCGGTTAAACTCAACAGCAGATGTTCAAGCGTCGCATATTCATGATGCCGCTCGTTGGCGATTGCCAGAGCCCGGTGCAGCGACTGTTCGAGATTGCGCGAGAACGATGGCATTGGCTCCGACCTCTCACTTCTTTTCCATTATGCACTGCAAGGGGTGCTGGTGCTTGCGGGCATGGTCCATGACCTGCGTTACTTTGGTTTCGGCGATTTCATAAGTATAAACGCCGCACTCGCCGACCCCATGCTGATGGACATGGAGCATTATGCGGGTTGCTTCCTCGGGACCCTTGTTGAAATATTTTTTCAAAACCGAAACTACGAAGTCCATCGGTGTGTAGTCGTCATTCAAAAGCAGGACGCGGTACATATTCGGATGCCGGACTTGGGTCCTTGGGCGGGTGATGACCGATGTGCCGGGGCTGCTGTCGCTTCCCTGCCGCGGGTCCTTGGCTGCGAACACCGGATTGCCGGCGGCCCCGCCGGCGCAACCTTTGTTCAGATCGTCCCCTCGCCAGAACATGTCATGCGTCCTCACCGAAAAACCTCGCCCCTCAAAGATATTCCGTTCCGCGCGTTCGCCAAGGGGCGGACCCTTAGTGAACAACGGACGAGCGATGCCGGCAAGCGGGTATTGACGCCAAGGTCGACGCCTCTCGACCGTTGCCCGATCTTAACCCGGGTTTGCCTTTCCGGCCATACGAGTTTTTGAGCAAACAAGGCGCTAGGCGGAGCTATCCTGCTGCAAGAGATGCCGCTACGCTGAAAAAAAGCAGGGGCGCGCAAGCCGGGGGGACTGCGCGGCAACTGTGACCGGCAAAACGCGGTGCTTCAAATTTCGGGGAGTTCAGAGCAGGAACAGATGATGCCAGCCCGCGTTATACGAGGGCGTCCTGCCCGCGCTGCTTGGGCGCGCGCCTATTGCGCGGGTTGCCCCGCTTTCACTTTACGATTGGTTTGGCGGCCTCTTTGGCAACACGCCAGGATAGCGCGCTCATTCGCATAAGATGCACAACCAATCGCGCGGAAGCGGACTTCGCATAGCTCGCCTGAATCTGGACAGCATTTTCGATTGTCTTGGCGCCGAGCAGGGCTGTCACGAGAGCCGCTCTGCTTTCAAGGCAGCGGCGTGAATAATCAAGTGTTTCAGCTGCGAACGTCTGGAAGACTCCAGGGAAGGGACCAGCGATGGATTCCGTTGCCTTCAGTTCCTCTCTGTAAACTTCTTTTCGATTGGCAAGCTCTTCTTGAGTTTCGTCTTGAGCTTCGTCCCTGAGAAGGGCCGTTTCAGCCGAATCAAGGCCAAGCCCTGCGCCAGATTCTTCGGCCAGACTGGCGGAAGCTTGGCTGATTGGCTCCGCCCGGAGTTCCTCTTCCACCACCCGGAGTTTCTCCTCCAAAGGAACTGCGGCTGGCTCTGCTCGCGCGGCAACCGCGTCTTCCGCCGCCACGGCGGCATGCTGGTTGGATTCGGCCATGGGCCCTCCTTAGCCAAGTGCGCCGCCATCCTGCCGGCTGCGCTTAAGAGCTTCATCAGAGCTTCATCTCAATGTTGCGGAGTTTTGGATGACCTCACGTAAGGAAACAAACCGCGTAATACCAGCCGCTTCAAAGCTCTCCCGGTCACAATGTACCTGCTGCCTTGTATCTGCCGCCTTGTGTCTGCTGCCATCATTGGCAAATGATGGCGCAGGCAAATGATGGCGCACAGCTTTAAATACACGGAATGTTTAAATACACGGAACGTTTAAATGCACCGCACGCCAGCAAGCCTTGCAGGCGCACAGAGCTAAAAAAGACAGACACTCGAAATTTCCGCGATGACAGCTCGGCCAGGGCCGAGCGTAATTTCTTTGTGTCAAATTCCGGCGGGCTGGAACTGCCGCCGTTCGCACGGGCGGCCAGCTAGCTCTTCAAGCCTTGCACCCTGGAGAACGCAGCTTCGAGCGGCTTGAACGCCTCCTTGGCAAGATTTGAATAGAGTTCACCAAGTTTCGTTGCTTCTGCTACAAAGCCTGCGTACGAGCTCTTCCAGTAGTCCGATTGAATCTGGATGGCGCTTTCATACGACTTGGCTCCAAGCAATTTCTCCACGAACGCAGAGTTGTTCTCAAAGGACTTCTTGGAGTAGTCGGCAGCCTCTGTTGCAATCGCCTGCAGCGTCTTGGTGAAATTCGTCGTTGCCGCGGCCGCCGCGTCGAATTGTTCCCTGCCGAACTTTTGGATGTCTTCAAACTCATTGGCCATTTGTGTCACTTCCATATCGATGCTGATGATCGGCTTTCGCTCCCCATAGCCGCTGAGTCCGCGAGTTTGGTTGGCGTGCCAATATCTTGAATAGTGCATCGCACAAATCACGTCAAGGTGATTGTGCGATGCAATATAATCCAGCTCAAGACGGCTAGTGCCGCCTGGAACCGAAACCTTAACTAACCGGTAACCGCATCCAGCTAGCGTTTCCGAGAGGATTTCGGGTGGATCAGGATCCCGGCCCGCGGGCCGGGAGTGGGGATGAATAGAAATGGTGCAATTTGGCGCGACGTTTTGCCGCAAAAAAATGGCTGCCGCAGGGGCTGGCCTTACCTTGGTAGTCGCCGGACTCATGGTACCGTCGGCCGAGGCGCGCCGCTGGCACATTCACCGCCATGCCTGGGCGCAAGCGCATCATGGAAGCCACAGTCACCGCGAAACCTCGATTCGCTATCACCACCACGCCGCCACAGGCGGGAGCATCTCACATATCGCGGCAATCGTCGTCGATGGCAATTCCGGACAGACCCTTTACGCCCGCAACGAAGACGAGCAGCGCTTTCCGGCTTCAATCACCAAGGTGATGACGCTTTATCTTTTGTTCGAGCAGCTCGAAAAGGGACACCTGCGGCTTGACAGCGATATCCGCATCTCGCCTCACGCGGCCGCACAAAAGCCAACCAAGCTTGGCCTCAGGCCTGGCCAAACGATTTCGGTCGACGATGCGATCAAGGCGGTTGTCACGCGTTCGGCAAATGACATAGCGGTCGCCATCGCCGAAACCGTCGGCGGCGACGAGGCGAACTTTGCTCACCTCATGACCTTGAAAGCCCATGCGCTTGGCATGAGTCATACGCATTTTGCCAATGCTTCGGGCCTGCCTGACCCTGAACAGCTAACGACGGCCCGCGATCTCGCGATTCTGGGGCGCGCGATCCAGGAACGCTTCCCGCACTACTATCACTATTTCTCGACACGAGTGTTTCACTATGGCCGCGAAGCGATCATGAACCACAACCACCTTCTCGGCCGCGTCGAAGGAATGGACGGCATCAAGACCGGCTATACCCGCGCCTCAGGTTTCAATCTTCTGACCTCGGTCAAGCGGGATGGGCACTATATCGTCGCGGTTGTTCTTGGCGGCGCAACCTCCGGCGCCCGTGACCGCTTCATGGCGGATCTGATCGAGGAAGAGATCGGCAAGGGTGCAACGGTGCATACGGCGTCTGCCATCACCGGCTCCAGCGCCAATCCCTTCGCCGAGGCAACGGATGAGGAGACTAGCGCGCTGCGAAGCGCCGCGAAAATCGACGCGAGGCTCGCCTACGCACCAAGCCCAAGGCTGGAGCCTGCTATTGATCCGATTCAGATCGCTTCGCTCAATGCCGAACTTCCTGCTGCCAAGCCGCGCCCGGCCTATGTCTCCGGTGCGCCGCGGCCGGAGGACACTGTCCCGCCGCGCGCCGCCAGCCAAACCAGTTGGAAACAAGCAAGTCTCGACGGCTCCACTGCGCGGGGCGTCAATGTGAATAATGCCGCCCAGATCACACCTCCTTCAACCGTGCGCCCGCCAGCCCGCCCTACCGCTGCCATCTCACATGGCTCGGATAGAGTTGACGGTTCGAGCGAAAATCAGCTGCAGGACGGGGCCGTTAAGGTTGCAAGCGTCCGCCCGGCGGCGGCGCGAAACGGCTGGATGATACAGATCGGCGCCACTCCCGACGTCGGCAAGGCAACCGAGCTCCTCGCTCGCGCCAAATCAGAAAGCCGCAAAACTCTGCTGACCGCGCAAGCTTTTACCGAGAAGGTTCAAAAAGGGTCGGAGACGCTCTACCGGGCGCGCTTCGCAGGCCTTGAAGCGGAGGCAGCAGAACGCACCTGCGCAACACTCAAACGTTCGGGATTTTCCTGTTTCGCAACCAAAAACTAACGCCGCTTGCGCGCCGCCCTGCCCAGCCTTCGCGGCGCGTCTCTTCGGACCTAGTGATGACGACGCATCAGCACATCCTTGGCTTCGTTGACCCGAGCCGCCAGATCCGTAGACCCCCCGTGGTCGGGATGCAATTTCTTCATCAGCGACCGGTGCGACCGGACAACCTCCTCCTCCGACGCGCCCTTCTTAAGTCCCAAAACTTCATACGCCTCATCCTCGGACATCGTGGCGGGACGCCGGCCCGCGCTACGGCGCCCCGCGTTACCCTGACCTTGCGCTGCAGCACGCCATCCGGGAAAGCGGCGGTCGAGATAGGCTTCCATAAGCCGGGCGCCCTCGGGATCGTCCGCACAACAGAGGTCGTAGATGGCTTCGCATTGCGGCCGCGTCATCGTGTCCAGTGACTTGCCTTCGTCGGGACCGGCAAGGACTGTTCCCCTCATTTTGCCCGTGTCATGATCAAGTTCCATCTCAATCATTGCCGAGCGGACGCAGGAAACTTTCCGTTTTGCCGGAGATGGTTTGAATATCCCCAGAATTGATCCGTTACGCATTCCGAGCAGCCAGGCCCCAAGGCCGCCAAAACCTATCGCCATGTCGAGGCGCCCCCGTAACAATAACAGCAATGCCGCAAGAAGCGCCGCGCCACCGCCCCCGCGCCGGATCACGAGCGCGAGCGAGGCCGGGTCTGCCTCAGCAAAAGCTCTTAATGCGCGCAGCACAAGGAAGAATAAGAGAACTCCGGCAAGAAGATAGATCATTTCCTGCTCATCTAGCGCATTTGCGACAGAAGGTGGTCCGCCGCGGCAGCGCCTCGCGCACGCGCTTCGAATTCGAGTGCAAGGCGGCCCCCTGCGGCATAAGCAGCAGCGGCCGAAAGCAGCTCGACGAGCCGTTCCGGCGCGGATAAATCAAAGGCGGCATAGGCACCCCCCGTCAGCTGGGCGATCTTCCGGAACGCCTGCTCGGCAATCCTATCGCGTCCCTCCTGGAATAGAAAAGCTTTCACGCCCGCAAGGCCAAGCTCGGCGGCAAGCCCCGCCAGAACGTCGAGCCGCTCTTCCATCGCATCTCCGACAAAGACGAGAGCGCGGACCGGCGTCTTGCGCGTTTCCTCAAGAACGTGGCGCAAAACTCTTTCAATCTGCGTCTCGCCGGCGCCAACAGCGATCTTGCTCATCAAAGCAGCCAAGTTCTGTCCGCCTGCCACGAAACGCGAGGCCTTGCACTCGGAAAATCCCCGGTAATAGACAAGCTGGACATCGAGCCCGCCATGCGCAGCGGCCGTCGAGAACATTCGTCCTTGCACGCTCTGGGCGATGTCCCACGTCGCCTGCCTGCTCATCGTCGCATCAAGAGCAAAAATAAGCCGACCGCGCCCCGAGTCACCCGCAGCTGGCAGCTTGGCTGCCGCTTCGAGAAAATGATCGATTTCCGACTTGGTGCTGGACTTTGGGACGGCGACCGCGCGCTTGTCCTTTGGCTGGCCCACTTGGCTCCCCGCACGCATGTTTTTAATAAGTTTATAGATCGTGTGCGCAAGGCGCAACGGCAAGCTTTCCATGCCTCCGGCCGGACGGACGGGCTGGATCAGGCAACTTCATATTTGTCGATCGTCCAAGGCTCAGCTTTGGCTTGCGTCTGCCATTCCTGCCAGGCCGGAAGCGCCATGACCGCGTCCATATAAGCGCGGGTGGCAGCTGCGACCGGCACATCATAAACATGCAGACGGTTGATCACGGGCGCGAACATCGCATCCGCCGCGGAAAAATCCCCAAAGAGGAAGGCGCCCCCCTGCCCGAACGCCCGCCGGGCCTGTTCGAAGGCCTGTTCGAGCCGGGCAACATCAGCGCTTGCATCAGGTGTCAGCTCGCGCCTCTTGACCGCGCGGCGCATATTCATCGGCAGAAGTCCCCGCAAGCCGGCAAATCCCGAATGCATTTCGGCGGCGAGCGCGCGAGCCTGGGCCCTAGCCGCACGCGGCTTTGGCCAGAGCGGCTTTTCTGGATAGGTTTCGGCGAGATATTCGATGATCGCAAGGGAGTCCCAAACGGTGATGTCACCGTCATGCAAGACCGGACATTTGCCGGAAGGAGAGACGCGCAGGATTTCGCTGCGCGTATTATCTTGCGCCAAGGGAATCACGGCCTCGCTGAATGGAATGCCGAAGTGGCGCATCAGGATCCACGGCCGGAACGACCAGGAGGAGTAGGTTTTGTTGGCGATGATAAGGGTAAGGGTCATTGGCCGCTCCGGATTTCGAAGTCTTTTTGAAGCAGCGATCGATGAAGGATTTGGAGCGAATGATCAATCAAGGTTTTTTGCCCGGCATCGCCTTCCCGGGGAAGCTAGCCATCTGGATCCGTCCCCTCCGGCATGGTCCGGCTTCATAATGCCAGAAAGGAGACGTGAGGGCCAAATGCGCGTACTTATTGCCCTGTCTCTCGGCGTGATTTTCATGGCGGCGGCAAGTTCCGCACTTGCAAAGCAAAAATTTCAACTGTCCAAATGCACCCATTATTTGGATTGCATGAAGGATGTACGCCCTTATTGCAAGAAAGACGCCGCCAGCGAACCAATAGCACTCCGCGCGGCAGCCTATGCCGCCTGTTTTGCGCGATATGAAAGCACATGCCGGGAAGTGAATTGTGATTAGCTCTCCAAGCGGTGAGCTTTTGCAGCGATCCCCTTCACACGGGAGTGAGCAGACCGGACGCAACGGCGGCAGATATCCCTGCCACTAGAGCGATGATGCAATCCCCAAGGATAATCTTCGGCGTCATAATTTACGTCCTCCCTCGATGAACAGCACGCAGGCACGCCCAAAGAATGGCTGAATCCAGAGCGAGAAGATTGTGACTCCTGCTTTATGCTGGCACCAGGGCGGCAGCCGCATGCACGCGCTTTACCGCTGCTTCCACCCTTGCTACGAACACCCGGCCAGGCGAAAAAGTGTGGGAACGCAATTGGTAAGGCCAAGGCCGCTCTAATGCCCCCTGGCCTGCTGGCCGCGTCTGGCCTTTGCCGGGCTGGCTTTCGCAGCCGCCGCCCGCGCCGCGAGCGCTAGCATGGCCTGCCTCGATGTCTTGGCAAGGCCGTGCTCTGTCTTATGCCAGTGATAAGGCCGCAGAATGAGGTCGTAGAGCGCGAGCCAAGCCGCAACAGAGGTCAAAAGGTAATAGGGGAGCAGAAGCGGCAAGAACGGCCAAAGGCCCGCCAGCTTACGCCGCTTCATCCCGAGCAGCGAAAGCCAAAGGATCGAGCCCGCCCCGAAGAGCGCCGCCGACATCCACAGCACCGTTTCAATCAGCGAGAGGGCCGAGTTCGGCGATGGCATGCCTGTCCGCAGGTCATGGAACGCGAGCCCGGCAAAGAATGGCCAGAGCGGCGGTGCAATGACCAGACCCATCATCATGGAGGCGATCGCAAGGCTCTTTGCCGCGCCAAGCTCCGAAATCAAGCGGGCGGGATCACGGGTCAGTGTTATGAAGGTCTGCATCCACCCCTTCGACCAGCGGCGCCGCTGCGTCAGCCAGGCGTCGAGCCGGGCTGGTGCCTCTTCCTCTGTGCTCGATGGCAGCATGCCGACGCGAAAACCGAGGCGCGCCAGGCGAAGCCCAAGATCGGCATCCTCCGTCACGTTCCAAGCATCCCACCCGCAGACCTCCCGCAAGACAGAGGTGCGAAAATGATTCGACGATCCCCCCAGAGGCAGCGGCAGGCCAAGTTCAGAAAGGCCTGGGTTCACGACATCGAACAGAACCGCATATTCAATCGCAAACAGCCGTGTGAGCCAGGAATCCTCGACATTGTCGATCGCAAGCCGTGCCTGAAAACAGGCAAACTCACGCGGAGCGCGCAGGAAACGTTCCGCCGCCTCACGCAATTGGCCGGGGGCTGGAGCATCTTCAGCATCAAAGACGACGAGAAAATCGCCGCGCGCGAGGGGTAAGGCAATGTTCAATGCGCGAGGTTTCGTCCTCGGCCAGCCAGCCGGTGCAACGATGATTTCGTAAATGGGAGGCAGGCGCAAGGCCTCGATGGCGCGCCGCGTCGCATGGTCGTCGTGCTCGATCACCAGCTTGATATCGAGCTTACACCTTGGATAGTCGATTGCGCTGAGCGCGGCGATAAGCTGCCGGACGACGCGCGCTTCCCGATGCAGCGCGACGACAATCGAATAGACGGGCAGCTGCCGGTCCTCGATGCGGGGCCGGTAGGGTTCCTGGCGCGGCGCCGTGCTCGCAGCTCCCGCAAAAAGACGAAGCCAAATCGAAACGAGGAAGAAACAGGTCATCGTCAAAGAAAAAAACGTAAGTGCAGCTAGTGGCGTGATGCTAAATGTAAAGCTGGCGGCGGATATTGCCGCCATGGCAAAGATGCATTGGCGATGGCTCACGCCAGCTTTCGCGGAGAGGCTTGGATCAAGATCAGCAAGGCCGAGGCTTGCTTCCCATAGAATGGTCGATTGAGCCCCTGTGCGCAGCAAGCGGGACAGATGCGAGGGCGTCGTGATTGCGAGCTCCCGAAAAGATTCACCCCGCCGCGCGCGTGCCAAAAGCTCCATCAGCAAGGGGCCGCGCGGTGCGGCAAGCCAGCGGCAGCCGCCGTCCATGTCGAGCGGTGCTAAGCCGCTATGAATAGAATAGGGATAACGCACGCCCGGCCCAAATTTTGCTTCACGATCAATGAACGCCGCACCAAGGTGGTCCGCGAGACTGCGATAAAAGAACCGCTCTCCAACAGCGCCGTTTGCAAGCAGAGCGGCTTCCGGCGAGACCGATTGCCTTCTCGCCTCCTCGGCCGCTGCATATAAAAGCCTCGGATCAACGCCATAAGCGGCGAGAAAATCGAGCGTGGCAGGCATTTGCGGGAGCTGGTGCCCCCCTGCCTTTTCCACAGGATATGAAAAGGCGGGACGGCGCGCCGCCAGGGTGTTAGCCCCGGCGCGGGCGGTAATAATCCCGCGAGGTTTGTACAAATCCATGATCCAAACGGGCACAAGCCGAGCAGAAGCTTGGCCGATCTGGATGAATTTGTCTATTAATATTTGTCAGAAGTTATCAAACGAAGGAGCGGCACCCTCTGCCGCCCGTGGCGCTCACCGATGCCGTGTCGCGGCAATCGACTGGAGTGATCTTGTCTTCGTTTTGCGGCGCTGCCAAAGGCCGGGAATCATGCTGGAAAAGAGGCCTGACACATAACCAATTTGCAGGCAGGTAGTGAGAAACGCGAATTTGAGAAGGGCATACAATGGCCCCGGCGCGTAACCGCAACTGGCAATGGTGGCGGCCGCGATCCCCAGAATAACCGGAATGAGAATCCAGATCTTGAAAAATCGCGCCAAAATTGTCCCAAGGAAGAAAATCCATATCGAAAGGACAGTCACGCGACATCTCCCCTTTCCATGAACTGCTCAGCAGCGGCTAAGCTTAGGTCTGCCACAGTTTACACTGTTTGTGCCTCAAGGCGCCCTATTGCCCATGAGCGTGTGAGTGTCTCTTTCCCGCCAAGCTAGTCTTGGAAAATAAATACTTTGGAACGTCAAATGGTTCAACTTTATTGAATATTTTTTCACGCAAGCGATAGATCGTGAACACGCGGAAGCCTATTGTGGCGTTGCGCGGGAGGACTATTTGCGCAGAAAGGTGAGATAAACTGGCCGCCGGCCCGCGCGAAGCGCTTTCGCCTCATATCTTGTGCCCGTCCAGCCCGCCCAAGGCGTCTGCCAATCCAGATTGCTGGCCGCCGCCCAGACAAAATCGGGCGAGCGTATGACATTAGCCAGGGTCCAGCCCGCATTGCTGTCAACATCAGTTGCAAAGCGAAGCTCAGCGCCTGGACGCATCACCCGGGCAAGGCGCGCCAGCATCTCACTGGAAAGAAACCGCCGCCCATGATGGCGCCTCTTTGGCCAGGGATCTGGGTAAAGGAGGTAGACGCCATCCAAGACGTCTGGCGGCAGCGCCTCAATCACTACCCTGGCATCGCAATTATAGAGGCGCACATTGCGCAAGGATTTTGCTTCGATGAGTGCCAATGCCTTGGCAATGCCGTTCAAAAAAGCCTCGCAACCAATATATCCGGTTTTTGGGTGCGCAAAAGCCTCGGCCGCGAGATGCTCGCCGCCGCCAAAGCCGATTTCGAGCCACAGCGCAGATGGCCCCTCGGGAAACAGAAAATCTATGCCGGAAGACAGCTTTGCCACATCAAAGGCAAGGTGCGGCAAAGCTGCTTCCAGAAGCGAAGCTTGATGGCCGCGCAGCTTCTTGCCCCGCCGCCTGCCGTGGAGACGCGGAAGACCGCTCGGGTTTGCTTGCGCGGCGTGACCGCCAGGCCCAGCCGCTACCGTCAGCACTTTCCCGATTTGGTCTGCGGCAAGATCTTTGCAGCTCATGTCACGCGGCGCGAGCGCACTATCAAAGCGAAATCAGCTAAGGTGTGTCCTCAACTTCTCGGCCAGATCCATCTTTTCCCAAGAGAAGCCGCCATCGGCCTCGGGTGCCCGGCCGAAATGACCATAGGCTGCAGTCCGGGCGTAGATTGGACGGTTAAGCTGAAGATGCTCCCTGATGCCGCGCGGCGAAAGGCGCATCACCTCGGAGAGGGCCGTCTCAAGCTTTCCTTCAGGGATCTGCCCTGTGCCATGAGTGTCAACATAAATGGATAACGGTTCGGCAACACCAATTGCATAGGAGAGCTGGATTGTGCAGCGGTCCGCAAGTCCGGCGGCAACGACGTTTTTTGCGAGGTAGCGTGCGGCGTAAGCAGCGGAGCGATCGACTTTCGTTGGGTCTTTGCCGGAGAACGCCCCGCCGCCATGCGGCGCCGCCCCGCCATAGGTGTCGACGATGATCTTGCGGCCGGTCAATCCGCAATCGCCATCGGGGCCGCCGATCACGAATTTGCCGGTCGGATTGACGTGCCAGACCGTTTCGGGGGTGATCCAGCCCTCGGGCAAAGTTTTCCGGATATAAGGCTCCACGATGCTCCGCACATCGAGAGAGCTGAGATTCTCATCAAGATGCTGGGTCGACAAAACGATTTGAGTGACCCCGACCGGCTTGCCTTGCACATATCTGACAGTGACCTGGCTTTTGGCATCTGGCCCGAGCTTGGCTGCATCACCCGACCCGGCTTTCCGCTCAAAGGCGAGCTCCTCGAGAATTTTATGCGCATAGTAGATTGGGGCTGGCATGAGTTCAGGCGTCTCGCGGCAGGCGTAGCCGAACATGATCCCCTGATCGCCAGCGCCCTCATCCCTATTGCCGGCAGCGTCGACACCCTGAGCAATGTCGGCCGATTGAGCATGCAACAGAACTTCGACCTTGGCGTTCCGCCAGTGGAAGCCCTCCTGCTCATAGCCAATGCTCTTGATTGCACCTCGCGCCACAGCCTCGATCGCGTCCTGGCCAATTGCCGCGCCGCGCACTTCGCCCGCGATAACAACGCGGTTTGTCGTCGCCAGGGTCTCGCACGCAACGCGCGTTTGATAGGGGTCAAGCCCCGCCTTCATGCCCTCCCGGAAGAAAAGATCGACGACCTCGTCGGAAATCCTGTCGCAGACCTTGTCTGGATGACCTTCCGAAACGGATTCACTTGTAAACAGATAATCTTCGCGAGCCAAGACTGTCTCCAAATAGATAACAAATGCTGTGATAAGGCTTTTGGTATAGTGTCCGGCTTGTCAAGCTGATCTTAACCGTTGTGTTTGTTAAACCGAACGCAGTCAAGTCATCTAGCTGATCCTTGGCCGGGCAGTTCATCGCCGCCATCGCGCTTTTCATCCTCACCGGCCAGAGAGGAAACGAGATCCACAATTCGCTTGCGGACTTTTGGATCATGGATGCGCGCAAAGGCGAGGTTCAGATGCAGCCCTTCGGGTGTCGAGAGGAAGTCCGCAATATAGCTCGGGTTGGAATCTTCCGAAAAACCCATATGGCCCGGCTCGGGATTTGGCATTCCCTCGAAGGAGGGAGCTCCCTCGAAAAAAAAGGAAGGGGGAACGTCGAGCGTTCTCGAGATCTGCTGCAGCCTGCTTGCGCCGATCCTGTTGGTCCCTTTCTCATATTTCTGGATTTGCTGAAACGTCAGCCCCAACGCATCGCCGAGCTTTTCTTGGCTCATGCCAAGCATGATACGCCGCATGCGGACACGGCTGCCAACGTGCCGGTCGATCGGGTTCGGTACTTTTTTCACAAATTTCCCAAATTGATTTCAGCCGCTACGCTCCGCTGCGGCGTTCAGGGCCCGGGTTCCCGGAACTTTTGCCTGCCGCCATCCAGCTGCTGGCAGCTATATGGCGACGATCTCCTTATAGCACAAATACGGCTTCCGTCATATCGCCCTGTCCGGAGTTTTTCCAGGAGCATTTTTCGAGGATGGCCCATCCCCGATCAAGCAGAAACCCGGCGGCAGTCTCCTTATGCAGAAGCCATAGCCACCGGGATTCAAGCAAAGAAGATATATCAGTGGCGGAAAAAACCGCCCATTCACGCGTGCAGGAGAGGAGGCCTTTCTGAGGTTCTGCCAATAACCCTGCGCTGGCTGCCACGTAATTCACGCAGCCGCTCCAGCGTCCGGCCATCGAACATAGCCTCGACCGCAATGACCTCGCTTCCGTCAATAACGCGTGGCAAGCCAAGCGGCATCGGGCGGAAATGAAGCTGAACCATTCGCAAAATCCAACTTGGATTTGTCTGAATGATCAATTTCGTGATTCCACACTCCATGGCCCATTCAACCGCAGCAGTGAGAAGCATATTAGTGATAGGGCACACCGCCCGTCCCTGCTCGCGGCGGCTTCGCTCGACGCAAAAACGTGTCCACTCCCAGATATGCGCGCCAGTTGGCCGCTCGACTTCGCACAATTCAGGCATGATTTCCGAAAGCAAATGCGGCCGGGTCGTTGGCAGGAAACGCTGATAACCGAGCACCTTGCTCTCTTCTATATAGAGCATATGGACGGCATATTTATTGTCGAATTGATCGATCTCGCGGCCATCCGGCTTGGCAAGATTTTTCCAGCCCATTTCCTTGACAAACACCTGATGCCGCAAGCGATAAGCTTGCTCCATCTCATCCCGGTAAAGATGTTCATTTTCCGGGGTTACAATGTGAATCATCAACATTCTCCAGGTTAAAACTTCTGGAAAATGCACTCTTGGCCATTTCCCAGTCCGGTGATGACTAAGAAATGCCAAAGGCAAACTCATGCCGGTAGTACGCTTTCGCGTACCATTTTTAGTTCTTGGATAATGTCCTGAGGAAAGGACCGATCTTTGAGATAATTACGTCGGCCTGCTGCAAGGGAGAAAAAGGATTCGTCAGCCTAACCACATCCATTGCGGTCCTTCGCCCGGACAGACCCATGGATATTCGGGGATTTACGGCTAATATTTGAATGTAATCCCGGCGGACGCGACCCAGGGATCGACCTGAACATGGGCGCGAACGGGGATTCCTTCAGAAAACCCTCCCGCGTCGGTCGAAAAAAACAGCTTCTTTCCGTCGGCGAACACGCCCCAATTCTGAGTCAGCATCAAATCGATGCCGCCTTGCAGAGCAAAAGCGAAATTTTGATCCCAGTTGAAATTCGTCAGCATCCCGTCACTGATGTTGCCCAGATTGACAACATAACCGCCGCCAGCGCCGATATAAGGCTGGATGGCGCCAAACTGAGTGAAATGATATTGAAGAAGGAATAACGCCGCCCCGTAGCGTGCGCTGCCGAGGAGATCCGTTCCATAGGCAGCCTCTCCGGGCAGCCCAACGGCTTTGAAATGTGCAATGGGGGGAACCCCGACGCCAACAGCAACCGCAAAGTTGGGCGTCACGTAATAGCCCGCTTCAAACACCAAAGTATATTGAGGAGGTATCGCGATATTCGCCGGCGTAAATAGACCGCCCCCCGTTGGTTGAGCGTTAACCACTGGAAAAGTTCCGGCGGCTCCAGCATGAACATAGAAGATCGGAGGCGGGGGCGGCACTGGCGGGGCCGGATCTGCTGCCGCGGCAGTTCCGCCAGCGAGGCAAACGCTCATGGCCGCGGCAAACAGCCTCGCTTCATCAACCATATCCCCCCCCCCAATGTTGATGCTTCAGCCTGGCCTGGGCCGCTAGCCCCGGCTGAATCATTCAAATCTAGGTGATCAAGCCCCGGCGAAGGGCCTCGGCGACGGCTTGTGTACGGTTGATTACCCCGAGTTTGGCGCGAACCGAACGCATGTGCTTATCGACGCCGTGCTCGGAAATGCTCATGATCTCGCCGATTTCCCAATCGTTCTTTCCGTCGGACGCCCATTGCAGAGCCTCGCGTTCGCGAGAGGACAGTACGATTTTCTTCGGTTGGCCCGATGCTTCCTGTTGCAGAGCAATGGCACGTCCAATGGCGTAACTCGCAATAAGCGTCAGCACACCCCGCATCTCGCAATCGATCTCTAAACGCTGGCCGGCAAGAGAGAAACCGACTGTCTGGCCATCGAGAGTGACAAGGGATGCCGAGAAACCTTGCTTGAGACCGAATTCCGCGCTTTCGTCCATAATGCGCTGGGCTGCAGGATCGTCATCGATATCCGACTTGAGGTCGCTCCAATAAAATGGAACGGAGGACGATTTCATCCTGCGAATGACGGGATCTTGAAACCCATAACCTCGGGATGCATAATGGCTTACCCACTCAGGCGGGATCTCATGGAACAACACATTCTTGAGCTGCCGTCGGCCCGCGACGCCTGGCGTGGGCATCGCTGTTGCGATCACAGTTTCAGCCCCAACCTGGGAAAGGTGTCGCAGTACTTGCGAAGCTATATCTGAGATGCTGCGGGAGCGATCGAGATCGTGGACGAATTTAATTGTCTGGTCCAGTGTCTGTTGGAATGCACGCGGTTGCATGGAAACCTCGCATCAGCGAACGTAGCTGTTTCCCGCCTTCACCCTTGGTTTACCTCCCGCGGCAGGCCTAGCGCCGGAGGAAATCTTAAATCAGATGACGAATACTAATAACCGCCATCTTAAAATATTACTATGTGTTAATCTAGCTGCTATTGTCAAGGGCGAACCTCCACCAGCAGGCAACTCCGAGCATAGAAAACCAAAGAAAAAACACGGTGGTAAAAGGGAGTCTCCCAAAAAGCGGCGGTGCGATACTTTGCGGCAGGCCTCCGTCCACAACGCCTTGCGCCCCGAGAGGCAGCTCAGCCAGGATACGGCCATAGGGATCGACGATCGCGGAAATGCCCGTATTCGCGGCGCGAATCAAAGGCAATCCTTCCTCAATCGCCCGCAGCCGCGCTTGTGCAAAGTGTTGATAAGGACCGGACGTTGTCCCGAACCATCCATCATTCGTCACATTGAGGAGCAAGCCGGGGCGTTCGGCGGCGGCCCGGGGCACAGCCTCGCCGGGAAAAATTGCCTCGTAGCAAACCAGCGGAGCGACGGCAGGCAATCCAGGCACCACCAGCAATCGCCGCTCGGAACCCGCATCAAAGCCGCCAGGGATATGAACGAACTGGCGCAGGCCCAGATGGTCGAACACCTTTTGGAAAGGAAGATATTCGCCGAAAGGCACAAGATGCACCTTGTCGTAACTATCAAGAATATGGCCGCCGCTCGCGACCACTTGGATCGCGTTGAAATAGCTCACGAGCCCGGCGGGGGAGCTCCTCGAAGCATCCTGCGCGCGCGCGGCGCCTGTCACAAGAACCGTATCCGGCGGCAAGACGGCTCCGATTGCGGCAAGCGCCCCGGCATCGCGCGACAAAATGAAAGGAAACGCCGATTCCGGCCAGATGAGAGCTGTGATACCATCGAGGCCCAAGCGGCCGTCTTCCCCTCCTCTCGCAGAGAGCGTGAGATAGAGTGACAGAATCTGGCTTTTGTTTTCTGGCCTGAATTTCTCATCCAGGGGCAGATTGGGCTGCATGATGCGCAGCTTGACGCCCGGCACCGATTCCAAAGGGGCCTGCGCGAGCCGCCACGCGCCAAATCCGCAGATGCCGCAAAAGGCAAGCAAGGCGGCTAGGATGGGTGTGGAAAGGCCGCGTCTTCCAACTCGAAAGGAGGGTTTGCCGCCAAGCGCGGCGGGGGCAGAGAAAACAAGAATGACGATGACGGTGAGGCCGTAAAGGCCAATGACCGAGGCAAGTTGCGCGGTCACGAGATTACCGCCAAGCGCCATACCAAAACTGTTCCACGGAAATCCTGTCAAGATATGACCGCGCAGCCATTCCGTGAAGCCTAACGCGGCGGCAAGCGCGAAGAGACGGCCAGCGCCTTGCACCCAGATCAATCGCGCCAGCAGGAAACCTAGAGCCGGAAAAAACGCGAGCACGGCAGGAAGGCCGGCCACACCGAGCGGCATCGCCCAGGCGAATTGATCCGCTTCAACAAGAAATGCCGCGCCAAGCCACCAAAGGCCGCCAATGAAATAGCCAAAGCCCCACCACCATCCAGCGCCGAACGCACGCCAGGCCGAAACTGGCATGCCAAGACGAAACCATCCGGCCAGACGAAACCGCCCGGCGGCGGTCTTCTGGGACGTTCGCGCGCAACCGTCGATGAGCCAGACGGCAGCTGTCATGGGAATGACCATAGCCGGGAAAAAATTGAAAGGAGCCAAGGCTAACGCGCCCGTTATGCCTGCTGCGAACGCGATGATGCGGCGGCGCCAGCCGGAGGCAAGCATGACCGCGGCCGCGGCTGCGGGTATGGCGCGCGCTCCTATTTGCATGGTCCCTGAATCGGCATCACGGCAGGATCATTCAAAGGAAAGCACTTCCAGCAACAATCCAAAGTTCTTTTGGATAGATGGACATTATCCGCTACCGCTTGAACGGCGGTTCGCTCTGGCCGGAGGGCTCTTCCGGGCGCTGATTGTCCCCAATATTTCGGGAATGCGCGGGCGCCCCTGTCATACGGATCCTGACCCGCTTGACGCGGCGCGGATCGGCATCGGCGACCTCAAATTCGATGCCATCCTCGACGATGATCTCGCCGCGCACGGGAACATGCCCGGCGAGAGCCGTGACCAATCCCCCCAATGTGTCGACCTCTTCGGCATCGCTGATCCTCTCCAGGTCGGCATCGATTGCGCGGGAGACTTCGCCAAGGTCAGCGCGGGCATCCACGAGAAATCCTCCCCCCGCAAGGGCCTCGATTTTTGGGCGCTTGTCCTCATCATGCTCATCCTCGATGTCGCCGACGATCATTTCGACGATATCCTCGATCGAGGCAAGGCCTTCGGTGCCGCCATATTCGTCGATGACGAGAGCCATGTGGGTTCTCGTCGCCTGCATTTTTACCAGGAGATCGAGAGCCGGCATGGATGGAGGGACAAAGAGAACCGGGCGCAGAATATTGGCTTCCGATAAGGGGGTCTCCAATTCCTGGTGCAGGAATCGGCAGCTCTCTGCTGCTTCCTCATACGGTTCCGCGGCCAAAGGACCGGCTGTACCATGTGGCCGCTCTGGCAGCTTCGCGGCAAGATAGGCGACGAAGTCACGGATATGCACCATGCCGCGCGGATCATCGAGGGTCTCGCCATGAACGGGAAGCCGCGAATGACCGGCGTCACGAAACACCGCAAGCACATCATGGAGGGTGGTATGCAGCGACACGGCAACAATGTCAGCGCGCGGAACCATCACATCGCCCACCTGCACTTCATGCAGAGCGAGGACATTTTTCAACAGAGCGCGCTCTTGCGGGGAAACATCGACCTCGGCGGAAGTATCTGCGAGCGCCTCCTCGAGATCATCACGGATCGATACCCCGCCGATACCAAATAGAGCGCGCAGCCGGTCAAAAAGGTTTGACTTCCCGCCCGCATGCGGTTTGCCGCCTGCTTCGCCAGCCGGAACGTCATGTTCACTCATGGGCGCCAGCCGCTTCCTTGACCGGCGAGGCTCCGTAAGGGTCGCCGATTCCAAGCCTTGCAAGGGCAGCGCATTCGAGGGCCTCCATCGCTTCGGCCTCGGACGCCTCGATATGGTCGTAACCGATGAGATGCAAAAATCCATGCACCACAAGATGAGCAACGTGGTCGCGTAACGGTTTTCCTTCCTCGCGGGCTTCTCTCGCGGCGGTTCCGAAAGAGATCGCGATGTCTCCGAGCAGTGGCGCCGCTGCCGGATCGCCGCCAGCCGGGAACGAAAGAACATTGGTGGGCTTGTCGATCCCCCGCCATTTGCGGTTGAGTTCGCGGATGAACGCGTCATCGCAGAAGAGCACGCTGACCTCGGCGTTGGAGGCAAATCTAGCGCCGCTCTCCTCAGCCGCCGCGAGAATCGCCATCCTTGCCAGCTGCGATGGCGCTTCGAGTGCGGCCCAGCCTCCAGCTTCGACCGAAACCTCGATCGCAAGGCTCATTTTCGTGCCTCCTTGATAGAGGTTCTCCGGGCTGGGGCCGTTTCATAGGCATTGACGATCCGCCGGACGAGATCATGTCTCACGACATCCCCTTCTCTGAAAACAACATGGCCAATCCCCTCGAGCCCGGTGAGAAGTTCGATTGCTTCGCTGAGGCCGGACTTCTGGCCGGGGGGAAGATCGGTTTGCGAAGGATCACCTGTGACGATCATCCTCGATCCTTCCCCAAGGCGGGTTAAAAACATTTTCATTTGCATCGAAGTCGCATTTTGAGCCTCATCGAGCAGCACGCAAGCATTGCTCAAAGTGCGCCCGCGCATGAACGCGAGAGGCGCGACCTCGATCATGCCTGTCTGCATCCCGCGCTCCAGCATCCGTGCGTCCATGAAGTCGGCAAGCGCATCATAGATCGGCCGCAAATAGGGATCGACTTTATCGCGCATATCACCCGGCAGGAAACCAAGCCTCTCGCCGGCCTCAAGCGCGGGACGCGACAGGATTATCCGCTCAACTGCGCCTTGCTCCAGTAAAAGCACCGCAAAGCCGACCGCGAGCCAAGTCTTGCCCGTGCCGGCAGGCCCCTCGGCAAACACCAGCTCGTAGCGTTTCATCGCGCGCAGATATTGATCCTGCGCCGAATTTCTGGCGCGGACGATCCCGCGACGGCGGGTGCCGATCTGCTCGAAAACGGCGCGCCCGCCTTCTTCCTCCTTAGGGAAGAGAGTGCCCTGCATCGCGCTTTCCTCGATCGCGCCATCAACGTCGCCGAGGCTCACCGGCTGGCCGAGCTCCACACGTGCATAGAGATTTTCCAAAACAAGCCGGGCATGTTCGCACGCTCCGGGCGCGCCCTTGATCGTCACATGATTGCCATTTGCATTGGCGATCACCCCAAGCCTGCGTTCGAGCTGCGCGAGATTCTGGTCGTATTGTCCGAACACGAGCGAAGCATGCCGGTTATCGTCGAATGCGAGCGTTATCTCGGCCGGGCCGTCCTCGCCTGGACGCCTGAATTCTTGCCGCCACGGCACTGAACGGTCAGATGATTTCAAAGAAGCGCCTCGCGCGCGGATCTCTGTGGCAGAAGCCGCCCAAACAAAGAATTACTGCCAGCGGAAACGATCTCGACGGGAAGAACATCGCCGATATGATCGAGACTGCCCTCCATCTGAACTGCTTGGAGGTATGGCGTCTTACCGGCAATCTGACCGGGGTGGCGGCCGGGCTTTTCAATGAGCACATCGAGGATGCGCCCGACCGTTTTGTGATTGAAGGCTTGGCGCTGCTGATCGAGGAGAGCCTGAAGCCGCGAGAGGCGTTCCGACTTCACAAAATCAGGGACCTGGTTTGCCAGCTCGGCCGCGGGCGTTCCCGGACGCGGTGAGTATTTGAATGAAAAAGCGCTCGAAAATCCGACCTTTTCGATCAAGTCCAAGGTTGCCTCGAAATCTTCATCTGTCTCGCCTGGAAAGCCAACGATGAAATCGGACGAGAGGGCAATGTCCGGCCGCGCCGACCGGATTTCGTTCACCAATGCAATATAATCGGACCTTTTGTGCTTACGGTTCATCGCAGCAAGAATTCTGTCCGAGCCGGATTGAACCGGCAGATGCAAATACGGCATGAGGCAAGGCTGATCGCGATGCGCGTTTATGAGACTTGCGTCCATGTCGTTGGGATGGCTCGTTGTATAGCGGATGCGCGCGATGCCTGGCACTTCGGCGATTCTCGCCACGAGCATGGCCAGTGAAGCAGCAGCACCATCGTGCGTTTCACCATGATAGGCATTGACGTTCTGCCCAATAAGGCTCACCTCGCGCACACCTGCACCGGCAAGCATTTCGACTTCAGCAACAATCCCATCAACCGGCCGCGATGCTTCGGCGCCCCTCGTATAAGGCACGACGCAGAAGGTGCAGAATTTGTCGCAGCCTTCTTGCACGGTCACAAATGCGGATACCCCGCGCTTGCGAATTTCACGCGGCTCCGGCGCCGCGAGATGATCGAACTTGCTCTCGGCAGGAAAATCCGTGTCGAGAACCGCGCCCGAGTCTTGAGCAAGGCGCAAAAGCTCCGGCAGCCGGTGATAGCTTTGCGGGCCGACGATAACGTCAACAGCCTTTTGCCGGCGGAAGATCTCTTTCCCTTCCGCTTGCGCGACGCAGCCCGCGACAACAATCCTGGTCTGCCGCCCCGCCTCGGCGCGCGCCGCCTTGAGGGCGCGCAGCTTGCCCAATTCGGAGAAGATCTTTTCGGTGGCGCGCTCTCTGATGTGGCACGTGTTCAAGATCACAACGTCCGCGTCTTCCAAAACGCCCGTCTCGGCATAGCCCTCCGGCGCGAGGGCATCAGCCATTTTCTGGGCATCATAGACATTCATCTGACAGCCGTAAGACTTCACGAACAGCTGGCGGGGGGATTTCGTAGAGCGCGGTTCGGGCTTTACCATAACCTCCCCGGCCGAAAGTGCTTCATCTTCTAGTCCGGACATTGTCTCCCTGACCCGCGAGGCGCTTGCCTCTCATGTTTGGTTCGATTCCGGCTTAATACCCGAAAATGCATTATAGCAGGTCCCGCCGCATAATCAGAGCCGCCGCCATTTCAGTGCCAGCGGTGCGATAATAGGCTTTGCGCTCACCGACCAGCTCGAAACCAAAATTCGCATAAAGGGCGCGCGCCGCGATATTCCCAACGTCAACCTCAAGAAATAACCGGTTGACCCGGCTCGCGGCGAGCCCATCCAAATGAGGCTTCAGGAGGCTCGTTGCAATCCCGCGGCGGCGCCATTCGGGCGCAACCGCGATCGTCAGGATTTCGGCTTCGCCGGCGGCAATCCGGGAGAGGACAAAGCCGGTCAAATATTCTTCCTTGGCTTCGATCGCGCCATCAGCGACGGTCTCAGGCGCGACGAAAAGTTGTTCAAAGTCCGCCTCCTGCCAGGGATAAGCGAAGCTGGCCGCGTGGATCGCGGCGCATTCGGCACTCCGCTCAACCCCAATCGGGCGGATAAAAGGCAAAGCTTTGGCCGGCCAGGTGATCATCGGAATCACGGCAGGGCCGGTTGAATTTGCGCGGCCTCAGGCACCTTGACGTCCGGGGCTTTTAAGTACAGCGGCCGCGGCGGCGCCCGGCCTGGATCGGCAAGAAGGCCAAGCTTAGCCACGAATACAATATCGACTCCGGGGCTCTCGCGGGCAATTTCAATCTCAGTTCCAGCGGCCGCGGCCTCCGCCGCAAGCAGCGCCGCGCCTGATCCCGCAAGCCGCACCGGGCCCGCGCCGAGCGAACGCATAGCCTCACGCGGAGACACCACACGCGGCGTCAAGGCTGTCCTCCCATCCGGCCCGAAAGCCGCAAAGTAGACATTGCCGTGCCGCGCGTCGATTGCGGCAGCGGCAAGACCTGGCTTTTGTTCTAAGATCAGAGGCGCTGCGAGTGCCGCGAAAGTCGAGATGCCGACAACCGGCACCTTGCAAGCAACCCCGATCGCGCGCGCGGCAGCGATCCCGACCCGCAAACCGGTAAATGAGCCTGGGCCTATCGTGACCGCCACCCGGTCAAGCGAAGCAAAGCCCCCCTCCACCCTGGCCATGACTCGTTCGATCAGCGGTAACAGTGCCTCCGAATGGCCCCGTTCCATGGCAATCGTCTCCATCGACTCGGGATCTTCCGCGCCTTCGTCGAGGATACAGGCCGAGATTGCCGGAAAGGCGGTGTCAAGCGCCAGTATTCTCATGCGGCAAAGCCCGGGTCACGAGGCGTATTCACAGGGTCCTGCCCGCCCAAACTAGATCTGTTCGACAGCTTGTACATTTGGAAGAAAATGCTTGAGCAGATTCTGGATTCCATTCCGGAGCGTCGCTGTCGAGGAAGGACAGCCCGAACACGCCCCTTTCATGGCAAGATAGACTGTGCCATCACGAAAACCGCGAAACTTGATGTCGCCGCCATCATTGGCAACTGCCGGCCGGACGTGGGTTTCCAAAAGTTTCTTGATCGCGGCAACCGTCCCGGCATCGCTTGCAGCGAAGAACTCTTCGTTTTCCTCTTGGCTCCCGCCTGGCACTGGACTGGCGCTGTCAGGGTTGAGCAAGGGCGCGCCCGAGAGGAAATGCTCCATGATCGCGCCGAGCACGACAGGCTTCAGCTCCTGCCAGTCGGCCCCGGATTTCGTTACAGAAATGAAATCGGCCCCAAAGAAAACGCCGCGGACGCCCTCGATCGAAAACAGCGCTTCTGCAAGCGGCGACTGGCTGGCGGCCTCGGGGCCTTTAATTTCCAAAGTACCAAATGGCATGACAGGGCGGCCAGGCAAAAATTTGAGCGTAGCGGGATTTGGGGTGGCTTCAGTCTGGATGAACATGCAAAATCTCCAATTCTCCGGGTCAAGGCCGGAGCCGGACAAATCATTTTAAGATATGATGGAAAGAGCGCCAAACGGCAAGTGAAGAGCAGACGGCCCGCCGCCATGCTGGCAAATTAGCGAAAGTCCAAAACAAGCAATGCGGCATAGATCCGTCTTTTTGGCGGGAACCAGCCCGGCTGCGCAATCGTTTATGAAAGTGGGCAGCCGCGGGCTCTTGCAGGGCTCCGGGCGGCGGGGAAGCGGCAGCCGGTCATAGCCGGTCAACCGCCACGCCGGCACGTTGAACGCGCTGGACGTGAATAACGGGCGAGAAATAATGGCACAATTAGCTGAGGTAGGCCGGCAGCTCCTCGCGGCGGCTATGGCGGCTCCCTATCTTGAGCGTGAGGAAGAGCGTGCGCTCGCTCTGCGGTGGAAAAACGAGGGCGACGAAAAGGCTTTGCATGAGCTCACGCGGGCGCATATGCGGCTTGTGATCGCTCTCGCGGTGCGGTTCCGCCATTATGGCCTGTCTCTCGCCGATTTGATTCAAGAGGGCCATATCGGTCTGCTGGAAGCCGCCGCACGCTTCGAGCCCGATCGTGACGTGCGCTTCTCCACCTACGCCACTTGGTGGATTCGCGCCTCGATGCAGAATTACGTGCTGCACAATTGGTCGATTGTACGGGGGGGCACCAGTTCCGCGCAAAAAGCTCTTTTTTTCAATCTGCGGCGGATCCGGGCAAAACTCGCGCAGGGCGGTGATTCACAGGACGGGGCCGAGGTTTATGGCCACATCGCGAGGGCGCTCGGCGTATCCCGGTCGGATGTCGAATTCATGGATGCGCGCCTCGCGGGACCCGATCTGTCGTTGAATGCGCCGCTCGGAGACAGTGACGCTTCCGTTGGCATAGACCGTCTGACCATGCTTGTGGACGACAAACCGCGTCCGGATGAGGCGGTTGGGCTTGCCCTCGACACCGACCGGCGGACCGCCTGGCTGAACGAAGCCTTGACCGCGCTTTCCGAACGCGAGCGCCGGATCGTCCGGGAACGCCGCCTTTCCGACGAGGCCGCAACGCTCGAGGCCCTGGGAGACCGGCTGGGCATTTCAAAGGAACGCGTCCGTCAGATCGAGAGCCGGGCCATCGAGAAACTGCGGCTGGCACTGGCCAAGCGTCATACGGAAAATGCCGTGGAAGCCATGGTCTGACGCGTTATACACGGCACAAGCCGGCGCAAAGGCGCTTGTGATAAGTTCTCCCTGGAAATTCCTTTCGGAACCAGTTTTCCCCAAGACTTTCATCTGGTTCGGCTGCCTGCTGCTGGAGAATCGTCCAAACAATGAAGAAGTAGCTTAAGGTAATATGGACGAATCAGAAAGGAACGAAGTTCTCAAATGCCGCTCAACGCAGATACGGCCCAACCGCAGCCGGGCGGGCTCCGGCCAAGAACCCAGCCGCATCCAGCCGCTTGACGGAGCGCAACGGTTGGGGTTCCGTGATAACTCGCTCGTTTTATGTCATGCGAGCCGGAGTCAAAGTTGCGCCGGCATGGACTCGCGCCAAATCACATGGAGACAACCCGGATGACAAATACAGGTAAAAAAACGCAAGCCACGCCCGCCAAAAGCGCGCCCGCAGCAAGCAAATCCTCAAAAACAGCCGAGGCAAAAAAGGCTAAACCCGCGGTGAGCGCCTTTGCCAAGCCTCTGCAGCCCTCCAAAGAGCTAGCCGCTGTCGTCGGATCTGATCCCCTGCCGCGCACCGAGGTGGTCAGCAAGGTCTGGAACTACATCAAAAAGCATAAGCTGCAAAATGAAGCCAACAAGCGGGAAATACTTGCTGATGAAAAGCTGGCCGCTGTCTTTGGCAAAAGCAAAGTGACAATGTTCGAGATGAACAAATTCCTCGCCCAGCATCTCAAGTGAAAGGCGGTTGCTTCATGTGATGATAGATAACGGCGCGCGGAAACAGATTTGGTTCTGACAAAACTTACGGCCGCCCGGCGAATGCTGGCAAGACGAGGCAGCGCCAAGCACGTCATCAGCTGGAAGCGCCGCGACCGGAAGATGGCCAATTGTGGTTACAGAGCCATAGCTGGCAGCATGAGGTCCTTTGATTTGAGGAAGTGCAGGTGATTTGAGGAAGTGCAGGCAGAGGGAGCCCCTTAGAAAACAGGAAGGGCGTAGAAGAAGAGTAGAAGATAGGAAGGCGCGGTTCGCCGGTTCCCTTCGGTGTTCGAGGTTCCCCGGAAATGAGGTTCATGCCCGCTTAGGTTGCCCTTGACGATCTCCGTGTAGATACAAATCGCTCGGGGGTAGTTTAACCCGGAATCGCTATTGGCTTGCCGTCCCGCGGGGCCCAGACTTGGGATGGCTGTGTCTGATGATTTTCTGAAATCAGTCCTAAGGCTGCCCTGTGGAAAACGCTGTGCCTGCGGGCGCGTGCAGGACATTGCCTTCCCGGCTTGTCTCGATGGTAATAGCTGCCGCCATTCCGGGTTCGAGCAGAAGCCGGGGATTGGGCACACTGATGATTACATCATAGGTGTCCGAAGCCGTGTCTTGTGACCGGCCAATCTGGGTCACTTCACCGGCAAAGGTTTGATTCGGTAAGGACTCCACTGTGAACGAGGCTCTGTCGCCGGGCATGATCTTGCCGATGTCGCTCTCGCCGATTTTAGCGGCGGCCTGAAGGGCAAAGGGATCAACAGCGATGAGAAAGAGCGGCCGCGCATCCGGTCCCCCCGCGAGTGTTTGCCCGATTTCAATATGCCTAGAAACCACCGTTCCCTCCACCGGCGCAACAACATCGGTCTCGCCAAGGATGGTTTCGGCGGAATGAAGCGCCGCGAGGAGACTGGCGACTCGCGTCTCGTCAAACTTCGTCCGCTCTTGTTTCTCCTCATAGGCCTTCCGCCATTTACTGGCCGCCTTTAGGGGAATGGCCCCGCGCGCGGCAAGCGCTTCGTGTTGGTCAAAGGCCTTTTTAGCCCGAGCGAGATCCGCTTTGTCCTTTTCAAACCGGATCTCAGCTTCGGCCAAACTGGATTTGCTCAGATCCGCCATGATTTGATAAGGACGCCGGCCGATCTTCGCGCAGACCTGGCCCGCCTTCACTTTCATGCGGATGTCGCAATCGACCGCCTCGATCACGCCGGGCACACGAGCACCCACAGGCACGGCGGCCGCGGTCCTAAGGACGCCAATCGCGGTTACCGTCCCGGCGGCGGAAGCACGTTCGAGCTTTTGCGTGACATAGTCCGCCGTTGCGCTGCGATGCAGTGACCAGATGAACCAGCCGCCGCCAAGAGCCGCGAGGGCCGCCGCCGCCACTGCTGTTTGCCTGCCTCTCCGCCTGAGAAGCGGAACCGGGCCGGCCGCCCTTCTTTCATTTCCGAATACTAACGAGCGTAATTCCTCCGGCCCGATTACCCTCTCGAGTTCACGGAACGCAAAGAACGGAATCAACACGACGAACATGATGATTCCGATCATGAGTATTCGCTGGAGCTTACCGCTGGCGGCATCAGGGATACTTTGGTAAAGCGTTTTGCCGTGTAACTCGCCGATAAGAGTTTCCTCGATGACATGGAAGCAAGTCAGTAGAACAGCGAAAATAATAGACTTAAATAAGATCGGATAAATGAGCGGCCTATTTCTTGAATCTTCTCCAAGATGAAAATACTCTCCGGCCAATATAACCTTTGCCAGCGCCAAGGCGTTGATAACAGCAAAGCCTTGCTGGTAAAATAAATTTCCCTCATTGAGAATCAGCGCCTTATGAAGAGAAAACAGGCTCAGCAGCACCCAAAGATAGGCCGCTATACCGAGCAGCTTTCTTGTTTCCTCGATGGCTCCAGCCTTGAGGTGATGGAGTCGATCATTCCCCATGTGATTTCTCTTCCCAACGAGCGCCGCTGACCCAAGATAAGAGCAGGACCGGTCATTTGGAATTGCCAGAGCGGTGCCTGCTGCTCATACTTCATATCATGGCTGGTGCGGTCCCCAGCCGCCGCCTTTGGGAAGTGTTGGAGGTCTCGCCTTGAAATACCGCCAGCTCGGCGCCAGCGATTTGCAGGTGCCGGTTATTTCACTTGGCACCTGGCTGACCACTTCGGGAGGCATTGAAAAGCGCCAGGCAGTGGCCTGCGTGCACAAAGCGCTCGGCCTCGGGATCAATTTTATCGACACGGCGAATGTCTATGGGCGCGGCGCCGCCGAGAGCGTGCTCGGCGAGGCGCTCGCCGGAATTCCCCGGCATTCCTACATGCTGGCAACCAAGCTCTTTTTCCCGATGAACTTCCTCGACAAGGGGCTCTCCCGCCGGCAGGTTGCCAAGCAGCTCGATGCCTCGCTGAAGCGGCTTCGAACGGACTATGTCGATCTCTACCAATGCCACCGCTTCGATAAGGAAACTCCCCTCGAAGAAACGATGGAGGCTTTGACTGAGGCGGTTCGTCAAGGAAAGACACGCTATGCCGGCTTCAGCGAATGGCCGCTCGACAAGATCGAGGCGGCGGCCAGCATTCCGGGCGTTGTCCGCTTCGTTTCAAGTCAGCCTCAATATTCCTTGCTATGGCCCAATCCTGAAAATGAGATCTTTCCGCGCTGCGCCGAGCTCGGCATTGGCCAGATCGTCTGGTCGCCGCTTGCCCAGGGCGTGCTGACGGGAAAATATAAGCCCAATGCCCCGCCCCCGGCGGTGTCGAGAGCCAGCCATCCAGCAATGGGCTCAATGTTGCCGGAACGCTGGCTGACGGCGCCGGTGCTCACGGCAATCCAAGAGGTAAAGCGGCTTGCCGAGCAGGAAGCGGGAGTAAGCCTCGCTCAATTCGCCCTTGCCTGGGTGTTGCGCCGGCCGGAGGTCACTTCAGCAATTATCGGGGCCTCGCGCCCCGAACAAGTGGCGGAGAACGCCGCTGCGGCAGAGAAAGAAATTGCAGCCGGACTTTTCGCGCGGGCCGAAGAAATTTTGGCGCCGGTCCGCTGATCTTCTCTCCGGCAGGCGAATGCTCAAACCCGCCCCTTCCTTACACGCGCCCTCACTGAGGTACCGGCGGCTGAAGAGCAAGCGCATCGTCCTCTTTGAGGCAGGTCCCGCTCTGCCGTATCCTCCGGGCAAGTTCCATTATGCCGAGGATACGCCGGCTTGCCTCCACCAGGGAAAGCCCCTCCTCCCGGATGTTGGAGACGCAATTACGATTTGCGTCACAGGTCTCGCCGGGCTTCGGATCAAAGGTGATATAGGCGCCCATGCTGTCACAGGATGAAAGGCCTGGGCGCTCCCCGATAAGGACGACGGCGAGCGCCGCCCCCTGCCTTGCCGCAACTTCGTCCCCCAAGGCAACGCGCGCCTGGAGAGCCACCACGGGCGGGGCAAAGACAAAATTTTGCGCCGCAAGAAGCATTTTGCAAAGCTTTGCCGCTTGCGCGCCGATGGCGGCGGCGGAGAGGCCGTCAGCAATAACAATGGTAGCGCCGTAAGAGCCTCGCGAGAGGACTCGCTGGGACTCCTGCGAAAGGCGGCGGCCGAGATCCGGCCTTTGCAGAAAGGTCACCCGGTCCGGCGCAGCGCTGTGCACAACAACTGGCTGCCAGGCGGCAAGCTCCGCAAGGAGCGCCTCGCTGTCGAGCCCTGCCCAGACCGCATCACGGGCCCGGGCATGCGCCAGCTCGAATTCCAGCAGGCGGGATGTCGGCAAGCCATCACCCGCGCGGCCAAGCGCGATGCGGGCAGGTGTCGCTGTGCGCAGGTAATCCCAAAAGTCTTTTGCCGCTCGCATCACGGAGCTGCCGCAAGGAGACGCATAGCAGCTCCCGAAAGGCTTGGCCGCACCTGAGAGCGGGCATTCATGATCCCAAAATCCTTGAGCCAATCCTCGAACTCAGGCGCCGGCCGCAGGCCAAGCACGGAGCGCACATAGAGGACGTCGTGGTAGGAAGTCGATTGATAGCCGAGCATGATGTCATCGGCGCCGGGAACACCCATCACATAATTGCAGCCAGCCACGCAAAGAAGCGTCAGAAGATTGTCCATGTCATCCTGATCGGCCTCGGCGTGGTTCGTATAACACACATCGGCGCCCATCGGCAGGCCCATCAGTTTGCCGCAGAAATGATCCTCAAGGCCAGCACGGATGATTTCCTTGCCATCATAAAGATATTCCGGGCCGATAAAGCCGACGACCGTATTGACGAGCAAAGGCGCATAGCGGCGGGCGACCGCATAAGCGCGGGCCTCCATTGTTTGCTGATCGGTGCCATGATGGGCTTGTGCTGAGAGTGCCGCGCCCTGGCCAGTTTCAAAATACATGAGATTTGCACCGGGCGGCGCCCGGCCGAGCGAGCTTACGGCCTCTTTGGCTTCATCGAGCAGCGCAAGGTTTATGCCGAAGGCGCGATTGGCGGCTTCCGATCCAGCAATCGACTGGAAAACGAGATCGACGGGGCCATCCTTGTTCATGACATCGAGAAGGGTCGTGACATGGGCAAGAACACAGGATTGCACAGGAATTTCAAAGCGCAAGCGCAGCTCCTCGATCCGTTCGAGAAGCAGCAGAACCCGCTTTGCGCTGTCGGAGGCTGGATTGATCCCGATGCAGGCGTCGCCGCAGCCATACATGAGCCCATCGAGGATTGCCGCGCCAATGCCAGCAAGATCGTCGGCCGGGTGATTGGGCTGGATCCGCACGCAAAGCCGCCCGGGCAGGCCAATCGTGGTGCGAAACCGAGTGATAACCGGAATCTTCCTTGCGACGGCGATCAAGTCCTGGTTGCGCATCAGTTTCGATACCCCTGCCGCCATTTCCGGCGTGATGCCGGGCGCGAGGCTGGCAAGCGTTTCGCCCGTCGCCTCGTCGGATAGGAGGAAATCCCGGAACTCACCGACCGTCAGTGCGGCGATAGGGCTGAAGGCTTGTTTATCGTGCGTATCGAAAATGAGCCGCGTGACCTCGTCCGTCTCGTAAGGCACCACGGCCTCAGTGAGGAAACACGCGAGCGGCAGATCAGCGAGCGCCATGCGTGCCGCGATACGCTCTTCGGCACTTTGCGCAGCAAGCCCGGCCAGCCTGTCACCGGCGCGGTCTGGCGAGGCACAGGCCAGAAGCCTCCGCAGGCCGTCAAAGACATAGCGCGTTCCACAAGCTGTGCTTTGGTAAAGCATGAGACTTTCCATTTACCAATTACCAAAATGGATAATTCTTATTATAGAATGAATTATGTGAAGATGAATCACGCAATTATGCTGCATAAATTACAAATAAAATAAGTTTTTAAAATAAAATTAAATTTAGTTGAAATCAAATGAATAGTAAATATTTTTACAAAAATGGCAGCGGTCTAGCTGTGAACCTTAACCTTTGCCTTTAAATCGGCGTTTGGTTCCTTCGAAACCGCCTTCGGCACGCAAAAGTCACGTGAACTTGAATGAAAATTGGCAACCTTTAACGCGGCCAAACATTACCTACATTAAGGGGAACTGAGATTTTTGAGAGAGGAACTCATGAGCGCTTCTACGGAAATTACGACGAAGAAGCCTTCGACCCGGGGATTCGCATCGATGGATCCCGAAAAACAACGGGCGATCGCACGCAAGGGCGGAGAGAGTGTGCCGCACGAAAAGCGGAGTTTTTCGCAAAATCCCCGGCTGGCAGCCGAGGCCGGACGCAAGGGCGGCCAGAGCGTCAATCCGAACAAGCGGAGCTTTTCGCGCAATCACACACTTGCTTCAGAAGCAGGACGCAAGGGCGGCCATGCCTCCCATGGCGGACCCAAAAAAACCCCAGCCCAGGAGTAATTCAAACTCTGGACTAAGTGCGGCGGGCTTTGACCCGCCGCTCTATTTCAGAAACCCTCCTGCAGAAAGGCGCCGTGTCTGGGACGACTCAAGACCGGGCGCGCGGCGGAAGGTATTCTTCATTCACAATTTCTTCGTTCATAATTTCTTCAGAGAAAGACCTTTGCCCTCCGCGGGATCTTTTTTCCAGATCCCATTGGGTTGCGCGTCAAGATGGGTCTGATGCCCTTTGCGCGCGGTCAACACAAGACGCCCGTTGACGATTTGCCAGCCGACCGGATCGAAAATCACAACCCCCTGGTCGCGGCAGCCAGGCGCGAGCGTCGCCTTTTTACCGCCCGGTGCCTTCGTTTGCGCATCCAGCGTCAGCATACATCCGGTATCTTTGCCGCCATCCCGCAAGATGGAATAGCGCCCGGCGGCGTCACTCGATACGGGAACATCTTGCTGCTTGACCGCGATGGCGGCTGCCGCCGCGGGAGCAGCGGCCCTTTGTTGAGCGGCTGACTCACTTTTTTTCGGTGTTCCTTGAATGGCGCTCAGCCGGTAGACCTCGCCCTCCGGTCCGGCCGCGGTGTAAGAAGTTGTATCCTCTGCAACGAAATCGAGCACGATCCCGCTCGTCTTATCCAAGAGGTCAAGGTGGCCGTCGCCGGTCGCGGCCCAGGCATCAGCAGAGGCAAGATCGGGAAAATTCTTCAGGCAGGCGGGAGGGATCGTGAGTTTCTGACCCGCGCCGTTGGAAGGCTCGGGGCGCAGGACAATCCGGCACTTGGCGTCCCTATCCTGGCCGGACAAATCCCAGACGCCTGCAAGATCTTGCGCTTCCGTCGCAGGTGAGGCCGCTTTCCCCCCCGGACCTGCCAGCACAATACCAGCAAAGAGGAGACTGCCCCAGCCGTACCACCGCCTTCCCATCGTTTGCAAACCCCTCCCCCGGCCATCTGCCCCATAGACCTCAGCGATAATAGTCTATATCCCGCTTCTCAAAGCAAGCCCGTAGGCGGTGCCGTTAACCTGCTGGAGCCGTGGAATGGCGGAATGGCGTTTGCCGCTAAGCCTGCTAATATACTAGCGAGGCTGGTGCGATTCTCTGACGGGCTCTCCATAGCGGCAGGGCTGCCAGTGATTCTCAAGAGCCGTTAATGGTTACAGAATGGCTGATCTGAAAAGGCAAGCTTTACTACATATACCGCTTCTCAAGCTCGCTCTTGTAATGCCGCTAGTGCTTGGCCTCGGCGCGGCTTCGCCGCGTGCCGACGAGTTCCGGGCGCGCTACACAGTGAGCCTTGTCGGCTTCCACATTGGAGAGGTTGCGGCAGCTGGCTCGATCGGTCCGGCAAACTACAGGGTCAACCTCAATGCCAAGCTGACCGGCATTGCCGCAATGGTCTCAAATGTAAAGCTGGCGCTTGCCTCGACGGGTTCCTTGCGCAAGGGAGGCCCTGCTCCTTCCACCTATGCGACGAGCGCCGCGAATTCCCAAGGCGTCAGGACGGTGCGGATGTCGCTCGACGCCGGCAACGTGAAGGCTGTAGAAATCTTCCCGCCTTTCGAAGATAAGGAGGGGCGTATCCCGGTCACGGAGGCACATAAGCGCAACATCGTTGATCCGACAAGCGCCTTCATTATGCCTGTCCCGGATGGCGAGCCCCTGATCGGTCCTTCGGCATGTAACCGGACAATCCCGGTCTATGACGGCTATGTCCGCTTCGATGTCACTCTCCACTATGTCGGCGTGAGGAATGTCTCCGTCGAGGGATACTCCGGCCCCGTTTCGGTTTGCGCTGCACGCTATATTCCCATCGCGGGCCACAAGCGGGATTCGAAATCGACTAAATTCATGGCGGAAAACAGAGATATCGAGACTTGGCTCGCGCCGGTAGGAAGGGCCCATGTCGTCGTGCCGCTGCATGTCGCATTGACGACCCTTGCCGGTGCCGCAGTGATTGATGCGGTTGAATTCTCGGTTGTACCGTCAGGCGTCACCGCAACATCCAGCCATTGAGCGGACGCCGCGCGGAACACCGGCCGGGAGAGAAAGTTCCCGCCATGATCATTCTCGACACTTTTGGGCCTGTTTTGGGCTTCCCGATGCCAGCCCCTTCGTAACCAAGGCAATGATGCTGCTGAAGCTCGCGGGGCTTCCATACAACGAAAGCCCTGGACAACGAAAGCCCTGGCCGGCCTTACCGGGCGCCAAAAGGCAAGCTGCCGTTTCTGAATGACGTTGGCCTCATTGTTCCAGATTTCACCTTTATCCGCTTTCACATCGAGAAAAAATACGGATTTGATTTTGATGCCGGGCTCACGCCGGACAGAAAGCTACAGCCTGGGCGGTGGCGCATGTCCTTTGCCCTCTCTTCACTACGCCGCTAAGGGCTGCGGCGGAAGGGCAAGGAAACCTTACTGGGTACCGTGACCGCCTCCTTGGGCTCTATTTCCCAAGGTAAGTGCGTGGCGCCACTTATCCCGCCCAGAAAAATTTATCTGGGCAGTTGACTGCTAAGGTTTTCTGATTCGCTTGAGGCGCACTACGGCCATGGCCATCTGTTTCATCATGGATCTGCTTTTTACAATTGGTAGGGCTAGGAATTCATCCTTTTCGACATCTTGTGGGGAACAAACAAAGATTTTGGTATCGTCAGTGATTCGGGCGCGATTCGTTCATGTCCCGTTCAAACTGTAAAGAATGCCGCGCGGAGCAGCGTCATTTTGAGACAATTCAGCCCCGTTGTGATAAAGATGACTAAAACCGGGAGGAAGGCGCACCAGATTCTTCAGCAACGGATCCGTTAACCCGGCATCTACAGGCCCGGCTCTGCAAGGAAAAGAAGCGGGGCCTTTCCAGCAACTCTCGCGCCGCAGTCTTATCTGGCGAGAAGCATTTGTCCTCCCAACCGTGAGATTTTCCCTTCCGCCGGTTAACCAATGAACATTCCATTTCCGGCCAAATCACTTTCGAAGGATAGCGGCAGGGGCGTCACTGTCCTGCTTGGGCCGACCAATACCGGCAAAACCCATTATGCAATCGAGCGGATGCTTTCCCATTCAAGCGGGATGATCGGCCTTCCGCTCCGGCTGCTCGCAAGGGAGGTCTATAACCGCGCGGTAGAGAAGGCTGGCCCTGGCGCCGTCGCGCTGATCACCGGCGAAGAGAAAATCAAGCCTGAATCGCCGCGCTATTGGATTTCGACGGTCGAAGCGATGCCGCGCGATCTCGATCTTGCTTTCGTTGCGGTGGATGAAATTCAGCTCGCAGCTGATCTCGACCGGGGCCATGTTTTCACGGAACGATTGCTCAATCTGCGCGGACGCGAGGAGACACTGCTGATCGGCGCCACCACGATGCAGCGGGCGCTGCGAGAGCTTTTGCCGGGCGCCCGGATATTAGAGCGCCCGCGTCTCTCCCGGCTAAGCTTCGCTGGCGAGAAAAAAATGGCCCGTCTTCCCCGCCGCAGCGCCATCGTCACTTTTTCGGCGGAGGATGTTTATGCGATCGCGGAATGGATCAGACGCCAGAGCGGCGGTGCCGCGGTCGTCCTCGGGGCGCTATCTCCGCGCACTCGCAATGCCCAAGTGGATATGTTCCAGAATGGCCTCGTCGATTACATCGTCGCGACCGACGCCATCGGCATGGGGCTTAATCTCGATGTTGACCATGTCGCTTTTGCAGCCGACCGCAAATTTGACGGCTGGCAATACCGCCGTTTGACCGCCGCCGAATTCGGTCAGATCGCTGGCCGCGCGGGCCGGCATCTTCGCGATGGAACCTTCGGAACGACGGGACGCTGCCAGCCGTTCGATGCCGCCTTGGTCGAGCAGCTCGAAGACCACTCGTTCGATCCCGTGCGGACCCTGCAATGGCGCAATACGGATCTCGATTTCTCGTCCATCGCTGCACTCGCCGCCTCGCTCGATGTTCCGCCGAAGGTGCAAGGGCTCGCGAGAGCGCCGCTCGCCGAGGACCAGATCGCGCTCGAATATGCCTCCCGCGATGAAAAAGTGATGCGGGCCGCAAAGACGCGGGCCGATATCGCCCGCCTTTGGGAATGCTGCCAAATCCCCGACTACCGTAAACTTTCCCCAGCGGCACACGGGGAACTCGTCGTTTCAATCTTTGGCTTCGTCGTGCGGGCTGGCCACATCCCGGACGACTGGTTTGCCCGCCATGTCGCAGCGCAGGACCGTACCGACGGCGGCCTCGATGCACTCTCGGCGAGGATCGCCGAGATACGGACCTGGACTTTCATCGCCAACCGGACAGGATGGTTGCGCGATCCTGAGCATTGGCAGAGTGTCACGCGTCAGGTAGAGGACAAACTGTCGGACGCTTTGCATGAACGTCTCGCCCAAAGGTTCGTGGACCGCAGGACGAGCGTTCTCATGCGCCGCCTAAGGGAGAACGCCATGTTGGAAGCCGAGGTCACCGCGACCGGCGACGTATTGGTCGCGGGCCAGCACGTCGGGCAACTCAATGGGTTTCGCTTTACAGCCGACCCCGCAGCGGTGGGCGAAGCGGCCAAGGCTTTGAACGCCGCCGCACAAAAGGCTCTCGCCAGCGAGATCGAAGGGCGCGCAGCCCGGGTGAACGAAGCCGTCGACGAGGCTTTCATCCTGACCAATGACGGCATCATCCGCTGGCTCGGCGAACCGGTCGGCAAGATCACCGCCGGTGCTCATGTCCTCGAGCCGCGCGTGACGATCCTTGCCGATGAACAATTGACCGGCCAAGCCCAGGAGATGGTCCAGAGGCGGCTCGATCTGTGGCTCGCGCAACATGTCAAGAAGCTCCTTGGGCCGCTCGCCGATCTCGAGAAGGGCGAGGGCCTTGAAGGAATTGCCCGCGGGATCGCATTTCACGTCGCCGAATCCCTTGGCGTCCTTGACCGCGCGCGCGTTGCGGACGATGTGAAGAGCCTGAGCCAGGAGGATCGCGCCGCGTTGCGGAAATTTGGCGTCCGCTTTGGCGCCTATCATCTTTACCTTCCGAGTCTGATAAAGCCCGCCCCCCGCGCCCTCGCTGCACAGCTCTATGCGCTGAAACACAGCACCGGCGAGACACTCAAGGGGCTTGATGGGGTGCTCCATCTCGCCGCCTCCGGCCGCACCTCGCTGATCGCCGGTAAGGATGTGCACAAAAACCTTTACCGGGCGGCTGGCTTCCGCGTTTGCGGGGATCGCGCGGTCCGCGTCGATATTCTGGAGCGCCTCGCGGATTTGATCCGTCCTGCCGTCAACTACCGTCCCGGCGTCAGCCCCGGCGATCCGCCGCCGGGCGCGGCGGATGGCGATGGCTTCGTTGTCACGGTCGCAATGACCTCGCTTGCTGGCTGCTCCGGCGAGAGTTTCGCC